>SCPP01000173.1_pt1 | contig 152045 bp, 124 predicted proteins | sample 6106811 | NCBI WGS metagenome assembly SCPP01 (sample SAMN10720449, study PRJNA508395) | human gut metagenome | isolation source: Participant 2 stool, 15 month | host: Homo sapiens | collected 2018 | reverse complement strand
TTCCAGCGAATTTGCTGATGGCAAGGGATTGCGAGGCTGTTACGGCAGCGACTGGCCAACAGGCAAGGACGATGGAAAGCACAAGCTGGAGACCGTAGGCTTGGGCATTTATGTGCCAGTCAGCCCTGGTTAGTCAGCAGCCAGCCAATAAGGATTGCTATACTCAGGTGGTGAAACCTGCAGGCAGCCAGCTCAGTTATAAGCTTGCTTATACCAGTGCCAACGAAACCTATGGTTTCAAGGGCGAGAAGGAGTGGTATGAGTGGTTGAAAGCCTGGAAGAAGCAGATAGAAGAGCCGGTTCAGGTTTCAGTTTCTGTCATCATCCGATAAGCAGAAAACTGCGCAAATAGCAAAAAAAAACAAAAAAGCCTTACGTTTTGCTCATTGCTGGCTATTTTGCAAACAAATTTAAGAGAAAAACCCATTTTTTTTGCGAATGCGTATGATTTTTTAGCAAAAAAGCTTGGTAATTTAAATAATTTTAGTATTTTGCAGTCGTAACTCGAAGATTTGTAAATTATCGTGAAAAGGTTTTTTAATTATATAGTCATATTAGCAATAGTGCTTCTCAGTTCGGCCTGCGAGTTTAAGTTCAAGCCGAACGAGGAAGGAGAGGCTGTGCCCCTGTCAGTACAGCGTTACGACCGATTGGAAAGCAGATATCTTACCGGTGATTTCTCAGCCCTGCAGCAGATGAACACCGATTACCCGATAGAAACCCGTACGCTGATAGAGAAAATGCTTCAGCTTGGCACCATTACCGACGCCAATATCAGCAACCGTTTCCTCATGTTCTATCAGGATTCTACCCTGCAGGCACTTATTGCCGATGCTGAGGCAGAATTTGCCAATATGGAAGACATCAACGAACAGCTGAAATCTGCCTTCTCACGTCTGAACAGTTGGATTCCGGAGCTCCAGCAGCCTTGTTTCTATGCCCAGATTGGCGCTCTCGACCAGAGCATCGTAGTAGGAGAGCACTCAGTAGGAATTTCGCTCGATAAATACATGGGCGAAAACTATCCGCTCTACAAGAAATTCTATACGCCGCAGCAGCGCAGCACCATGTCGCGCCAGTATATTGTGCCAGATTGCCTTACCTTCTATCTGCTGAGCATCTTTCCGATGGATCAGTTCGACACCCGTCCGCAGCTCGACCGCGATCTGCACATGGGCAAGATTATGTGGGCTGTAAACAAGGCGATGGGCAAGGAGATTTTCAAGACCAAGTATGTGAATACAATCAACGCTTATGTAAAGCGCAACCCTAAAGTAACGGTAAAACAACTGCTCAAGGACGAAGATTATTCGCCTATTGAGGCATTACATAAAGATTAACACATGAAAAGATTTCCAGTTTTTATTGCAACTGTCATGATGGTTTCAGCAATGCAAGCTGCAGATAAACTCGACCTGAAGGCCATTACCTCCGGCGAGTTTGCTGCCTCTTATGTTACGGTATTAACCCTATTGATGGCACCGATTTGTACGCTTCTATCAGCAATGATGGCAAGCAGGTTATCAGTTATTCGTTCAAGACGGGCAAGCAGATGAGCATCCTCTTCGATGTGAACGCAGTCAAGGCCCTTCGAACAGATTGAGGGTTATGTAATCAGTCCTGATGGCAAGAAATTGCTTATCATGACCCATCGCGAGGCTATCTACCGCCGCTCGTTCAAAGCTGAGTATTTCGTATATGATATTGCTAAGAAGAGTTTGAAGAAGCTTTCCCAGGGTGTTAACCAGCAGGTGGCTACCTGGTCGCCTGATTCACGCCACATCGCCTTCGTAAAGGATAACAATCTCTTTGTTACCGATGGAGATAAGGAAACCCAGATTACCCGCGACGGTAAGTTCAACGAGGTAATCAATGGTATTCCTGATTGGGTTTACGAAGAGGAATTCAGCTTCAACCGCGCCTTTGCATGGAATGCGGATGGAACTGCCATCGGATGGATACGCTTCGACGAATCGCACGTAAAGACTTATTCTCTGCAGATGTTTGAAGGTTCTCATCCTACCCATAGCGAGTATCACGACTATCCGGGAGAATATTCCTATAAATATCCTAAGGCAGGACAGGACAACTCTAAGGTGAGCCTCTGGAGCTATGATATGAAGAACGGCAAGACCGTGGCGCTCGATGTGCCTGTAGATTCCGACGGCTATTATCCACGCATCAAGACATCGCCAGACGCCAACAGTCTGATTGTCTATACGATGAACCGCCATCAGGACGACATGCGCCTCTATGCAGTCAATCCTTTCACCGGCAAGAGCAGGATGCTCATCAAGGAGAGTGTGCCTAAGTTTGTAAAGGAAGAGGTGATTGAAAACAGCATCGTGGGCAAGAAGAACATCCTGCTGCCTAGCGACCGCGACGGCTTCATGCATCTCTATCTCTATGATATGAACGGCAAGCTCCTGCGCCAGGTAGAGAAGGGCAACTATGATGTTACCTCTATCTACGGAATGGATGAGAAGACGGGCGATGTTTATTTCCAGGCTGCCAAGCTCAATGCGCACGACCGCCAGGTTTACGTGGCTCATAAGAACGGAAAGGTGGAGCGCCTTACCGATGCGGCTGGTTCCAACTCGGCTAACTTCTCGGGCGATTACCGCTATTTCGTCAATACCTGGAGCAGCTACAGCCATCCTTATGTCTTCACCGTACGCAGCAACAAGGGCAAGCTCATCAAGACATTGGAAGACAACAAACAGCTGCTCGAAAAGACACGGAAGTATAATTGGGGCAAGCGCGAGACTTTCTCTTTCACCACTTCCGAAGGTGTGAAACTGGACGGCTGGATGGTGAAGCCTGTAGATTTCGACGCCAGCAAGAAGTATCCTGTCATCCTCTTCCAGTATTCCGGTCCGGGCAACCAGCAGGTGCTCGATTCATGGAGCACGGGCAGTATGGGCAATGGCGGTGCTTTCGATTATTATCTTGCTCAGGAAGGATTCATCATTGCCTGCGTAGATGGTCGTGGAACAGGCGGTAGAGGAGCTGAGTTTGAGAAGTCTACCTATCTCCGTCTGGGCGATTTAGAGTCGAAAGACCAGGTTGAGACAGCTCTCTACATGGGTTCTCTGCCTTATGTAGACAAGGATAATATCGGCATTTGGGGTTGGAGCTATGGTGGTTTCAATACGCTGATGAGTATGAGCGAGGGCCGTCCTGTGTTTAAGGCAGGTGTGGCTGTGGCTCCTCCTACCTGCTACCGCTTCTATGATTCGGTTTATACTGAGCGCTACATGCGCACTCCTAAGGAGAACGAAGAGGGTTACAAGGTGAACCCTATCGAGCGGGTAAAGCAGCAGCATGGTGCGTTGCTTATCTGTCACGGATTGGCAGATGACAATGTGCATCCGCAGAATACCTTCGAATATGCTGAGGCGTTGGTTCAGGCAGACAAGGACTTCAAGACCCTGTGGTACACGAACCGTAATCACGGCATTTCGGGCGGCAATACCCGCAATCATCTGCTTCGCCAGATAGCTAACTGGTTCAAGCAGAATTTGAAGTAGAAAATGATATGATATAAAAAAGTGAAGCCATTCCCGGCTGAAAGGGAATGGCTTCATTTAATGTTCTCCTTATTACTTTGCAGAGTAAGGATAGTTTGATTTCTTATTCAGTTTTAGCGCCTTTTCTGCGCTCTTCTTTCTTGGTTTTCTTAGCCTTCTTCACTTTTACCTCTTCAACCTCTTCATCGTTTGGCTGAACAGATGAAAAATGAAAATCTGTAGAGTTGATGGTCTTCACCTGATAAGGGCTAGGCGCATCGTTCATCTGCTGTCCGTTCTTTGCCTTCTTAGCCTTTGGCTTCTGAACGTATCTTGCATAGAGTTTGTTCCATTTCTTTTCAGCCTTCTTCTGGTTGAAGTCAAACATCACGATACACGTGCGGTTGCCGGCACCATTCTGCTCCAGATAGTCGCGCAACTGGTATGAATAGTTCTCGCGGCTTACCAGAAACTTGTTCTTGCGGGTGAAATAGGCAGAATCAACCTTCTGAACGTCTGTGAAATAGACTGTAGAGTCATTAAACGACGAGGCAAATCCAAAGATGTATGCAGTCTTAACTTCGTTCTTGGCTGATGCAGAGAGCGAGCTGAAACATGCTAATGCAATAGATGCTAATGCAATTTTTGTAATTTTCATTTCTTTTTCTGTCTTATGTTGTTTTGTGCTGTCTGCCCCATCAGTCTGCAGGATCTTTCCTTATCCTAGATAGGACTTCAGCAGTTTATCTGTCGTACTGTTCCGGAGTCGCCTTATCGTTTTATCCTTGATCTGGCGTACTCTTTCCCTGGTGAGATGATACTTGGTTCCGATTTCTTCAAGCGTCAGTTCAGGTGTTCCTATGCCATAGAAGGCAGCAATGATTTTCTGGTCTTTGTCCGGCAGCGTCTTGAGCAGTCTTTCTATTTCAGCTCTCAGCGACTCTGTCAGCAGTTCATTGTCGGTCGGATCATCCGAATTGGCCATCAGGTCGAGCATGCTGCCATCTTCATCATCAGAAAAAGGAGCATCCACGCTCAGGTGGCGACTTGTCGATGTAGCCTTCATGGCGTTCTCTATCTTGTCTTCCGGCAAGTCTACGCGGTCAGCCATTTCATCTACACTCGGTTTGCGTTCAAATTCCTGTTCGAACTTACTCATCTCTCTGTTAATCTTGTTAACGCTTCCCACCTGGTTTTGCGGAAGGCGCACAAGTCTGCTCTGCTCGGCTATGGCCTGCAGAATGCTCTGGCGAATCCACCATACGGCGTAAGAGATGAACTTAAAGCCTCGGGTTTCATCAAACTTCTGTGCGGCTTTGATAAGCCCCACATTTCCTTCGTTGATAAGATCAGGCAAACTGATCCCGTGGTTCTGGTATTGTTTGGCAACAGACACCACGAAACGGAGATTGGCTTTTGTTAATCTCTCCAATGCCCTACGGTCACCTTTTCTTATACGCTGAGCGAGCTCCACCTCTTCATCTGTAGAGAGCAGCTCTTCATGAGCAATATCTTGAAGATATTTTTCTAACGATGCGCTTGCGCGATTCGTAATTGATTGAGTAATTTTTAATTGTCTCATGCTGGCATCAAATTTTAAGTAGTTGCAAAAATACACTTTTTTGTTTAAATAACAAAAAAAAAAATAGTAGATATTTTTCAGAAATACCTACTATTTTATTGTTTTTTGTCTGTTTCTTGAGTTTTTGGCAGTAAAAATGCCTTTTTCACTACTCAATCATGAGACGTTTCTCTTAAAACTCTTACCCTTAGTCTTTCTGCAGCGGAACAGCGAAGTAAGCCTTCTTGCCTGTTGGCCATATACCCTGAATGTAGAGCACTGGGTCCTTGCTGGTAGAAGCACTCTTTACAGCCTTCTGCAGGTCATCAATCGTATTGATGTTGTTGTCGTTGATGCGCTGGATGATGAAACCGCGTGAAATGCCACCATCCTTCAGGGCGCCGCTGTTCACCTTCATCACCTCTACACCATACTTGATGTTGAGCTGGTTCTTCTGGCTCTCTGTAATAGGGCGGAAGCTGCCACCGAGCACGTCGAGGTCGGCACTCTTGATAACCGAAGTATTACCCTGGGCATTCTTCAGCGTGATGGTCTTGGTGCTTGCCTTCTTGTTGCGCAGGTAGGTGATGCTCATCTTGTTGCCAGGGCGCTTGCCGTTCAGGATTTCCTGCAGCTCAGCCATCTTGGTCACCTTCTTGCCGTCAACCTTGGTAATCACGTCACCTTCCTTCAGTCCTGCCTCAGCACCGTTGCCGTCTTCATCAACCTTGGCAATGTAAACACCCTCGTTGGTTCCCAGGTTCACTTCCTTGCCGTTCTCCTTCTGTGGCGTTGATATAGTTCAGCACATCGCTTCCCTGTATGCTCAGCATCACGCGCTGTACGCTGCCGTATTTCTTCAGGTCGTTGACCGGCGCGCTGAAATTGCCAATAACGCCAAAGCTGATTTGTTCATCTCCATACATACCAATGCCCTGGCCAAAACCGGACGCCAAAGGTGCCTCCACCTGGACACTGGTCTGGCAAAATCGGATGCCAATCTGGAAGTAGCCAAGCGCGAAAATGCCGTTATCCTCTACGAAAGCGACTACAAGACGCGGTATGCCGGCTTCAATCCCAACTCGGCAGAGTCCTACATCATCTTCGAATTCATGCAAGACAAATACATGTCACAGAGTGTGCACCTCGCCTCCCTCGTACAAAAGCATTTCCGCCAAACCTGCAAACGTACAGATCGGGGCGTGCACCAGGCAGGTTTTCTGGTATTGAAGGCCAGTGCCATGCCAAGCATACTGGTGGAACTCGGATTCATCTCCACACCGGAAGAGGAACGGTACCTGAACACTGAAGCAGGAACCACCTCACTTGCCAACGGTATCTTCCGCGCTTTCCTCACCTATAAGCGCGAGCAGGAAATCCGGTTGAACGGAAGCAGCAATACCATTCTTCCGGAGGATGTACCCGAGCCCGTTCAAGAAGAAGGCAACGCAGCTACAGCGACACCGGAAAAGAAAAATGCACCTCAAGCGGAGAGTAACCAAGCTGCCCAACGCCCGCAAAGGTCAGAAAATGCAGCCGTTTCCCAAACAGAACAGAGCGGCATCGTGTTTAAGATACAGATACTCACTTCTTCACGTCCTCTGGCCAAGAATGACAAAAGACTGAAAGGACTGAAAGACGTGGATTATTATAAAGAAGGCGGAATCTACAAATATACGTACGGCGCATCACCCGATTACAACAAGGTGCTGCGCAGCAAACGTAGCATTACGGACAAATTCAAGGACGCATTCATCATTGCGTTCAAGAATGGAGAAAAGATAAACGTCAACACAGCCATCAGCGAATTTAAAAAGAACAGAAATAAATAACAAAAGATACATCATGAAGTATATTACAAAAGAAGTTAGAATAGGAATAGCAGGCATAGCTGCACTTTGCATATTGGTATACGGCATCAACTACCTGAAAGGGATAAATATGTTCAAGCCCTCCAGCTATTTCTACGTGAAATTCCAGAATGTCAATGGGCTGACAAAATCCAGCCCGGTCTTTGCCGACGGCTTCCGCGTGGGTATTGTCCGCGACTTGTACTACGACTATACCCAACCGGGCAAAGTCGTTGCCGAAATAGATGTTGACCCAGAGCTGCGCATTCCCAAAGGAAGTACGGCAGAACTGGCAGCCGAAATGCTTGGCGGCGTAAAGATGAACCTGCTGCTTGCCAATAACCCACGGGAGAAATACCAGATTGGAGACACAATCCCCGGCGTGCTGAACAACGGAATGATGGAAAAAGTTGCCACCATGATGCCGCAAGTAGAGAAGATGCTGCCCAAGCTGGATTCCATCCTCGCATCCTTAAATGTCATACTAGCCGACCCCGCCATCCCTGCAACCTTGCATAACGTACAAGATTTAACAGCAAGTATGGCCGTCACAAGCCGCCAGTTGCAAACTCTAATGAAGGATGATATTCCACAACTGACCGGCAAGCTCAATACCATTGGAGACAACTTTGCACTCATTTCCAACAACTTAAAGGAGATAGATTATGCTGCCGCCATGCAAAAGGTAGACGCAACTTTGAACAATGTAAAAATGATTACAGACAAATTGAACCAGAAAGACAATACCGTCGGACTTTTGCTAAACGACCCTTCTCTATATAATAATCTGAACGCCACCACTGCCAACGCAGCAAGTTTATTGGAAGACTTGAAATCGCATCCGAAACGATACGTCCATTTCTCCCTATTCGGCAAGAAAGATAAGTAAAAGATGGACGTTATATAGATTTTGTCTAAATAATAAGTCTATAAAGGAATTAAAAGGAAAGCCCTCATTTGCTCTATACAAGGAGCGAAAAAGGGCTTTTTCCTGCTCTGGGCACAGAAAGAAAACAAGAGACGCAAAGCTACATAAACCACTATATGACAAAGTATTAGATAAATGCAACACACCTTATATAAGGAGTATACTCATAGTAACCGATAAGTAGCTGAAAGTAAAGAGCTTATTACTTTCCCTAAAAACGCAAGAAAAAAAGGATTTGTTTTTCTCGAATAAGATTGCCAATTTTGCAATCGTAGAAGTTATGCTTAATTAATAAATGTATTTATAGCCGTTATGAGTGAAATAGATCATGTCGGGCTGTGGAACCGCTGTCTTGAAATCATCAGAGACAATGTTCCGGAGCAGACATACAAAACATGGTTTCTTCCCATCATACCTTTAAAATATGAAGACAAAACGCTGGTCGTACAAGTGCCCAGCCAGTTCTTCTATGAGTTTTTGGAGGACAAATTTGTTGATTTGTTGCGCAAGACTCTCTATAAGGTCATTGGTGAGGGAACTAAATTGATGTATAACGTAATGGTGGACAAGAGCTCGCGGAAAACCGTCGACCTGGAGTCTACACAGCGTACCATCATACCGCAAAAACAAGTGATGGACAAAAGGATTCCGCAGATTCCCGTCCCCGAACTTGACCCGCACCTTAATCCAGAATACAACTTTGAAACCTTCATCGAAGGTTACAGCAACAAGCTGTCGCGCAGCGTTGCAGAAGCTGTCGCTCTCAATCCGGCTAAAACAATCTTCAATCCGCTGTTCCTATACGGAGCATCAGGTGTAGGCAAAACCCATCTTGCCAATGCTATCGGAACCAAAATCAAGGAACTATACCCGGAGAAAAGGGTATTGTATGTATCTGCACACCTATTCCAAGTGCAATACACCGATTCCGTACGTAACAATACGACTAACGACTTCATCAACTTCTACCAGACCATTGATATTCTAATCATTGATGATATTCAGGAATTTGCCGGCGTGACCAAAACGCAGAATACATTCTTCCATATCTTCAACCATCTGCATCAGAACGGCAAGCAGCTCATCCTCACTTCCGACCGTGCACCGGTATTGCTGCAGGGCATGGAAGAGCGTCTGATTACACGTTTTAAATGGGGAATGGTGGCTGAGCTGGAGAAACCTACCGTAGAACTCCGCAAGAACATTCTGCGCAACAAGATACACCGTGACGGCCTGCAGTTCCCCCAGGAAGTGATTGACTATATTGCAGAGAACGTGGGCGACAGTGTACGTGACCTGGAGGGCATCGTCATTTCCATTATGGCGCATTCCACCATATACAATAAAGAAATAGACCTGGAACTGACGCAACGTATCGTCCGCAAGGTAGTGAACAGCGAAAGCAAGGCAGTGACTGTCGATGAAATCATCAACACCGTATGCAAGCACTTCGGATTGGAAACTGCCACCATCCACACAAAATCCAGAAAGCGGGAAGTGGTGCAAGCACGACAAATAGCCATGTATTTAGCCAAAAACCATACAGACTTCTCTACTGCAAAAATCGGTGCGCTAATTGGACATAAAGACCATGCCACCGTATTGCATGCATGTAAAACCATCAAAGAACTGAAAGAGGTGGACAAATCATTCCGTGCGGAAATCGACGAGATTCAAGCCGCACTGAAAAAAGGATAAGAATAAAGGATAAGGGATTAAATGCAGCTAAGTATGCATTAGCTTAACCCCTTATCCCTTATCCCTTATCCCTAATCCTTAATTTTCAAAATCCCTGCTTTTTCATTATCTTCCAAAGATTCTCCGACATTGCCTCACTGTCTTTCTTCGTATAACGCACATCTGTAAAGACCTGCGCCAGCGTTTCCTTATTGTTCTCCAAGATGAACTGCTTGTTCTCAGGAAGCGATTCTTTATAGGCATACAACCGGTCAATGTCCTGAGGAGTATAATCATGATAAACCTCTTCGTGTACAATGGCCTCCAGCGGCAAACGGTCCACTTGTTCCGGCTGTTCGGCAGGCCATCCCACTGTGACTGTCGTGATGGGAAACACCAATTCCGGCAACTCCAACGCTTCGACAATCATCTGAGGGTTGTAAGTGGTAGTTCCCAGATAGCAAATGCCCAACCCCTTCTCCTCGGCAGCCACACAAAAAGTCTGTGCCACCAGCAAGGTATCGACAGCCCCCGTCACAAACCACTCAAAGTTGTTGTATCCCGGCTCAGCCTTACGTTGCTCACACCACTTGCTGAAGCGGCGCAAATCTATGCAGAAAGTAAGCACTACCGGCGCCGTCCGAACCATCGGCTGATTGAAATGTGCAGGCGCCAGTTTGGCTTTACGCTCTGCATCACGCGTCACAATCACACTATAAACCTGCATGTTCCCGACTGTAGAAGCCCGGAAAGAGGTTTCAAGCAAATCATTTAACAAATCAGCAGAAATATCCTTCTGCTGGTATTTTCGGATTGTTCTCCTTTGTTTCAAGCTTTCCATTCTTTCTTTTTTTGCAAAGATAATGTAATCCACGAACAATTCATTCAAGAGTTCACACTTTTTTTATCATCATATATCCGGAATAAAATACATCTTTTCAACAAGAAATGAACAATTATTATCTCTACGAGCAGATAAAAGTAACCTTATGTTCGACTAAACCGAGAACCTTTCAGCCCAACAAGTTGTTAATAAATTCCATTTTGGAAAACTTATTCGTTTACTCAAATCATTAAAACATTATAAACCAATAAATTAATAGCAATCAATAGAAAACTATACATCGGTTGATAAAAACATTCATTTTAATTTTGCCAAGTTGAAAAACATTCATAGCTTTGCAAATGCATTTGTTAACGATAAGTACGACTTCTACAACTTTACTTATTTGTAACTAATCCTAAGAGATACAACATTGTGGAAAAGAAAAATTATTCTTATGACGAAGCCTACGGAGAATCTTTAAAATACTTCCAAGGCGACGAGTTGGCTGCCAGAGTTTGGGTAAACAAATATGCAGTCAAAGATTCTTTCGGAAATATTTACGAAAAGTCTCCGGAAGACATGCATTGGCGAATAGCCAATGAGGTAGCCCGCATTGAGGCCAAGTACCCCAATCCATTAAGTTCAGAGGAACTTTTCGGCTTACTCGACCACTTCAAGTACATTGTTCCGCAAGGAAGCCCGATGACCGGAATCGGAAACAACTATCAGGTAGCCTCTCTGTCCAACTGCTTTGTTATCGGTGTGGACGGCGAAGCGGATTCTTATGGTGCCATCTTCAAGATAGACGAAGAACAAGTACAGCTGATGAAACGCCGTGGCGGCGTGGGACACGACTTATCCCATATCCGTCCGAAAGGTTCACCGGTAAAGAACTCAGCACTGACCTCCACCGGCTTGGTTCCCTTCATGGAACGCTATTCAAACTCTACACGCGAAGTAGCTCAAGATGGACGCCGCGGCGCACTGATGCTCAGCGTATCCATCAAACACCCCGACTCGGAAGCCTTCATCGATGCCAAGATGACTGAGGGCAAAGTGACCGGAGCCAACGTTTCCGTAAAACTGACCGACGACTTCATGCAGGCCGCCATCGAAGGCAAACCATATACACAGCAATATCCGATTGACGCCACAGAGCCGGCATTTCAAAAAGACATTGACGCATCCGCATTATGGAAAAAGATTGTGCACAATGCATGGAAATCGGCAGAACCCGGTGTATTGTTCTGGGATACCATATTAAAGGAATCCGTGCCCGACTGCTATGCAGACCTGGGCTACCGTACCGTATCCACCAATCCATGCGGCGAAATTCCACTGTGCCCGTACGACTCCTGCCGTCTGCTCGCCATCAACCTTTACTCATACGTGGTCAATCCGTTCAAGCCGGACGCCTACTTTGACTTTGAGCTATTCAAGAAGCATGTAGCTTTGGCCCAACGCATCATGGACGATATCATCGACCTTGAACTGGAGAAGATAGAGCGCATCATGAGCAAGATAGATGCCGACCCCGAAAGTGAAGACGTGAAACATACAGAACGCGTTTTGTGGCAGAAGATTTACAAGAAAAGCGCCCAAGGCCGCCGTACCGGTGTAGGCATCACGGCAGAAGGCGACATGCTTGCCGCCCTGGGATTGCGTTATGGCACTGAAGAGGCAACCGAATTCTCGGAGCAAGTACACAAGACGGTGGCACTCAACGCCTATCGCTCCTCCATAGAAATGGCCAAAGAGCGCGGCGCATTCGAGGTATACGATACAGAACGCGAAAAGAACAACCCGTTCATCAACCGCCTGCGTGAAGCTGACCCGGAAATGTACGAGGAGATGAAGAAGTACGGACGCCGCAACATTGCCTGTCTGACCATCGCCCCGACCGGCACCACCAGCCTGATGACTCAAACCACCTCCGGTATCGAGCCCGTATTCCTGCCCGTGTACAAGCGCCGCCGCAAAGTGAATCCCAACGATACGAACGTCCATGTGGACTTCATCGACGAAACCGGAGATGCCTTTGAAGAATATATCGTGTTCCACCCCAAGTTCGTGACTTGGATGGAAGCACAAGGATACAACCCCGCCAAACGCTACACGCAGGAAGAAGTGGATGCCCTGGTAGAGAAATCACCTTATTATAAAGCAACCTCCAACGACGTGGACTGGCTGATGAAAGTCAAGATGCAGGGACGTATCCAAAAATGGGTGGACCACTCTATCAGCGTAACCATCAACCTGCCGAACGACGTAGACGAAGACCTCGTGAACCGTCTGTATGTAGAAGCATGGAAATCCGGCTGCAAGGGCTGTACGGTTTACCGCGACGGTTCGCGTTCCGGCGTGCTCATCTCTACCAAGAGCGACAAGAAGTCCGAGCTTCCCCCGTGCAAACCGCCTACAGTCGTTGAAACACGTCCCAGAATATTGGATGCAGACGTTGTCCGCTTCCAGAACAACAAGGAGAAATGGGTGGCATTCGTCGGCTTGCTGGACAATCATCCCTACGAAATATTCACCGGTGTGCTGGATGATGATGAAGGCATCATCCTGCCGAAGAATGTGGTGTCAGGCCACATCATCAAGAATGTGGATGAGCACGGAAACAAGCGTTACGACTTCCAGTTCGAGAACAAGCGCGGATACAAAGTCACCATCGAGGGTCTGTCCGAGAAGTTCAACAAAGAGTATTGGAACTATGCCAAGCTGATTTCCGGTGTATTGCGCTACCGCATGCCTATCGAGCAGGTCATCAAGCTGGTAGGTTCACTGCAACTGGACAGCGAAAACATCAACACCTGGAAGAACGGTGTGGAACGCGCCCTGAAGAAATACATCCAGGACGGCACGGAAGCCAAAGGCAAGAAATGCCCCAACTGCGGTAACGAAACACTGGTTTACCAAGAAGGTTGCCTCATCTGCAAGACGTGCGGAGCTTCTCGCTGTGGATAATCCCACGGCAAGCACAAACGTTTGCATAGGAATTTAAATGACTTAGATAACGGTAGCTGCATGATTATGAGGAATAATTTCTATACTTGCATAATCATTGCAGCTATTGCTATTTCTAAATCTAATATAATATGACACTAATATTCAATATCGAGTATCGCACCAGCTGGGGTGAAGAAGTCAGAGTCCTGGGTTCCATCCCGGAACTTGGCAACAACCAGCCCAACAAAGCCACCCCTGCACACTGTAGACGGCATTCACTGGACCGCGGAAGTGGATATCCAGATTCCCGGTAATGGAAGCGTCGAATACAGTTACCACATCTATCGAGATGGCAGAACCATACGGACAGAGTGGAACAGCCTGCCACGCATCCTGCACGTTGCAGACAATCCGAAGAAAGTTTACCGCATAGAAGATTGTTGGAAGAATCTGCCCGAGCAGCAGTATTTTTATACATCCGCTTTCACAGAATCCCTGCTGGCGCATCGCGAACGCAGTGCCGCCCCGAAAAGCTACAAAAAGGGGTTGCTGATAAAGGCGTACGCCCCCTGCATAGACAGTGACCATTGCCTGGCACTTTGCGGAAACCAGAAGGCGCTGGGTGACTGGAACCCGGACAAAGCTGCCCTTATGAGCGACATCGACTTCCCCGAATGGCAGGTAGAAGTGGATGCCGGTAAAATCAGCTTCCCGCTGGAGTATAAATTCGTCCTTTACAACAAGAAAGAGCGCCGTGCCGTGGCCTGGGAGAACAATCCCAACCGCTATATGGCCGACCCGCAGATAGCCGCCAACGAAACGCTGGTGTCGGCGACCGTTATGTATACTTCAATCTTCCTGCATGGAAAGGTTCCGGAGTAGCCGTACCCGTATTCTCCCTACGCCCGAGAAAGCTTCGGTGTAGGCGATTTCGGCGACTTGAAGCGCATGATTGACTGGGCAGTTGCCAACAATCAGAAGGCGGTGCAGATTCTGCCCATCAACGACACTACCATGACGCATACCTGGACAGACTCCTACCCTTACAGTAGCATCTCCATCTATGCCTTCCATCCCATGTACGCCGACCTGAAGCAGTTGGGCAGCTTGAAGGACAAGAAGGTGATGGCCGAATTCAACAAACGCCAGAAAGAACTGAATGCCCTGCCCGCCGTGGACTACGAAGCTGTGAACAAGACAAAGTGGGAATACTTCCACCTCATCTTCAAGCAGGAAGGGGAAAGGTGCTGGCCTCGGATGCATTCCGTAATTTCTACGAGGCCAACAAGGAATGGTTGCAGCCATATGCCGTCTTCAGCTACCTGCGTGATGCCTACAAGACCCCGAATTTCCGCGAGTGGCCCAAGTATGCCACCTACGATGCCAAGGAGATAGAGACATTGTGCCGGCCGGACTCTGCCGACTATCCGCACATAGCCATCTATTATTACATCCAGTTCAACCTGCACCGGCAACTGCTTGCCGCCACGGAGCATGCGCGCGCCAACGGCGTAGTGCTGAAAGGCGACATTCCCATCGGCATCAGCCGCAACAGTGTGGAAGCCTGGAAAGAGTCCCACTACTTCAACCTGAACGGACAAGCCGGTGCACCGCCCGACGACTTCTCCGTGAACGGACAGAACTGGGGCCTCCCCACCTACAACTGGGATGTCATGGAAAAAGACGGTTATGCCTGGTGGATGAAACGTTTCCACAAAATGGCAGAATACTTCGATGCCTACCGCATAGACCACATCCTCGGCTTCTTCCGCATTTGGGAGATACCGATGCACGCCGTACACGGGCTGTTGGGACAATTCGTCCCCGCCCTGCCCATGACGCGCGAGGAGATAGAAAGCTACGGGCTGGCATTCCGCGAAGACTTCTTCCTGAAGCCCTATATCCATGAGTACTTCCTCGGACAAATCTTCGGCCCGCATACAGACTATGTGAAACAGACCTTCATAGAGCCGACAGACACGTGGGAGGTTTACCGCATGCGTCCCGAGTTCGACACCCAGCGCAAGGTGGAAGCCTACTTTGCCGGAAAAACGGACGATGACAGCATCTGGATTCGTGACGGGCTTTACGCCCTTATCAGCGATGTGCTGTTCGTGCCCGACCGCAACAATCCGCACGAATACCATCCGCGCATCGGCGTGCAGCACGACTACATCTACCGCGCACTGAACGATTGGGAAAAGGCTGCCTTCAACCGGCTGTATGACCAGTACTACTATCACCGCCACAACGACTTCTGGGGACAGCAAGCCATGAAGAAACTGCCGCAACTGACACAGTCCACGCGCATGCTGGTATGCGGTGAGGACTTAGGCATGATTCCCGATTGCGTGGCATGGGTGATGAACGACCTGCGTATCCTTTCCCTGGAGATACAACGTATGCCGAAAGACCCGAAACAAGAATTCGGCCACACAGACTGGTATCCATACCGTTCGGTCTGCACCATCTCCACGCACGACATGTCTACCCTGCGCGGCTGGTGGGAAGAAGACTTCCAACAGACGCAGCGTTACTACAACACCATGCTCGGGCACTACGGTGCCGCACCGGCAACGGCCACGCCGGAGCTCTGCGAAGAAGTGGTTCGCAATCACCTCCATAGCAACTCCATCCTCTGCATCCTCTCCCTGCAAGACTGGATGTCCATGGACGGCAAATGGCGCAACCCGAACGTGCAGGAAGAACGCATCAATATTCCTGCCAACCCGCGGCACTACTGGCGCTGGCGCATGCACCTGACACTGGAACAACTGATGAAGGCAGAAAGCTTGAACGAGAAAATAAGGTGCATGATAGAAAGCACCGGAAGATAAGAAAGGATTCTTAGCAAAGTATTATTTTAGGCACGGATTACATGGACAATCACGGATAATATTGAAAGCAACCGTGATAACCCGTATAATTCCGTGCCTAAAATAGTTCGATAAGTTTATTTCGACCCTCACATAATTGTATTCTATAAAAAACAATTTCGCGCTATTTTTATATTTTACAGAATACAATCCGCAACCTGAATCGTAATAACCGGATACTGATTTGCCCGTACCACAAAATATCAGTAAGTTTGCAGAAAACAATCTACAAGTAATGACCAGTTATATTTTCCTTGACACGCTTCGCTTCTTCGCCCATCACGGCGTGGGCGAACAAGAAACCGTGGTAGGCAATGAGTTTACCGTCAGCCTGCGCCTGCAAGTTGATATCCGGCGTGCGGCAGAAACGGACGACGTAGCCGACACCGTGAGCTATGCCGATGTACATACAGCTGTGAAGGCAGAGATGGACATTCCTTCCAAACTATTGGAACATGTATGCGGGCGAATTATAAACCGATTGTTCCACGACTTCCCACAGATAGAAGAAATAACCCTCAAGCTGGCAAAGCGCAATCCACCGATGGGCGCGGATATAGAGGCTGCAGGAGTGGAAATATGCCAACGCCGCGGAGAATGACAGATTGCCGAATCACCCCATTCACTATTGATACACAGACACTTCCCACTGCAAAGACACTGCATGCTTTTTGCAGTGGCGCTGCAAACGGTTTGCAGTAACACTGCACATATATTTGCAGTAGTACTGCAACAGCTTTGCAGTAACGCTGCAACAGATATGCAGTAGCACTGCAAAATGTATACAGAAGTTCTGCAGTGAGCATGCAGCAACTTTTCTGCCGTAGAATACAACCATTGATACCAATATTCCGTACCTTTGCCCCATCATCAACAAAAAGTCAATGAGAAACGCTATACAACGACTGGCATTACTCCCCATCGTCACTTTCTTCCTGCTACCGGCCGCTTGCTATCAAATACAGCTCCGAGTTTCATTGGAGAAATGCCCTCTACCTGCCCACCCCTTACGACTTTACAAACCCATACAACTATGCAGACTTCAGAAGGAATGAACTATTGAAAATAAACCTCACAGAGTTCCGCTTCCCCTACCAATACCTCAACGACATAGAATGGGCAGATTCACCAACACCATTATTGTGCAACTCTATGACTTCAAACGGCAAGGGTGGGCTATCGCACCAGTGTGGGCTGTCCATGAACGAAGGGTAGCGATAGATTAAGAATGCCCAGTAGAACCGAGTTTCATCCTTATTTTTGCCGTTTCCGCTTCTTTGCCGATTCCACCGCTTCGGCCACCACCGGCTTATTTGCAAACCGCTTGGTGTAGTTGCTGTAATCGGGAACAGTGCGTTCATACGTCGGGTCGACAAACAACGGGCTGGAAATGATATGGTCTGCCGTACTGCGGTTGCAGCAGAACACGATGTTCTCCACACCGGCAAGGCGGGTCAACGCCTTCACATCCGTATCGTGCGGCTGAAGGGTCATCGGGTCGGTGAAAAGAAAAGATAGTCAATCTCTCCGTCCACAATGCGCGAGCCCATCTGCTGGTCACCGCCCAAAGGACCGGATTTAAGGATAGTGAAATCCCACTCCACATCAGGATGTTTCTCCCGGAGGGCTTCGAGGATAAGGGTACCCGTGGTGCCCGTACAATAGAATTTATGCCCCATCAGCAATTCCGAGTTCCACAGTACCCACTCGATGAGGTCTTTCTTCATGGCGTCGTGTGCCACTAATCCGATTTTTCTAACTAGTTTTTCCATAATTCAAAACCTTTAATAGATTGAACAATTATAAAAGGCAACAGTTCCTACAATTGGGAAAAGAATTTCTTTCCATGCAGATAAAACTGCGCCAATATACTGTTTTGTCCGTTCCGGTATTACGGCAAGCGTAGTTTTTTTCAGATTCTCTTTGCGGGACGCTGCTAATGAAGTGCGGAGGGAGTGGTAGGCACGGCGCGCACGGAATACGGCCAAAGCATTGGGTAACTGGCCTTTCAGCATGAAACTGAACGCAGCCACATAATCGAGCACCGCACGTACACGCATCACGGACGCCAAGTCCTCCTGCGGCAGATTCTTATAAAGCATGACAAGGTTATTACGAAAATTGAGGAAGGTCTTGCGCGGATTCTCCTTCTTCAAAGTGGCCCCTCCCACATGAAATACCACACTCTGCGGTATACATGCCAACTGTCTGCCACGGGCACGAAGCCGCCAACATAAATCTATCTCCTCCATGTGGGCAAAAAAACGTCCGTCCAGCCCACCCGCTTCCCGGTAGTCTGCCAGACGGATGAACAGAGCCGCCCCCGTAGCCCAGAAAATGGGTATCACCGTGTCGTATTGCCCCTTGTCCTCTTCTACCACGCCCATAATACGGCCGCGGCAGAAGGGATAGCCATAGCGGTCGATGAAACCTCCCGCAGCTCCGGCATACTCAAACTGCCCCTTGTTACGCCAACTGCGTATCTTCGGCTGGCAAGCGGCCGTCTCCGGATAGGCATCCATATACTCTGCCAACGGGACAAGCCAGTGCTCGGTGACCTCTACATCGGAATTGAGCAGCACTACATATTCTGCCTCCACTTGCTTCAATGCTAGATTGTATCCGTCGGCAAAACCGTGGTTCTCTTCCAGCAGAATCAAGTGCACAGAAGGAAACTCGCGACGGAGCATTGCCACAGAAGCATCCGTAGAGCCATTGTCCGCCACATACACCACAGCACCATCCGCCTCCGAAAAACGCACAACAGAGGGAAGGAAGGAACGGAGCATATCACATCCGTTCCAATTCAATATGACAACAGCAATCTTATCCATGTTGCACAGCTTCTTTTCGTTTCTTTTTCCAGCGTTTATGAGACCAGAACCAATAAGCCGGTTCGCGCCGGATGGTCTGCTCCAGACGACGGGCGAAGCACTCGGTTATCTCGCCATCCGCCGTCTGCTTGGGAGTTTCGGTAACCAAGTCGAAGAGCACTTTGCAATATCCTCTGGATGTCCGTTCCAATTCACAATAAAAGACGGGGAAGTCCATCAGCTTGGCAATGCGCTCGGCGCCATCCATGAACACGGTGTCCTGATTCAAGAAAGTGGTCCAATAATGGGCCTCGCTGCGGTTGGGCGACTGGTCCGTAATCAGGCCGATGGCTATCCGCCTGCCTTCACGGCGAAGCTTTATCACTTCGCGTGCCGTGGAATGTTTCGCCACATTATATCCTCCGAACCGGGCGCGGATATGCTTGAACATCTCGTCCAGATACTTATTGCTTAGCGGTTTGTACACCTGCACCGGGATGTCGCCCGGATGCATGATGGCCCCCATGCCTATAATCCACTCAAAATTGGCATAATGGGGAATCAGCAGTACAATGCCTCCATGCTTCTCTATCATGGCAAGGTATTCTTCCTTATTATCATACTTCATCCGGCGGCAGAGCTCCTCGAAAGACATGCGCAGCATCTTCACCTCTTCCAGCATATAGTCGCAGATATAATGGTAGAACTTGCGCTCTATCTCCATCAATTCGGTTTCCGACTTCTCCGGAAAGGAATTGCGAAGGTTGCGGCGAACGACTTTCTTCCGATAATGCACGACGTGGCGCATCAGAAAGTACAGCCCGTCGGACAACGCATAAAGCGCCCGGAAAGGCAGAAGTGCCACAAGCCACATGCCCGCATAAGTCAGCCAATAGACAATTTTTGATTTCACTTCGTCAGTTATGAGTTATAAGTTATGAGTTATTTGTTGCAAAGGCGGCATTCCTCATTCCATTACTCCCAAGAGTGCGGTGCCGTCGGCATTGAAATCGCCCAGGCGCACAGACACGAGCTGGTTGTCCAAGGCAGCATCATGAGGGACTTCCACACGGATATAATTGGGAGTGAAGCCGTGCATCGGCAGTCCGGGTTTGGGACGTTCCAACAACACCGGCATCGTCTGCCCGATATGGCGCGCATAAAAAGCACGGGTCTTTTCGTCCGAAAGCTCCAGCAATTGCTGGCTCCTGCGGTGCTTTTCTTCGGGTGCCACCACGTGGTCTATCTTCAAGGCCTGCGTGCCGGGACGCTCCGAATAGCTGAAGACATGGAGCTGCGTCACGTCCAGGCTCTTGATAAACTCATAAGCCTGCCCGAAATACTCCTCCGTCTCTCCACGGGTACCCACAATCACGTCTACCCCTATAAAGGAATCGGGCATCACTTCCTTTATCTTCTTTATCTTCGAGGCAAACAAGGCGGTATCGTAACGGCGTCGCATCAGCTTCAGCACCTCGTCACTGCCCGACTGCAGCGGTATATGGAAATGAGGCATGAAACGCCGGGAACGGGACACGTATTCTATGATTTCATCTGTCAGCAGATTCGGCTCGATGGAGGATATGCGGTAACGCTCAATGCCTTCCACCTCGTCCAGCGCCTTCACCAAGTCGAAGAAAGTCTCACCGGTAGACTTGCCGAAGTCTCCGATATTGACGCCGGTCAATACAATTTCCTTTCCACCTTCGGCAGCCGCCTGGCTGGCCTGCTCCACCATAGAAGCAATGCTGCCGTTACGGCTACGTCCGCGGGCAAAGGGAATGGTGCAATAGGAACAATAATAATCGCAGCCGTCCTGCACTTTCAGGAAGAAGCGTGTCCGGTCGCCACGCGAACAAGACGGAGCAAACGAACGTATATCCTTCAAAGCGGAAGTGTAGGCCTCGCCGGTCTCGTGCTTCTGCAGATTGCCCAGGTAGTGGAGCAGGTCCTTCTTCTGCTCGGCTCCCAGCACGACGTCCACACCTTCTATCTTTGCCACCGTCTCCGGTTTCAGCTGGGCATAGCAACCGGTCACCACGACAAATGCACCCGGATGTTGCTTCACCAGTTTGTGGATGGCCTGGCGGCACTTCTTGTCCGCCACTTCCGTCACCGAGCAGGTATTCACTACACAAATATCCGCTTTCTCACCCTTGCGCGCCGTACGTACGCCCGCTTCCCGCAAAATTTTACCGATAGTAGAGGTCTCCGAGAAGTTCAGTTTGCACCCCAACGTATAGTAAACCGCCGTCTTATCTTGAAATATATTGGTATCTATCATGAGCTTATAAACACATTTATGCTGCAAATATATACATTATTAATCTATTTTTCCTACTTTTGCACACTCAACTAAAATTTGTGCAATGATACAAGAGAACTTTATCAAACTATACGAGCATAGTTTCCGCGAGAATTGGGACCTCCCCTGCTATACCAACTATGGAGAAAACGAGAGCTATACTTATGGCGAAGTGGCACAAGAAATAGCCAGACTGCATCTTATTTTCAAGTACTGCCAACTGCGCCGCGGCGACAAGATAGCCGTCATCGGCAAGAACAATGCCCGCTGGTGCATCGCCTATATGGCCACCATCACCTACGGTGGTATCGTAGTCCCCATTCTGCAAGACTTCAACCCCAATGATGTCCATCATATCGTAAACCACTCCGAATCGACGTTCCTCTTCACCAGCGATGCCATTTGGGAACATCTGGAAGAAGAACGGCTTACTGGACTTCGCGGTGTGTTCTCGCTGAGCGACTTCCGCTGTCTGTATCAGCGGGACGGCGAAACCATCCAGCGTTTCCTCAAGCATCTGGGCGATGAAATGGAAGCGACCTACCCGAACGGGTTCCGCAAGGAAGACATCGTTTACACGGACCTTTCCAACGACAAGGTCATGCTGCTGAATTATACCTCGGGCACCACCGGATTCAGTAAGGGCGTCATGCTGACGGGAAACAACCTGGCCGGCAACGTCACCTTCGGCATACGTACCGAGCTGCTGAAGAAAGGGGACAAAGTGCTCTCTTTCCTGCCTTTGGCACATGCATACGGCTGCGCATTCGATTTCCTTACCGCCACGGCCGTCGGCACACACGTCACACTGTTGGGAAAAGTGCCTTCCCCAAAGATTCTGATGAAAGCTTTCGAGGAAGTGAAACCCAACCTGATTATCACCGTCCCCCTTGTCATTGAAAAGATATACAAGAATGTCATACAGCCCATCATCAACAAAAAGACCATGAAATGGGCGCTCAGCATTCCCTTGCTCGACGGACAGATATACGGGCAAATCCGCAAGAAACTGATTGACGCACTGGGCGGACGTTTCAAGGAAGTCATCATAGGAGGCGCAGCCATGAACCCGGAAGTGGAAGAATTCTTCCACCGCATCAAGTTCCCCTTCACCATCGGCTACGGCATGACCGAATGTGCCCCTCTCATCAGCTATGCTCCCTGGAATGAATTCGTCCCGACTTCCTCCGGACGGGTACTCGACATCATGGAAGCCCGTATCTGCAAGGAAAACCCGGACGACAAACTCGGCGAAATACAAGTACGTGGCGAGAACGTGATGACGGGTTATTACAAAACCCCGAAGCCACCAAAGAAGTCTTCACCGAAGACGGATGGCTTCGCACCGGCGACTTGGGTACACTGGACGACGACAACAACCTATACATACGCGGACGCAGCAAGACCATGATTCTCAGTTCCAGTGGACAGAATATCTTCCCCGAAGAGATAGAAGCACGGCTCAACAACATGCCTTTCGTCCTGGAAAGTCTTGTCATCGAACGGAATAAAAGACTGGTAGCACTGGTTTATGCCGACTATGAAGCCCTGGATTCCTTGGGACTAAACCAGCCGGATAACCTTAAAACCATCATGGATGAGAATCTCAAAAATCTGAATAACAGCGTGGCAGCCTACGAAAAAGTAAGCCAAATCCAACTTTATCCGACTGAATTTGAGAAAACGCCCAAAAGAAGTATCAAGAGATACTTATACAACAGCATTGCCGAAGATTAATATGTTGTAAAACATATAGATAGGGATAAAAACAGCCGAAGCTCCAAAAAAAATATAAAAAAAGTTGGGGTTTCGAGAACAACATATTCAAAAAGTACATACCTTTGCAACGTTTTAATAAAGCAATTGATTGTATTACGTTTTAAAAGTAAAGAAAATGAAAAAATTAGTTTTGATGGCTGCAGCTATCGTAGCAGTATCTTTCGCATCTTGTGGCAACAAAGCAGCTAACGCTGAACAAGCAACTGCAGATTCTATCCGTATCGCTGACTCAATCGCAGCTGTAGAAGCAGCAGCAGCTGAAGCCGCAGCAGCAGCCGCAGCAGCTGACACTGTAGCAGTAGATAGCGCAGCTGTTGTAGCTGAATAATTTCAGTACAACACTCGAGAGAATTGAAAGTCTGACGTGCATACAAGCACACCAGACTTTTTTTATGTCTTATCCTCTCCTTCTGTTCCCTTCCAATTGTTAAGTCTTGGTCTTATTTCACAAAAAAGGGTATTATATGGCAGATAAATGATAAAGTATAGTGCATATACCAAATAAAAGCCGTTACTTTGCATCAACAAAACAATAAGAGGTTTATTACGATCTACGTTTCACTATGTTTCTCCTCGATTAGCCACATTGAGAATTTTCATTTCTGACTACAACTTCCTAAGACTCCTTTATTGAATTATTAATTTTTTATTTTTGTATTTTATGAATATGTACATTGGAAACCTTAGCTACAACGTTAGGGAATCAGATTTGAGACAAGTAATGGAAGAGTATGGAACAGTAGAATCAGTAAAACTGATTATGGACCGTAATACAAACAGATCAAAAGGTTTTGCCTTCGTAGAGATGCCCGAAGCTGCTGAAGCCCAACAAGCAATCAACAAACTGAATGGAGCAGAATATGTAGGCCGCCAAATGGTAGTGAAAGAAGCATTGCCAAGAAACTAAAAGAATTATTGGCTGACAATAAGGCAAAGAGCATACCCCTGAGTGGATATGCTCTTTTTTTTGCATTAGTAACCTCGTAAAGAGACACAAGAGTATTCTTGCCAAACCTCTATACCGCGCGCGTAAACCTCTACTTCAGATTCGTAAACCTCTATAACCGCAGCTTTACGTATCCCTCAATAAGCTCACACACATACGCTCCGAACATAGAAAAGCCCGGTCCTTTATCAGAACCGGGCTTCCTTATCATTATGAAGTCTTTTCTTATGCTTCTTCAGCAACTACTTCGAAAGGAATTTCTACAGAAACTTCCTTGTGCAGCTTAACGATAGCCTTGTAGTTACCAACTTCTTTCACTGCGTCCTTAACAACGATAATCTTACGATCGATGTTGTGACCCAATTTAGCCAACTCTTCAGCAATCTGGATGTTACCAACAGAACCGAAGATAGTACCAGTAGAGCTAACCTTAGTAGCAATCTTCAATGATACGCCTTCCAGCTTAGCAGCCAGTTCTTCAGCATCCTTTTTGATTTTCTCCAGCTTGTGAGCACGTTGTTTCAGCTCTTCAGCCAACATTTTCTTTGCAGCCGGTGAAGCGATGACAGCTTTACCAGTCGGGATGAGGTAGTTACGACCGTAACCAGACTTTACTGTTACGATGTCGTTCTTATAACCCAAGTTTACAATGTCTTCTTTCAATATAATTTCCATACTTTCCTCCTCCTATTATTTCATCATGTCAGTTACATAGGGCAGCAACGCCAAGTGACGTGCTCTCTTCACAGCTTGAGCTACACGACGTTGGAACTTCAAAGAAGTACCGGTAATACGACGCGGAAGGATTTTACCTTGCTCATTCAAGAATTTCTTCAAGAATTCGGGATCTTTGTAGTCGATGTACTTAATACCGCTCTTTTTGAAACGGCAGTATTTTTTCTTCTTAACGTCTACTGAGGGCGGAGTTAAATATCTGATTTCTGATTGAACTTGTTGTGCCATGATTAATCCTCCTTTTTAGTTGATTTAACACTTCTTCTCTTCGCAGCATATTCAGCAGCGTACTTGTCTTGCTTGAAAGTCAAGAAACGGATAACGCGCTCGTCACGACGGAAGTTTATTTCCAGTTTCTCAATGACAGTAGGTTCTGCATTGAACTCAATCAGCTGATAGAAACCGGTTGACTTCTTCTGGATAGGATATGCCAGCTTCTTCAGTCCCCAGTTTTCTTCATTTACAATCTCAGCACCTTCAGCAGTAAGGATGCTTTTGAATTTTTCTACCGCTTCCTTCATCTGAACATCAGACAAAACGGGAGTCAAAATGAAAACGGTTTCGTATTGATTCATACTCGTTTAATTAAATAAATAAATTATTCGTTTTAAAAATGCGGTGCAAAGGTAGACATTTTATTTTGAACTACAAACATTTAATGTTTTTTTGTGTAGGGATATAGGAATTGTCTTCGGCTTGCACTATCTTTGCAAAGTTGTTTAAACAATAATTTCATGATAGAGCAATTCAACTTTGATATCCGCCTTATCTTTGCCATACTGAACGGTAAAGTGTCGGCTGCCATTAACCGAAAGCTGTCCCGCAACTTCCGCCAGAACGGTTTGGAGATTACTCCGGAACAGTGGACCGTCCTCATCTTCTTATGGGAAAAGGACGGGGTGACGCAACAAGAGTTGTGTAATGCAACTTTCAAAGACAAGCCCAGCATGACGCGCTTGATAGACAATATGGAGCGTCAGCATCTCGTCGTGCGCATATCGGACAAGAAAGACCGCCGAACCAATCTGATACATCTGACCAAGGACGGCAAGGAGCTGGAAGAACGCGCGCGCGTCATTGCCAACCAGACCCTCAAAGAAGCCTTGAAAGGCATCACCATCGAAGAGCTCAGTGTGAGCCAGGAGGTGCTGAGGAAGATTTTCTTCAATACGAAGGACTAAGATATAGGGATTAGGGGTTAAGGATTAGAGATTAAGGGAGGAGAAAACAAGGGGATGAAGCGTCATTTTTCATTCCTCATCTTCCATTCTTTATTAAAATATGGATTTTTTGCAAAAATAATTTCGCTTGTTAAAGAATTATGCTTTTCTTTGTGACAAGAATACGAAAGAATATAATAATCTAATTAAAATACACACACATGAAAGGCTTATTAAAAAATCTGGGATTGATATTAGTCGTAATAGGAGCTGTAATCCTGGTTGCATGTTCTTTTACCGGCAATGTTAACAACAATGCCATCTTGGGCAGTTCTGCCGTTTTGGTTGTAGTGGGATTGATTTCCTACATTGTCATCAACAAGAGAATTGTCGACTAATATCAAAAGAAAAGAAATAAAGAAGGCGGTTAGCATATACATGCAAACCGCCTTTTTTATTTTCTCTCCCCCAGAGGAGCCGAGTCTCATCAAGACTCAGCTTCCGGAGTAATCAGTTTATATCCTTTTCCGTGAATGTTGATGATTTCAATCGAATCATCTTCTTTCAGGTGCTTACGCAGCTTTGTGATATATACATCCATACTACGTGCATTGAAATAGTTGTCATCAATCCAAATAGTCTTCAACGCAAAGTCACGCTGCAGAATTTCGTTGGCATGTGCACAAAGCAAGCCCAGCAGTTCGGATTCTTTGGTGGTCAGTTTAGTCTGCTTCTCGGCAGTCGCCAGAATCTGTTTCTGCGTGTCGAATGTAAACTTACCAATCTTATAGATGTTGCTCTCCTTGTTCTTCTTTCCGCGAACACGTCTCAGGATAGCTTCAATTCTGAAAGTCAGCTCTTCCATACTGAAGGGCTTGGTGATGTAGTCATCGGCACCAATCTTGAAACCTTCCAGAATATCTTCCTTCAATGTTTTTGCCGTCAAGAAGATAATAGGTATTTCGGCATTGGCCGCACGCACTTCTTGTGCCAGTGTGAATCCGTCTTTCTTCGGCATCATCACATCAAACACACACAAGTCATATTTATTCTTCAGGAAAGCCTTGTATCCTGCTTCTCCATCGGGATATAACTCGGCAGCGTAACCTTTTGCTTGTAAATATTCTCTTAAAAGCATGCCAAGATTTTCATCATCTTCGCACAATAAAATACGCAGTTTCTCGTCCATATCAATCAATTTTTTAATAAAGGTAATGCAATAATAAATTTAGTTCCTACGTTCAGTTCACTTTCTGCCCGGATAGTTCCCTTATGATCCATGATAATCTTCTTCACATAAGCCAGTCCCAAGCCGAAGCCTTTCACATCGTGCAGATTACCTGTATGCACGCGATAAAACTTCTCGAATATCTTTTTCAAATTCTCCTTCTTGATGCCGATGCCGTTATCTTGGATGGAAATCATCAGTTTGCCAGGCTCATTCCAAGTCTTCACCGTCAGTTGCAGATCCGCATCCGGACGTTTATACTTCACTGCATTATCCATGAGATTGAAAATCACATTGGTGATATGCATCTCATCGGCAAAAATGGCAGAGTTGGTAGCTTTAAGCTCCGATTCAATCTTTCCATTATAACGCTCCACTTTCAGTGTAAACGTGTTGATAACACCCGCTATCAGCTCGTTGGCATCCAGTTCCTTATTCTTCAAAGTAGCCTTCTGACGGTCAAACATCGACATCTGAAGCACTTTTTCTACCTGGAACCTCAAGCGCTTCGTTTCATCGTTGATGACACCCGATATATGCTGGAACATAGTCGGAGACTTGCCCACAGCCGGGTCTTTCAACATCTGTGCCGCCAGAGAAATCGTCGATATCGGCGTCTTGAACTCGTGCGTCATATTATTGATGAAATCATTCTTCATCTCCGTCAGCTTCTTCTGGCGGAATACGATGTAAATCGTAAAGATGAACGTCACCAGCAGTACAAAAGTAAATATCATCGACGGTATCATAAACCTGACCGAATCGAAGATATAATCCTTCTTTCCCGGAAAATGTATCTTGACGATACTCATACGGGCTGGTGGGTCATTCAAAAACAATGGCTGCGAATAAGAGCTTTCACTCCCTGCATCGCTATAATCCGCACAACGGTATACCTCCCGACCTTCCCGGTCTATCACCTTGAAGTGATAATCCATATCACCGAGACCATTCTCTATCAGACCTGCTTTTAGATACTGGTCCAGACTTTTGAAATTAACACGCTCCTCAATCGGCTTGTCGCTGGCATTGTATACCATCTGCAACACCACCTCGTCTACCAATGCACGCTGGTAAAGATAGCGGTTTTTAAGCATCTCTATCTGCGAGCGTGAAGTCTGAGGAATGGTTTTTGCTCCGTGTTTGCGTGAAATCATTGCTCTTGGCAATTCAGAAGGCTCGTTACTGAAAGTTTTCAATTCCACCGAAGAACGGACACTGCCATCCGGAGCTGTCATCACAAACCGCTGGGTACGCATCACTCCGCTACTGCTTTGCGATTGTTCCCACGCCTTCTTTTCTGCCTCGGAGATATCCTCATTCAGCCAACGCACAACCTCTGCGGACTCTGCCTCTTTCGAAGCAGCCATCAACGCACGCTTCACCGATTCATCAAATTGTCCGTTACGCATCTTCACCATTTCCTCAATATAGCTTATCTGCAGATACAGCAAACTAAGGAAGGAAAGCCCCATAACAACACCTAATATCCATATAGTTGACTTTTTCATAGTCACAAAATTAACACTCCCTAATTAACACTCCTAACCAATTAACCTGATTTAACCGGACGTTCTCGTAAATTAACCGAAGACCATTTTTTAGGTTGTATTATGAGCATTATAACAAAAACACAAGCCTTTGGTTTGCAAATTTAATAAAAATTAATCATTCAATTCACAATTCTGCATGTTCTTAATCTACGTTAATGAAAAAAGCCGTTATTACTTGCCATGAAGTAACAACGGCTTTAACAATTGTTATATTAGCAGCCGGTAGTTACAACAGCCAAACTACCAACCCCTGAAAATCATTCTTCAGCTTGCTTTGCCTCAAATTCCTTAATCAGTTTATCCTGCACATCACTCGGAACGAGTTCATAGCTGGCAAACTTCATGATGAACGAAGCACGTCCACCAGTCAGTGAGCTAAGTGCCGTAGAGTAGGATGACATTTCCTTCAAAGGCACCTTAGCACTCAGTTTTTCGTAACTGGCCTCGCTGCTCATACCCATAATCATGGCACGGCGTCCCTGCAAGTCCCCCATCACATCACCCATCTTGTCCGACGGAACAAATACTTCCACGTCATAAATGGGTTCTAGAATCTTCGGGCCTGCATTCTTGAACGCTTCGCTGAACGCATTCCGTCCCGCCAGCATAAAGGAGATTTCATTGGAGTCAACCGGATGCATTTTTCCGTCATATACGATGACACGTACATCGCGAGCATACGAACCAGTCAACGGTCCCTGCTCCATACGTGACATGATACCCTTCAAGATGGCCGGCATGAAACGTGCATCAATGGAACCACCCACAATACTATTGACGAATACCAGCTTGCCACCCCATTCCAATGGAACTTCTTCGGTACCCTTGACGTTCATCTTGAACTCCTGACCATTGAATTTATAGGTTTCGGGCAACGGCATGCCTTCGTAGTAAGGCTCAACAATCAGATGAACTTCACCGAACTGGCCTGCACCACCCGACTGCTTCTTATGGCGATAATCCGCACGGGCAGCTTTGGTAATCGTTTCGCGATACGGTATTCTCGGTTCTTCAAACTTGATTTGCAGTTTTTCATTGTTTTCCAGACGCCACTTCAAGGTACGCAAATGGAATTCACCTTGTCCGTGTACAATAGTCTGACGCAATTCTTTAGACTGGTCTATCACCCATGTCGGGTCTTCCTCTCGCATACGGTTCAAAGCAACCATCATCTTTTCTGTATCCGACTCGTTCAACGGCTTGATAGCACGTGAGTATTTGGAGTTCGGATATTTAATGAAGTTGAAACGGTTTTCAGAGCCCTTACCGTTCAATGTATTGCCGGTATGTACATCCTTCAGTTTCACTGTACAGCCGATGTCACCGGCTACCATTTCCTCTACCTTGATACGGTTGGCACCGGCACAAGCATAAATCTGCGCGATGCGTTCCTTGGAACCGCGGTCTGCATTGGTAAAATCATCACCTTCGTGCACTTTACCACTCATAACATTGAAGTATTGAACATCACCGATATGCGGCTCAACGGCAGTCTTGAAGAAATACAAGGAAGTCGGTCCGTTAGAATCCGGCTTCACCACCTCACCGCGTATTGTGCACCGGTGGCATTTCGTCCACAAACGGCACCACATTACCCAGGAACTCCATCAGACGGCGTACACCCATATCCTTGCCGGCACAGACGCAGAATACCGGGAACATACCTCGTGAAGCCAGTCCCTTGCGGATACCTTCGCGCATTTCGTCTTCTGTCAAAGAGTCCTGATCAAAGAATTTTTCCATCAGGCCTTCGTCATGTTCGGCTGCAGCTTCTACCAAAGCCTTGTGCAGTTCTGTAGCCTTTTCCATTTCTTCGGCCGGAATTTCTTCAATAATGGGAGCGCCACCTTCGGGTCCCCACGAATATTTTTCATCAAAAGTACATCGATCAACGAATTGAAGTTCGGTCCGGTAGCCAGCGGATATTGCACGGGCACCACCTTCGGACCGTATATGGTTTGCAACTGCTCAAGCACCATATCATAATCGCACTTTTCATTATCGAGCTGGTTTACCAGGAAAATAACCGGTTTGCCCAGTTTCTCGGTGTAGCGGAAATGGTTCTGCGTACCTACCTCGGGACCGTATTGCCCGTTCAGCAGCAGAATGGCAGTATCTGTAACGTTGAGCGCCGTCATGGCAGCCCCTACAAAGTCATCACTACCCGGGCAGTCAATGATATTCAGTTTCTTGCCGTTCCACTCCACATGGAAAACGGTGGAAAACACAGAATAGCCGTATTCCTGCTCCACCGGGAAGTAATCGCTGACTGTATTCTTGGCAGTAATCCTGCCGCGACGTTTTATAATACCACTCTCAAAGAGCAGCGCTTCCGTGAGAGTGGTTTTACCCGAGCCGTCATTGCCAAGGAGGGCAATGTTCTTAATTTCATTCGTCTGATATACTTTCATGATATATTAAGATTTTAAGTGAATAACCTGACATACGATGATGCCGTTAACTTTTTGTGAGGCGCAAATTAGGCATTAATTCAAAGAAAAGCAACATCGGGAAGCATGTTATATAACACACTTCCTCCACCAACAAAGAATATAACCTTAATTCCGCAACACTATTATAAAATATTTTTAGTACCTGAGCAACAAAAGTTGCTCAGGATTTTGCCATGTCAGAGGATTCACTTAACTTAGTGTTGCAAAAAAATAATCAAACAAAACCTCATCAGGCATGGCAAAAATACAAATAAAATCCGAGAAGCTCACTCCTTTTGGAGGAATATTTTCAATCATGGAGCAATTTGACTCCACATTGTCATCTGTAATCGACTCGACACTCGGTCTAAGGTGTAGCTCGTTCGGTTATCAGTACAGTGAAATCGTCCGTTCCCTCATGAGTATCTACTTCTGTGGTGGCTCATGCATTGAGGATGTCACTACTCATTTGATGAACCATCTCTCGCTCCATCCGACACTTCGTACTTGTAGTTCTGATACTATCCTCAGAGCGATAAAGGAACTGACGCAAGGAAACATCTCATACACATCAGATACGGGTAAGAACTACGATTTCAACACGGCTGACACACTCAATACCTTACTGCTCAATTGTATGTTTGCATCCGGCCAACTGAAAGAGGGCGAGATGTATGATGTTGATTTCGACCATCAGTTCATAGAGACTGAGAAGTATGATGCAAAGCCTACATACAAGAAGTTCCTTGGTTATCGCCCTGGCGTGGCGGTTATTGACGACTTGATTGTTGGCATTGAGAATAGCGATGGTAACACCAACGTTCGTTTTCATCAGAAGGACACGCTGAAGAGATTCTTTGAGAGATTTGAGCAGAACGGACTTACAATCAATCGTTTCAGAGCTGATTGTGGATCATGTTCCGAGGAAATCGTGGAGGAAATAGAGAAACACAGCAAATCCTTCTATATCCGCGCAAACCGCTGCAGTTCGCTCTACAATGACATCTTTGCTCTTAGAGGCTGGAAGACTGAGGAAATCAATGGCATTGAGTTCGAATTGAACTCTATTCTTGTTGAGAAGTGGAAGGGTAAAGCATACCGACTTGTGATTCAAAGACAGAAACGGATGGACGGTGTGCTGGATCTTTGGGAAGGAGAATACACATACCGTTGTATCCTGACTAACGACTATGAATCTTCCACAAGAGAAATTGTCGAGTTCTATAACCTTCGTGGAGGAAAGGAACGTATCTTCGATGATATGAACAATGGTTTCGGGTGGGACAGATTGCCCAAATCCTTCATGGCAGAGAACACTGTGTTCCTTCTTCTTACGGCACTTATCCGTAATTTCTACAAGGCCATTATCCACAGACTTGACGTAAAGAGGTTCGGACTCAATGCAATAAGTCGCATAAAAGCGTTTGTCTTCAGGTTTGTCTCTGTACCAGCCAAGTGGATCAGAACATCAAGGCGGTATGTGCTGAATATCTATACCTGTAATAATGCTTACGCAGATATTTTTCAGACTGATTTTGGATAACGCCTACAACTTATGGGTATGATACTGCGTATTGCCTCAAGTCGCATAGTGGGGCAAGGGATATTGTGGGCAGAAGTGGGTATTTCAGCCTCAATTTATCTGCTAATTCAGTGATGAGAGGACGTTTAGACGCAAGAAGGACGCTGAAGAGCTTAGTTGCGGATTTGAGGATTAAACATTAATTGTTTCACTTTCACTCTTCATTTTAACCGTGAAAACAATGGCAAATGTAGGCGAATGCTGATAGGAAGACCTCCAATAATGCTTCTACGAGGTAGAATTTTAGTTATTCGACCTAATTGAAGCATAATTTGACTTGATCTATGACTGTATGAAGCGTTCCTGATATTCCGTCGGCAACATGCCGAATTCCTTTTGAAACAAGAACTGAAATATTTCGGGTCATTAAAACCGACGGCATACGCCAGATCGGAAACACGCACAGAACTCCCCTTCTCCTCCATAATGCGGCAGGCCGCTTTCAGACGGATGTTACGGATAAAGGCAGAAGTATTCAGTCCCGTCAGGGATTTCAGTTTCTTGTAAAGGGTGGACTTGCTGGTGCCCATCTCCTCCACAAACTGGGGCTGGTCGAAGTCTGAATCTTCCAGATGGCGGTTTACGCAGTCAATGGCACGCTGCATGAAGTCCTCATCAATGCTGGTATAGTCCAGTTCCTTGATTTCGAACACCAGTTGGTTCTTAAAGTCATGCGCCTTGCGTTCTTTGTATTTCAGCAGATTGCGGATGCGTGCATGCAGCACGGCCAGGTTGAACGGTTTACTGATAAAGGCATCCGCCCCCACTTCATAAGCTTCGGCACGGTCTTCCTCCTTGTTCTTGGCTGTCAGAAGAATCACGGGAATATGACTGAGTTCCAACTTGTTCTTCACATACCTGCAAAACTCGATGCCGTCCATTACGGGCATCATCACGTCCGAAACAATCAGGTCAATATCCTCATTGTCAAGCACAGTCACAGCCTCCTGACCGTTTTCGGCCGTATGGACATTGTATTCACGTTTCAGCAGCCGGACCATTAACTGCAAAAGCTCCTCATTGTCCTCCACCACCAGTATGGTATGCGCTTTGGGCTTTTCAGCAACCACATTCTCCGCATTCTCCTCTTCAAGATAGGTAACGGTTTTCTGTACCGGAAGTACAGCTTCCTCATCAATCTGTTCTTCCTTAAAGTAAGAGCGGTCTACGGGCAAGGTCACGATGAATTCCGTTCCCCGGCCTTCCTCGCTCTCCACTTCAATGCTTCCTCCATGCAGCTCCACCAAGTCCTTTACCAAAGAAAGGCCGATGCCCGTACCAATGGTGTTGAACTTCCGGTAATCCCCCTCGTAGAACCGCTTGAAGAGGCTCTTCTGCTTGTCCTTTGAAATGCCACTGCCATTATCCTTTACATGCAACCGGACGAAGTCCCTGTCTTCGGCATACATCAGCGTGACTTGTATATAGCCACCCTCCTTATTATATTTGGCGGCATTGGAAAGCAGGTTGTAGAGAATCTTGTCCAGCTTGTCCGTATCAAAATAACCGATAATCGACTCCGGATTACAGAGTACGGAGAAATGTATCTTGCGCTTTTGACAAGCGGCAGGAAAGATTCGGCTTCATTTTTCACAAACGCCGCCACATCTCCTGGAGAGACACGCAACTTCAGATTGCCGGTTTCTGCTTTACGAAATTCAAGAATCTGCTGCAACAGACGGATGAGCCTGCTGATATTGCTACCCATTACCGTATAAAGGTCGTCATGCCCGGGAAACCGCATCTTCAACTCATCGACGGTAGCCGAGATAATGGTCAGCGGAGTCAGCAGTTCATGCGTGATATTTGTAAAGAACTGCAATTTGGCATGATTCAGTTCTTCCAGTTTGGACTTCTCCATCTCCCGAAGATGCAGCTCATTACGCAGCTGCATCCTGTTCTTTGCTGTCCGGAGAATGAAGCAGACAATAGCTGCCCCTATCAGTGCATAAATGATATAAGCCCACCATGTAGCCCAGAACGGTGGCAATACCACCACCTCAAGTTCACGGATTTCCTGACTCCAAATGCCATTTTCATTGGTGGCTTTCAGACGGAACCGATAAGTACCGCTCTTCAAATTATTATAATAGGCAAAACGGCGGTTGGCATCCGTATATTGCCAATCCTTGTCAAAACCTACAAGCTGATAAGCATACCGATTTAAACCGGGATTCTTATAAGTAAGAGATGCGAATTCAATACTGAAATTATTATATCCGTAAGGCAGATCTAACTTCCGCGTAAACGAAGGCATGACAGAAGAAATCCGTTCTCTGACCTCCGGTTCCAATACCGCAAAAGAACGGTTGAAGATTTTTATATCCGTAATCAGATAAGGCACAGCTTCATTGTCTTTCTCCAGAGATGCAGGAAGGAAACTGTTATAACCCTTATTTCCTCCAAAGAATAACTCGCCCTCCCTACTGCAAGAAGACTGTGATATGAAAAAGTTATCCTGCAGACCGTCTGCTGTCGTATAGACACGGACCGTAGCCAAATTCTCGTCCATCGGTACAAAAAGCTGTACCAGCCCCATATTAGTCCCCATCCATAGACACCCTTGCCTGTCTTCCTCTATAGACCCTATCATGTCGGCAGACAGCTGATATTCCTGATTCTTTTCCGTAAATACATTTTCCTTATAATCATATAGATACAACCCTCCTCCCTCAGTTCCGGCCCATAGCCTTCCCGATTTATCCACATGCAAACACAACACCGAGTTCGTTGCCAGCTGGCCGTTGTTATAACTATAGTTACTATATTTCAGCGTTTCGGGATGCTGCACATCCCCCATAATATGTATAATTCCATAGTTGGCTGTCGCAATCCAGAAGCTGCCATCCGCATCCTCCACAATATCCTTCACATGATACCAATCCGCCAACCCGCCTCCGGCAAAAGAAAGTGTTCCGAACCTATAATGCCCTCCATCGGCCAAACTGATTCCCATACCGCCGCGACAGCCTACCCAACAATTCCCCTTACTGTCCTCACACAAGGCCGAAACGCAATCCGAATAGAGATAAGGCGTGTCGGATTCAGTCAGCACCTTCACTTTCTCTCCTTTCTCATAAATCAAGATACCACCGTCATAGGTAGCGAACCATACTTCTCCATTCTTACGCTGAATAATGTAATTGACCGTGGGTACACCGGGAATATCCGAGAATTCCGGGATATGGGAAAAGAACGACAACACACCGGTTTCATAATCCTTGCGTGCCAGCCCATAACTTCCGGTACCCAGCCAAAGGTCTTTATCTGCATCGGCAAACAAAGCGCGGACGGCAGTAGTAGGCACGTCATCCTCTGCCAGATTCAAAGAATAGAAAGCAAACGGAGATTGTTTCGTGTCTATCATCAGGACACCGCCGCCAATGGAACCCAGCCAGATATTATTGAAGCGGTCGCGCAACAGTGAATTTATTTCATCACAAGGTATATGATATGCCGAATGCAACGACTTGTAATTAATGAATGTACCGGGATTCTCCTGCTTCATAATGCTCAGCCCCACCCGGGTCCCTATCCACAAGGTATGGGTGTGTACATCCTCCACAATATCATAAACAATATTGTCCGACAAGCTGGCATCATCCCCTATCCTATGCGAATAATGCGTATAAGACACGTTTGCCATATCCTTTGGGTGATTCAAGAGAAATAATCCGCAATCCCAGCCACCGACCCACATTTTCCGGTTTGAATCCTGATAGATAACATGTGCCGAGTTCCGTTCATTGATTTTGGGATATGCATAGAATTTATCCTCCTTCCGGGAATAACGAAAAAGACCACTGGACCAGGTACCGACCCACAAATCCCCATCCGAGTCCTCGAACAACGATTTGATGGAAGCTGCGGGAAATATACCATCGGTGGACTTGCCGTCATACATCACGAAGGAGTCCTTCTCTGCCACATACCGGCATAAGCCAGAATCCGTACCAATCCATACCTCATTTTCCCGGGTGACCAACAGGCATGAGACCGCATTGTTTGGAATGGCAGGCGCAGTATATTGACGGATTTCTCCGGTTTTCTTATTGAGTGTGTTCAACCCCTCTTGTGTACCAATCCACAAGAAGCCGTCATTGTCATCGGCAAAACAATAAATGTTGTTACTGGTCAACAAACCGGGAGTATTCAAGCTCGATTTATAGACAGTAATCTGGTAACCGTCGTATTTACAGAAACCATACCGGGTAGCAAACCACAAAAAACCTTCCTTATCCTGATATATTTTCTGGACCTCATCCGTCGGTAATCCGTCTAATGTAGAAATCTGCTTGAACTTCAAACGGGAAATAACATTCCCATCAGCCGCATGCCCCAAGGCAGGATACATTGTCCAAAAGCTGAACAGGAGAAGACACGTATGCAAACAAAAAACTTACTCTATTTTTCATATACCAGATATTAGGAATTATGACAAATATAGCAAGTTCAGCTCACTTTAAAGAAGAATTATGCTCTTTTTTTGTCTGCAAATACTTCAAACAAGGCTTTATTCCTTACCTTTACAGCCGTGTTCTACACCCTAACCGTAGACAAGCAAACAACATATGGAAAATAAATTCGACTACCAGTCTGTGCCTTATGGCTTTGCACATTGCTTCAACAGCCAGTGCGTCCATAAGGAAGAATGCCTGCACCACTTGGCTGCTACCAATTGCACCTCGCAATGTCCTACTTTAAGCATCATCAATCCGAACTGTATCCCTGCCGATACCACCAACTGCCCTCATTTCCGGAAAGCCCTGAAGTGCCGGGTTGCATGGGGCATCCGGCACCTGCTGGACAATGTACCCCACAAATGTGCAGCCCCGATGAGGAACCAGCTTGTAGGACACTTTGGCAAGACCACCTATTATCGCTTTTACCGCCAGGAACAAGGCTTGTTTCCAAAGGCACAAGCATATATCCGTCAGGTTTTCAAACAATACGGAATTGCCGAAGAACCGAAATTCGAGAGATACAGCGAAGAATACAGCTACAACGATTGAAGCATCCGGACAGCTCAGCTCTTACAAAGTTTATTTTGAAAAACATCTGTCATGCTATCACGCAGAGGGGATATCCTTTTGATTATAAACCGATTAAAGCGTGAAAGATACCCGTGATAGATAAAATCTTCACAACCATCCATCACGCCATAACAAAAGCAGTATCCGATACTTACTTCATTCACCACAGAATAGTGCTATATGCCTAGTTCTCAGTATGAAACTTTTAGTTTCTTAAGCAAATACTATTGGTTTCAACCTTCTAAAACAAAAGTTTCAACAAGAGAAACTAAGAGTTTCCCTTAGGAAAACCATTGGTTTCAACAAGTAAAACCTTTTGTTTCAATAGCCGGAAACTATTGTTCCGACAAGCAAAACCAGCGTGGAAGTCTGCACAAAGCATCCCAAATCACCTGCTTTTTCGACTCAAAACATCAGATTTTCCACAGAAAAACGCTGGAATCGACCTAAAAAAGCATGGAATCACTTGCAAAAAGAGCCTGATTGTCGTACCTTAGTACACTGTAAGCAAACCATTTTGCCTGCATGTGACAAAACAAAAAATAGAAATGAAAATCACCCAACTGAGAGAAAAAGACGGGAATCTGACACTGAGCACGACAGACTTAGACACCTTCCTACAGAAAATCAAAACGGAGACCAAAACCCAGCCCGTATCCACTTTCCGCCAGCAACTGCGATACTGCTTGCCCGGCAAGCGCTGCAACGAGGCAGACCGACTGCCCAAAGTACTCCCGGCAGCCGAATTCCGCAAGACGAACGGTGTTTGCCAGATGAAAACCTACAACGGCATCGTGGAACTGACCGTAGGCCCGCTTTCCGGCAAGTCCGAAATAGCCCTTGTGAAACGTCTTGCCTGGGAACAGCCCCAGACGCGGCTCGTATTCACCGGTTCCAGCGGACGGACTGTAAAGATTTGGACTACCTTCACCCGTCCGAACAACTCGCTGCCGGGCAAACGGGAAGAAGCCGAGGTGTTCCACGCCCATGCCTACCGCCTTGCCGTGAAATGCTACCAGCCCCAACTGCCTTTCGACATTCTGCTGAAAGAGCCCAAGCTGGAACAGTACTCCCGCCTCTCCTTCGACCCCGAAGCCATGTACCGCCCGGACTCCATACAGTTCTATCTTGCACAGCCCGTCTCCATGCCCGACGAAACCACCTATCGGGAAGCCCTGCAAGACGAGAAGTCACCCCTGACGCGCGCCGTGCCGGGATATGAAGCCGAAGAAGCCATCATCATGCTGTTTGAGGCCGCCTTGCAGAAGACTTTCGCCGAAGCGACGGGTGCCGGTGCCGACAACAGCCTGCACTCCCTGACCGTGCGCCTTGCCGAGAACTGTTTCCGTTCGGGCATCCCCGAAGAAGAGACCGTGAAGCGTACCTATTTCCATTATTATCTACGCCAAAAAGAGACTGTCATCCGGCAGATTATAAGAAGCGTTTACCAAGAGAACAAAGGCTTCAATACCCAAAGCAGCCTCAGCAAAGAGCAAAGACTTGCCATACAGACGGACGAGTTCATGAAACGCCGCTACGACTTCCGCTACAACACCCAAGTGGGTGAGGTGGAATACCGTGAACGCCACTCGTTCCGTTTCCGCTTCTCCCCCATCGACAAGCGCACGCTGAACAGCATTGCCCTCGACGCACAGAGCGAAGGCATTCCCCTGTGGGATAGGGACATCAGCCGATATATCTACTCCAACCGCATCCCGGTATTCAATCCGCTGGAAGATTATCTGTACGACCTTCCGCACTGGGACGGGAAAGACCGTATCCTGGCACTCGCCCAGACAGTACCCTGCAACAACCCGTACTGGGCCGAACTGTTCCACCGCTGGTTTCTCAACATGGTGGCACACTGGCGCGGCAATACCGACAAGAAATATGCCAACAGCGTCTCCCCCTTATTGGTAGGTGCACAAGGCACCCGCAAAAGCACCTTTTGCCGAAGCATCGTCCCGCCCGAGCTGCGTGCCTATTATACGGACAGCATCGACTTCTCGCGCAAGCGTGACGCTGAACTTTACCTCAACCGTTTTGCGCTCATCAACATCGATGAATTCGACCAAATAAGCAGCACCCAGCAAGGATTCCTGAAACATATCCTCCAGAAGCCGGTGGTCAACGTGCGCAAGCCATACGCCAATGCCGTGCTCGAGATGCGCCGATACGCCTCGTTCATCGCCACCAGCAACCAGAAGGACTTGCTGACCGACCCCAGCGGCAGTTGCCGGTTCATCTGCATAGAAGTGACGGAAGCAATAGACACCAACCGCCCGATAGACTACAACCAGCTTTATACCCAGGCCATGCACGAACTGGACCACGGCGAACGCTATTGGTTCGACCAGTCGGACGAACGGATTATGACGGAAAACAACCACGATTTCGAACAGATACCGCCCGAAGAGCAACTGTTCTACCACTATTTCCGCGTTGCCGGAAATGACGAGGAGGGAGAATGGCTGTCGTCTGCCGAAATACTGAACCGCCTGCGCCGGTACAGCGCCATCCCGCTGTCCACCAAGAGAGTGAATGTATTCGGAAGGATACTGCAGAAACATGAAGTGCCATCCCGCAGAACACGGTTCGGCACGCTGTATCATGTGGTGGAGTGCAAGAGACAAGAAGATTAGTCTTTAAAATATTCAGACACCGGCAATGCTTCTATCGTTTTATCTCCTACGGAAAATTTGTCATGTTGGTTATAAGTGAGTATCAGTCCATGCCCCATCTTGAAGAAAGACAAGGCATCCAGTAAGCCATCTACTTCCCTTTTCCGGTTTTCTGCGGTCAAGGCATAGCATACCTGGATGGCAAGCTGGGGCACAGAATTGCGTACAACTATAAAGTCGCATTCCTTCCGGTTCTCATTATAATAGAATATCTCAGAATAACGGCGACGCAATTCCGCAAAACCATGTTCTCCAGCCTCCGACCCTCATCACGGGTGAAAGATGGAGAGGTGACAAATACAACACCATTGTCCACACAATACACTTTCTTCGGGTTCAACAGTTGCGCTTTATATGAATATGAAAATTTCGGAACAAAGTTTATCAAGTAAGTCTGTTCGAAATAAGAGAAATAATCAGACACAGTAGAAGTACTTTTCATTCCCAGTATCTGTTTCAGTTTTGTAGCAGACACCAGATTGCCCACATTCCCCATCAAATAGGCCAAGAGACTTTTCAAAGAGTGGTCATCACGTATATTATATCTCACGGCAATATCACGATATACTATATCATTGACTAAATCCGTCAGAACATCCTGATCATCCAGTTGCAAGTATTGAGGGAAGCCACCCTGATGCAGATAGTCGTACAAGGAACTGTCACCGATAGTCTTACCCGTAAAACCGCAATATTCAGCATACGAAAAAGGGAACAGTTCTTTCGTAATCCTCAAATCCGCAACTAAGCTCTTCAGCGTCCTTCTTGCGTCTAAACGTCCTCTCATCACTGAATTAGCAGATAAATTGAGGCTGAAATACCCACTTCTGCCCACAATATCCCCTTGCCCCACTATGCGACTTGAGGCAATACGCAGTATCATACCCATAAGTTGTAGGCGTTATCCAAAATCAGTCTGAAAAATATCTGCGTAAGCATTATTACAGGTATAGATATTCAGCACATACCGCCTTGATGTTCTGATCCACTTGGCTGGTACAGAGACAAACCTGAAGACAAACGCTTTTATGCGACTTGTTGCATTGAGTCCGAACCTCTTTACGTCAAGTCTGTGGATAATGGCCTTGTAGAAATTACGGATAAGTGCCGTAAGAAGAAGGAACACAGTGTTCTCTGCCATGAAGGATTTGGGCAATCTGTCCCACCCGAAACCATTGTTCATATCATCGAAGATACGTTCCTTTCCTCCACGAAGGTTATAGAACTCGACAATTTCTCTTGTGGAAGATTCATAGTCGTTAGTCAGGATACAACGGTATGTGTATTCTCCTTCCCAAAGATCCAGCACACCGTCCATCCGTTTCTGTCTTTGAATCACAAGTCGGTATGCTTTACCCTTCCACTTCTCAACAAGAATAGAGTTCAATTCGAACTCAATGCCATTGATTTCCTCAGTCTTCCAGCCTCTAAGAGCGAGGTCATTGTGAGCGGAAGCGGTTTGCTGTGATAAGATTTCCTCACGATTTCGGAACATGATCCACAATCAGCTCTGAAACGATTGATTGTAAGTCCGTTCTGCTCAAATCTCTCAAAGAATCTCTTCAGCGTGTCCTTCTGATGAAAACGAACGTTGGTGTTACCATCGCTATTCTCAATGCCAACAATCAAGTCGTCAATAACCGCCACGCCAGGGCGATAACCAAGGAACTTCTTGTATGTAGGCGCATCATACTTCTCAGTCTCTATGAACTGATGGTCGAAATCAACATCATACATCTCGCCCTCTTTCAGTTGGCCGGATGCAAACATACAATTGAGCAGTAAGGTATTGAGTGTCAGCCGTGTTGAAATCGTAGTTCTTACCCGTATCTGATGTGTATGAGATGTTTCCTTGCGTCAGTTCCTTTATCGCTCTGAGGATAGTATCAGAACTACAAGTACGAAGTGTCGGATGGAGCGAGATGGTTCATCAAATGAGTAGTGACATCCTCAATGCATGAGCCACCACAGAAGTAGATACTCATGAGGGAACGGACGATTTCACTGTACTGATAACCGAACGAGCTACACCTTAGACCGAGTGTCGAGTCGATTACAGATGACAATGTGGAGTCAAATTGCTCCATGATTGAAAATATTCCTCAAAAGGAGTGAGCTTCTCGATTTTATTTGTATTTTTTTTATGTTTTATGAGGTTTTGTTTGATTATTTTTGCAACACTAAGTTAAGTGAATCCTCTGACATGGCAAAATCCTGAGCAACTTTGTTGCTCAGGTACTTAAAAATATTTTATAATAGTGTTGCGGAATTAAGGGTAATATGTCTTCCTGTCAACTTCGTGCCCAATTCACGACTCAACATCGAAGCATTGGAGCCGGTGATTCCCACATAAAACCCTTCATCCAACTTGCCCCGAATATACACCTCCCAACCATCAACAATCTGTATTTCGTCAAAAAGAGCGATACACCCTTCATGTTCCTAATAACTTCATCCACTATACGGAAATCACTGAATTCAAATCCATACAGTAAAGGGTATCAAAATTCAAGGAGAGCACCTCTTCCGGCTTGTATCTATCCACCGATAATTGTGCCAGCAATGTACTCTTACCACAACGGCGAATACCAGATATAATCAGTGCATAGTCTGCTACCAAGGGAGGTAAAGACAACAATAGGTCACGTCGGAAACTTTGAAATTTCCTCAACCGTTCACGTTGCACACGTATGGCTTCTACTATATCCGATTTGCTTATCATAGGGCTATGTCATTTATATTCAGATACAAATATAAACATTCCATTCCGAATAAACAAATCTATCCATTTAGAATAGATAGATTTGTTTATTCGGAATGAAAGCACTACCTTAGCACCTCATTACAAAAATAACGCTTATGCAAGACATTATAAACGGACGTTGCGGCTGGTGCGGAACCTACGAGCTGTATGTGAAATACCACGATGAAGAGTGGGGAAAACCGGTAACAGACGACAAGACACTATTCGAGTTTCTTGTATTGGAAAGTGCCCAGGCGGGACTGAGCTGGATAACCATCCTCAAAAAGCGGGAAGGCTACCGCAAAGCCTTTTGCAATTTCGATGCCGCGCAAGTGGCGCAAATGACCGACGAAGACGTGGAACGGCTGATGCACTTTGACGGCATCGTGAAAAACCGTCTGAAAATCAAGTCGACCATCACCAATGCAAAGCAGTTTCTTGTCATACAGAAAGAATTCGGCAGCTTTTACAACTATACGCTATCCTTCTTCCCCGACCGGAACCCCATTATCAATCATTTTCAGTCATTGAGTGAGATTCCAGTATCATCTCCCGAATCAGATGCCATGAGCAAAGACATGAAAAAACGGGGATTCAAGTTCTTCGGCTCTACCATTTGCTATGCCCATCTGCAAGCTTCGGGGTTTATCAACGACCATCTGACGGATTGCATTTGCCGAAATCAGAAACAATAAAACAAAGAAATATACAGAAGCAAGCAAAACATCAACACAAAGCGGTCACCCTCCCCCATCGGAAAGGCGACCGCTTCAGTGTTATAAAATCTGTTTCTCAGTATGTAATACACTGAGAAGAAATGTTATTCTATTCCGATACTATGGCATACGGGAAAAAGGATGAACGTAAACTCATAATCAGCGTATGGCACCAGGTATTCCGGACGGGCTATACGTCCCCAACTGTCTTCGCAACCCAGACCGGCTTGCACCTTGTCGATACAGAGATTAGTCAAATCAGCTTCATCCACCTCTTGCGAGTGTCCTTGCTCTTTGCTCCAGCCTTCATCTAAAGACTCGATGGTATAGTGCAAGGCAGATGCGGAGAAGGGAGCGGCTGCCACAATCTTGATGCCATTACCAGACTGATCCAACATCTTCCACCAACGAATATCGGTCTTTGTTCCATTTTCCTGCGGACGGATGTAGGGATAGAACTGCTCGCCACACTTTGGCGATAAATGCCTAAGTCGGCGCAATGATTACGGTCAATATAGTTTTCAACCGGACCGCGTCCATAGTATTCAACGGTTTCAAAGCTGCGCGGCATAGGCATCTGCAGACCGAAACGGAACATGTTCGATACTTTGGCATTCTTGTCGGCAGTCAGCTTCTGGGTCACCTTGACGGCACCGGCATTGTTGATGACATAAACAAGGTTCAGCTTAGCTGAAACACCCGGCATGTCGTAAGCAGATTCTACAATCACCAGATTGTTCTCCGTGCGCTGTTTGAAAGAGGTCAGTTTGATTTCCGGATTCTTCCAAGCGATATATTTGCGTTGCAGATTGGCACCGTAGTCGTTGTCAACAGGCGCACGCCAGAAGTTTGGTTTTAAAGCCTCGCCGTCTTTAATCATATCCCGGCCATTCACTTCGTACTTGGTCAGATAACCGTTGTGCTTGTTGATTTCTACACGGAAAGCATCACCGGAGACGATGAGGTAGTTCCAATCGTTATCCTGTACTTGGGGAGCCGTCATCTCGATATTGCTCTGTTCGCAGTTCTTCAATTCCATGGAAGGAGCTTGGTAAGGATTGAGCGTCAACTGGTCTTTTGCCACTACATGTCCGGCGGAAAGCAATCCTTCACGGTTCTTCAGCTTATAGGAAACATTCAGCAACCACTCGGTGCATTGGCAAGTCTTGCCCAAGTCCAACTTGATTTTGGCTGTCTGTTGGGGAGCTACATTCAGATTATCCACACGACCGGTCCGTATCACCTTACCGCCTTTCAGTACCTCCCACTCCATATAATAGGCAGAAAGATCACGGAAGAAGTATTCATTGAACACATTGATTTCGCCGTTCTTCAAGTCGGCCGGAGTAGTCCAGATGTCCTGATAGATACGGCCTACCTCATACATGTGGGGATTGGGCACACGGTCGGGGCTGATAAGACCGTTATCGCAGAAGTTACCGTCGCTGGCATCAAAACGGTTAAAGTCACCGCCGTAGGCATAAATCATCTTACCGTTTTTTCCTGTCCAACGTACAGACTGATCAACAAAATCCCAAATAAAGCCACCTTGGAATTTGGAATATTTACGCACCAAATCCCAATATTCTTTAAAACCTCCTTGCGAGTTTCCCATCGCATGAGCATATTCGCACTGAATCAGGGGCTTTGTCATAGAATCATCCTCACTGTATTTCTTACATCCGTCATAGCCATAATACATCGGGCAATAGATGTCTGTCTTGCCTGTTTTACCGGCTTGTTCATATTGTACGGCACGGCTCGGGTCTTCAGCCTTTATCCAATCGTAGGCAGCTTCGAAATTAGCGCCATAGCCGGCTTCGTTGCCCAAAGACCAGAAAATGACGCTGGGATGATTGAAGCTACGCTGCACATTGCGCTGGTTACGCTCCATATGTGCTTTCCTATAGTCCTCACGTTTGGCAAGTGTCTCTTCCCCATAACCCATTCCGTGGGATTCGATATTGGCTTCGGCCACTACGTAAATACCATATTGGTCGCAGAGGTCGTACCAGAGATTATTGTCGGGATAGTGGCAGGTGCGCACGGCATTCAGGTTGAACTGCTTCATCACCTGAATATCCTGAATCATGCGTTCGCGAGAAATGACGTAACCACCGTCCGGATCCATCTCGTGGCGGTTGTCTCCCTTGAAGAGAACGGGCTGGCCGTTGACAAGTATCTGACTTCCTTCAGCTCTATCTTTCGGAAGCCCACCTTTACGGGAATCACTTCACTGCTGCCTTGCAAAGTGGCACGCAGGGTATACAAGTAAGGCGTTTCCGCCGTCCACTTATGAGGATTCTCCACATTTATCAAGGCAGTAGCGCTACCTTTGGCGACAGCTGTAGCCACCTGTTTTCCGGCAGCGTCCAGCAGTTCAAGACTGACATTGCCGCCACCCTTCACATCAAGCTGTACTTTCAGGGAACCGTTCTTATAAGCAGTATCCAAATCGGGAGTGACACGGATGTCCTGAATGCGCTTCTTGTCACGGGCATACAAGTAGCAATCGCGCCCTACACCGCTATAACGGAAGAAGTCCTGGTCTTCCAGATACGTCCCGTCACACCAGCGGAATACCTGAAAGGCTATCAGATTCTTTTGTCCCGGCTTCAAGTAGGGTGTCAGGTTGAATTCAGCCTCCAGTTTGCTGTCCTCACTATAACCTACGTACTTGCCGTTTACCCACAAATACATATTGGAAGTCACGGAACCGAAATGAGCAATGATGTCCTTACTCTTCCAGTCGGCAGGTATTACAATCTCACGACGGTAGGAACCTACATTGTTATTCTCCGTTGGCACCTGCGGTGGATTGTTCTTGAACTGATTGCGCCAGGCATATCCGGTATTCACGTAGATAGGGTCGCCGAAACCGTTCAGTTCCCACATACCGGGAACGGCCATATCGCTCCATCCCTTGTCGTTGAACCCCACTTTCCAGAAATCCGTGGGACGGGCATCGGCATTCTTCACCCAGAAGAATTTCCAGATACCGTTCAGAGTCATGTAATTGGAAGAATGTTCTTTTGCTCCACGAGCCGCAGCATCTGCCGACTCATAGGCAAAATAGTTGGTGTGCATCGGAGCACGGTTCACGGCATTTACTTCAGGGTTTTGCCATTCAGTGAAGGACTGTGCGCTTGCGGCAATGGCAAAAGTCGCAAGCAGTCCGGTAATGAAATGTTTCTTCATGGTAAATAGTTTATAAAAATTAGCAACGGCATACAAGCAGAACCGGTATGCCGTCACAAAGATACGCCTATCCTATAATTAAAAGGAAGAATAATCGTTCAAAAAAGGCTGAATTTAATTCTTTAAATAAGTGTTCATAACTAGTTCACATAATTAAATAGGTGACTAAATGGGAATTTATTTTGATTGAGTACTTATCCGCAAACGATAGACTCCGAACGAACGGGGCTGAAGCTCCAGGCTCAGAGAACGGGAAGCCACCTCCACCGGACGAATACGTGGAACAATAGCCTCCTGCTCCAGTGTATTCTTGGCTTTCCAGTCATCACTTTGCAAATAGGTGCAGGAACCCGAGACAAGCTGCCGCTTCTTCAATCCGCTGAACTCTATCTGTACCTTCTCCGATCTGCTGCCCGCATTGACAAGCTTCAGAATTACTTCTCCCGTAGGAGCATCCAGCACTGCCGATGCATAAAGGCTGTCCTGCCCCGTCACGGGTTTTCCGTCCATTTGCAGGTTCAGCACATCTGTTCCGGCATTCATACCGTACATCTGCTGTACGTAATAGTTGGGAGTCCGCATCATACGGAGATTGTCGAACCAAATCAAATCGGGATTCCACTGCCAGGCATCCACATGGGCAAACAACGGAGCATAGGTAGCCAGGCGCACCACATCGGCATTACGTTCCAGTCCCGTCATAAAAGCTGCTTCGGACAGTGCCGCCAAGAAATTATTGGCTTTCCCGGTGGGGTGGTCATGCGATGCATATTCACCGGCAAAGACTTTCGGTCCTTTACGGTCATAGTCATCATAGCGGGCAGCATTGGCAAAGAACCAGTCGGGAGCCATATAATAATGCTCGTCCACCAAATCCACCCCGATGCGTTTCATTTCGGGCCATAGGTAATCGAACTTGTCCCCATCTGCACTCGGACCGGAAGAACCTACAATCTGCATATCGGGATATTCCGCACGGATGGCTTTCGTGAACACTTCCAGACGCTCGGGATAGACTTCCCCCCACTGTTCATTGCCGATGGCAATCATTTTCAGACCGAACGGTTCGGGATGTCCCATATCGGCACGCACCTTTCCCCACTTGGAGGTTGCAGCACCGTTGGCGAACTCGATGAGGTCGAGGGCATCCTGCACGTACGGGCCGAGTTCTCCAAGGGAACCACTTCGTTGCTTTCGTATTGGCAGGACAGCCCGCAGCTCAGTACCGGCAGAGGCTCTGCACCGAGGTCTTCACTCAGCAGGAAATATTCGTAAAAGCCAAGTCCGTAACTCTGGAAATAATCCGGGAAAGCTTTATGCTTGAATGTATAGTTCCAGCGATTTTCGTTCAAAGGACGGTTCTCTACCGGACCCACGGAATTCTTCCATTGATAACGGGTGGCAAGGCTGTTGCCTTCGATGATACAACCGCCGGGAAAACGGAATACTCCGGGATTGAGGTCATAGAGGGCTTGTACCAAGTCGGCACGCAATCCATTCTCACGCTTCTTCCAAGTGTTCACCGGGAAGAGAGATGTGGTCCATATCTACCGTACCCTCCGTCTGCAACACAACACGCAGACGCGAGCGAACATCGGTAAAGGAGCTTTCAGCACAGCCGTCAGCTTCTGCCATTCACTGCCTTTCACTTCCAGTTCCTTCTTCAGGAGATTCTCTCCGTTGGAATTCACCAGTTCGACGGAAAGCTTCATTGGTTTGGTATCCGGCGTACGGACATAGGCGGAGAAACGGTAATCTTCTCCTTTTTTCAGGCCGATGCCACGATAACCTTCATTATCCAGTCCGGCACGCAAAAGACAGCCGTCATTGGTAATGCGCACATAATGCGGATTGCGGTCGAAGCAGGGCCGCTCGTCCTGTACCGTCACCTCGCCGAAAGGTATCCACCCCACCAGCGGCTGCGGGAACTCAAAAGAGCGGTTCTTTACCAGTTCGGCATACAAACCACCGTCCGCACCGAAATTAATGTCTTCGAAGAAGATTCCATACATGGCAGGATTTATCCGAGCCGTCGGTTTTGATACATCAACAGTCATCACATGCTGTTGCGCCTGCATGCCAAGAACAACGAACAATGTCAATAGAAATAAAAGTCTTTTCATGGTTTTAATCTGTTTATAACGATAGCATAAGCTAAATTATGACGACATACTTAGCTATTCTACATCAATCCTATTTACCGGCAACCATACATCCATCTTGCCCTCACCCCGGTGTGCCCATGCATAATAAGGTATCAGGGTCAGCGTCACATCTCTGGTTGCCAACTTTCCGGCAGCATCAAAACCAAGAGCCTGCACTTCTGTGGTAATTTCGTTGATGCCATACAGCAGTTCGGGCTTCTCCGTCACCTGGAATTTCGGATGACGGTTCAGGATGATATTCTGTATATTAAAATCATTATCGGCCCACTCGGCACAATAAACGATAGGACCACGCTCAACGGCCACCCGTCCACGGTCGGCAACCACTTTTTCATTGGCTTTCACCACACGGGGGTGCATGTCGAAATGCACCTCTACCACATCCCCTTTCTTCCACTTCCGGTCTATCCGGAGATAGCCTTTACGAAGTTCACCGGTCACCTCCTCGCCATTCACCAATACACGATAGCCCAACTTCAGGTCGTCGGCATACGAATAAAGGTCACTCGGAAGTACACTGCCGCGCACCCAACCCGGAATACGGATATTCATCGTAAACGGCAGGTTGCCCTGAGCCACCTTCACACGAATATCTCCGTTCCAGGGGTATCCGGTTTCCTGCTCCAGCACCACTTTCTTTTCATTCAACTTCAGCTCGGCACGGTTGGACAAGAAAAGGTTGACGTACACCTGATTGTCTTTCACGGCATACACATATCCCGGCAAAGAAGGAATGAACCGGCTGATGTTGCTAGGACAGCAGGCACAACCAAACCACGGCTGGCGTGTAATCGTATGGTCGGCATTAAAGTGATACTTACCATCGCAAGACAACGGATTGGGATAGAAGAACTTGCCTCCGTCCAATGAAACGCCGGAGATTAATCCGTTGTAAAGCGTACGTTCCAGCACGTCGAAATACTTGGAATCGCCATGCAGCAGAAAGAGGCGGTAATTCATGTAAACATTGCCGATGGCGGCACAGGTCTCATTGTAGGCAGTCAGATTCGGCAATTCATAGTTATCACCGAAAGCTTCGCCCGTGTGACGCGCACCGATACCGCCGGTAATATATATCTTCTTGCCGACGATATTCTCCCATATCTTGTCGATAGCCTTGATGTAGGAGCTGTCACCCGTAATGGCAGCCACATCAGCCATACCGGAATACATGTAACCGGCACGTACGGCATGTCCCACTGCCTCTTCCTGCTCCAGTACAGGCTTGTGCGACTGCAAATAGATGTCCTTGCGTGCCGTAGTGCCGCGCGCGTCGAGGAAGAACTTGGCCTGGTCGAGATATTTCTTATCTCCTGTCACGGTATAGAGGCGTACCAATGCCATTTCGGCAATCTGATGTCCGGGAATCACACGCTTCTGTCCGGGGCCTTCACCGATATTCTGCATACGCAGTCGGCATAACGGATAGCTATATCCAGGAAGTTCCGCTTGCCTGTAGCTTGATAATAAGCCACAGCCCCTTCCACCATGTGACCCAGATTATAGAACTCGTGGCTCAAATTCTCCACCTCCGACCAGCGTTCCGGCCCCGACCAATCGTGCGGATGCTTGGGGTTCATGGTACGTGCGGTGTAAAGATACCCGTCCGGTTCTTGGGCGGCAGCCACTATGACCAATACGCTGTCGATATATTCTTCCAGTTTCTTGTCCGGGTAAGTCTGCAAGGAGTAACTTGCACCTTCAATCGTCTTATAGACATCCGTATCGTCAAAGGAGAAGCCTCCCACCTTATACTCATCACTGGGATGAGTAGCTTTCACAAAGTTTTCATAACGTCCCGTTTCCTCACACTTACTGAAAGCCAACGGGATGGTTACCTCGCGGCTTGCCTTCAAGCGTTGTCCCCAGAAACTGTCCGTCACCTTCACTGAAGTGAAAGGAACCGGGTCGATGGGATAACCGGAATGCAAAGTCTGTTGCTTTTGTGCCGACACACTGCCGGTCATGGCTGCAACAAGTGCCAAAGTCAATAATCGTATCATATCTTTTAAGTTTTAAGTTCTTAAGTTCCCACGCACGGAATTACACGGATTTATCCTTATTTCCCCTTATTCTCATGGATACGTATCACCGTAAACGAATAGGCAGGCAAGGTATAAGGAAACTCCGTACCGCCGATGTCGACGAAGGCGGAAGTCACGGAACGTGCCTGCTTGTCTTTCGGGTCACCCGTCAGGAGCGTCTTCACTGCCGAGGGATTCTGCAAGTCGATGCCCTTCAGCTTCACTGTAGAGGAAACCTCCACCGGAAGCAGGTTCACCAGCTTTACGATATGGTCACCCGTGGCCTCATCCTTTACCACCGAAACGCCGACGCGCTTGCGGACAGCCTCTTGCCCATTACTCAGTGTGATGTGCGAGGTGATGTACTGCGTACCCGCATTCTGTCCGTACATCTGCTGTGTGTAGTAGCCCACGGTAGGCTTCACCTCCGTGTTATTGAAATAAATCAAGTCGGGATTCCACTGCGTATGCCCTTCCTTTGCCAGCAACGGAGCGTATGAGGTCATTTCCACCACATCGGCATTACGTTCCACAGAAGTCAGATAGAGGGCTTCTGCCAACGCTGTCTCTATGTTGTTGGGACGTCCGGGCAGGTGGGCGGCATATTCGCCCAGATAGACCTTGGACTTGGTACGGTCATAACGGTCGTAGTAGTCCTGGTTGTGAATCATCCAGCCCGGATCCACGTAATAGTGTTCGTCCACCATGGGCACGCCCATTTCCGTGGCAAGGCGCCAGCCCTCCGCATAGTCCGTGCCTTCGTAGAAGGGACCTACGGTGCCGACAACCGTAATCTCGGGATGCTTCTCCCTGACAGCCTTGTATATCATGGCAAAGCGCTCCTCAAACACTTCGGTAATCATATCCTCGTTGCCGATGCCGATATACTTCAGATTGAAAGGCTTGGGATGGCCTGCCTCAGCACGCTTCCTGCCCCACACGGTGCGGCGTGCATCGCCGTTGGCATACTCTATCAGGTCGAGCACATCCTGGATATAGGCAGGCATCTCTTCCATCGGGATGCCACCCTGCTGGCCGTAGCGCATCAGTTCCTTGTTGGCCCCCTGCGGACAGTTGTCGGCATAGTGCGAGTGTGTGCCCGAATTCTGGCACGGCACGCCCGCTGCCAATACCGGCAGAGGTTCGGCACCTATATCTTCGCAGAAGCGGAAGTACTCGAAGTAGCCCAGTCCGCGTGTCTGATGATACCCCCACAGATTGCGCAACGGCTTACGCGCTTCGAGCGGTCCGATAGAGCCTTTCCAGTCATAGATATTATCAATGCCGTCGCCATGAGCCACGCAGCCGCCGGGGAAGCGGACGAAGCGTGGATGCAGGTCGGCAAGCGTCTGCGCCAGGTCGGCACGCAAGCCGTTCTTATGGCCCTTGAATGTATTTTGCGGAAAAAGGGAAATCATATCGAGATGCAGTGTCCCCACCGTCTGCGGCTGGAGCGAGAGGACGGCGGCACGCACGTCGGCATTCGCCGTCAGCACCGTCTGCTGTTTCTTCCACTCTTTGGAGGACACATTGACGGAAGAGCGGGCAATCTCACGGCCCGTCTGGTCGAGCAGGCAAACAACCACCTTGCCTCCCTTGCTGCCCGGTGCCACGCGGGCGAAGAGAGAGAAATCGTACTTCTCCCCTTTCTTCAAGCTGATGCCGTCGAAACCGTCGTTCTGCAATGTCACTCCGGGACGCGCCTCCAATACGGCATAATGAGGGTTATTGGGATGAATGGGGTCGGCAGCGGCAATGGTAACGGCAGCCGAAGTATTCCCCTCTTTCACCGCCCAGGCATATGTGCCGTCCCAACCTTGGTGTGAACCGTCCTTAGACGAATACTCGAAGTCGCGGTTCTGTACCAGCTCGGCATACAGTCCTCCATCCGCAGCATAGTTGATGTCTTCGAAGAAAATACCTATCAGATGCTTGCTGATGGTTTTTGCACATTCCGTCTCCACTTCGATAGTCGCCTCCACCGGTTTCAGTCCGGCAAAACGTACGGGGTCTTGCTCGGTACGTTCGGCATGGAGTGCCTGGCGGTACTTCTTATGCTCTGCAAAGGAGATGACACGCTGCACCGTGGCATACGGTACACGCTGCATCCAACCCTGCTGTACGGTACCGTTCAGCAGAACCTCCTTCCGCACGTTAGGATAGACCTCCGCCGGCCGGTATTCGGCAAGGCGAGAACGGTCAAAGTATTTCTGCGCTTTCCATTGCAGCAAGTCGGGAGACTCGACGTATGCAAGGGAGTTTCCGCTTTCCGTCAGTTCCCAGATACAGTGCCAACGGTCGTCGGCACGGGTCTGCATCAAGTGCGGTTTCAGCATCCGCTTCATTTGCCCCCAGGGGCCGAAGTCCGAGTTGACAAAGGAGCTGCCCTCTGCCACGCTGAACCATCGGTTGCCATCGGGACTCCAGGCTAGTTTCAGACCGCCACTGCCGTCGGCATGGGAGTAGGAAAAGAGATAGACTGAATCGGGTTCATTCGCCACTCCATTCGTTATAGCCTGCAAAGGAACGGTCAGTGTCAAGAACAGACACAAGGACAATAATTTCAAGAATCTATTCATGGTATTAAGTCGGTATTAATCATTCACATTTAGTTCGATAGTCACAATCAGCCGTATTCTGAATGCCATTCAGTCGTATAGTGAATAGGGTTCAGTCGTATAGTGAATGCCATTCAGTATACGACTGAATCAGGACAATTATAAACCTCTGATAATCAAAGATTTGCAAAAGGAGTAATCCGTTATGATATATCATTACAAAACAAGGGTTGCTCCATGCCTTCTTTATTCCACGATTACCGCCCCTCCCTGCGGCTGAACCGTGAGTTGCAGAGAGCCGTCAGTCTTTATCTTCTGCAGCTTTAATTGAGGCTGCATCTTCTTGTCATCACTATACAGAGACACCTCTTGTCCTGCCAGCACAGGAAGGTCAAGCTTCAGTTTCAATGGTTCCGCCGTTGCATTGACAGCGGCTATGTACCACGTGTTGCCATGACGACGGGCAAGAACAATATATCTCCCCGGATAGCCGTCAATGAAACGGGTCTCGTCCCAAGTAGTGGGCACTTGTTTCATAAAGTCGAGGCAGATTTGCGGAGCATCCGTCAAGTTATTAGGTGCCAAGGCGAAGTTCTGGATAGGATTTTGGAACAGCACTGCCGTTGCCAGCTGAAAGATGTCCGTGGTGCGGCGAATAGTTCCGCCATCGTTGCTGCGGTTCAAACGCTTGTTCAGGAACACACCGCCAAACTCCATGCATCCCACAGCATTGCGGATGAAAGGGTGCAGCGTGGCATTGAACGCCTCGTTATCACAGAAATGCTGGCTAAATACCAGATTCTCGGAAGCCAGCACCGCCTCGCTGCCTACGTAATTGGGATACATCCGTTCCCAGCCGCGAGGCAAGGTACAGCCGTGGAAGATAACCATCAGACCGTGGTCGTCGGCATCGCTCAGAATCTCCTCGTACAAACGCAGGGTCTCCTGCTTGTCACCGCCGAAGAAGTCTACTTTGATACCCTTCACACCCAGACTTTGCAACCAGCGCATCTCTTGCTTGCGGGCAATGGAGTTATCCATCCGGTTGACGGGACTCTGCTCTATATCGTTCCAGTAACCACTGGAGCTATACCACAAGAATACCTCCACACCCTTGCTACGGGCATACTTGATAAACTGTTCCATGCGGTCGCGACCGATGTTGTTGTCCCACCAGTTGTCAATCAATACATATTCGTATCCCATGGCGGCTGCCAAGTCAACATAGCGCACCTGGTCGTCGTAGTTGATGCTGCCGTCCTGCCAGAGAATCCAGCTCCATGTGCCACGGCCCGGCTTGTAATCATGGGTGGTGGTATAGCGTGGTTCCACTACATCCCAGGGGACGGTGGTTTCCACAATCGGCTTCAAGGTTTCCCCCACCGTCACAGTACGCCACGGCGTGGAGCCCGGCAGGGAAAAGGCAGGTGACACCGTTCCGTTGCCGTTGTTCTCTTCCGGCATGGGGAAAGCAATGCGATACACGCCGTTATCCCAATCACTCAAACGCGAGCCACAATAACGGCTGTCCACTCCGGTTTCACTGAGCAGTACCCAGCCGTCATCCCCCACCTTGAACAAGCAGGGAAATGTATATCCATGTCCATAACCCGAACGTTCGTTCATCGGGGCATCTGCCTTATATTCTTCTTCGTAACTGGGTTTGGTACGCTTCCACCCTATCATGGCGTCGCTCTGCGGACAAAGGAAAGTGGTGGTCTGCGACGGGAAGCGGAAGCCGGTCCGTTCGCTGTTCACCGTGACGCTTCCTTTTCCCTGCTCCCTCGGCAGGGTGTAACGGAAAGCCACGTCATTGTTGCTGACGCGGAAAGTTATCTGCACATTCTTCCCCTCACCGTTGACGAATGAACAAAGCAATTCGTTTGCCCAGTAATGGATGCGCGAAGCTTTGATCCGGGATTGTTCATAAACCGTATCGAGAGCTGTGACTTTATGTTCCTTCAACTGCAATCCTCTATAGAAATCACCCACATTTGTCTCCATCCCCAAGGGAGAAGATTCCAGCATTTGCTTTCCATTGTAGGTGACGGCGTAAGACACTTCGCCGTTGGCTGACGGGCAGGATACCGTAAGCTGCAATTTTCCATCCGGACCATTGACAGATACACTCTGTGCTGCCAGCGGACCTGAGAGGGCAAACAGCCAAACCAGTAATTTCAATCTATTCTTCATGGTATTAAATTATTATGTTACATCATTAAATCAAAGGGTAGGCACCACCGGCTTGATGGTTCCGTCTTCATTGAACTCCATCCGGTCTATGCAGACTTCACGATGAACGCCGGGACCATCTTTCAAGTACCATTTATTGATACGGTGGTAAACGATTCTCCACTCATCTGTACCGGGAATCTGCAATACAGCGTTGTGTGCCGGACCGTAAATCTCCTTTTCCGGATTCTGAATCAGTACAACGGGTTGCTTGGCAACTTCGATAGGACCGAGCGGCGACTTGGACGTACCGTATGCCACATGGTAATTGGGCGAACCGGTATCGTCTACCGACCACATGAAATAGTAGAGCCCGTTGCGATAAAAGACATAGGCTGCTTCGCGGAAAGCATAGTCCTGCAAGGTGCCTCCCTCCGGCGTCATCACCGTAACGGTATTTTCCTTGATGGACACCATATCGTCGTTCAGCTCGGCACCTGCCATGTAGCCGTTGCCCCAGTAAAGATAGGATTTGCCCGAAACAGGGTCTGTAAACACATCCACATCAATCTGTTGCCCGCCACCGACGGGTGAAGCAGTAACGACAGGGCGTCCCAAATCGGTGAAAGGGCCGGCCGGAGAATCGCTCGTAGCCACTCCAATCTGCTTGCCGCCGCCATTCTTGGGGTTTCCACTGTAATAGAAGAAGTATTTATACTTACCGTCCACTTTTTTCTCTTCAATGCAAGGCGCCCAAGCATTGCCATCTGCCCAGGGCACTTGCTCCGACTTCAAGTCCAGCATGACGCCTTCATCCTGCCAGGTCTTCAAATCCGTGGAGGAGAATACGGTGAAATACCAGCCTCCCCAACCCGGCTGTCCGTCCGTAGTAGAATAGATGTAATACTTTTGGGTCTGATGGGAATAAAGGATTTCCGGGTCGGCATGGAAACCCGGCAATACGGGATTGTTGGGCAATGCGCCCAGTTCTGTCGGCTTGCCCCATTCATCGGTAATGCGCAACAGCTCATGGCGGGTAATGGGGATAATGGTCCCATGACGGGGATGGAAGTTCATCTTCACCTCGCTGTCTATCACCTTAAAATTCTTCAAGTCAGTGGTTTCCGTAAACTGATAGCTTCCTTTCATATAGACGTCGTACATCAGGATATACTTATCCTGCCCTATCAGTTTGAAAGTGCCCGCACCCTCTACGGCTTCCTTAGTCTGTTGCTTGTAATCGGGCTCTTCCGTCCATGCCCCGGAGGTCAGGGAACGGGTGGTGGCCACCTTTATGCCGTTTCCATGCCCTTCCGTCTTATAGAAAAGGTGGAAAACACCATCCTTATAGACAATGTCTCCATCGATGCACGATTTCCCGTTCTCCGGCAGAAACAATGGCTTGGGCTCTCCTCCAAATCCGTAAACTCCGCATTGGCATAAGCATAATATATGACATCGGCTCCATCGCCATGCAGCATAGACCAATACACCATGTACCCACCTCCGGGTCGTAGATAGTCTGCGGAGCCCATACACGCTTCAAATCCTCCTGACCTGAATAGCGCTTCTGTATATTGATAACGGAGTGAGACCAGTTGACCAAGTCGGTAGATTTCAGCAAAACCATGGCACGGTTGGAACTCCATCCATTGGCTGAAACCATATCTGTCACTACCATATAGAAAGTCTTGCCATCCTCGCAACGAAGGATATGCGGGTCGCGGACTCCCCCGGTGGAGCTGATGACTTTCGAGTCGATTACCGGTTCATTATCATTCAATGCCCAGTAGGTATAACCGTCCATGCTTACAGCATAGCGCACAGCTTCTTCATCGCCACTATTCCCAGTGAAATAAGTGAACAAATAAGCTACATAATCTTTTTCGGGAAAGGATTTTTGCCAGGAATATCCCGGAAGTGCAAACAACGACAATAACATTGCCGCCAAAAGCATCCGGAAAGTGTTTTTCATCCGTACAATCATAATCTTTTTATATTAAACCTTTTAACGGGTGTAAAATTAACACTATATACATTATAATACAAAGAAAGTGTATATGTTGTGTAACATATACACTTATTTAATCTCTCCAATCAGTCGGCATTCAAAAAACGCACCATCTCACAAGCTGCCAGCAGAAATGCCCCTACCCCAAAGTTAGCAGTAGAGTTGGCATCAACCACTTGTCCGGGAATGGCTTTCTCGCCAATCGGCTGTACATACCCTATGCGGCCATCGGGCTGCAAGGCTACAGTAGTCAGATAATTCCACGCCTTCATCACTACGGGTTGATAAGTAGCCTTGTCCAGCAAGCCGTTGTTCATCCCCCATAACAGACCATAGGTAAAGAAAGCCGTACCGCTGGTTTCAGGACCGGGAGCATGCTCAGGGTCGAGCATACTGCATGTCCAGTAGCCTTCCGGCTGCTGGCAGGCAGCCACGGATTTGGCCATCGTCTGGAAGCGGTCTATGTACTCCTGGCGGTATTGGTCTGTTTCGGGCAGGTCTTTCAGTACCTTTGCCAAGGCAGCCAGCACCCAACCGTCGCCACGTGCCCAGAAGTCTTTCTTACCATTCACACTTTTGTGTTTTGGATAAATATATTTGCCGTCGCGATAGTATAGGCCTTCCTCCGAATCGTACATGATACTGTTGGCATAGGTCCAGTATTCATGCAGTTTCTCCAGATATAACGGATTGCCGGTCAGCTTGTACATCTTTGTCATAACGGGCATTACCATGTAAAGTCCGTCTGCCCACCACCAATAATCGTTCTTGTCCGTACTCATCTGGTATTCCATCACTTCGCGCGCACGGGCTATCTTCCCGGAATCCGGCTTCACGGTATACAAATCCGCATAAGTCTGGAAACAAATCTGATAATCACCGAAAAGCACATAATCATCACTCTCCCCATAGCTGTACTTCCACTCTTCCTTGTTGTCACTCTTCGCGCCTTTCCATTCATTATGTTCTGCCCACGCCTCGGAATAGGCATAGCATTCCGGATTACCGGTCAGGAAGAACACCTCCATGTTTCCCGTATGATAGGCGGCATTGTCCCAGAAAGAGCGCCCATGTTGCGGATGGGTCTCCTGCCAATAGTTGTTCACCCGATTGATAATCTCAATCACTTCTTCCGGTTTCGGCTGCTGAGCGGTGCATGAGAACAGTCCCCAGCAAAAAGCCAAACCCAATAAAAATAAGCATGTCGTTTTCATATACTAATACTGTTCTTTTATCTTATTACTTCCAATACATATACCGATTGCGGTGCAAACTCCACAACCCGCTCTCCGTCTCCTTGCTTGGCATGCTGCACAAATAGATGCAGCCGCTTCCTGCTCTTCCACAATTCCGTGTCATGAGACGGTTCCCAGGCACCGACAGTGAAGTCGGTCAAATCGCTGATGCTCCACTTACTGTTTGCCACATCCGTAGCGTGCGCCAAAGAGACTTTGCTCCCCCGTTCTTCATCCCTGAATACATAAAATATCTCCCCGCCATCTACTACGATGCGCGGACGGGCCATCGGAATCATCTTCGTGCCTCCACCTTTCAGGGAAAACGGAGTGGTACGCCCGGAGACCTGGCGGCTGTGCCACATCTGCCCGTCATGCCAGACAATCCGGTATTGCGGGACGTCGCTGTCCGGGTCACGCCAATAGGAAGCAATGTAGGGATGACCGCCTGCATCGGCACTCATGCTGGTCTGGTTTATCAGTTCCGAATTCTGAGGAATGCGGCAGGCATACTCTGCATTACCCAGACGGATGGGCAAATCATATTTCTTGCCATTTGCCTTATACCATGTTACGCCATTGTCAAAGGAACGGGCGTAGCATAGGTCGTGGTTGGTTTCCACATGCCAAGTCTCGCGCCAGACCCACGACAGATGGATGGTTCCAAGCTCATCTACATATAGCTGCCAGTAAGCATTGCGCTTGTTCTCGCCATCAATCAGCACATCCTGCACACGGCTCCATTTCTTCTCTTTCAAGGAATAGCGGTTCATCACCAGGTTGCCTCGGCCGGAAGAACCGGAACGGTATGCAAACAGCAGGTCGCCTCCGGACAGCAGATAAAACTCCGGATAGGTTACATTGCCTTCATCCACGCCCGTCATGGGCTCCTTCTCACCCAATTCCAGTGAATGGGGTGCAATGCTGCGACAGTAGTTCAAGGGCTGTCCGTGATGGTCGAAGGCTACATGAATATACCCGTCACCATCCAGCATCATGCTGATGACGTTATGGGCATCCTTCACATTCCCTTTATACTGTGTGCGGTGCAGTGTCCACTGTCCGGCATGGAGGTTCCGTTTTCCAAGAGTCAGGAACCCTTCCGCATCATAGTAACTGATGTATTGCTCGTCACCTTGCGTCACCAGCGAATTATTACGGAATACGGCAGTGTTGACGGAAGTCTGGCTGTATCCTTTCCCCACTTCCACCAGATGCGTTTCGGGAAGGACACCGGCAGCACCCTGTGCACAGAGTGCCACCGGAAATCCACCAATCCCCCAAACAATTAATATAAATACTATAAAAAATGAATCAGTCTTACTCATAATAGGCATGGTCTTTGGGGAATTCTTCACCACCCCACGCCTTTTTCGAGGTCCATGCCTGCGGAGCATCTGTCCAGAACGGATGGTCGGCGGGCAAGCCCAGGGGCAAGAATGCCAGGGAAGCCATGTAAAGGCTGCCGTTGTTAGTATACCAGTCGGAGATATGAGGCTGGGAACCATTGAATCCCAATGTCAGAAAACCTTTCTCGTTGAAGTTCCGGTTGTCACCGAACATACGGTTGATGACAGCTGTCATGGCAACACGTACCTGTCCGTTCGACAATTCCTTGGGCAACCATCCACGCCATGCCAACAAAGCCAATGGTTGGAGGGTACCGGTGCGGTAGGTAATGGAACGCCCGAATACGGGGAAGGCCCCCTCGGGAGAGATGAAACGTTCCAGAATCATGCCGAAACGCTGCATGCGCTTCTGGGCACGCTGGAAATTGCAATCCGGCGCATTCCATATCTTATTTTTTCCACTGTTCGTAAAGACTTCCAGACACTCCACATACATGGGATGGAGTACGAAGCTGTTGTAATAGTCAAAGGCAAATCCCGGTCCGTCGCTATAGAAGCCGTCACCTACATACCACTCTTCCACCTTGCGCAGAGCGGAGACAATACGGTAAGCATCACTCTTGGCACCAGCCTTGCGCAGGAAACATTCTACCGTAGACGAGAACAGCAGCCAGTTGGTATAAGGAGGGTCCACACGGCGCAACTGGGTGAACTCTTCAATGTAACGCCGTTTAGTCAAACTATCCAGAGGCACCCACAAAGCATCGTATCCTCGCAGGAAGCTTTCAGCAACATAAGCGGCATCGACCAGCGGCTGTCCCTCTTTCCGCCAAAGTAGGTAATCCTGACTTTCCGGGTCTACCGCCTGCGCATAACTTTTCAATGCCCACTCGCGGAGCTGCCTGCGCTGCTTGCCTTCGGCAGTGTCATCGTCCGGCAAAGAGAGCCAGGGTGCCAACCCCGCCATCAGACGTCCGAAACATTCCATATAGGTCACCCGTTTGTCGCGTCCATCCCAAGTGGGGCTAAGCTCCACCTGCATATTTTCCTGGAGCTTCCCTTCACTCATATTGCTCAGTACCGGAGCAGCCATTTGATACAACACCCCGGCCCAAAGTTCGCGGTCTGTCACTTCCTTCTCTTTTTTCTTCTTGGCAGCCATTTCCTGAGCGGGCAGCAATAAAACTGCCACCAGCAGCAGCCATAAGTAGTTACTTTTTCTCATGATATTATTTAAGTTTGTTTTTCAATACTGCAAAATTACCCCATTCCGGTAATTTCGGGGCACTATTGTTTCAAAAGGGGTAAATATCGGTCATTAGTACCCCAAAAGCTCAGAAATCACAAGAAAAGCCTAAGATTAAGCCGTGCTACGACGGAAGTGAATAAAGTATTTGCCGCTATATTTGTTTCTTCATGAACTGCACCAGTACGAGGGCAATGCAATAAGCTATAATCTGTTCAAACCAAAAGTCAAGTCCTTCAAACATATTACTCATTATTTTAATAGACACCCATTCCTTTTCTGATAACAAAGGAAAGGAAGTTTATTCGGAATAATGAATTTCCATACGACTCAAAATGTTCTATTTTTCCGGATTACAGACAAAACTGAGAATATCCACCAAGACACTGACTACTTCCATATTACATTAAATGTCCGAAAACCGATATATTCTCCTGCCAAAGACTATTTTGCAACAAATATCCATAAGCATACCATGGCAGGCATCTATATTCATATACCTTTTTGCAAGACACGCTGTATCTATTGCGATTTTTATTCCACCACTCGCAGCGAATTGAAGCAGCAGTACATCCGTGCCTTGTGCACTGAACTGAAAACCCGCAAGGGTTATCTGAAGGAAGAACCGATAGAGACCATCTACTTTGGCGGAGGAACTCCCTCACAGCTCGCTCACGAAGATTTCGAGCAGATATTCCGGACTATCAAAGAGGTGTATGGAACAGAACATGCCGAAGAAATTACCCTCGAGGCCAATCCCGACGACCTGACGGAAGAATATGTGTCCATGCTGCGCACCCTCCCCTTCAACCGCATAAGCATGGGGATACAGACATTCGACGCCCCCACCCTGAAACTGTTGAACCGCCGGCACAATGCCGCGCAAGCCATCGCAGCCATACACCGCCTCCGCCAAGCCGGCTTCCGGAATATCAGCATCGACCTCATCTATGGACTACCGGATGAAACAGACCAACGGTGGGAACGCGACCTGCAACAAGCCGTCGGCCTTGATGTGGAGCATATCTCCGCTTATCATCTGACTTACGAAAAAGGCACCCGCATCTACGAAATGCTGCAGAGCCATCGTATCAGCGAAGTGGACGAAGAGAGTAGCCTGCGCTTCTTCTCGGCGCTCATGGACACCCTGGGAGCCGCGGGTATGAGCATTACGAAATATCCAACTTCTGCAAGCCCGGCATGTACTCACGCCACAACACTGCTTACTGGAAAGGCATTCCGTATTTGGGCTGCGGCCCTTCCGCCCACTCCTTCAATGCGGAGACAAGGGAATGGAACACAGCTTCTCTGGAAGGATACATAAAGTCCATTGAAGAGGGGCACCGTTCCTCCGAAACAGAAATTCTGGATAAAGTGACCCGTTACAATGAATACATCATGACTTCCCTGCGTACCATGTGGGGAATCTCCCTGACATATACGGAAGAAGCCTTCGGCACAGAGTTGTGCCAATATTGCACGAAAATGGCAGCCCCCTACCTCCAAAGCCACAAACTGGAGATGCAGGCAGACCGCCTGCGCCTGACCCGGGAAGGCATCTTTGTTTCGGACGGCATAATAAGCGACCTGATGTTCATTGATTAACAGCAAAACCGGGAGACTGCATGACCGAACAAGAAGTCAGACGCTACTTGCGCCAAATGAAGGAAGAAGACTCGGAACGGGCTTTTCACAGTTTCTACAATCTGTGCTACGACCGCTTGTTCCGTATTGCCTGCTATTTCGTGAAGCACGAAGAATGGGCGCAAGAAATTGTGCTCGACGTCTTCATGAAGCTTTGGGAACAACGCGCCCGGCTGCCGGAAGTGAACAACATAGAGGATTACTGCTTTATCCTTACCAAAAACGCCTCCCTCAATTACCTGGAAAAAGAGAACCGGCACCCTACACTCTCGTCCGAACAGCTTCCCGAAGTTTCCGGCCAGGCCGATTCTCCCGAAGACACTCTTATCAGCGAAGAACTGTTTGCCCGATATGTCAAGGCGCTCGACCGCCTGCCGGAGCGTTGCCGTGAAGTATTCATCCGCCTGCGCGAAGAGAAACAAAGCTATGCACAAGTGGCGGAGGAGCTGAACATCAGCACAAAGACAGTAGACGCGCAACTGCAAAAAGCACTCACAAGACTCAAGGAAGCATTGCTGACGGAGTGAACTCTGCTTCATCTTCCTTGCAAGAAGCCGCGTATGCATGTATGAGATGTACATCTCGAGCTGCATGAGATACACATCTCGCACAACATGAGATGCACATCTCGAGCACACCTTCCCTATTGATTGAAACAGAGAAACAAGGAAGTCATACGTAGGTAGGACAGACTTTCACGGACAAAGAGCTTTAGATTAACATTATTTCAGGATATAGGCATAGGGAATTCCTGAAAAGGAGCTGTCTTTACATGCAGAAAAGGAGTCATAGGCTCTTAATAAATTGCCAAAAATGAAAGTGAATAACGAGAATTTCGACAAGGTACTGAACAAACTGGTTGCTTCTACCCGTTCCCCACGAGGACGCTTTACGGCAGAGAACAGCTGGAGGCTGCTGGAAAGCCGTTTGCTAAAGCGCCGCAGCATGAAGCGGTTCTGGATGCGTACAGCCAGTGCCGCAGCCGTAGTCCTGCTCTGTGTAACGAGCTGGGCAGCCTATCAGTTCTTATACGTAGCACCACAACGGGAAGCCATTCCCACAGAAGCCATACATACTACCGAGGAAACCCAAGTAATCCATAGCGTACTGACATTCGATCAGCAACCCTTGCAGGAAATCGTCCGTCAACTTTCCGAAACGTTCCGTACCGATATACGTATCGAAGGAGACAGCCTGAAGAACTATCATATGACAGCTACCTTCCGCGAAGGGGAGAGTCTTACAGAAATCCTCGACCTACTGAAGGACGCCGGCAACTTTACCTATAAAAAAGAAAACAACACTATTATACTTACTACTAAACTTAACTGACAATGACCAGCTCTACTATCTGTTCGCACCACCGCATCAGAACCGTACTTCTGATGTGTGTGGTTCTTTTAAGCGCCTCACTCCATGCACAGGCACAAAACAAGGAAACACGTATAAACCTGAATATCCGTAACGCAACTTTAGAGAGTTTCGTGAAGCAACTGGAAAATGCAACCGGATTCTCCTTCATCTATGGGGAAGAAGTAAAGCTCACGCACCGCATCACACTGGAGATGAAACAAAAGAACATCAGTGAGATATTGCAACGTGCCTTTGAAAACGAACCCATCACGTTCGAAATATCCGGAAAGCACATTCTACTCCATAAGCGGCCCGTGCCGCAGAAACCCGTTAGCCGTAAGTTCACCATCAGCGGATACGTGACCGACGGAGCGTCTTCCGAGACGCTGATTGGTGCCAATATCCTTGAGAGTCGTCGTTCCACAGGTACTGCCACCAATCCTTTCGGTTTCTATTCCCTCACCCTGCCGGAAGGGGAAACGGAACTGGTTTTCTCCTACCTGGGCTACGAAAGCCGGCATAGCCGGTTCGAACTGACGAAAGACACCTTACTCAACGTCAGGCTGGACAGCAATAACCAGCTGGCAGAGGTCGTGGTGCTCTCGGACAAGCGGGAGGCCGGCATAGAAAGCACAGCCATGGGAGCGCATGAGATACCGATGACACAAATCAGGCATACCCCGTCCATATTGGGAGAAGCCGACCTGCTGAAGACCATTCAGCTGATGCCGGGTGTGCAAGCCGGTATGGAAGGTTTTGCAGGCATGTATGTGCGAGGGGGAGGTCCCGACCAAAACCTGGTTATGCTGGACGGAATTCCAGTTTACAACGCAGACCACCTGCTGGGAGTATTCTCCATCTTTACGCCCGAAGCGGTAAAGAACACCACACTCTTCAAAAGTTCTTTTCCTGCCCGCTACGGCGGGCGTCTTTCGTCTATAGTAGATGTACGGACCAACGACGGAGACATGCATAAATACCACGGCGCATTCAGCATAGGCCTGTTGACGGACAAACTGCATATCGAAGGCCCTATCTGGAAAGAACGGACCTCCTTCAGTTTCAGCGCACGAGCCATCCCCACCCTATTCTTCAAAAATCTCATTGTAGACAAAGACGACACCTATTCCGACAAATACAACTACTATTTTTACGACGTCAATGCAAAGGTCAATCATAAGTTCAGCGACCGTAGCCGCATCTTCCTCAGTTTCTACAAGGGGAAAGACCACTATCATTATGACAGTGACTACCACGGTGACAATTACGACAACAGCATTAAGAATTATTCCAAGGACAACAGCCATCTGAATTGGGGAAACACCATCGCCTACGGCCGCTGGAACTATGTATTCAACAGCAAGCTGTTTTGCAACACCACCGTCTCATACAACAAATATGAGATGGGGCTGGACGGAAACATAGAAGATACCTATACTGTCGCCAATAAAGTACAAGACAGATACTATTACTCCTCCAAGTTCAACTCCGGTATCCGTGACTGGAGTGCGCGTATGGACTTTGACTACACCCCCATGCCGCAGCACCACATCAAGTTCGGTGCAGAGTACATCCACCATACGTTCCGTCCGGGAATAGCTACCTCGAAAATACAAGATATAGATAATGGCGCCCTCCAGGAAGATACGGTTTACAATACCAGCAACAGCCATGCCATGCGCGGACAAGAAATCTCCCTTTACGCCGAAGACAATTTCAATGTAAACGCCAGGCTCAGTCTGAATGCAGGTGTACGCACATCGCTGTTCCACACACAAGGGAAAAGCTACTATTCGCTGCAGCCCCGCCTTTCCGCCCGCTATGACCTCGGACAAGGATATTCTGCCAAAGCATCCTATACGTGCATGGCACAGTATGTGCATCTGCTGTCCTCTACTCCGCTGTCTATGCCTACCGACCTCTGGGTACCCATTACCAAAGACATCAGTCCGATGTATGCCAACCAGTTCTCCATAGGAGGCTACTATTCCGGACTGCCGGGTTGGGAGTTCTCCGTCGAGGGATATTATAAACAGATGAAACACATACTTGAATATCAAGACGGTGTATCCTTCTTCGGCACCTCTACCAACTGGGAAGAAAAAGTGGAAATGGGCGAAGGCCGCTCCTTCGGTCTGGAACTGATGGTACAGAAAACATTGGGCAAGACTACCGGCTGGCTGGCATATACCCTATCCAAGACCGATCACCGTTTTAAGAACGGTACCATCAACCAAGGCCGATGGTTCCCCTACAAATATGACCGCCGCCACAGCATCAGCCTCAATCTCAGCCATAAGTTCAGTGACCGCATTGATGCAGGAGCTTCCTGGATATTCAATACCGGTGGATGTATCACTATCCCCGAAAAGGCAACAATCATCATCCGGCCCGATGGCTCTATTGAGGAAACCGGTTACATCTCCCGGCGTAACAATTACCGCCTTCCCGCCAGCCATCGTTTGAATCTCGGCGTCAACTTCAACAAGAAGACCAAACATGGTATGCGTACCTGGAATATCAGTATCTACAATGCATACAATGCCATGAATCCGAACATCGTTTACAGCAAATACAAAAATGGATACAACGTATACTACGATGATTTCTACGAAAGTATTTATCATGGAAATACCGGGCAGAAGAAAGCTCAAACTGTCATCAAGAAAATAACAATACTGCCTTGTATTCCTTCTGTTACCTATACTTATAGATTTTAAAAACAAATCCGGCATATGAAAACAAAAATGAAATTACACCTTATTATATACATAACTATTGTAGGCTTCCTAACAGCCTGCGAAAACGAGATTCCTTACAATCCCGGACAACAAGATCCGCAAATCATCATGAACGCCTTGCTCGAAACCGGACAAGCTGAGAATGATGTCTATCTCCATTTAGGCGAGGGCTATAGTATTGAACATTTGAACGAAGCAACTCTTTTCCTCTACATCAATGGCAAAATAGCAGAAACTCCGAAAGCGGTTTCCCCGGAAGAAATTTATGGGCATCTGGAAGGAGAACTTGATAAGGACATTTATGAATCATTACTGAAAAGTATACGTTTCAAGAAATATCGTCTGACCAGCACACTGCATCCCGGCGACAACATACGTCTGGAAGCCACTGCCGAAAACGGGAAATACCATGCCAGTGCCGAGGTCACCGTGCCACAACCGATAGAGAGCCTGCACGTGGACACTTGCTTGGCCTACCTGCGCGAGTACAGCGGACAAACCCTTTACCGCCAATACAAAATTACATTGCAAGACCGCCCCAACGAGAAGAACTACTACCGGCTGGACATTTGGAATGACCGTAGTTACTATTGCAAATGGAAAGAATACCTGGAAGATGAAAACGGCAGCCTCATCAAAGTGGAAGACGAGGACGGCTCTTGGCATTGGGCCTCCATACCCAGAGACACTACCATCCTTGCTCCCCGACAGAACGAAATCATCAACCGGGAAGATGTTATACTGACTGACGGCCACCCTGGCAACTATGATGATGAAGAAAATGAATTGTTTCCCACCATAAATAACAAATACAACATATTCAATGATAACACTTTCCGTAACTCTTATGCCACATTGAAAGTATACACCCCTCTCTACCAAGATTATTATCCGATAGAGGGACACTACTACGACCATATATCCCGCAAACAAACCATCACCGTACGGTTGCTTAGCATCACTGAAGCCGAATACCGCTATCTAAAAGCCTTAAACTGCCTGGATGATGGGGATTACGACGATGCTTTAATGGAACCTATCAGTCTGCCTTGCAACGTCATAGGCGGATTAGGCTTTGTGGGAGTCTGCTCTGAAAGCAGAGTAATCATAGAATTACCCGAAACTATTTGGCAATAACATTTTGACTAATAAAAATCCTTTTATCCATTACTACAAATATAAATTCAGTTAGTCCACATTACATTCGTATTACAAAAAGCATCTAAACAAAGCATTTTCACACTATAAAATTGATTTAAGTCAAGAAATGAAGGTATAAACTACACTTTTTCCCTTATTCATTTTTGTGTTATAAAACATATACCTACATTTGCATAGGTAAAAGAAAAAGCTAAGCGCTTAGAGAGTTTTCAATAGGTATTAGATTGAAATTAGTTTTTAGGAATAACAATTAAAAAGTAGGTATTATGAAACGTTTAGGATTAACATTAGTGGCAGCAGTCTGCCTGACTGCTACAACATTTGCAGCAGGAAACCAACCTACAACTGCAAAATGGGAAGGTAACATCAACATAACAAAGTTGAGCAAGTATTTGAATCTGGATTCCAACCAGCATGAAGAAGTGGCAAACATCTGCGAATATTTTACAGAACAGATGGAACGCGCTACAAATTCCAAGAAGAATCAGGAGAAGTTACTCCGTAATGCAGTTTATGGTAATCTGAAGTTGATGAAAAAGACTCTGAATGAAAAGCAGTATGCTGATTATGCCAGAGTATTGAACGTCACACTGCAGAACAAAGGTATCGAAGTGAAATAAACTTCGCTTCTGATAAATACGAAAATAGTATTTGATAAATAAAAAGGCATTGGACTTTAGAGGTTCAATGCCTTTTTTCTTTACGTCAACGCCACCAAAACCTGCGGCGTCAACTCCCTAACCAAATAATTCTTATCACTTTACAAGCAGAATCTGTCTTGCAGCTCTTTCTTATACTTTCTGGAAACCAGCAGTTCCGTCACTTTGTCAAATGGTGGATAAAGCATGCATTTGCTATCCTTTATAATCATCAGATAATCAATATTGATAATATACGATTGATGTATCTGCACGAAACTGGATGAATATTGAGTAATCTGCTCAGCAGTCATTCCGCGACGCAACACCAACGGCGGCTGGTTGTTTAGTATCACCTCCCATTGTTTACGCTCGGAACAATAGCGAAAAAAGCCGATTTCAGCCGGACGCAACGCACGCATATCATTAGTTGGCGTAAATACGATAAATGTCTGTCCGGTATGCAACGGTGCACCAATGGGATATGACATTCTCTGCCCAGCCTCTGCCTGCTCTACAAAACGCGCAAGAATATCCCGCAACTCCTGCTCTTCAAAAGGTTTCAGCAGATAGTCGAACGCAGCCTCCCGGATAGCCTGAATCATGTACTTATCATAAGCCGTATAGAAAACAATCCGCATATTCCACGAAACACTGTCACGTATTTCCTGCAGTAATTCCATTCCAGTCATGTCCGGCAGTTCCACATCCAAGAACAACAAATCCGGCTGTACCTTGGCAATGAGTTTTTTCCCTTGTTTACCATTACGGGCAGTTCCTTTCAAAAAGAAGCGTGCATCCTTTCCCAATTCAAAACTCAGATTCTCAAGAGCCACCTCATCGTCGTCAACTATTGCAACCTTATATTTATCCATGTTCCTTTTATGTTTTTCTTCTCGCGAATATATACATAATCCTACTCCCATACAAAGCAATAGAAGGTCATTTACGGACTATTTGTCTGTAAATATGCCTATCCTTGCAAAAAATAAGATTAAACGGTTCTTTAAATTCTGTAATCGTAGTTGTCAGGCAGCCAGAAAGTCACCTCACAGCCCATCTCACCACTCTGTAGAGAGACATTGTGCACCAAAACATCAATGGCCTCCTTGTTCTTATTGTTGAGAATCGAATGGTCTGCATAATGACTTTCATTCCCGTCCCCGTGCCCCGGTTCCGACTGTCCGGACGATAACCGCCACCATTATCCGTTATCTTTATACAGATACCATTTCCCCGGCGGCAGACCGAAACCCAAAGATTACGTTCACCTTCCTTCTCGCGCAACGCATGCTTCACTGCATTTTCAACCGGAATTTGAATCATCATAGACGGAATCCTTATTTGCTCCGGCTGCACATCCTTTTCTATCTTCAGTTCCGAATGAAAATCCGGACCTAAAGAACGGCGTTCCAGATTAATATATGTTTTCACAAAATCCAGCTCCTCTGCCAAGGTTACACACAGTTGTTCCGCCAATTCCAGATTGCGACGCATCAGTTTTACCAGCGACGAAAGCTCTTGCTTTTCTTCCACATTCCGCTCCGCCATCTCCCGGTTCAGCATATTGAAGATGAAATGAGGGGACAAGCGGTTACGGATATTCTCCAGACGAAGTGTAGAGACTGTGCGATGATTCCGTGCAAGCAACAAAGCACGTTTCTTTTTGCTGTACAGATAAAGGAAAACCGCCGTCAATATAGATACAACAGCTACAGCAAACACGACAAACTGTGTCTGCCTCAGCACCAGCACCTTGTTTTTCTGCTCCTGAAGCAAAACCCGATGTGCTATCAAGGTAGAATCCTGCTGATAACGCAAAGTCAAGTCTGCCGTACGCATCCGGACACGCTCATTCCTGATAGAATCATCAAGCTGGTTGTTCCTCTGCAGATAGTGATAAGCCCTCTTGTAGTTGCCGGTTTCCTCGTAAAACTGCTGAAGGTATTTATTACGGATATGTACCATATCAGGGTCGATGCCCGGAGGGACTACACTCTCGGACAATAAACGACGTGCCTCTTGAAAGTCTTTCTGAAGCAGAGCCAATTCTATTTTCTGCGTATCGATATAATATAGTGCAGTACTCACCCCCATTTCCTCAAAAAAAAGTTGGCATTCATTTATATATTTAACAGCCAAATCAACCATATTCAGTTGAAGATAACAGTCTCCTAAATTCAACCTCCCCAGATTAAGTTCAAAACTCATATCAGCATATCCTTCGACTAAATCAATAACCTTTTGGAAATATTTTATCGCTGTCTGGTAATCCTCCCTATAATAGTAAGAAGTCCCTCTATTATTCAAATAAATATATTTTTCATAAGGTAGCATACTGTCATAGCTTTCTCCTGCCAGATTATAATAGTAATCACACTGTTCAAAATCACGCATGGTAACATATACTTGTGCCAAACCATAATAAATGGGAGGTTTCTTGGTAGAAGCTATATGCAAAGAGTCGCACATCAACAAAGCTCTCCTATACCAAGCTGCCCCTATATCCAATTTTCCTAAACGGTTATTCGCATCTGCAAGATTCATCAAAATATCCGGCACCACTTCAATCCTAGTCCCTCTCATCCGTAATTCATAAGCCTTCCGGAAACAAATTTCGGCAGAATCCATATTCCCAACACGTGCAAAGATATTTCCCTTCATATTGAAACATTCAGACTCCAAATCTGCCATTTGAGAAGAACTATGCTGCCTTTCTATAAAGTCATGTATCTGCTGGATTACGATTTGTGCCGAATCAAGCTGTGAAGTAATCAAATATGTTTTCAGTGTCATTGCCAGATAATTATACTTGACCAAGCTATCCTTTGCCTCTTCCATCTTTTGAAAAGCCTTCAACCTTACCTTTCGGGGCACAATGGCCACAGAATCTCCATTTATATGGGAAAAATCCTCAAAAGCTCTCATTTCTGTGTATACGTCCTCTTTATCTCCGGGCGCACAAGCTCCTAGAAGCACAAACCCTAATATCCAATAAATATAAAATCGAATTCGCTTATCCATCCTCTCTCCCATGTTTCTCGTAATTAGATTATTTATTCAATACATCTGCAAACTTAAAATATTTTTGCGAAATACCGTCAAGCATAAGGCGTATTTCTCAACCACAAAAGAGCATACGCTACCGCTTTATTAAAACGAAACAAAAAAATCACATCATAGTACAATATTTAGCTACATAAGCCATTAAAACAACATTTTAGTACATTTCAAACTTTTTCTCATTTTCTTATTTACATTTTTATTAATTACTTTGTGGATAAAGAATTGCGAATATACTCAATCAAACAAAATAATACAATCACACAAAGAAAGGCTGTTTCCAAAAGAAAACAGTTCTTTTACATAATTTATAAGTTCTATGTTAGACAGTGGACAAATCATAGCAGATAGATACGAGCTACTCAAACAACTAGGAAGAGGAGGATTTTCTGAAGTTTGGCTGGCACAAGACAAACTTACGGATGTTAAGGTCGCCATAAAAATATATGCTCCGGGGATGGGGCTTGACGATGCGGGGATATCCCTTTTCACACAAGAGTTCTCCCTCGTATTTGATATGAATCATACCAATTTACTGCATCCTACTTATTATGACTGCTGGGAACGGATGCCATACCTGATTTTGCCTTTTTGCAAAAACGGTTCGGCCTTCCAATACCTTACTGACAACAACCGGATAACAGAAACGGAAAGCTGGCATTTGCTCCATGATGTTGCAGAGGGACTGGCTTATCTTCATGCAAAAACTCCCCCGGTTATCCATCAGGATATAAAACCCGATAATATTCTGATTAATGATGAGAATAGGTATATGATTACGGATTTCGGAATCAGCGCACGGATTAGAAGTACATTACGCAGGAACCAAGGCCAAGAATCCAGTGGAGGAACTTTGGCCTATATGGGACCAGAACGTTTTGGTCCATCTCCCGCCCCTATTATGGCTAGTGACATTTGGTCATTGGGAGCAACAATGTATGAGCTTCTAACCGGTATGCCGCCCTATGGCGATCATGGAGGCGTATTGCAAAAAAACGGTGCAGACATTCCACTTATCAACGAAGACTTTTCTCAAGAATTAAAAGATATCATTTACAAGTGCCTTGCCTTAAATCCATGGGACAGACCCACAGCCAGACAAATTGCAGACTACACTTCCCAACATATCAATGGAAGTCCCGTCCCCTTTAGTCTGTCAAACAACAGCCATGATACTTTGCAAGAGGAAGAGGACAAAACCCATGAGGATTCCATTAGCGCACACTCTTCTGACATAAATAAGATGTCACCCTATCAAGACAAAGGGAAACGCAAAAAAGTTATAGTCGTAGCAGCAATCACAGCTATATTCGCAACAATTGTCATCATCTTTTCGCTAATAAGCGGCAAAGAACCAGTAGTGGAATCCATACCGGAACCGACTCCAACGATTGATTACGACCAAATGTGTCTGTCAATCATTCAAGAAGGCGAAAACTCTAAAATACAAGGAGATGTTTTCCGATTTGACATTGACACTTTAAAGCAAAACAATGATTCCGTATTTGAGGATTTTTACATAAATGCCATTGGCAAATACCGCCAAATAAATTACTACAAAGATTCCATCTCCGCGAAAATATACTTAAATGCAACAGAACTGAAACAGCAAGTAGAGGCCATACTGGATTCTGCCTATCATGTTTTTAAAGAAAAGGCAAATATCATGAAAGACCTTGACCAAGCCGTAGCAGCCCAGGCTTTTGAAGACCGTGCAAAAAAAATAGAACCATATATAAACATAGACAACAATGAAAATGAATAAACTTATCAGACTGATTGTTTTAGCGTTCGCTCTCTCTATGCCAATAAGTATATGGGGGCAATGCGCCTCCATCTATCAAAAGGGAGAGACATACATGAAAAGAGGAAGATACAGAGACGCTATTAAAAGTTTTAAAGCAGCCATGAAATGCGACAGCAATCTGGAGCAAGCATGCAAAAATAAAATCAAAGAGTGTGAGGAAAAAATAAATCCCGCTCCCAAGCCAGCGCCTCCTGCCGAAATCACCAGACTTACCATAGACAGAAAAAGCCTGGAATTTGGGTGTGAGACAAAGACTGCAGAAAGTATAAAAATAGAAAGTCTTCCAGAACAATGGACTGCAATATCAGATGCAGACTGGTGTCAAGTGACTCCCGGTGAGAAGAAACTCTCCATAAGCTGCCAGACCAATTGGCTGACTACCGAACGTAAAGCCACCATTACAATCAGTAATGAAAAGATGAAAGCTACGGTCAGTGTTACCCAAGGTGGCCAAGAAGAATTCATTAATATCGCATTAGATAAATTGGAATTCGGCTCCAAAGGAGAAATTAAGGAACTGCAAGTAGACTCCAATGCCGAATGGGAAGTTGCAGATATTCCTGAATGGTGTGAAGCTATAGCAAAAGACCGTGGCAAACTCATTCTAAAAGTGGGAAAACCAAGAAGGCCAGAGAAGGAACTCTCATAGTTAAAAGCAAAGGAGGAAAAATATCTTCAATTATTCTCTCCCAGAAAAAGGGAGGTCTATTCTAAATTCATGGTAAACCGACAATGGTGAGAAACTCTGATTTATACAAAGTAATTCCATTATTAAAGTAAAATCTTATGAGATGTATGAATTGCGGTTGGGACAACCATTCCAACACAACAGTATGCCTGAAATGCGGGCAACCTTTGCGAATGCCGGAGAATTATGCCAACAGTCAGGACATTTTTATTTCAAAAGAAGGTCATGGAGAAGCTATACCCAAACCGACAGTATTGAATGTCAGCTCTAATGAAGAAAAATGCAGAAAAACTGTGGTGTTTTCCACAACAAATGAAGAAGAGAATCATTCTACTGTTGTACAGCCAATTATAGAATGTCCCAATTGCAATTACCCGGTAGTAGGAGATTTCACAAGTTGCCCCTGCTGCGGAACTCCATTGAAAAGAGCAAACATATCAACAAACAATGAATACAAAACAATAAGAGTAGAAGAGGAAGCACCTTCCGTTTCTGAAGAGAAAATGCTCTGTCATGAATGTGGAAGTAAGATAGCAATAACCTGCTCTTTTTGCCCGAACTGCGGTGTCCGCGTACATCGGCCAACCATACGCCGACAAATAAAGAACATCACAGAGACAGAACCGGAAACCAAACCTCACTGTTCATTAACAATTATACCGGAAGAAGAAGAGAACATTCTTCCGAAAAGATTTGAATATGAAGGGAACTCCATCATCTTGAACCGGGAAAATACAGAAATGTCTAATCGTACAATCACCTCAAAGGAACAAGCTGAAATAGTTTTCGATGATGGTCATTGGTATCTGCTTGACCGAAGTATGCTCCAAACGACCTATATCCAGGTAAACAGAAAAATAGAAATCATACCGGATGATATCATTGTACTAGGCGACCGAAGATTCAAGTTTGAATGTGACTAAATATAACTCTTGTGAATAACCGGACTGTCGACAGATGTGATTATAATGTAGGGGAATATATCAATAACCGTTATAGGGTTTCCCAAACATTAGGCGAAGGTTCATTCGGTAAAGTATATCGGGTTACGGACAGCGCAAGCAAAGATTATGCGCTTAAACTACTGAGATTATGGGAAGTTCCTCCTGAAATACGTAAACCATTAATGGAACGTTTCGAGATGGAATTCAAAACTGGGCAAATTGATTGTGACTATTTAGTGCGTTCATTGGACTACGGTACAGTTGGAGGCAACCCTTATATTGTAATGGAATACTGTTCCGGAGGAGATTTAACACCTTATTTAGGTTCTGGAAGCAGTAAGATTCCTCTAATTTGCCAACAAATTCTAATAGGTTTACATGCTTTGCATACCAGAGGCAAGGTTCACCGTGACCTAAAGCCGGAGAATGTCCTTTTCAAGAGTAACGGAATTGCTGCGTTGACAGATTTCGGTATAGCAGGGGATAGAAACAAACGTATGACTGAACGCAATATTTTTGGTAAACCCAACCAAATCTTCGGGACTTATGCATATATGCCGCCAGAACAAGTGAACCGCATGCGAGGTGAGGCCACTGTCCTACCCACTACGGACATTTTTTCTTTTGGAGTATTAGCCTTTCAATTATTAACTGGCAGTTTGCCCTTTGGCGAATTGAGCAGTCATAATGAATTGGCACTATACCAGAAACGTGGGAAAAATGGAGATTGGAACCGGCAGAAATTGACACAGTTGAAACATAGAGAGCAGTGGCAGCAACTCTTTGCAGGATGTCTTAATCCAGATTTCAAAAAACGTTTCCAGTCTGTGCAAGAGGTATTGGAACACCTGCCAGCAATAAGCCAAGTCCCTATGGAAAGAGGATATTGTCCACCACAAACAGTCAATGGTTTCTGTATACGTATTATGCAAGGTGAAGAGTACGGAAAAATATATCAATTAAGTGAACTTATAAAATATGGCAATAGAATCCTTACTATCGGGAGAGAACGCGACAATCTGCTACATATAACAGAACAGCAAAGTGCCTATATATCACGCCATCATTGCACAATAGAAACAAATCCCGCCACTGATAAATGGATTATTCGGGACGGGCAATGGCAGAAGGAGTTAAAGTTGTGGCAGGAGTCCAGTAATGGGACTTATGTCAATTCCACCCAAGTCACCAAACAAGGGCATATACTGAAAATTGGAGATATCATCTCCATTGGGGATGTAAAAATGAGATTTGAAAACTATTAATTATATATCAAGTAGTATGGATACACAAAATTACAAACGTACCTTAGCCGGCTCAGTAGGGGCTGGTATGGGGGCATTAATGGGTGCTTCCGGTAGAACTTACTTTATTTTGGAGCACAAGACCTCTTCAAAGTATCATCAAGCGGGAGAATCCCAAAAAATCATTGTCGACCAAGTAGAATTAGGTAGAGACGCTTCCTGCCAAGTACGCTTTGATGAAAGTTTCGAAACAGTTAGCCGCAAACATGCTGCAATTGTACGCGACGGTGAAAACTGGAAACTTATCCACCTTCACTCCAATCCGACATTGGTCAACGGACATCCTATAAATGGGTCCTACTATTTACAAACAGGAGATGAAATACAATTATCCGTTGGCGGACCACGCTTGGGATTCATTGTTCCACAAGGTCGCCAAGCATTAACTTCCAGCATTGGATTGACTGAGAGAATGAGCCTTTTCCGCAAACAAGCCTTACGCCCCTACAAGACCGCATTAACAATCATGGGAATTGTTTTCGTACTGGCGGTGGCAGGATTGGCTGCCTGGAACTACAGTTTAGGTGTAAAAAATGATTTGTTGGCACAGAAGACAGAAGAACAAGAACTTCAACTGAAAGGATACCAAAACCAATTGGATTCACTGGGGACCGAAAGAGCATCTCTAGAAGCACAGCAACGGGAGTTAGAGACCAAATTACGAAACAGTGACGGTAATGCAGAGGCCTTAAAAACACAGTTGGACAACGTTAATAGTCAATTAAAGAATGTCAATGCAAGTTTCTATAAGGTCAAATCAGACTTGGACAATCTCTCAAACAGCATAAGCACTAAAAGCATTGAGAATTCAAGCAATGCCATTAACGCAAATATACAAGAAGGCACCAGACTCTCCAAAGACCAATATTATGAAGACCCTGATATAGCAGATGAACAAGACAGTAATGCTTCAGGAGATTTGAAAGATTATTATGATTATATCTATACAATTAAAGTCGACCGTATTGAAATCGAATATAATGGAACAAAGTTTGATCCGGGCATACAAGTTTCAGATATAATCTGCGGAACTGGCTTCATGCTATCAAACGGAATGTTTGTAACAGACAGGCAGAATGTCGAGCCATGGATATACTCCAACACAGAGTGGAAAGACCCATGGCGTAAACTATTGGCTGTATACAAAGGAGCAGGATGTAATATCATTATCCATTACCGTGCATACAGTACCAAAGGAACTGGAAAGCCTCTGACATTTACCAGTAGCGATTTTGCCAAAGACGGACGAAATGATGTACAAGTGACCGAAATAGAAGTAGATAAATCCATCAGGGTACAACTAAGGGAACATGGGATAAAATTGACCTATACACGTAGGAAATATATCAGTGTCAGCATTGTTACCCCTGCTGCCAACAGTTGGGCATACATTAGAGGAAAAGGCGTTTATGGTGAGGGATTGCCTTACGACATTACCGCCGCAGACAACATGAGTGGAGGTACAGAAGTTCAAATGGTGGGCTATGCAGGTTATGCTGATATTCATAATCTTACTCCGGCTCATTTCAATGACCATACCAATATAGCCGACACAAAATATGAGACTACCATATTACAGAATCGTGTGGCAGAGCCCGGTTATTATGGTTCTCCAGCATTCCTTCTAGAAAATGGTTCTTACAAAGTAGTGGGTTTCATGGTAGGAAGCATAGAGGGTAAGGATCGTTTAGTACCTATCAGAAATTTAATACATTAAAATTAAACATGTCCGAGATAAGCATTAAATTAGCGGCAGGTACCAATGTTGGTTTAGTCAGGAAAAACAACGAAGACAATTTTGTTGTCAATCGTGATTTATGCCAATCAGAGTGGATTATCCCCCAATCGATAGAACCCATTTCTTTAGGACGGTATGGCAGCATATTGGTAGTGGCCGACGGAATGGGCGGCACCAATGCCGGAGAAGTTGCTTCTGCCATAGCCATTGAGACGGTGCAAAATGCATTCACCCCCGAGAATTTAGGAGATATCGTTACGCAGGAAGGCATTGTTACCTCAGAAGAAGCCGTTGAAGAATTTCTGAGCAGAACTGTCAAAACCGCTGATTTAAATATTGTCAATGCAAGTAAAGAAGATAGTAGTACCCAGGGAATGGGTACTACTATTGTCATTGCTTGGATATTGAACGATAAAGCCTATATCTCTTGGTGTGGCGACAGTCGTTGTTATGTATTCAATGGCAATTCTGGTTTTTGCCGTTTATCTAAAGACCATTCCTATGTACAAGATTTAGTAGATCAGGGAAAACTAGATCCTGAAAATGCGTTTGACCATCCTTACAGTAATATCATTACCCGCTGTTTGGGAGACCCGACCAATCGTTCCAATCCCGATTTCCGTTCCTATAATTTAAAGGATGGCGATACTCTCCTACTGTGTAGTGATGGGTTATGTGGTTTATGCCACGACGAAGAGATAATGCAAATTATAGAAGAGAACCAGGATGATTTAATGACATGCAAGGATAGGTTGATAGAAGCTGCTCTTGAAGCAGGTGGATATGACAATATTACGATTGTGTTATGCCACATCATGCTACAGGATACCGAGCCCAAAGTAAAGTTGAATAATACAGTGTTCAGCAAACCCAACCACCACAAAATCCGGAAAATTCTTCTGTTACTCCTGGTACTGGCTTTAGCGGCAGGCTTCTATTTATATAGAAATCCACAGCAATATGCAAAATGGAAAACGATACTATATCAGGCAGATACGGTTCTAGTTACAGAGACAGACACTACTAACACTACCCTAACAGATTGATTACTATTGTGAAACTATGCAACTGAAAAATGGTGATATATTTGCTGAACACTATCAGCTGAAGAAACTATTAGGAGTCGGAAGCTTTGGTGAAGTCTGGCTTGCCCGAAATATATTAGCAGATGTAGACGTTGCCATAAAGTTGTACGGACTGTTGGATGACAACGGCATAAAAGATTTCCGGGAAGAATTCAAACTTGCCTACAAATTACACCATCCCAATCTACTGCACCTTAATCATTTTGATGTTTTGGACAGTGCCCTTTTGGTAATGCCTTACTGTCCCAAAGGGTCCTCAGCGAGCTTGAAAGGCAAAATCTCTGAAAAGCAAATCTGGCGCTTCATACGCGATGTATCATGCGGATTGATGTTTCTTCATAATCAGAATCCTCCTATCATTCATCAAGATATAAAACCCGATAATATTTTGATAGGGGATGATGACAAATTCATCATCTCAGATTTTGGCATCAGCCGTAAACTGGAGCATACTTTTCGTAAAAGTATCAACAAAGTAGAAAGTTCCGGAACACTTGCCTATATGGGACCAGAACGTTTTGCAGAGAAACCACTGATTGTGGCTACCAGCGATATATGGTCTTTAGGGATGAGTGTTTATGAATTATCCACTGGTCTTGTATTATGGGAAGGTATGGGAGGTTGTGTCCAACTGAATGGTGCACATATTCCAGCATTAGATGAGAAATATTCTTCCCAATTGTCCCAGTTTGTTCACGCATGCCTTGCCCTCAACACTTGGGACCGCCCCACAGCCCAACAAGCCTATGAGCTTGCTTGCTCCATACTAAAACAAACAAAGACAGACTCTCCTTCAGTACAGCTGAAGCCTATTGCTCCACTTTTTCCTAAAACAACATCACCACGCCTTAAAGAAAAGTTCTGTCCTTCGAACATGCATAAACGCATAGCAGGATGGACCGGCCTTGGTATAGTATTGATTCTATTGCTTGTCAAAGGAGGTTCCATATACTTTAGACACCTTGAAGAAGAGCGCAAGTACGCTGCATGCCGTACAGAAGAAGACTACAGAGATTTTCTAAAAGAATACCCCTCCTCATCTCATGCAAACTTTATAAAACAATTTTTGGGAAACAAGGTAAATCCAATCTCCCCAATAAATAGAGAAGAAAACATCGTTATGGACTCGGTAAAAACGGATACTGCAAAACTTGAACAGTTCCAAGAGGAACCTAAAAAACAGATTGTCCACCCACATCCACAACCTTCTTCACAGCCAGTTCTTCCCATTACTGATATAAGAGAAGTCAGAAGAGAAAATGAAGAACGCCTCTTCTATAGTTGCCAGTCGGTAGCAGATTACGAAGAATATTTGCGAAAATATCCCAAAGGCAGGTTTGTACACAAAGCCAAAAGAGCAATCCAGCAAATAGAATCAGAAATGATGCAGTCCAATCCTTCCACTCAAGAAATACACATAAGAAAAAATACAAGAGTCAATGTCAGACTATAAATAATGAATAGGGCATTCCAACGTTTGAACTACCCTATTCACTATTCAAATACTTGATTTTATTTAATCGTCACCATCGTCGCCCCAAATCCATACTCCTGGAACGAAGCATCCTGATGGCGGCAGTCAGGATATTTACGTTTCAGCTCGTCCAGCAAGGCTTTACGCAGCACTCCATCTCCCTTGCCGTGAATAAAGACGATGCGTTGTTCGCGCCTTTTTTTGTATTGTTCCATCACTTCACGAAACTTATCCAGCTGGTAATTCAATATTTCGCTGTTGCTCATACCGCAGGTGTCATCCAGCAACTCGCCGATATGCAGGTCAATCTCGACAATCCCATTCTTGCCGCCACGCTTGATGACCGTCTGCGGTTTGGACGGAGTATCTGCCGTTTTTTTCTGTATCAAAGCCTCCTTCAGTTCCTCTGCCGAAACATACACCTGCTTGACAGGCTGGTCATTCCGGACAATATCATACACCAAGGCCGGTGTTTCAAAGAAAACCGTCTGCTGGAATGTATGCAGTTTATAGAATTTTACCATATCTATGCGGACTTCCACACTGACAGCCGGTTTCATTGTGAACGCACGGTTATCTTTGAATGCCACCAGCTGTACCATCACACGTTCACGGTCGTTCAACTCGGACTTTTCGAACTCCTCCAGCAGAAGTTTCGTATTCGGCTCTATCAAACCATGCGAACGGGCTGTCCAGGACTTTCCTTCGGCACTCGAATAGGTATAATACATATAATAATTACTATCGTTCACCAAATATGTCTCGAAAGGTGTAGTGCTGACAGCCTTGATATCCTCCGGAACAAAAGCCAGAAAAACATTCAGGATATCTCCGCCTTTCATCTCGGGCTGACGATAAACAGATATCTGCGGTTTCTCCAAACGGACCGATTGAGGCTCCGAAACCTGAGACTCCATAGCAGACGGCCTTGCCGCAGTAGCGGCCGTGCGCAATTGTTGCTCTTCTTCCCGCTTCTTCTTGGCAGCCGCTTTGGCTGCCGGAGTGGGGATATTATAATCATCGGTCTCTATCACCACACATTCGTTTATGGGCATCGGTATGTCAAAACCGTCGGCATCTTCCACCAACACGATGTTTTTCCCTTGAAATCCTGTCACAACACCGCCCCCAACTTCGCTGAGGAAACGAACTTTATCTCCTATCTTCATAGTAACTTATCTTTTAGTTTGTCTTTTCCTACTTTCTTCCTGCAAAGTTAGGAATTATTTCCCTTATTCTTCAAATCTTCCCAAATATCCGTACCTTTGCAGCCGATATAATAAAGAGAAAGCCATCATGAAAGAAGACCCCAGACATATCAGAATCAGCGAATTCAACTACCCGTTGCCGGACGAACGCATTGCAAAGTTCCCATTGTCCGTACGTGACCAGTCCAAACTGTTATTGTATCGCCACGGAGAAGTTTCAGAAGACAGATTCACTTCACTGCCGGAGTATCTGCCATCGGGAAGCCTGATGATATTCAACAATACCAAAGTCATCCAAGCACGCCTGCATTTCCGGAAAGAAACGGGAGCACTGATTGAAGTATTCTGCCTGGAACCCATACAGCCGAACGACTACGCCCTCAACTTCCAGCAAACCGAGCATGCCGCCTGGCTCTGCATGGTCGGCAACCTGAAAAAATGGAAGGAAGGCATGCTGAGACGTGAGATGACCGTGAAAGGCAAGTCACTCACCCTGACCGCCGAACGGGGTGAATGCCACGGAACCAGCCATTGGATAAACTTCCGCTGGAATAATCCGGAAGTGACTTTTGCCGACATTCTCGAGGTCTTCGGTGAATTGCCCATCCCCCCCTACTTGAACCGGGAGACCCAGGAAAGTGACAAGGAGACTTACCAGACTGTCTACTCCAAAATCAAAGGTTCGGTGGCTGCCCCTACAGCGGGACTGCATTTCACCCCACGCGTATTGGACGCATTGCGCAATAAAGGAGTAGAATTGGAAGAGCTGACACTCCATGTGGGAGCCGGAACCTTCAAACCGGTGAAAAGTGAAGAAATAGAAGGGCACGAAATGCATACGGAATACATCTCTGTCTCGCGCAACACATTGGAAAAACTCATAGTACACGGCGGCAAGGCAGTGGCCGTAGGAACAACTTCAGTGCGCACATTGGAAAGCCTTTATCACATCGGAGTCACTTTACTGAATAATCCAGAAGCCACAGAGGAAGACTTGCACGTCCACCAATGGCAACCTTATGAAATGTCTGCCAAGGCCACCGCCACCTCTGCAGTAGAAGCCCTGCAAGCCATTGCTGCCTACCTGGACAGACATAGCATGGAGGCTCTGCATACCAGCACTCAAATCATTATCGCTCCGGGATATGAATACAAAATCGTGAAGGCTATGGTGACTAATTTCCACCAACCGCAAAGTACCTTGCTGCTGCTCGTATCAGCTTTCGTACACGGTGATTGGCCGAAGATTTACAACTATGCACTGGCACATGATTTCCGCTTCCTGAGCTATGGAGATTCATCATTATTAATACCCTAAGCACAATGAACCACGATAACAATCAAGAGATGTTCCCCCTTGTCGACGAACAAGGCAACATCACAGGTGCCGCCACCCGTGGCGAATGCCATAACGGTAGCAAACTGCTTCATCCGGTAATCCATCTTCATGTATTCAATTCCAAAGGTGAGTTGTATCTACAGAAACGTCCCGAATGGAAAGACATACAACCGGGGAAGTGGGACACCTCCGTAGGCGGACACGTCGATTTAGGTGAAAGTGTAGAGATGGCGCTAAAACGCGAAGTACGCGAAGAGCTCGGCATTACCGACTTTATTCCCGAAACCGTCATGCATTACGTCTTCGAGTCTGCCCGCGAAAAGGAACTGGTCTTCGTACACAAAACTGTCTACGACGGTGAAATACATCCCAGTGACGAGCTGGACGGAGGACGTTTTTGGAGCCCCGATGAAATCAAGGCAAATATCGGCAAAGGTGTATTCACCCCGAATTTTGAAGGAGAGATAGGAAAGGTCATCAACTTGTAGTGGAAGCTGCTTTCTATCAGTTCGCAAAATATTCCTTCATCTTTCTCCTGACCCGTGGAGCAAGTAACAGCAGTGACGTCATCGTAGGCAATGCCATCAAGGCAAAAGCCAAATCCATGATGGCAACCACTGCCCCAACGGAATCATGGCAGCCACAACAATCATCACCAAATAGAAGTAGTTATAATACTTGGCATTCTCCGCACCAAACAAGAAGTTGGTGCACTTCAGTCCATAATACGAATAAGAGAACATGGTAGAAAAGGCAAAGAAAAAGACCATCACCATCAACAGATAATGCCCATAGCCGGGAAGGAGCTGCTCAAAAGAATTCAAAGCAATATAAAGGCCTTTTATGCCTCCTTCCGACGCATAGTTTCCAGCTATAAGAATAGGGAAGGCCGTCAATGTACAAACAAGCCCCGAGTCGATGGCCGGTCCAATCATGGCTACCAGCCCCTCACGAATGGGATTGTCATTACGGGAGGCGCCATGCATCATAGAGGCCGTACCTACACCTGCTTCATTGACGTAGGCAGCACGGCGGGCACCAGTCAGTGCAGTTCCCAAAATTCCACCGATACCGGCTTCCAGGCTGAAGGCAGACTGGAAAATGGAAGCCAACACTCCCGGCAACTTATCAAAATTCAAACAAAGAATAACGAAGACAAGCAGCATATAGCAAGTAACCATCACCGGCACTATTTTAGCCGAGATAACCGAAATGCGCCGGATGCCACCGATAATGACCGCCCCTACCACCAGGCTAATGACAATACCCATCACAAAACGCAGACCGAGTGTATTCTCTATTCCTGCCGGAGTAGTAAATACCGTAGTGACAGACTCGACCAACTGATTGGCTTGCATTACACACAACGTACCTATCAACCCCACCACCGCAAAGAAATAAGCAAACGGTTTCCAGCGTTCGCCCAACCCATGAAGAATGATATACATCGTCCCCCCTTGCGGTTCTCCGGCAGAATCGTGTCCTTTGTACATAATGGCAAGAGCCCCTTCAAAGAATTTGGTGGACATACCCACAACGGCACTTACCCACATCCAGAAAATGGCTCCGGGACCTCCTACTGTAATAGCGATAGCCACCCCCGCAATATTCCCCATACCCACTGTTGACGCTATGGCGCTCATCAAGGCCTGGAAAGAACTGATTTGTCCTTCGCCCGCCACTTCCGATTTATAGCGCAAGGCCTTTATCGAATATCCGATGCGGCAGAGGGACACAGCTCCGGAATAAAAGAACAAGAAAAGTCCTCCCCCTATCAGAAGGATAAATAAGGGATACCCGCAGACAAAGTCACTGACAGTGGTTATTGCTGAGCCTATAGAATCTAAAATACCATTCATAGTAGTAGTTTGATGGAGGAGTTCATGGGAAGGTTTAAAAAAAGTCCCACTTCTCTTTCACGGGAAAGTGGGACATTCATTATAACATTTCGTTCGGCCTTATTTAGCCAGGTCTTCAATCACCTTCATAATCTGCTGGCCGATTTCCTCGGCAGCCTCCGGTGTGGCAGCCTCACTATAGACACGGATAATCGGTTCCGTATTGCTCTTACGCAGATGAACCCATTTGTCGGGGAAGTCAATCTTCACACCGTCTATATCATTGATTTCTTCATTCTTATACAGCTCCTTCACCTTGGCAAGAATAGCATCTACATCTGTTTCAGGAGTCAAGTCTACACGATTCTTTGCCATGAAGTATGCAGGATAGGATGCACGGAGTTCGCTCACCTTCTTACCTTCGTGTGCCAGATGGCTCAAGAACAAGGCAATACCTACCAAGGCATCACGTCCATAGTGGCTGGCCGGATAAATTACCCCACCGTTTCCTTCGCCACCGATAACGGCACCTACTTCCTTCATTTTGGTAGTTACATTCACTTCACCTACGGCAGAAGCGTAATATTCTTGCCCATACTTGCGAGTTACATCGCGCAAGGCACGGGTCGAACTCAAATTGGATACCGTATTGCCCGGAGTATGTTTCAATACGTAGTCGGCAACAGTAACCAGTGTATATTCTTCACCGTACATCTTGCCGTCTTCGCAAATCATTGCCAGGCGGTCTACATCAGGGTCTACAACAAATGCAACATCTGCCTTCCCCCCTTTCATCAGGTTCATGATGTCACCCAAGTTCTTTTCCAAAGGCTCGGGATTATGCTGGAAGTTACCGGTCGGTTCGCAATAGAGCTTCTCTACGTGCTGAACGCCAAGTTGTTCAAGTAGTTGCGGCAGAATAATACCACCTACAGAGTTTACACAATCGATGGCTACACGGAAGTTTGCCTTTCGGATAGCTGCCACATCTACGAGGTCAAGTGCCAATACGCTGTCGATGTGTTTCTTGTAGCTTAAATCCTGACGGTACGAGCCAAGTTGGTCCACTTCGGCATAGTCGAATTCTTCGGCGGCGGCAATGCGGAGTACTTCCTCCTTCGGCAGCGTTCAGAAATTCACCTTTTCATTCAGCAGTTTCAACGCATTCCACTGCTTGGGATTATGTGAGGCAGTCAGAATAATACCTCCACTGGCACCTTCCATGGTTACAGCCAGCTCGGTAGTCGGAGTAGAAGCCAAATCAATATCCACTACATCCCAGCCCATACCCATCAAGGTACCGACTACTACGTTCTTGACCATCCGCCAGAGATGCGGGCATCACGCCCTACCACGATTTTGTTACTTTTACAGTACACGTCTTACGAATCAGGGTAGCATAAGCTGAAGTGAACTTCACAATGTCGAGCGGATTCAATCCCTCGCCAGCACCACCGCCAATTGTTCCGCGGATTCCAGAAATAGATTTGATTAGAGTCATAGGTTAATGATTTAAAATTTATCGGTTAGTTCCAAATTTGGAGTTTATGTAAATCGTAATAATAAGGATGAACGTCCCGCATAGCATCCGACTGTCCCATCTTGGAAGGAACAATCAGCTTCACATGTGCTCCGTTACGAATATAATTCAACGCAACCAGCCAGCCAGCAGGTACAGACGAACCATGATATATAAGCATATAGCCTTGAGTGAAAAGTCCGGCAATAGACGAAGAAGTAACAGAATATCTAAACTCATCCACAACAGTCGGACTATTCATATTGGTTATATACGATTTCACCCCTCCAACAGCTATCAACCCTTGTTCTTCAAAGCGCACCAAAATCAAATCATTCGGTTTAACTGTATCTGCAGGATTCGTCGAACCTTTATCCACAATCTGCATATACACCCCGCTTGCCAGCTGCACATACTCATTCCTGCTTACATCCGTTGTCGAATCTTGCGCATAGAATTCACTTTGAGAAATAACGACAATGCTACTGTCTTTGATAAATGCTTTGATGGCATCTTTTTCTTCCTCAAGCATTTCGGCATAAGTTTTAGAATTATCGCATGCCTGGAAGGCTAAACAAACTGCAAGTAAGGCAAAAAAGAATAAAGTAAGTTTCTTCATTTCTGTTATTTAGTAATTTCGTACAAAAGTATCTGATTTCCTTGAAAGTTGAAAGCTGCGGATAGAAAGTTCGTAACTTTTAACCTTTACAACTGAACTTTTTTTATCCTTTGGCATTCAGCAGCGGTTTGTATTTCTCCAAAGCCTGCTCAAAGACCTTGCGGGCCTCATCCATCGTTCCATAAAATTCACCGCCGGAAGCATTCAAATGACCGCCGCCGCCAAAGAACTCGGCAGCCAGCTGATTGCAGGGGAATGTACCGACCGAACGTAAAGAAATCTTTATCATCGGCTTCTCCGTATCTTCACGCAGGAAGCAAGAGAAAATCACCCCTTTGATGCTTAAAGGAATGTTCACAAACCCCTCACTATCTCCACGCACATAGTCGAACTGGCTTTGTTCGGCTTTAGTCAGAGAAATTAAGGCTGCATGATAGTCCGGATAGACCTTCATTTGTGACAAGACATATCCCATTAGGCGCAAACGGCTTTCTGAATAAGTATTGAACACCTTGCGGTAAATCTCGTCCTTGTCAATACCTTTCGACAACAGTTCGCTGATGATGAAATAGATTTCCCGGTTATTGGAATTATAGGTGAACCCGCCGGTATCCGTCATCATACCCGTATAGATGCACTCCGCTCCTTCCCTTGAAATGTCACTGAAATAGCCCATACGGCAAATCAGGCGGAAAACCAGTTCCGAAGTGGAAGATATCTCCGGATGGGAAATGATAATCTTGCAGAAATCCTCCGGATGGAGATGATGGTCTATCAGTATTTTTCTTGCCGGGGATGCAAGAACAGCGTCACCCATGGCATCTATACGATGGATAGCATTAAAGTCCAGACAACAAATGACATCTGCCTCGGCAATCAGCTTGTCGGCAAACTCCTTGTAGCGGTCGTACAGAAGGACGTCCTTGCTCCCGGGCATCCATTTCAAGAAGTCGGGAAAGGCGTTCGGCACAATAACATTCGCCGTCTTTCCCTGCGAGCTGAAGAAGTGCCACAAGCCCAGAGAAGAGCCGATGGCGTCCCCGTCGGGACCCACATGTGAAACGATTACTATCTTGTCTGCACGGTCAAACCATTTGGTGAAATGGTCTATCTTGGATTGTTCTATTACTTTGGTCAACATATTTTTATTTACTATTTGACGATTGACTATTTACTATTTGGCGTTTATAACAAATTGAAGGGGCAAAAGTACGAAAAGTTTGTGATTTATAACAATATGCGGTAAGAACCTTTTTGAGAAAGAAGAAGATAGGGAATACCTAAGCGAACGCAATCATTGGCAATCTTATTCTGATAATAGTCTGAAAGAGAAGCGTCAAGCACCACCATGCCCATGGAAAAGAGCGAAGTAAGTTCCTCTATCCCACCTTGATACCCCTTGGAGACATACAAATAATCAACTGAAAGGGGATGGGAAGAGTTCTTGTTTCTCCAACGGTTGTCGGAAAGAAGACAGATGCGCTTACCGGCGTAAGAGACAATCTGGTTGCGCATGGATAAGCCGGAAGTGGTATAATCTCCGGCAACCAGTCGGGGAGTCTCCAGACGCAGGCGGTTCCAATGCGGAGAAAGGGCACGGCACAAACGCGGCATATCCGGCAAGCTATCGGTACATGCCAACCAAGAATGACGGTTGTCTGCCATACAATGGACAACGGGACAGCCTCTCACGCTATAAAAAGCAATCCCCTGCCGGGGAACATTGGACATGATGGAAAGGGAATGCCAGGAAACCACTGCCAACAATGCCAGCAACGCAAAGCAGACTCTACGTACCGTAAGGCGTAGAAAGCCATAATATGCCATCCCCAAGAACAGATAGACGAGCAAAACACCCCATATATCCAGCCAAATATCATCAACAGCAGCGCCGGGAAGATGCTCTATCCAGCGGAGCACTTCATTCTGGACATGTACCAATGCCTCTACTACCCTTGCAAACAGATGTTGTACAAAAGGCAGCGGCGTAAGCATCAACAGAAAGACAGCAGAATACAGAACGAGTGACACCATGGGAATTACCCAAAGATTAGTCAACAGAAAATGAGTGGAAAAACGGGAGAAATAGAAAATGACCAAAGGGGCCGTGCCCAGCTGAGCAGCCACAGACACTGTCATAAGTCCCCACAAATATCGCAGGAAACGATTGTCAACCTTCCAAAGGGCATATAACTTAGGCTGTACAAGTACAATAGCTGCAACCGCCGAGAATGACAACTGAAAACCGACATCAAACAACCAGACCGGCTTGCACAGCAGCATCAGGAAAGCAGTTGCCGCCAGCGTATTCAGAGTCAGCGGCTTTTCCAGCTGCAAACCGGCAAACGCCAACAAAGAGAACATGACGACCGACCGCACCACCGAGGAAGACAATCCCGTGAAAAAAGCAAAACTCACCAAGAAAAGGACCAGAAGCAAAAGCAACAAAGGTTTCAACCGCCGCCATCGCCTCCACAAAGGACGAAGCACAAACAAGAGCAAAGCATACAGAAACCCTATATGCAATCCCGAAAGTGCCAGTACATGGCTGGCTCCCGAGACGGAGTAGGTCTCCACAATATCATCGCTCAGTTCCTCTTTATCTCCCACCGTCAACGCAGAAAGTACGGCCAATTCATCAGCTTCAAAACCCAAACTCCGGTATAAGCCAACTACTTTCGCCCTATAATCCAGTGCTACCTGGCTGACAGTGCGGGAGGCATCATGCCCCGTCTTCCGCCAATGTCCGTCAGCCACGTAGACCGTGCCGCTATAACCTTTCCGCCTCAGGTAGCGAGCATAGTCAAACTCGTCGGGATTACCATTGTTCGCCGGAGGAGCAAGCCGGGTAGATACCAGCAACTCATCACCACGGCGCAAAGTGGCCGTAGCAGAATCTTTCGGAAAATAAGCCAGAAAAAGATGATTCCGGGGGCAACCCGTAACTGTATCCTTCTCTACCTCTCCCAGCAGGGCAACCCTGCACAATATGCTGCGCTCCCTCTCTTCGGGATGCTCGCGGATACAAACCCTATAAACAGCAGGTTTGCCCGAAAAGGGAAATACCGTCTTTCCCTGCTGCCAACTCATCAAGCAGCCCCCCGTACCACCCAAGAAAAGGTATACCGCCGCTCCATACACCCATCCGGTATGCTTGTATCTACCTATAATAAAAAGAAAAAGCAGAAAACCTGCCACATACTCCCATGCAGAAAGCACGTGTGGAAACGCATCTCCACACAAAATACCAACTACCAACGGCATCAACAGTCGAAGGAAAGGATGCCGTTGCCAGCTGTCGATTATCAATCCAGAAGACGGATTACAGATTCCTTAATGCACGGATGGCCTCCTTCGGATCGGGAGCCGAGAAAACGGCATTGCCTGCCACCAGTACATCTGCTCCAGCTTCTACCAGACGCGAACCGGTTTCCAAGTTTACGCCACCGTCCACTTCTATCAAGGCCTGCGAACCGGTAACCGTAATCAATTCACGCAACTCGCGCACCTTGTCAAGAGAATGCTCTATGAACTTTTGTCCGCCGAAGCCAGGATTTACGCTCATTATCAGCACCATGTATACATCATTAATAATATCCTTCAACAAGGACACGGGAGTTGCCGGATTAATCGTTACTGCCGGCTGCATCCCTGCTTCGCGAATTTGCTGCACCACGCGGTGCAGATGCGGACAAGCCTCGTAATGCACATTCATGACATGGGCTCCCAGAGCCTTCACCTCCGGAATAAACTTCTCCGGCTGTACAATCATCAGATGCACATCCAAAGGCTTCTGCGACAGTTTTGCCACATACTTCAGTACCGGGAATCCGAAAGAAATATTAGGGACAAACACACCGTCCATGATGTCGATATGTACCCACTCCGCCTCACTTTCGTTAATCATTTCAATGTCTCGTGCCAGATAACCAAAATCGGCAGAGAGAATAGAAGGGGATATGATTGGTTTCATAATGTTATGTTCTAAAGTTTACGAACTTTGTTATGTACAAATATAGAGAAAAGATTTAATTCAGCCTAACATTGGAAATCAAAACTCTCACTGCAAACTTACTGCATACCTTTTGCAGCATCACTGCAAACGTGTTGCAGTAGCACTGCAAAGCAGTTGCAGTCACACTGCATATTAGTTGCAGCAACACTGCAAAGCGGTTTGCAGTGACGCTGCAAAACGAGTGCAGTAGTTTTGCAGTAGGAAGTCATTGAATGACAATCAGTTATTTCATCACGTATCCTTCCGTCAACCGGAAGCCGCGCAACAGTTCATCCGTTTTCAGTTTCTTCTTGCCCGGAAGCTGGAGGGAGCAGATGCCGACAAAGCCATCTTCGGCAGCAACGCGGATATAGGTCTTCCCGTCTGTCTGCAAGGTTCCGGGAGTCAGTTGATGGGATTCCCCTATTTTCTCCGTCTCGAAGACTTTTACCACAACAGATTCTCCACCGGGTTGGACCAGCTCCGTCCAAGCGGCAGGATAGGGAGAAAGACCGCGTATAAAATCGTAAATACGCTTCACCGGGCGGTTCCAGTCAATACGACAAGTATCTTTGAAGATTTTCGGTGCCGGACGCAGTTCACCCACGACGGCCATTTCTTCTTGAGGAATACTTTTCACTGTACCGGCAAGAATGGCATCTACGGTTTCTACCACCAGGCGACCGCCCAACAGCATCAGTTTGTCGTGGACGATACCCACGTTGTCCGTATCGGCAATGGGTACCCGTACCTGCTGGATAACCTCACCGGTGTCAATCTCATGTTTCAGGAAGAAAGTGGTGATGCCCGTTTCCGTATCACCATTAATCACCGCCCAGTTGATGGGGGCTGCGCCGCGATACTGCGGAAGCAGGGAAGCATGCAGGTTGAAGGTGCCCAATCGCGGCATGTTCCATACCACCTCCGGCAACATGCGGAAAGCAACGACTATCTGCAAATCGGCCTTCCATGCACGCAACGCCTCCACAAAAGCCTCATCCTTCAGCTTCTCCGGCTGAAGAAGCGGAAGATTATGTTCCAGTGCATACTGCTTCACCGGAGAAAACTGGAGTTTATGTCCCCGTCCGGCAGGCTTGTCGGGCATCGTAATGACACCCACCACATTGTAGCCTCCTTCTACCAGGCAACGAAGAGCCTCCACCGCAAAGTCGGGAGTACCCATATATACAATCCTCAAATTCTTCTTTTCCACCATTTCATTTACAGTTTACCATTTACAATGTACCATTTGCGAGGCAGCTCATTTGCCCATTTACAATTTACCATTTACAATGTACGAAGCATCTTCTTTGCGATTTACAATGCCCCATCACCCCGAACGGCAAATAGTAACTTGTAAATAGTAAAATAGTAAATACCAAAAAGTCCTCAGTCTTCCGAAAAATGTACCAATACTTCACGGTACGAGTTGAATATCTTCGACTTGGACACGAAGCCCAAGTATTTGTTTTCCGCATCCACCACCGGCAGATTCCACGCCTTCGTATCATCAAAGGTACGCATCACCCGCTCCATACTGTCCGTATCATACAGACGTGCCGGAGCCGAAGTCATCAGTTTTCCCACCGTAAAGCGATGATATAACTCCTGGCGGAACATAATGTTCCGGATATCGTCCAACAAGACAATGCCAATCAGCACCCCTTCCTTATCCGTCACGGGAAAGACATTGCGATGCGAGGCAGAAATGGCCTTTACCAGTTCGCCCAAATCCATTTCGGGATGCACGGTCACAAAATCCTTTTCCACCACATTCTCCATCTTCATCAGGGTAAGGATGGCCTTGTCCTTATGGTGCGTCAACAGTTCTCCTTTCTTGGCCAAACGCATGGAATAGATACTATGAGGCTCGAACATGATGATGGTAAGATAAGAACTGACGGAAACAATCATCAGTGGCAGAAACAGGTCGTATCCTCCCGTAAGCTCGGCTATGAGGAACACGCCGGTCAGCGGAGCGTGCATGACCCCACTCATGACCCCCGCCATTCCCATCAAGGCAAAGTTCTTCTCGGGCAGATAAGCCGTCATCTCTATTTCATTGCTGAAATGTGAAAAGACAAAACCGGCAATACAACCCAGATACAACGAAGGTGCGAAGATACCGCCGCAACCGCCCCCGCCATTCGTGGCACTCGAGGCAAAGACCTTGAACAGAATAATCAGTATGAGGTATATCAGCAACAGATTGCCGTGCCCGTAGAAGAAGGAATTATTCATCACCGTGTCCCATTCGGCATTGCTCATCCCATTCAGCAACAATTCTATCGTATCGTAACCTTCGCCATACAACGGTGGGAAAAGGAATATCAGGATACTCAGCATGGCACCGCCCATTATCAGTTTCTTATAGGGAGTTCTCAACCTTCCGAACACGCCTTCCACAGAGTTCATGGCCCGGGTAAAATAAAGGGAAACCAATCCGCAGAAGATACCCAGCATAATGACATACGGAATACGCTCCAGTTCGAAAGCTTGGTCCAGATGGAATTTGAACATGGCATCCGTACCCGTCACGATATAGGAAACAGTTGCAGCCGTCACCGCAGATATCAGCAACGGCAACAAGGAGGACATTGTCAAATCTATCATCAGTACCTCCAGCGTAAATACCAGACCGGCAATCGGCGCCTTGAAAATGCCTGCAACCGCACCGGCAGCACCACATCCCACCAATAGCATCAGCGTACGATGCTCCATCTTGAAGATGGTTCCCAGATTGGAACCGATAGCCGAACCCGTCAGCACAATAGGCGCCTCTGCCCCGACCGAACCACCGAAACCGATGGTAATGGAACTGGCTATGATGGACGACCAAGTGTTATGCCGTTTGATGCGTCCCTGCCGCCGCGAGATGGCGTATAGGATTTTGGTAACACCATGACTGATGTCGTCCTTCACCACGTAGCGGACAAACAATCCGGTCAGGAAGATACCCACTACCGGATAGACCAGATAAAGGTAGTTGGCTTCCGTCGCATTGAAATTATCCGTCAGGAAGTTCTGTATCCAGTGTATGATGACTTTCAGTATCAGTGCGGCGAATGCCGTAAAGATACCTACAAGAAAACTGAGAATCAGTATGAACTGCTTTTCCTTGATATTCTTTTCGCGCCATATGATGAAGCGCTGCAACAAACTCCTCTTGTCCTCTGCCATTTTTCCTTTTATTCGCGAATAATCTTAATGACTCCGCCCTTGCCCAACTTGATGATACTGGACGGTTTCGGGCGTCCCGTTTCCTCCTGGCGGTATCCTACTATATAATCCACCGCAGACTTGATGTCTTCACTTATTTCACTGAAGTTACCGGGAGACGGTTGCCCGCTGACATTGGCAGAAGTAGAGACTATCGCCTTACGGAACTGCTGGCAAAGCCGTTTTGAAAATGCCTCACTGGTGACACGGATACCTACACTACCATCTTCGGCAAGCAAGTTAGGAGCCAGATTACGCGCTCCGGAATAAATTATGGTAAGGGGCTTGTCAGCCAATTCTATCAAATCCCAGGCAACCTCCGGAACATCCTGCACATAGAAATCCACCTTTACCGGAGAATCTACCAATACCAGCATCGCCTTACTGTCAGAGCGTTGCTTGATTTCATATACACGGCGCACCGCTTCTTCATTGGTAGCGTCACAACCTATACCCCAAATCGTATCTGTCGGATACAGAATTACCCCGCCCTCGCTCATTACCTGGCAGGCTTTTTTGATGTCTTCTATCATTTCTTGATATATAAGTTCACGGATTAACACGCAAAAATAGTATTTTTGCAGCGATTATAAACAAAGTTTAAGAGAAAACAATGGAAGAAATTCAATTTAACCACACCCTGCCCATACAACTACGCTTCAATGACGTCGACAAATTCGGCCATGTAAACAACACTGTTTACTTCTCTTTTTATGATTTAGGAAAAACGGAATATTTCGCTTCCGTATGCCCGGATGTAGATTGGGAAAAGGATGGTATCGTTGTCGTCCATATTGAAGCAAACTTCCTCGCACAGATTTATGGTTCGGACCATATCGCCGTGCAAACTGCCGTCACTGAGATAGGAACCAAAAGCTTCCACCTCGCCCAACGGGTCATTGATACGGAAACCCAAGAAGTAAAATGCGTATGTACCTCCGTCATGGTAGCCTTCGACCTCGCCAAACACGAGTCCAAGCCACTGGAAGAAAAATGGATTGAAGCAATCTGCAAATATGAGGGAAAAGATTTGAAGAAAAAGAAATAAAATCCTATATTTGTCAATTAAGCTAACATTTGTATAAGTAACAATCAGTTACATTTAGTCAACTGCTATGATTCGATTGATATTATTGACCGATTTTACAGAGTCCTTTTCGTACAATCTGCTAAAGGGGGTATTGGCCTATTCCAAAAGCCATGAGCCATGGGTAGTATGCCGTATGCCACCCTCCTACAAAAACAGTCATGGTATAGAAGGAGTCTTGAAATGGGCAAAGACATGGCATGCAGATGCAATCATCGGCAGATTTGACAATGATGACAACGTGGAGCTATTCCGTGAAAACGGAATTATCGCATTGGCCCAGGATTATAAATCAAGGTTCAGCAATATTCCAAACATCACCGGCGATTACCGCAAGACCGGCAGAATGGCAGCAGAGTTTTTTCTGAGTAAAGGCTTTCAGAACTTCGCATTCTATGGTTATCGCGATACGGTATGGTCACAAGAACGTTGCGAGGGTTTCTATGAATGTATAGCAGCCCAAGGGTTTGGAAACAATTTCTATTCTTATCAGGACCAATCCCTTGATGACTTATGGTTTTATGAAGCACCGCCCCTGCTCAACTGGTTAAAGTCATTGCCACAACCTACGGCACTCATGGCTTGCGATGACAATCAAGGTAACCGCATTACGGAAATCTGTAAAGTCAACAACATCAGAGTGCCCGACAAGATAGCAATATTAGGAGTCGACAATGATGAGATTATATGCAATCTTTCAGACCCTCCCCTATCCAGTATCAGCCAAAACATTGTAAGAGGCGGATTTGAGGCAGCTGCCCTCATAGAACATCTATTGAATGATGAGGAGGCCACTTATCAGGACGTAGTGCTCCAACCAGTTAATATAATCAACCGGCTTTCAACCGACTTCTATTCTACCACCGATGCCCATATCCAAACCGCTCTGAAATATATCCATCAGAATATAGCGGCTGATATCACCGTATCGGATATAGTGAAACAAGTACCATTATCACGCCGTTTATTGGAGATTCGTTTCAAGCAAGTCACTCAGCAATCCATCCACAAATACATCTTCAACCTTAGGATGGAACGTTTTGCCCAATTGCTGTTGGCCAGTGATGCTCCGATTGCAGATGTGGCGGAACAAGTCGGAATAAACAATCTGAAGAACTTGTCCCGCCAATTCAAAGCTTTGAAGAAAGTCTCTCCCAATGAATATCGGAAAGAGTACCAGACAAAGAGTTACCAGCGCTGATTTAATCCGGTACAAACAACATGGTATCAGGTAACACGGTTTCCAGAACATTCCGTCCCGAATACCCGACTTCCAATTCCTGGCCCATGTAATCTTCGAAATACAGCAGATGCAACTCGTGGTACCCTGCTTCGAGAGCGACTTTCCCTTCGGCACGGCGTCCGCTGTGTCCACCGTCGTTATCAACAATCAATTTACCGTCTATGTATAGTTTAGAACCATCATCGGAAAAAGTATAGAAACGGTATACTCCCTTCTGGAATTTTCACCAACGTACGGAAATCATAAGCAAAATGATCAGGGACGGCTACTTCTTCAATCGAGAAGTTCTTCATCACCCCTTCCTTCACTTTATTGCAGGCGGCAATATCGGCAACACGTTTACATTTGCCTTCATAATAGGTATATGCCACGCCCTGCTTCTTGGGAGAAGTTCCCGTAGCCGGCAAATAAGCCATACTCTGCTCCTCATCCGAATTCAGACCTGAAGGGTAATAGTAGGCAGCCTCCCTTCCCGAAGGAGTGGAAATCCATGTGTCAAATTTGAATTGGTCTTCGTACAGTTCAATGATACGGGCTCCTCTCGTCAACTCTCCATACGCATCCGCACCGGTCACCCGTCCGTATCCCAATGCAATACCTTTATCTATTCCTATAAAATCGTTATCATGGTCATGTCCTACAAATACTCCCATTACATCCCTCATGTCAAGGAAGGAAGCAAACATACCAGAATTGATATTAGCAGAGGCAACTCCACCTTCTTTGTCATTGCCATAAGTTTTCCCGTCACCTCTGATTTCGTTGTATTCAATCAGCGGAATATGGAAAAAGGCCAAAGCAGGAACGGGATTACCACCGTTCTTCTCTGCAAAGTGTTTACTTTGCTTTCTGTACCATTCTATTTGGTCGAAATGAATCCAGTCGTAAGCACCATAGATTTTATTAGGCTGATAGTCGTTGGAATCCATGCAATAGAGCAATGCCTCTACCTGGTCCTTCTTCTCCGGACTATAAATAGAAATCACACAATTACCACATCCCATAATATCTTCAGGGCCTTTTGCCCCCACATAGTAGGGAGACTTCAAGAGGAAATCATAGATTTCATTGCGCGTCAAGTATTCTGCATCATGGTTTCCCATCATCACCACAAAAGGCATCTTGGCTTCATTGAAAATATCCACTACACTTTTCCATCCATCCATAGCAGGGTCATCGGTCACCACATCCCCACTCAGTATAGCAATGTCCGGATGTTCGGCTGCCAGGACAGCACGGATAGTAGCTGCCGTTTCGGCACACTTTGCAGAACCCGGCATCCAGTGCAAATCTGTAAACTGTGCTACTACAAACCTGCCATCCTTAAAAAAGAATTGCTTCTGCGCAAAAGCCGTTACCGGCATACAGCCCAACAGTACAACTAAAAGAACAACTATTTTCTTCATAATTTCTTGAGATTAATATATTTCTATTTCATCTATTGCCAACTCACTCTGCAACCCTTCATGAAAATATCCTTTCGGGCACAAGCCACCACTCAATAATTCCAAGCGGACAAATGTAGCTTCCGTTTCGGCAAATGAAAGAGATGCCGGAAAACGGGTGCCTTCCGTCAAGCTAAAATCATAAGTCAGCCGTTTAGTGCCCACCGGAATAAAAGTCTGACCATCCATTGAAACAGAAACACTCATCGCCCTTGCCGGCCATATCTCATTTACCGGCCGCCATAAAGAAGAAAAGGCCACTTCCTTGACTTTTTGAGGTTTCTTCAGTTCCACTACAATCTGTACAGTATCCTGGTAGAAGCTAATCCAGCGACGCATGTCGCGGGCATAGCCACGTCGTCCATCAGTCAGCCCGAAGCCTTCATTCAGGTGTTCCCATCCTGCTGCAGGATTACAAGTATAGTCACATCCGGTTGCCTTGTTTACAGCAAAGCTCTTGCGGGTCACTTTCCCCAACGGCTTACCGTCTCTGTAAACTGCCGAATAAACAGTTGCATCCTCGTCCAACGGTATCGGAGTCTTATAAAGGGAAGATGAAGTGTTGACCGTTGAATCATTTACCGCATAGTAAATATCGGCATCCGGACAGAAGGTGTTCAAAGTCACCTCATAAGTCTGCTGCGACTTGTTCCACGCACCAGCCTGATTGACTTCATAGAAGTTGCGGCAAGCATTCACTCCGCAATAATCCAATCGTTCAAACTCCTTATCCAGCCTACGGGCAAACGACTCGAAGTCCTTATGTTCCGGCTGTGTCCATTGCACCTCTGACATAGCCAGCAAACGAGGGAAAGCCATATATTCAAAATACTCGGGAGTCTGTATGTACTCTCCCCAGATATTGGCTTGTACACCTATTATATAAGCTTGTTCTTCCGGAGTCAGTTCAGCAGGAAGCGGGTTATAATTGTACACCGTATCCAACGGAAGAAAACCGCCGATAGCCAACGGGGCAAATTCCGGACTTTCCTGGTAGTAATCCAAATAACACTTTTTGCCGGGTGTCATAATGACTTTATGCCGTTGGTGAGCCGCTTCGATACCTCCTTTTTCGCCACGCCATGACATGACGGTAGCATTAGGAGCAAGCCCTCCTTCCAGAATCTCATCCCACCCGATGATGTCACGCCCTTTACTGTTCACAAATTGCTCAATCCGATGGATAAACCAACTTTGCAGAGCTTCTTCGTTGGGCAGACCTTCCCACTTCATCAAATGCTGGCAATGGGCACACTTCTTCCATGCTTTCTTGGGACACTCATCTCCACCAATGTGGATATAATGGCTGGGGAAGAGTTCCATAACTTCGGTCAGCACATTTTGTAAGAATTCAAATGTATGCTCTTTGGGACAATAGACCTCATCAAAAACATCAAAATAATCACGCACCACATAAGTCTTTCCCAGTCCGCAAGAAAGTTCCGGATAGGAAGCCAGTGCTGCGGATGCATGTCCCGGCATTTCAATTTCGGGAATGACCGTAATGAAACGGTCGGATGCATACTTCACAATTTCCTTTATTTCTTCCTGCGTATAATAGCCTCTCTTTTCTTTTCCATCGTAACGCCGTGGAAAATAATAATCAGAGTGTCCTATCTGAGTCTGTTTACGATAAGAACCTATTTCAGTCAGTTTCGGGTATTTCTTTATTTCTACTCTCCATCCTTGGTCATCTGTCAGATGAAAATGGAATTTATTCAATTTATAGAATGCCATCAAATCAAGAAACTTCAGCACTTCCTCTTTTGGCAGAAAATTACGCCCTACATCCATCATAGCCCCACGATGAGGGAAACGGGGAGCATCCGTAATGCTGACAGCAGGAATCCTAATCTTTCCTTCGTATTTCCGGTCACCATCATAAATGGCTGCCGGCATGAGCTGCAGCAAAGACTGGACACCATAAAAAAATCCGACGGCAGTTTCATTGGAAGATATATTTATCCTATCGGAAGAAACCTCCAATGTATAGGCCTCATCGGGCAAGGAATTATCTATAGATAAGCAAATATCGGCCTTTCCCGTTTCCGAAATACCCTTCAGCGTTACAGAAGTGTTTTTCAACGCATCCTCCAAATAATGAAAAACTTTCATCGCGGCTTCCCCGGAAGGGACAGCCACTGTTTTTTCCCCTTGCAGGACATACACTCCCTGCATTGGAGCAAGTTCATTCGGCATGGGTATAATACCATAGTTTGCCGCTACATCATCAGCCACTCTCCCACAAGAGAGAAAAATGAATGACATAGCCAGTAACCAATATCTTATCTTCATAGTATTTGGGATAATAAGTTGGGATATTCCTTGATTGTATTCAGTATCAGTTCACCGAACAAAGTATTTGTCCAGGCAAACCAGGAACGAGTAAAGTCCGCGGCATCCTCCGAATGGAAAGACTCATGCATAAAGCCCGTCCCTCCATCCGTATCACGAAGTTGCTTCAGACAAGCACGTATTTCTTCGGAATCATCCGTTGTAAAAGCCTTCATAATGATGCTCATCGGCCAGATATAATTCAATCCCACATGAGGGCCTCCTACCCCTTCACCGGCTTTTCCTTTAAAGAAATAAGGATTATTGCCGCTCCATATCATTTTACGGGTATTCTGATAAATCGCATCTTTAAAAGAACAATAACCCAGATAAGGCGCAGCCAGCAAACTGGGTACATTGGCATCGTCCATACAAAGCGCGTTACCAAAACCGTCGACCTCAAAGGCATAAATACGTCCACAAACCGGATGATTGAAAGTACCATACCTACGGATAGCTGCATCCACTTCATCTGCCAATGTTATACATTCTCCGGAGAAGTCCTTGTTTCCATAAACTTTATCCTCTATCTCAGCCAATTGGCGCAATGACACAACCGCAAACATATTAGCAGGAATCAGAAAACCGTATTGTGTAGCATCATCTGACGGACGGAAAGAAGAAACGATTAAGCCGACCGGCTTTACCGGTGCTCCCCATCCGTTGTTAATCTGCGAATCTGTAGGGCGGTCGCAATCGCGCGTAAAGCTATAAGGTCCTAAGCCTTGTTTCCTCTGTTGCTCTTTAAAGGTCTTGACCACCAGCAGCATAGCTTTATGCCAATTTTCATCGAACACAGACGTGTCTTCCGTGTATTGCCAATAATGATAAGCCAGACGAATGGGATAGCACAAAGAATCTATCTCCCATTTGCGTTCATGCAGTTCCTTAACCATATGTTGTGTATGGTCGGTTTCCCAATAGCTGCCCAACGGCCCGTCGTTGAAGGCATTGGCATACGGGTCTATCAAGATACATTCAGTCTGTCTGTTGACAAGTCCTGCCACCATCAACTGCAAGTCCTTATCTTTCTTCATCAACGGCAGATAGGGCCATACTTGCGCTGAAGAGTCGCGCAGCCACATGGCATCTATATCACCTGTAATGACGAAAGTATCTGGTCTGCCATTCTTCACTCTATATCTGACAGTAGTGTCAAGCGTATTGGGAAAACAGTTCTCGAACATCCAACGCAACTTCTCGTCCTTTATTTTAGGCTTTGCTTCTTCAATAGCAGCATCTACTGCCTTCGAAATGAAGCTCCTTTTGCTTGCAGAAGGACGCAACGAAACATATCTCTGGTTGAAAGTCCCGGATGAAGATAATACGGAAGCGGGCTGAAAGGTCATTGCAGCCAAGGCAAGCCCGCCAGTCTTCAGAAATTGGCGTCTTGACATATTGTTTTTCATGATTGATTTCTTCTTTAATAGGTATGCTTACCGGATGTCACATTTATCTTTTTCTCTTTTCCACCATAGAGTACACACAGTTCAAAATCAATATTAGAATCTACTGTGATACGGGGTTCATCACTTGCAGAACGGCGTGCTTCAGCTTTTAAGGAGATAAGCCCTTCGGGACCAAAAGGATAGCGTTCTATGCCGTTAATCTCCGTCAAATTCATATCCCAGATAATCTGCTTTTTGGCATAATCTCCCCGAATACCGATAATAAATTCTATCAATTCAGCAATAGGAGGAAGTCCTGCCCAACCCACAAAATTATCCCTTGCCATAAATCCCGGCTCAGCACTTTCCGGAGCATAATATTCCCAAAAAGTTCCAGTCTTCTTATAGACCTCAAACACCTGGGCATAATGATTCAAACAAATCTCCCGTGCCAGTTTACCATAACCTTTCTGCACAAGGCCCTGCATCACCATGTAATTAGTTCCCGGCCATACGCCACCCTGCCAATAACGGCCATTCTCCTTGTACTTGGGATTATCGGCAGACAAAGAAGGAATACGGTGTTTCCGGTTGAATGTGGCAGGATTATCCAATTCCTTCACCATACGGTCCAACTGTACAGAATCCAATACATCAGTAAACAGAGCCCAATAGGCACCTATTCCCTTAGTTGTACAGAGCGTACCGTCAGCATACTGGTCATAAAGGAAACCGGTCTTTTCATCCCAAAGATTGTCATGGATATATTTTCCCAGCATTTTGGCTTCGTCTTCAAACTCTTCTATCTCTTGCCAACGTTCCAGATAAAAGCCCATCTCAAGTAGTAAATTGGCAGTAAATAATTGCTGTAGGTTTGTATCTAACCAAATCATATGCCCGTGACTGTAGATAGGGCTGTATTCCGACGGAACACGGGGCATATTATCCATGCCGGTCCCCCATCCGCTTGACCAGTAGGTTCCATTTCTCCAAGTATGGTTCAATTTCAACCACTTATAATAAGCACAAAGTACCGGAAATATCTTGTGCAGGCGTTCCGTATCACCAAACTGATGGAAATAGACCATCTCACACCAAGGCATCAAATTCGGTCCGGTACTCACCGGATCATAGCGTTCAAAGCAATCGGCACCATCCGCCTTTATTTCACGGCAAATGAAACCGTCGGGATGCTGCTTGGCGTAAAAGTTGTTCAGCGTATTCTGGAAAGGAAAGAAACGGGTACCATAGCGGGCAAACATCAGAATGAAAGAGGAATCCCACATAAAGATATTACCATTATAAGCTGTATCCAAATAGCTTGAGACAAAACCCGAGCCTGCTTGAGGAGCACGAATATTGCCGATAGCTATTTCCCATGCCTTCCAATACATTTCAAGTTCCTTGTCATGTCCACCCCAAATGGGATTGGGAAGAATCTGCCGAGCTTCTTCGAAGCTTTTCGGCACAATCGTCTCAGGTTTTGCCACACGATACTCATTTTCAGTGACCAGCGGTTCCTTTACATATGTATTTTTATAAGGCAAATGATACTTTTCATCATTGCCACAGCTCTGAGCTTTCAGCAGAGTGGAAAAGAAAGCAAGCTTACCAATAAAATGTGTTTCAACATAGGAAATAGTTATTTTAAATTACAAATTGAGCAGTTTTTTTATCTTGTCAAAGATAGCAGTATTTTCAAAAATCCCTGTAAACTCCTCTGCACCGGGACCAAAAGCATACACTGGTACCATTACACCGCTATGACCACCGGTAGAGAACTTACATACGATTCTGCCTTCTGCCAAATCTCCATCAACCAACGTAAGTCCACCAGTCTCATGGTCTGCAGTAACTACTACCAATGTTTCTCCATCCTTGGCAGCCCATTCATAAATGGCACCGATAGTACGGTCAAAGTCATGTGTTTCCTGCATCAGCAAATCAATGTCATTGAAGTGTCCGTAGTCATCCAGCTGCGAACCTTCTATCATCATAAAGAAACCGTTTTTATTTTGGTCCAGCAATTCGATACCTTTCAATGAAGCACGTGCCAAAAGGTCGCCACGTTCAGCAGGAAGAGGAGTATCGACGGGATAAGGTACGGCAAATACCTTACCACTCTTTATGCCAGCCAATTCATCCCAACTGCGAGGAGTCTGAAATCCTTTATCGCGTAGTTCCTTAAACAAGTCACGTCCATCTTCACGGTTTTCGAAAAGCTTGGCACCTCCACCGAATACATAATCGGCACTGCAATTAACGTAATCTGCTACGATTTCAGCTTCCGCATCCCTATCCTTGTTATGGCAACAAAAATCAGCAGGAGTGGCATCCCACAGACGGCAAGTCACCGCTATACCGGTCGATTTACCTTTAGCAGCAGCCAGGTCTACCAATGATTTCAAAGGACGTCCTTCGGTATCTACACCCACAGAATGATAGTTTGTCTTCTGCCCCGTAGCTATGGCTGTTCCACCCGCTCCCGAGTCTGTAATCAGCTTGTTGGCACAATAGGTTTTAGACAAACCCACTACCTGGCAGTTATCCAAAAACAACTTGCCTCGATTGGCTGTCCAGGCAGAATATACGTGCATAAGACTCATGCCATCACCAATCATCAAGATGACATTCTTTATCTTCTTGCCCTGGGGAGGGGTAATCTTTGTCACCTCATAAGGTTGGTCCAAAACATAGGTCTGTTCTTTATCACGGCGGCTTTGTGCCGATAACTCTACCGGCAGTAGCAAGACTGCCAAGAGCATAACGATACATATTCTTAATATCTTAGTCATAATTATTGTTTTATTATTCAACCGTTACTAAAATAGGGGCATGGTCGGAGAGGAAAGCATTATTCTCTGTTTCAGCCAATACACCATACCTCAAAACTTTCAGTCCATTACGTACAAAAACGTAATCAATCAGCGGACGTTTATCGTAAGGAATCTTTCCGAAATCATGGAAACTCCATGCCGGACCATAAACAATTGCCGATGCCTGGCGTGCATCTGTCAAGTGTTCCGGATTGGAAGGGTCAGTCACGTGTTTGATGACATCCGATTCCGGACTAGCATTAAAGTCGCCCGTTACTACTACGGGTAAGTTACCACTCAACTCATTTACTTTATCCAGCATAAGGCTTATACCTTCACGACGTGCAGCAACACCTACATGATCCAAGTGGGTATTCAATGCGAAGAACTCCTTGCCACTTACTTTATCTTGCAGTTTTGCCCATGAAGCGATACGCTCACAAGCTCCATCCCAGCCCTTGGAACCGGCAACTTCAGGAGTCTCGCTCAACCAGAAATAGCCAGAATCCAGCAAGTTGAAACGATCTTTCTTATACCAGAGTGCACTATATTCACCCTTTTCCTTTCCATCTTCACGACCTACACCGATGACTCCGTATTCCGGCAATCGTTGTTTAAGGTCTTCCAACTGATTATGAAGTACTTCTTGCGTACCCAATATATCCACATCATAAAAACGGATGGCATTTGCCGCGCGGTCTTTACGGTATTGCCAGTTGTCCAAGCTATCTTCCGGATTGTCATAGCGAATATTGAAACTCATGACATTAACGGGCTCTGGTGCAGGCGCCTGCTGCTTCACCTGTCCGCATGATGCAGCGAACAAAGGTAAAAATAACAAAAATAACTTTCTCATAGCATATATATTAAACTATTATTTCACAAATAAAGCCGATGCAGGGATGGGTGCCAACTTCTCGGCAGAAGGCAGTTTCCAAGCCCAGCTCAAATACTCACCTTCATAATCTTCAAAGTAATAGAGCTTGTAAGGATGAAAACCTTTCTTCAGCGCGACCATTCCGGTAGCAGGAATTGCAGCATGGGAAGCATCATTATTGACTACCTGCTCATCGTGAATGTACAAGACACTGCCATCGTCCGAACGGGTCTGGAAAGTATAGACCCCATCTTCGGGAACATTTATCAATCCAGAAAAGATATAACCGAAATGATCCTCCTGCTTAGCACCCTTAATAGAAGGTTCGGGCATGACACCAGACTCCAGCAACGGTGACTTTTCTACATCAGCCACTTTCTGGTAAGTGCCTTCAAAGTACTTATAAGATGTACCATTCTGAGTAGGATTTACAGAAAGAGCAGCCTTTAATTCAGCTTTCGTTGCCGATATGGATAATGTTCTGCTTGAGCGGAGACCTTCCTTGAATCCTTTGGCTTTTATTAAAGTGGTCTTGTCCAGTTCAAAAGGCTGCTCGTACAATGCCGACTGCTCTGTGGGCTCGCTGCCATCCAATGTATATCTGATTTCGGCATCCTTGGTTGTTGTGGCCAATGCAACCGTTACCTTATCCATAAACAAGTTCAAATCCTTATCCACATAGGGAATGGAAACGACTTCATCTTTAGTATAGGAATAAGGGGATGCTTCAGAGGAAACACCTCTCTCCATATTCGGCTTATCGGACAAAGTAAAACGAAGTTCTCCACCTTCCATCAACTGTGCATAAGTAATAAAATTTACATCTATCGGTTGTCCGTTCAATTCTACTTTTGTGATATAGACATTCTTCTTCGGATTGTTGGCAAGGATGGTCAAAGTCTTTCTATTTGCCAGGTTGACAACCGCTTTCTCAAATAGAGGAGTAGTCAGTGCAAATTCATTGCTTCCCGGACAAACTGAATAAATACCCAAGCTGGATAATATATACCAACCGGACATCTGTCCACAATCTTCATTACCAATGATTCCTTCAGGCGTAGGAGCGTACATTTCATGGAGCAGACGGCGTGTCATTTCCTGCGTCTTCCAAGGCTGTCCGACGTAATCGTACAGATAGGCGATATGATGGCTCGGCTCATTGCCATGAACATATTGACCTATCAGTCCGGTAATATCCACTAAATCGCCATGTACATCCGACTCTACTGTAAAGATAGAATCGAGTGCGGTAATAAACTCTTTCTTACCACCAAACAGTTGTGCCATACCGCTTACATCGTGAGGTACAAAGAAACGATACTGCCAGGCTGTGGCTTCCGTATAGGCACGACCTATCTCAATAGGATTGAAGGGAGTTTCCCAGTTCCCATCCATCCGCTTGGGGCGGAAGAATTTTGTATTACCATCAAAAACATTGATATAGTTCTGGGAACGTTGAATATACTTTTGATAAATATCATCCTTACCCATTTCCTGAGCCATACGTGCAATACACCAGTCATCATAGGCAAACTCCAGCAAACAAGAGATGGACTCTTTCTTTATATTAGAAGGAATAAAGCCATTCTGAATATAGTAATCAGCTCCCTTTTTGTTCTTTTCAGAAGAAACTACCATAGCTTCCAACGCCTTTTCCGCGTCAAATCCTCTAATACCCTTCATATAAGCATCTGCTATAACGGACACTGCATGATAACCAATCATAGTTCCCGTCTCTCCGGCAGAAAGCGGCCAGATAGGAAGTTCACCCGAAGATTCGTAAATGTCAGAAAGGAATTTATCATATTATTGACCAAAGTTGTATCAATCAAAGTCATCAACGGATTCCATGCACGGAAAGTATCCCAAAGCGAAAATGTAGAATATTGCACTTTGCCTTTTGGCAATTGCCCAATTTCCATATTATGACGGCGGTACTCACCATTGACATCACTCACGACATTGGGTACAACCATAGAATGATACATGGCTGTATAGAAATTCTTCAAGTCGTCCGTATTGCCGCCTTTTACCGTAATAGCAGAGAGAGCTTGTTCCCAAGCGGAACGGGCAGCACTACGCACGGCATCAAAATCGAAACCTATCACCTCGGTTTCCAAATTCTCACGTGCATTCTTTTCACTGACAATGGATAATCCAACTTTGGCTATAACCGGCTCTCCATTACTATTATCGAAGGACAAGCAAGCCTGCAAATCGGTACCGTTCAACTTAACTCCTGCAGAAACCATCTTTTTATTCTGTATAAAGTCTATGGCCTGAAAAGGTTTCGAGAACTGGGCTACAAAATAAACGTACTGATTGTCCGTCCATCCCCTGGTTCTGCGCATACCTGTTATTTCGTTGGCGGCAGTCTGTTCAAGTTCAGCCTCATAAATATATTCGTTATCAAGCAAATGAGTCAAATCTATAATAATAGATGCTTCTTTGCCGGAAGAAAACGTATAGCGGTGCATACCGGCGTGTGCCGTTACCGTCAATTCAGCTTTTATTCCTTCTTCTTTCAGAACAACCGAATAATATCCGGCAGAAGCATCTTCGTCTTTATGGGAAAAAGCCGCTGGCTGGTAAATGCTTTCCGTAGTCAAATCCGGTTTCAGCGTAGTAGGACGAAACAGTATATCCCCAAGATCAATGCATCCGGTCCCACTTAAATGTGTGTGTGAAAAACCTTTTAGAGTCGTATCATTATAATGATACCCCGAACAAGCATCCCAGTTTCCGGCACGCGTGTCAGGACTTAACTGTACCGCCCCGAACGGAACGGTTGCCCCCGGATAAGTATGCCCATGAAAGCCGGTACCTATAAAAGGGTCTACATAGTCTACGGGAGATAGTTCACCGGATGTACAAGAGCAGCAAGCCCAAAAGGCAGTAGTTGCACATATAAGAGTTTTTAATTTCATCAGACTGTATATTTGAAGAGCGCTGCAGACTGTCGGGAATGCCGTCTCTCCGTATATTAAAATGATTTTATGAATAGCCTTTGCAAATGAAAGAAAAAGAAGAAATATCTGCAAGGATCAATACCCGAAAATACCAACCCCTGCAGATTAGACCAATGGCAATGAGGTCTTTTTTTATATTTTATCTCTTTCAGAGAAAATATCAATCATAATGAGGATTCTGTTTTAATTTACCATCAGATTTGGTAATCTGAACCGAAGGATAAGGGAATACGATCATGTAATCCTGATAAGCAATCTTATCCGTATAATCCTCATACTCACCTACAACGAATGTGGAAGCAGGGTCCTGGCGGTTGGCATAATGACGTACGCGCGGACGGGCATTCAATTCGGCAGCAGCCAAAGCCTTTATTTCAGTATTGCCTGAGCGATACCAGCGTTTCAAATCATATAAATGGTCTGTAAACTCAAATGCCAATTCACAACGGCGTTCATGATATAGGTCAGCCATAGTAGCAGTGCCCGTCAATAATGCAACATTGGCACGTTTACGAATGCGATTCAAATCAGCCGTAGCCAAGTCCGCTTTATTAGTCATCAAATAAGCTTCCGCACGGAAAAGTAACATTTCTGCAAAACGGATAACCGGAAAATTAATACGTACCGTCGGCCAGTCTCCGTTTGTATTGATATACCCCTTATTGGCTGCATCTTCATACTTAAAGGGATCCATGTATTTATTAATCATAAAACCGGATTCAATATCCGAGCTTGAATAAAAAGCACGGGATTCACCCAAGAATTGAAATTCTGACCATACTCTAAAACCGTACGAACCAAACGGTCATTACCAGCTCCGTCTTTCAACATCTCTTCGTAAATATCATAAGACGGCTTGTTCTGTCCCCAGCCATTATATTGTCCCCAGCCTTTGTTCTCAAGGACAACTCCCGGAAACTCCGAACCGCCACCTTGAGAGCCACCATTTCCAGGAATAGTCCAAATATACTCTTTATTCCACCATTTAGAGAAATCAGAAGAGAACAACTCTTCATAAGTACCGGCTAAATCACGTCCGTAAGCAGTTTCCAGTTCATTGACCATACTGATTACATTTCCCCATTGTGTAGCATCCCAAGTTGCCCAATAAGCATAAACTTTAGCTTTAAAAGCTACTGCAGCCGCATCGTGCGCGCGTCCTCTATCATTATCTCCATACTCTTCAAAACGGGGCAAATACTCTATTGCCTTGTCCATATCCGAGATAATCAATTTATAATTATCGATGACCGAAGCTTGCTGAGGAGGAATAGAATTGTCATAGCCACCTTCAAAATCTTCATAACGGACAAAAGGTACCCTTGTGTATCAAGACCGTAACGATAAGCAATCAAGAAATGAGCCCATCCACGAGTGAAGTAAGCTTCACCGAGACTTCTCTTTCAATATCACTCAAAGTGGTGCTTTTCCCTTTCTTAAGCAACTCTTGTATTACCCAGTTGGAACGTGCCATCACTTTGTACATAGTATCAAAAATAGTACGCAAAGGGGATTCGTCTCCTGTATATTTCAATGTAGCAAGTGTTGGAAAATCACGGGTCCTTCCCCACACAACGTCGCACGCGGCACCTTGTTCCCAAAACAGTTCGCGTCCATATACAGCTTCCTGATGAAATCTTTCATACAATGCATCTACAGCATCAATAGCCTGCAGGTCATTGGTAAAATAAGTCGTTGTAGTAGCATCTCCCTCTGGTTGCACATCAAGGAAGTCACTGCAAGAACTCATAAGCAATGTGGCAGACATCGCAAAAAATAATATATTTTTTTTCATAATCATTCTTCTCTATTAATTATTAGTAAGTCAATTTTACACCAACAGATAATACGCGAGATACCGGATATTTCAAAGCATCCCAGCCACCACATTCAGGATCCATACCAGAATATCCAGTGATAGTAGCAAGATTTTCACCACTGAAGTACACAGACAAACGGCTGTTACGGTCATTCAAATGAGACCACTTGCGGAATACATCGCTTAAATCATAAGAAAGGGTTACATTCTTCAAACGCAGATAAGAAGCATTCTCCAAATACCAATCAGATGCAGTCGTAAAGTTTCCATTCGGGTCATTCTTTGACAAACGAGGAATATCAGAACCGGTATTTGTAGGACTCCAAGCATTCAATATCCCGCTGGAACGGTTAAAGTTTCCTTCTACATCACTCAACAGCATGTACTTTCCTACATATAAAGCTTTTGCTCCACCTACTCCCTGGAACATGGCACTGAAAGAAAGTTTTTTCCACGTCATTCCCAATGTAAAGGCAAAAGTCGTCTTCGGAGTCGCACTACCCATATACTGACGGTCTGCATCCGTAATTTTACCATCGCCATTATGATCCACAAACTTCAAGTCACCAGCCTTGGCATTCGGCTGAATACCTACCCACTCTTTTTCACCATTATCATTGGTCACATATGTTCCATGTTTAGCATTCCACTCGGCAACTTCTGCATCACTTTGGAACAAACCATCTGTCTTAATCAAGTAGAAGGAATTCAGAGGTTCCCCTTCCGTACTCTGCATCATATAAGGGATGCTACGGAACCTTTTATCATTAGGCCACAAACCCGGATTGCCATCCGCATCCTTCACACCTATATCTGATACCCAGTTCTTTAAATACGAGAAGTTACCCGATACGAAATAAGAAAGGTTTTTGTTAATCTTATCGCTCCAATTAGCTTGAATCTCAAAGCCACGGTTACGCACTTCACCTTGATTGATTAACATGGCATCGAGTCCCATAGTAGAAGGCCACCCCATTGATTGTGTCTGAATCAAATTGAAAGTACGTTTATCAAAATAGTCTAATGATACCGACAAACGGTTTTTAAACATCTCAACATCCAAGCCCAAGTCAGTCTGTTCTGAAGTTTCCCAGGTCAAATCAGGATTTAACGCAGAGCCGTTGTAAATCAAAGTATTCCAGATATTATTTGCCTCAGGACCATATTGTGCTTGTTCTGTCCACGAGCTTTTCTTCAACAAAGCAGACTTATAATTAAGCCCTATAGAGCTCAAATTACCTACACGCCCCCAAGAAGCACGCAATTTCAGCAAACTGATAAAATCACTCTTCTTAAAGAATTTTTCATTAGATATTTTCCATCCAAGGGTCACTGCAGGGAAATCACCATAGTTATTTTCCTTAGGCAAACGTCCAGCATAATCACGACGCCAAGATGCAGTAGCAAAATAACGGTCATTATAAGAATAAGCCAAACGGGCAATCAACGACACATTGGCATCAGGTCCAGTCAAATAGTCAGATGCTGTCACTGATCCTGCATACGCCATGTATTGTAAAAATTCCGATTCATCCGCAAAATCCTTACCCGTCACTTCCAGTCCACGCGTTTCAGAATGATCTGCCGTAGTCGAGAACAAGGCACCAACCGTATGTTCACCGAATGTCTTATCATAAGTCAGGGTATTTTCCGTCTTCCAAGCATCTCTACGGTAAGTAGTTTCTTGAAGATTATTCGACAAAGCCGGTTTACCTACTTCATCACGAATAGGATTGAACTTCTTGTAATGATTAGTCTTCATATTATAAGTAAAACGACTCGTAAACTTCAATCCAGGAAGTACATTAGCTATCTCCAAGCTGGTAGTGCTCCATATGTCACTTATCTTGTCATACAAATTCTCTGCTTCCAATAGACGTACCGGATTTACAGCATCCCCGTGGATATCAGAGAAATTCGAACCATATTTTTCAATATAGGCAGGATCTTCCGTAGTCACACCACCATAACTTCCGTCCAACGGATTATAGACAGTGGCACTTGCCGGCATGTAGATAGCCGAAAGGATAGGTCCTGTATAAGCATCGTTATCCGTAGCTTTGGAACGTTGGGTAGTGTTCTGCCATACAAAATCCTCACTGACGCTCACCCACTTGTTCAGCTGCATTTTACCATTATAACGTAATGTAAGATTCTTCTTGAAAGTATTAATCAAAACACCTTCATCATTATCGTAAGCAAAAGATATACGATTTGAAAAATTATCAGAACCTACATTCAACGCTACGTTATGACGTTGGTAGAAGGCAGTGCGGAAAATCTCATCCATCCAATCAGTACGAGTCGTACCTATCCATGGATTTTTGGTAACATCCCAACCGACTGGAAGCGAAAGTCCTGCATTTTGATGAGATATCTTACGCATCTCAATCTGCTGCTCCGCATTCAGTGGTTCTATCAAATTGGTAGCCTGACGAATACCAAAAGTGCCGTCATAAGTCAACGAAGGAGCACCTTGTTTCGCTTTTTTGGTAGTTACCAACACAACACCACCTGCACCAGACTGTGCGCCATAGATAGCAGCAGAAGCAGCATCCTTCAAAACAACGATACTTTCAATATCATTCATGGATGAGATAGGTGCACCGGGAACACCGTCCACAACCCAAAGTACATTGTCTCCATCTTGTGAGCCTTGACCACGAATCACAATGTTAGGAGAAGAAGTTGGGTCGCCACCATCGGCCGTAATGGTAACACCTGCCAGCTGTCCCTGCAGCATGCCTTCGGTAGAAGTTACCGGGCGAGCAGCCAATTCTTCAGTATTACTTACTACACCCACTGAAGCAGACAAGTCCTGCTTACGTGTATTCGCACCATACCCTAATACAACAACCTCATCCAGAAGTTCTGTATCCTCTTTAAGCACAATTACCATTTGTTTTTCTGCCACTGGTACTTCCTGAGTCACATAGCCGACAAAACTGATTACCAATATGCCGTTTTTATCGGCCGAAACATTAAAGTTTCCGTCAACGTCCGTAATCACTCCATTAGTCGTCCCCTTTACTAACACATTGGCACCAATCACAGGTTCGCCAGTCTGATCCTTTACTGTTCCTTTCACAGAAATCTGCTGTGCATAAGCACCTGCCGACAAGAACAGTCCCAACAATAGGGTCAGAATCGTTCGATAGATTCTAAGATTTACTTGTTTCATGCATTCAAAATTTAAAGTTTATAATATAGAAAATTATAATTCCGCCACAAAGGTCAGAAAGCAGAATTACATAGTTATTACAAAAGGAACAATTCTCTAACAGTCCTTATTTATGCGTAAAATAATATAACTGCAAAATATTTATTATTTTCAATCAAACCGTATAGGGATTATTACTCAAGAAGAGCGGCAGCACCCAATAAACTGGAATCCTTTTGATGCGAAGCCACCACACTCACATTATCCGATATAATCTTGTAGGGAAAACTTTGCATTGTTTGTTCCATAGCATTTTTAAAGAAAGGAAAAGCCGATACAATACCGCCTCCTAAAACAATAGCCTGGGGAGCATAGGCAAAAAGAATTGCCTTTATAAGATTACCCAAATGCCTCCCAAACTCTTTCCAAATCTCCAATGCAGCTTGTTCTCCTTGCTGGGCTTTTTCAGCTACTACCGCACCGGTAGTGCCATAACGTTTAAACAAGAAACTACTGCAATAGTGTTCAAAATCAGAGTCCAAATAAGGAAATGAGCCTATCTCACCGGCTCCCATATATTGCCCACCATACAAACGACGGCCAATGACAACGCCAGCTCCAATTCCGGTCCCAATAGTAACGCCTACCATGTTGGTATAAGATTTTCCTTCGCCGTATAGGCTCTCCCCCAAAGTGAAACAGTTGGAATCATTATTAATGGCAACTGCCACCTTGAATTCGTTCTCCAAAATCTCCTTCAAGTGTATTTCTTTCCAAGAAGATATATTTGCTACATTATATACAATTCCTTTCTCCGGATCAACAATTGAAGGGACACCGATACCGATACCATCTACCTGCTCATTCATCATATTCCGAATAAGCTGGGAAAGCTGGTTTAGCACAGTAGAAGCATCTTGCTGAGCTAAACATGGAACCGACACTTTATTCAAGCAGTTCCCTTTTTCCACTTGGGCTATTCGAATATTGGTTCCTCCTAAATCTATTGACAGTTTCATAGTATATAACATTAAGGTGTTCAACATGTGCAAAATTAAGAAAATGCTTTTTTTTCAGTATTCCCAATTGCGCATATAAATCTTCATTTTGCGCAAACATTACTGTCAATCAAATATTCCACCAAATCTTTTCCTCCAGGTTCACTGACAAAATCGATAAAAACAATACCGCAATTCCGGCTATTCTTTTGTTTTAAATAGTCAGCAATAGGCTTGTTCACCTTATCAGCAAAGACTTTAGGGGTTCCCAAGGGCAGCCCCGTCGCACTTACAAAAGTAATTCCCCACCGACGTGAGGAAACCGGCTCAGCAGACATCCCTTCAATATTACGGACACAAACCCCTACCTTCTTCCCGGCCTCCTCACCCGATTCATATTGATATTCATCTTCGAGCAAAGCCACTCCTTCCTTACCATCTTTATTGCGAAGAGTGAGCAGGCAAGTACTGTCATCCTCCCAACCTACACATGCTGCTCCAGGATAATTATCCATAGCATGATCCCTATGCAGGAAAAGAATCTTTCCACGGCAATCTTTCAGCGTCAGTTCAGGGCGAAAGTCCATCACGAAATAACTTTGATACTCAGGGCTGCTTAAAGAAACGGACAGCAGAGAAGCATAATCCCGCAATTCTCCCCCTTCCTTTTTCAAGGAAACAATCAAAGTCTCAGAAGGATATGTTTGCAGAAAGTGTATAAAAGCAGGTAAAACATCATCTTCCCAATATATATCCTGAAAGGCATGACTGTGAAACACCCCCAGTTTATTACCCTTCTTTTCCAAACGGATATCGAAAGCACGGATGCCTTGCCGTAATTGAGCGGGAATATCTGTTGCTTGTGTTTTCAACATATGCCCTCCTTTGATACTACCGCTATCGTGTGAACCAGGAATAGAAATCTTACATATAGGAAGCGTATCATGGAGAATCCTCATCCACTCAGGCCGCAGTGCAACCTCATCCCGCGCCTCCGCACAAGTATCCTGCAATCTGGAAGCTGTAGCACAAACCGGAGCATTCAATAGAAATATGGTCAAAGCTAATACAACAACTGTTCTTAATCTGTTTCTCTTCATAGTATATTGCTTTTAAGTTTACTGCATGCAAATGTAGAGGGTTCATTCTTTTCCCTCATCCTAAATTGCGTATTTAGTTCTTCATTTTGCGCAAACATCGAAAGCAACATATAGTAACATCTGAGCCAAACGTAATGTACCTTTTCATTACATAAATGTACCTAACGAAAAATGCCATACATTCTCCGTACTGCGTATCTCATCCCAGACGAAGCCCTCCCAAGAAAAGGATTTCAACTCCTCAGGACACTCCAGACGGTTCTTGACAATAAAACGCGTCATCTCTCCGCGACACATCTTGGCATAGATAACGACAGTCTTCGGCTGTCCGGCCTTCCAAACTTGAAACTCGGGCGTAATAACACGCACCTCTTGCTCCACCCGCTTCCAGTCGAACAAATCTTTCATTTCAGCACTTGCCAAATTAATGAGAACACCGCCACAGTTTTTAATTTCCTCTATGAAGTAATCCGTCAACAAAGGCTTCCAATAATCAAACATGGATATTCCACCTTTTTCGGGCAAACGGACATCTCCTTCCAAACGATAGGGTTTGATACCGTCCAGCGGGCGAAGCAACCCATAAAGAAAAGAAGTGATACGCAGATGTTCTTGCGCATAACGAAAATCCTCCGCTGAAAAATCTTTCGGAAGAATGCGTTTAAAAACAGCTCCCGTGTAGGCGCAAACGGCTGGCATCGAACGATTCTCCTCCGAACAGAAATCATGAAAACGCAAACGGTTCTCGGCAGCAATTTTGGTATTCACCCGAAGAAGCCTTTCCAATTCGGATACTGAATACTGCGACATTTCCAACGCATTCCGCACAGCCTCCGTTTCGAATTTCGGGACTGTGACTTCGGGCACGACAACAGAGCAGCGCGCTGCCATGGTCTTTGCACAAGAGATAAAAACAAGCATAGCGATATTTTTTAATGGATACAAAAATAAAGTTTTTTAGTGGAGAATACATATACTTATAAAGTTTTTCCGCAGAATTCACCTCCGTTTCAAGAGTTTTTCATACCTTTACACCTTGTTGGAGAAAAGTGCACGTATTGCCCCCCTCTACTCCCCCAACATCTTGAGATAGAAAAAGAAAAAATAATATATAAAATGACTCACAAATGGAATTATCAACCCATTACACCCGAACAGGCAGAAGCAAGCCAACAACTGGCCCAAGAATTGGGAATTAGCCCAATATTGGGAAAATTGCTGGTGGAGCGGGGAATAACAACGGCAGCGGATGCCCGGAAGTTTTTCCGCCCCCAACTACCGGACTTATACGACCCATTCCTGATGAAGGATATGGATATAGCCGTAGAGCGCCTGAACAAGGCAATGGGAAAGAAAGAGCGCATTCTTGTTTATGGAGATTATGACGTAGACGGTACCACGGCTGTGGCATTGGTCTACAAGTTTATTCAACAGTTCTATTCGAACATCGACTACTATATCCCCGACCGTTACAATGAGGGGTATGGAGTTTCAATCCAAGGAGTAGACTATGCCGCAGAGAGTGGTGTAGGTTTGATTATTGTATTGGACTGCGGTATCAAAGCCGTCGAAGAAATCACATACGCCAAGGAGAAAGGCATTGATTTCATCATCTGCGACCATCATGTCCCCGATGATGTACTGCCCCCTGCTGTAGCCATTCTGAATGCCAAACGGGAAGACAACACCTATCCTTATGAACATCTGTCCGGATGCGGTGTAGGCTTTAAGTTCATGCAGGCATTTGCCCTCAACAACGGTATCGAGTTCCATCACCTTATCCCTTTACTGGACCTCTGCGCCGTCAGTATCGCATCGGATATTGTCCCCATTATGGGTGAAAACCGCATTCTCGCCTACCACGGTTTGAAGCAGTTGAACAGTAATCCCAGCGTAGGCCTGAAAGCAATCATTGATGTCTGCGGACTGACGGACAAGGACATCACCGTCAGTGACATTGTATTCAAAATAGGTCCCCGCATCAACGCCTCCGGACGTATCCAGAACGGGAAAGAAGCTGTTGACTTGCTTACTGAAAAAGATTTCTCTCTTGCCCTGGAGAAAGCCGGACAAATCAACCAATACAACGAGACACGCAAGGACTTGGACAAGACCATGACCGAGGAGGCCAACAAGATTGTAGCTGACCTGGACGGACTTGCCGACCGACGTTCCATCGTATTGTACAATGAAGACTGGCATAAAGGCGTCATCGGCATCGTAGCCTCCCGGCTGACGGAAATCTATTACCGGCCGGCAGTAGTACTGACACGTACGGATGACATGGCAACCGGTTCTGCCCGTTCCGTCTCCGGATTCGATGTCTACAAAGCCATTGAATACTGCCGCGACCTTCTGGAAAACTTCGGAGGTCATACCTACGCCGCCGGTCTTTCCATGAAGGTGGAAAATGTACCGGCCTTTATCGAACGCTTCGAAGAGTTCGTATCACAAAATATCCTGCCGGAACAGACATGCGCCGTCATCGACATCAATGCCGAGATTGATTTCAGAGACATCACTCCGAAATTCTTCAGCGACTTGAAGAAATTCAATCCATTCGGACCGGACAATGCCAAACCCATTTTCTGTACGCACAATGTCTATGATTATGGTACCAGCAAAGTCGTAGGCCGCGACCAGGAACATATCAAGCTAGAACTGGTGGATAATAAATCGAACAATGTAATGAACGGCATCGCTTTCGGGCAAAGTTCCCACGTACGCTTCATCAAGACCAAACGTTCCTTCGACATCTGCTATTCCATTGAAGAGAATACCCATAAGAGGGGTGAAGTGCAGTTGCAGATTGAAGACATAAAGCCGAACTGAAAGCCTCTCCCCTAACCCCTCCCCCACAGGGAGGGGAATAAGAATAGTCTCCTTATATTAAGGAAATGATGAAAATTGGTTGATGCTATAAGATTAGTAATCACTACTATTAGCATAGAGAAGGAAAGAATATCAATTCAACGATAAGAAGTAGCAAGAAAGTTCAATAAGACCATGAGCAGCAGTAGTAACTTCAAAACTCCCCTCCCTATGGGGGAGGGATTGGGGGTGAGGCTTCTGAAGCAATACTGGGGATACGATACCTTCCGGGGAATCCAGGAAGATATCATCAACAGCATTACCGAGGGACGGGACACTTTGGGACTAATGCCCACGGGAGGAGGAAAATCCATCACTTTCCAAGTTCCGGCACTTGCTAAAGAAGGACTTTGCCTGGTCATCACTCCGTTGATTGCCCTCATGAAAGACCAGGTACAAAACCTGAAAAAGCGGGGAATCAAGGCGCTTGCCATCTACTCAGGCATGAGCAGGCAGGAAATCATCGTCACACTGGAGAACTGTATATTCGGCAATTTCAAGTTCCTCTATATCTCCCCCGAAAGGCTCGATACTGAAATCTTCCGCACCAAACTGCAGAAGATGAAAATCAGTATGATTACGGTAGACGAAAGCCACTGCATATCGCAATGGGGCTACGACTTCCGTCCTGCCTATCTGAAGATAGCCGAGATACGCACACTGCTACCCGGTGTACCCGTGCTGGCACTGACAGCCACTGCCACTCCGGAAGTAGTGAAAGATATCCAGGCCCGTCTGCATTTCCGTGAGGAAAATGTGTTCTGCATGAGTTTCGAGCGCAAAAATCTCGCCTATATCGTCCGTAAAACGGAAAACAAGACGGGAGAGCTGTTGCACATCCTGCGCCGTATGCCCGGAAGCGCCATCATCTATGTGCGCAACCGTCGCCGTACCAAGGAAATTACCGAACTGCTGCACAACGAAGACATCACCGCCGATTTCTACCATGCCGGACTGGATGACGCCACCAAAGACATCCGCCAACAACGCTGGCAAACAGGAGAAAGCCGTGTCATGGTCGCCACCAATGCATTCGGTATGGGTATCGACAAACCGGATGTACGGATTGTCATCCACATGGATCTGCCCGATTCCATAGAAGCCTACTTCCAGGAAGCAGGACGTGCCGGAAGGGACGGACAAAAAGCCTACGCGGTCGTCCTTTACGCCAAGTCGGATAAGGCAACACTGCACAAACGCATTCCCGACACCTTTCCTGAAAAAGAATATATAAAGGAAGTATATGAGCATCTTCAATACTATTACCAGATGGCAATGGGAGATGGACAAGGCTGTGTACGCGAGTTCAATATAGAAGACTTTTGCCGAAAGTTCAAGTACTTCCCCGTTCCCGTGGACAGTGCCTTGAAGATTCTGACACAAGCGGGATACTTGGAATATACAGACGAACAAGACAATGCATCCCGGCTACTGTTCACTATCCGTCGAGACGAACTTTATAAACTGAGAGAGCTCGGCGAAGATATGGACAAACTCATCCAAACCATTCTCCGCTCCTATACCGGGGTCTTCACAGACCATGCTTTCATCAATGAAGATTCACTGGCCATACGCACTGGACTCACACGCCGGCAAGTGTATGAACAGCTCATCCACCTAGCCAAGCTACGTATCGTCAGTTACATCCCCCGCAAAAAGACACCATATATAATATACACGCGAGAGAGGGTTGAAATGCGCCACCTGCAAATCTCTCCCGCCGTGTACGAGGAACGCAAAGAGCGGTATGAGAAACGCATAAGTGCCATGCTGGATTACGTGAGCAGCGATACCGTGTGCCGTAGTCGAATGCTGCTACACTACTTCGGAGAGAAGAACGAGCATAACTGCGGGCAGTGCGACACTTGCATCAATTTGAAGAACAAGAAACCTTCCGGCCACCTTTCGGAAAAGGAACTTTCTGAAAAGATTCTTCAAGCCCTATCTGATAAACGACAAACTCCAGCCACTTTGGCAGAACAGATAGCAGACGATAAAAACATGCTCATCGATGTGTTACATGGATTGTTGGACGAAGGCAAGGTAATTGCTGTCAACGGAATGCTTCAAATCAAAAAATAATTCATTACTTTTGCCGTTGGAAAAGAATGTCCTGCCGCTGAGAGGAACATCTCCTATCAGCCATGCCCCTCCTTTTCCTTTTTAATTTTTAATTCTTTAATTTTAATCACCTATGGGATTCTTTAAATCTTTTTTCTCCGGCAAGTCAGACAGTCCGGCAAATGAGAAACAAAAAAACGAACAGAAGAATTTTGAGATATTCAAGTATGACGGTATGCGCGCACAACGCATGGGCCGTACAGACTACGCCATCAAATGCTTCACTGAAGCCCTTGCCATTCAGGAAGACTTCGAGACCATGGGATATCTCGCCCAAGTCTACACCCAGACCAGCGAACTGGACGAGGCGCACAAACTACTGGAACGCATGACCGAAATAGAGCCGGAACATATCTCCACCTACCTCAGTCTTGCCAACGTATGCTACATGCAGGAAGACTATCCCGCCATGGCAGGAGCGGCAAAGAAGGCTATCGAAATAGAAGAGGGCAACGCCATGGCACATTACCTGCTCGGCAAAGCAGACAATGGGCAAGGGGACGGCATCATGTGCATCGCCCATCTTACGAAAGCCATCGTACTGAAAGATGATTTCATCGAAGCACGTCTGCTCCGTGCCGAAGCCCTGGTCCAAATGCAGCAATACAAGGAAGCGATGGAAGACATAGACACCATTCTGGCACAAGACCCGGAAGACGAAAGTGCCATCTTGCTCCGCGGAAAGATAGAAGAAGCTACGGGAGACAAAGAAAAAGCAGAAAGCAGCTATCAGAAAGTGACGGAGTTGAATCCCTTCAACGAACAAGCCTTCCTCTACTTAGGACAGCTTTACATCACCCAAAACAAACTGGCAGAAGCCATCGAGCTCTTTACGGAAGCCACAGAACTGAACCCTAATTTCGCAGAGGCCTATCATGAGCGCGGACGTGCCAAGTTGCTGAACGGCGACAAGGAAGGTTCTGCAGAAGACATGAAGAAAGGACTGGAACTCAATCCTAAAGAGATACAGAACTTTAACGGACAATATGGTAACCAACCGGGGGGAAGTACCGGTAATATCCTGGGATTATGACAAATTCAATTATTGCCGCCAATGAAACGAAATTTATTTCTATCAGTACTTTTTGTACTGATGTTCGCACCTGCCCATGCACAGCAAGTGAACATATTGTCCTATAACGTACATAATTGCATAGGTATGGACAAGGAGTACAATTACCGGCGCATTGCCAATGTTATCAGTCAAACTTCTCCGGACATAGTCGCCCTGCAGGAACTTGACAGTGTAACGGTGCGCAACAAAGGAATCCATGCTCTCGGAGAACTAGAAAAACTGACCGGAATGCACGGGACTTATGCAGCAGCCATTCCTTTTCAGGGTGGAAGCTACGGCATCGGAATCCTCTCCAGAGAGATACCCATAAAATACAAAATCATTCCAATGCCCGGACGGGAAGAAAAACGTACCCTCATTATTGCAGAATTTAAAGATTATGTATTTTGTGCCACACACCAGTCCCTCACTCCAGAAGACCAGCTCCTTGCCGTACCATTGATAGAAAAAGCCTTGCAAAACGTCGATAAGCCCATCTTTATGGCAGGCGACATGAACTCTGCACCAGCAAGCGTTCCCCAGCTGGAATTGGCAAAACATTTTGCCACCCTCAATGACACAACCTCTTATACTTTCCCGGCAGACCGTCCCAACCGATGTATAGACTACATCTACGGCTATTCCAAGAATGGGTATCGGTTTGACGTACAATACCGGAAAGTCATAGAAGACACCATTTCATCCGACCATCGTCCGGTTCAAGTCATTGTACAAGTTAAAGGGAAATAAGTTAAATTGCTACTATCCCTAAAAAAAACATTGTTTTTTGTTTGTATATAAAAGAAAAGCATTACTTTTGTCACGTAATTCAAAAACAGAGAATACAAGTATGAAGTCATTTACTTATGCATATTACTTCTTTTTTTACTTTTACTTTAGCCAGAAAGTAGAGCGGGAGTTTGTATGTATCAAGTGACAGTGATGCTTAAGGACTGAATAGAGAAACAAGTAAATATACAGAATCCCGCTCCATCGTATGGAAGCGGGATTTTTTTTATAGCATAACCAAGAAAATAAAAATAATGAAAAAGGTAGCCATTCAAGGAACATTAGGCTCGTATCACGACATCGCCGCACACAAGTACTTCGAAGGAGAAGAAATAGAGTTAATCTGTTGCGCCAACTTTGAAGACGTGTTCGGTGCCATCAAAAAAGACAGTCAGACCATAGGAATGCTGGCGATAGAAAACACCATTGCAGGTAGTTTGCTGCATAACAATGAGCTATTACGCCAAAGTGGCGCACAGATTGTCGGCGAGTACAAGCTGCGTATTTCCCATAGTTTTGTCTGCCTGCCCGATGAAGACTGGGATGATATTACCGAAGTCAACTCCCACCCTATCGCCCTGATGCAATGCCGTGAATTCCTGGGACAACACCCCGGAATCAAAGTGGTGGAAGGCGAAGATACCGCCCGCAGTGCCGAAATCATCCAACAGGAACATCTGAAAGGCCATGCAGCTATCTGCTCCAAAGCTGCTGCAGAGCGTTATGGCATGAAGGTCCTGCAGGAAGGTATCGAAACCAACAAACATAACTTCACCCGTTTCCTGGTCGTAGCCGACCCTTGGCAAGTAGATGAACTGAACCGGCATCGCAGCAAGGACGTCAACAAGGCAAGCATGGTATTCACACTTCCCCATACTGAAGGAAGCCTTTCCCAAGTATTGTCTATTTTGTCTTTCTACCGCATCAACCTGACCAAGATACAATCACTGCCCATCATCGGGCGTGAATGGGAATACCAGTTTTACGTAGATGTCGTCTTCGACAATGTACTGAGATATAAACAATCCATTGCGGCCATCACACCGCTGACCAAAGAGCTGAAAATATTAGGAGAATATGAAGATGGAAAATCAAACGTGTAGAATAAAGCCTGCCGACCGCCTGGCAAGCGTAAGCGAATACTACTTCTCGAAGAAGCTGAAAGAAGTGGCACAAATGAATGCCGAAGGAATGGATGTCATCAGCCTGGGAATCGGAAGCCCCGACATGCCGCCTTCCGAAAAGACAATCCGGACACTTTGCGAAGCTGCCTGCAATCCGGACGGACATGGTTACATGCCCTACGTAGGTATCCCCGAACTGCGCCGCGGTTTTGCGGACTGGTACCAAAAATGGTACGGTGTAGCATTGAATCCCAACACAGAGATACAACCGCTCATCGGCTCCAAAGAAGGCATCCTGCACGTGACGCTGGCCTTTGTCAACCCCGGTGAACAAGTATTGGTTCCCAATCCCGGCTATCCCACCTATACTTCATTAAGCAAGATTCTGGGTGCCGAGGTCGTGAACTATAACTTGAAAGAAGAAAACGGCTGGATGCCCGACTTCGACGAACTGGAACGGATGGACATGAGCCGTGTAAAACTGATGTGGACCAACTATCCCAATATGCCCACCGGGGCGAACGCAACACCGGAACTGTACCGGAAACTGGTGGACTTCGCACGCCGCAAGGACATCGTCATCGTAAACGACAACCCCTACAGTTTCATCCTGAACGAACATCCTATCAGCATCCTCAGCATTCCGGGTGCCAAAGAGTGCTGCATAGAATTCAATTCCATGAGCAAAAGCCACAACATGCCGGGCTGGCGTATCGGCATGCTTGCCTCGAATGCCGACTTCGTGCAATGGATATTGAAAGTAAAAAGCAACATCGACAGCGGTATGTTCCGTGCCATGCAACTGGCAGCCGCCACTGCCCTGGAAGCAGAGCAAGACTGGTATGACGGCAACAACGCGAATTACCGCAACCGCCGTCAGTTGGCAGGAGAAATTATGCATACCTTGGGTTGCACCTACGACGAAAACCAGGTAGGCATGTTCCTCTGGGGCAAAATCCCCGACAGCTGTACAGACGTGGAAGAACTGACTGAACACGTGCTGCATAAAGCCAGAGTGTTCATTACTCCCGGGTTTATCTTCGGAAGTAACGGGAAACGGTATATCCGCATCTCCCTCTGCTGTAAGGACAATAAACTGGCAGAAGCATTGAAGCGTATCAAGGACATGAAATAAATGCTTACAAGTAAGAGATGAACACCCTAAAGCCGGAATCCCGTTTACTAAAACTCCACCGGAGATTTACTAAAACGGGAGGAACGATTTAGTAAATCTTCTCCGACGTTTTACTAAATCTCCGACCTTGCTCAGAAAGTCTTCTGAAAAGGAGGAAACGTCACAAGGAAGAAAAAGCATAATTAAAGAATATTATTAAACAAATAAAGAATATGGAACTCGAATTAGAACCTATCACATTACCTGGTGTTGAAGACAAACGCCCTATGGTAATAGCCGGCCCCTGCAGTGCCGAAACCGAAGAACAAGTAATGAGCACCGCCAAACAATTGGCAGACAAAGGCCTCAAGCTATTCCGTGCCGGCATCTGGAAACCGCGCACCAAACCGGGCGGCTTCGAAGGAGTAGGCGTAGACGGCCTTGCATGGCTGAAGGAGGTAAAGAAAGAAACCGGCATGTACGTTTCAACAGAAGTAGCTACCGCCAAACATGTATACGAATGCCTGAAGGCTGGAATTGACCTTCTTTGGGTAGGTGCACGTACCACCGCCAATCCTTTCGCCGTACAGGAAATTGCCGATGCACTGAAAGGCGTAGATATCCCGGTACTGGTGAAGAATCCGGTAAATCCTGACCTGGAGCTGTGGATTGGAGCTTTGGAACGTATCAACAATGCAGGCTTGAAACGTCTGGGTGCCATCCATCGCGGATTCAGCAGCTATGACAAAAAGCTCTACCGTAACTTGCCCCAATGGCATATCCCCATTGAGCTGCGCCGCCGAATTCCCAACCTTCCTATTATCTGTGACCCCAGCCACATAGGTGGAAAGCGCGAACTGGTTGCTCCACTCTGCCAGCAAGCTATGGATTTGGGCTTCAACGGACTGATTATCGAGAGCCACTGCAACCCGGACTGTGCCTGGAGCGATGCAGCCCAGCAAGTCACCCCGGATGTGCTGGATTACATCCTCAACCTGCTGGTCATCCGCAAGGAAACACAAAGCACCGAGAACCTCAGCGAATTGCGCAAGCAGATAGACGAATGCGACAACAATCTTATTCAGGAGCTGGCCAAACGGATGCGTGTGGCACGTGAAATCGGTACATACAAAAAAGAGCATGACATGACCATCCTGCAAACCGGACGCTACAACGAAATCCTCGAGAAACGCGGCTCGCAAGGCGCATTGTGTGGCATGGATGCTGAATTCATCAAAAAGGTATTTGAGGCGATACACGAAGAGAGTGTAAGACAGCAGATGGAAATTATAAATAAGTAATTGGCACATTAAACATCATGAGAATATTAATACTTGGAGCCGGGAAAATGGGCTCTTTCTTCACAGACATCCTGAGTTTCCAGCACGAGACGGCTGTGTTCGACGTCAATCCGCACCAACTGCGTTTTGTCTACAACACCTACCGCTTCACCACACTGGAAGAAATCAAGGACTTCGAGCCGGAGCTGGTCATCAATGCCGTTACGGTGAAATACACGCTGGACGCTTTCCGCCAAGTGCTGCCGGTACTGCCCAAAGACTGCATTATCAGCGACATCGCTTCGGTAAAGACCGGATTGAAGAAATTCTACGATGAAAGCGGCTTCCGCTACGTGTCGACGCATCCTATGTTCGGTCCCACTTTTGCCAGCCTCAACAATCTGAATACGGAGAATGCCATCATCATCAGCGAAGGCGACCACTTGGGGAAAATCTTCTTCAAGGACCTCTACCAGACCATGAAGCTGAACATCTTTGAATATACCTTCGACGAGCATGATGAGACTGTGGCATACTCCTTATCCATTCCGTTTGTATCCACTTTCGTGTTTGCAGCGGTAATGAAACACCAGGAAGCTCCGGGCACCACCTTCAAAAAGCACATGGCCATTGCCAAAGGCCTGCTGAGTGAAGACGACTACCTGCTCCAGGAAATTCTCTTCAATCCGCGCACCCCCTCACAAGTGGAGAACATCCGCCTGGAACTGAAGAACCTGCTGGAAATCATCAGCAATAAGGATGCAGAAGGCATGAAGAAGTATCTGACTAAAATCAGGGAAAAGATTAGATAAACAATCAACAAGTGTGTGCCTCGATGCCAAGGTACACACTTTTATCCCAACTAAACACCCCGGATGAAAAAGACAGTCACCACCTCAGGCTATCCGTCGAAGTAGCCCTTTGAAGAGGTGCATGAATCACCGGAAATCCTAACAGTTGACACTAAAAGACAAAAAAATGTCTCCGGTACCATTTTCAAAAGCGGGTGCAAAATATCACTTTTCAAGATGAAAATATCCTTTTATCTTTTATTACAATCTGCCAACTTCCTTTTCTATCTCCTCTCACCCTTGTACTCACTTGCTAGACAACACAAAACAGATATATAAAATAATAATTACATTAAACTTCCAGTGTATAGAATAAAAAGACGCCGTTAATTATTTTTAATTTTAGCAACTATATTTTACGATTAAAATGCATTTGTATTATTTTTGTATAAATAACACGTGGCAATTAAATTGCCATTAGACAATATACTACTTGAAAAATCAGGTTATGAAAATTTTTCTAGATAAAAGATGCATAATCAATTTATGTTTCCTTTTTTTATATTTAAGTTCGGCTTTTGCCACAGCAACCATAGTCGGCAAACACCGCAGATTACTTATTATAAACTCGTACAATGAAAGCGCACCCTGGAGCCAAGAACTTATAACTCCCATCCTGCTGCAAACATCTCCTATAGAGGACATCACAGCCGATGTAGTACACATGAACGGGACGTTCATTCGTAATGACTCATTGTATATCCGGATGGAGAATGGCATTTTCGAACGTTTCCAGGATAAGAAACCCGATTATCTTGTACTTCTCGGCAACATGGCTTTTACTTTAAGGGAACGTATTTTGAGTGAGTGGGGAAATATTCCAATAGTATTGATCGGCAACGAAGACACGTATGCTCCACGGGAATATTATTTCACCGGACGTCCTATACACATTTCCAATGCCATCACATCTCCTCTGGTTGACCTGCAGCCGCAATACAACTTTACTTTTATCGAAACGCCGTATATGTACAAAGAGACCATCGACATGATGGTACAGATGCTGCCAAAAATGAAAACGATTGTATTCGCAGCAGATGAACTCTATCATAACCAAGACTTGGACCGGCTTATTCATGCCTATATAACGTCAAAGTATCCAAACCTCCACTATGAACGCTTAATAGGTAATGAAAGAAACCAAAACGAATTACAGGCATATCTGCTAAATGATGAACCGGAGACGGGTATGCTATTTTCCACATGGTTTTACGAGCGTAAGAATCTACTCGGTTTTCCTACACTCATCAGTGGAGACTTTCAGTTAGTTGCATCATCGCCTCAACCCGTATTTGCATTAAGGAATGCCTATGTGGGTAAAGAGGGGTTTGCGGGAGGATATTTCTATGACCGCATGGAAGTGCAAAACGCGCTTTCTTCAGCCCTCAAACAGATATTTGCAGGAGAGGATGCACGGAATATCCCATTTACATATAGCAAGAAATCCTATCCCTTCATCAACTACCAGCAACTGCAGATGGACGGTCTGGACACCACACTCTGTCCTAAAGACTCGGTATTCATCAATAAACCGCTTACATTCTGGCAGAAGTATCAATGGTGGATTATTTGCGGAGTAGTGTTGATACTCTCACTACTTATCATAGCTTTAGTCATTTACCGGTTCCAGCAAAAGAAAATCACCTTGCTAAGTGCCCATGATACCCTTTTACGTAATATGCCGATATCTTATACTCAAATAGAGGTTTTCTTCGACAAAACGGGACAGATAGCAGATATGAGCTATCGATGCGGCAATATTATTTTCAACGACCAGTTTACGCCAACTACCGATGGTTCACAGAAAAATGCCTTCTCCCAAATAGAGCACCTGACACATTTCATGGAAATGGTATTCCAAGAAAAGCAAACGGTAACATTTACTCATTACTTCAAACAAACAAACAGCTTTTACGAATTCATTCTTTGCCCGGCATCCCAAAAACACACTTTGGATGTCTTTGCCGTAGATATTACAGCGCGCAAAGATGCCGAAAACACATTGCGAGAGATTAATAAAAAACTGGAAATGACATTGGGCATAGCACGCATCATACCATGGCGCTGGGATTTAAAGGAGGGTCTGATTTATTGCGAAGCACAAAAGATATTAGACCACATGAACTTTACAAAGGAGAAGAACTCTACAGTCCAAGTAGATATTATCAAGGCGTCAGAATATTTCCGAAAGATACACCCGGAAGACTTCGAACGTATGCACCATGTACATGAAAATCTCATTTCAGGCAAGTTGCAGCATATCAAAGAAGAATATCGTATCATCACCGAAGTAGAAGGGCGAAAAATAACAGATTGGATGGAAACCAACGCAGTAATTGACCAGCGCGACAAGAACGGCTATCCAATATCGCTTGTCGGCTCCCTTTACTGATAACAGAACGCAAGAGGCAAGAAGAAGCGCTTATCCGAGCACGAGAAAAGCCCAAGAATCCGACCGGCTGAAATCTGCATTTCTAGCCAATATGAGCCACGAGATACGTACCCCTTGAATGCCATCAGGATTCTCCAGCCTGCTGACTGCAACCGAAAACGAAACCGAACGCAAAGAGTTCATCAGTATCATAGAAACCAACAACCAGTTGCTATTGCAACTGGTAAGTAACATCCTGGATCTTTCAAAAATAGAAGCAAATACACTGGAATTCAATTATCAGAATGTCGACTTAAATCAGTTGGCAAAAGATGTGGAAAACACTGTACGAGGCAGACTGCAAACAGGTGTTGCCCTACAATTCGTTCCTGAAGTACCAGTTTGTTATGTACAGACAGAACATAACCGTCTCTCTCAAGTCCTCATCAACCTGCTGGTCAACGCTGCAAAATTCACAGAGAAAGGTGAGATTATGTTTGGATACAAAATCCGTGGAGAAGAACTCTATTTCTACGTAAAAGATACGGGCATAGGCATATCACTAGAGAATCAGAAGAAAATATTTGAACGGTTTACCAAAGTAAACACCTTTATACAAGGAACGGGATTAGGGCTCTCAATATGCAAAAACATTGTCACAAAAATGAAAGGACGCATCGGAGTAGAATCCGAAGGAGAAGGTAAAGGAAGTACTTTCTGGTTTACAATACCTTATAAACCGAAAGAGGCCCAAAAGGAAAATAATCTAACTTTAATGCCTCTTCTGAACGAGAGAAGCAAGGAAAAGCCTATAATCCTGATAGCAGAGGACAACGAAAGCAACTATATGCTGTTCAAGTCTATCCTACAGAAAGATTATGAGTTGGTTCATGCTTGGGATGGGGAGGAAGCCGTGGAACTCCATCAGAAGTTTCATCCGCATGTGGTCATCATGGACATCAATATGCCTAAAATGGATGGATATGAAGCTACTCGCGAAATACGTAAAGTATCCAAAACGGTACCTATCATTGCAGTAACGGCATACTCCTTTGCTTCGGACAAAGAAAAGATTATGCAGAATGGCTTTAACGGATATATGTCCAAGCCGGTTGACATACAAAGATTGAAAGAAAAACTCGACTATACAATCCACGGGAATTTTATGATGATGTAGAGTTCCGGTCTGCTCTTTCCTATATGATATTTTTTGATTATCCAAGAAATATCATGTACTTTTGCACAAGTTAGAAAAGAGACAATGATAGACCAACCCACCATAGACCGCATACTTGATGCCGCACAGATATACGATGTCGTATCAGACTTTGTCACCCTGCGCAAACGCGGTGTGAACTATGTAGGTCTGTGCCCTTTCCACGATGACAAAACCCCTTCCTTCTATGTATCCCCCGCCAAAGGGCTCTGCAAGTGTTTTGCCTGCGGAAAAGGAGGAAATGCAGTGCATTTCATCATGGAGCACGAACAGATGTCTTATCCCGAGGCGCTGAAATATCTCGCAAAAAAATACGGCATTGAAATCAAAGAACGCGAACTATCCAGCGAGGAGAAGATAGCACAGGGTGAACGGGAAAGCCTCTTCATTGTGAACAACTTTGCCCGTGACTACTTCCAGAATATCCTAAAGAACCACGTAGACGGACGGAGTATCGGCATGGCCTATTTCCGCAGCCGCGGCTTCCGGGATGACATCATCGAGAAGTTCCAGTTGGGCTATTGTACCGAGAGCCACGATGCCCTTGCCCAGGAAGCTTTGAAGAAAGGCTATAAAAAGGATTATCTTGTCAAGACCGGCCTCTGCTACGAGACGGACGACCACCGACTGCGAGACCGCTTCTGGGGGCGCGTCATCTTTCCGGTACACACTCTCTCCGGCAAGGTGGTGGCTTTTGGGGGACGTGTGCTTGCCGGCGCCACCAAAGGCGTCAAGGTGAAGTACGTCAACTCGCCTGAATCGGAGATTTACCATAAAAGCAATGAACTGTACGGCATATATTTTGCCAAACAAGCCATTGTGAAACAAGACCGTTGTTTTCTGGTCGAAGGTTATACAGACGTCATTTCCATGCACCAATCGGGCATAGAGAATGTGGTTGCCTCTTCGGGCACAGCATTGACATCCGGACAAATCCGGATGATTCATCGTTTCACCAACAATATGACAGTGCTCTACGACGGTGACGCTGCCGGTATAAAGGCCTCTATCCGAGGTATTGATATGTTGCTGGAAGAAGGCATGAACGTCAAAGTCTGCCTCCTGCCCGATGGTGACGACCCGGACTCCTTTGCACGCAAACACAATGCGACGGAGTTCCAGGCCTTCATACAAGAGAATGAAACGGACTTTATCCGCTTCAAAACCAATCTGTTGCTGGAAGATGCTGGAAAAGACCCCATCAAGCGTGCCGAGCTTATCGGAAACCTTGTGCAGAGCATTTCCATCATTCCCGAAGCCATTGTGCGTGATGTCTATATCAAGGAGTGCGCCCAATTATTGCACGTAGAAGATAAACTGCTGGTTTCTGAGGTTGCCAAGCGTCGCGAAAAGCAAGCCGAGCAACAAGCTGAGCGAGCAGAACGTGAGCGTCGGTCGGCCAATGCCGCAAGAGCCAATGCAGAAACGGGGGTCAATGGCAGTCATACTGCAGCTACCAACCCCGACGCACAACAAGCTGGCTATCCGTCCCAATCACTGCCTGCCGGTCTCCCTTCCGAAACACCTCCACCTTTTCCACCCGAGGAAGAATATGTATCCTTCATCCCGCAGGAGGGCAAGGAGGGCCAGGAGTTCTATAAATACGAACGACTTATTCTGAAGATGGTAGTGCTCTATGGTGAGCGGGTGATGTGCAATGTCACCAATGAAGAGGGGCAGGAAACCCCTATCACTGTAACTGAATATATAGTCAATGATTTAAAAGAAGACGAACTTGCCTTCCACAATCCGCTTCACCGGCAAATCCTGACAGAGGCTGCCGAACGTATCCACAATGAGGGTTTTACCGCCGAACGGTATTTTGTGGCGCATCCCGACCCCGTCATCAGCAAGCTGAGTGTGGAGCTTATCAGCAACCGCTATCAGTTAAGGAAATCACAGATAGAACAAATGGTAACGGACGAAGAACGCCTCTATGAGCTAATTCCACGGTTAATGATAAACTTCAAATATGCCATCGTCTGCGAAGAATTGAAGCATACCCTATTTGCGTTACAGAACCCTGCCATAGCCAATGATGAAACCCAGTGTAACAGCATCATGGAGCGCTACAACGAATTGAACAAAGTAAAAAGCATCATGGCAAAGCGGCTGGGAGACAGAGTCATCCTGAATTTTTAAATTCAATTCGGGGAGTTCTCCGTCAAGAATTATGCCTGATTAAATTCATAAATTCCTCGCGAGTCTTCGCTTGGTTGAATGCTCCGGTAAAATCGGATGTAGTGGTAATGGAGTTCTGTTTCTCTACTCCGCGCATCTGCATGCACATGTGTTTGGCTTCCACAACAACCATAACCCCCAGCGGATTCAGCGTCTCCTGAATACACTCTTTTATTTGGAGAGTCATACGTTCCTGCACTTGCAGGCGGTGAGAGAAAATATCCACTACGCGGGCTATCTTGCTCAGTCCGGTAATGTAGCCGTTAGGAATATATGCCACATGTGCCTTTCCGTAGAAGGGAAGCATGTGATGTTCGCAAAGCGAGAAGAAGTCAATGTCTTTCACAATCACCATCTGACTGTATTCCTCTTGAAATTTGGCCGAACGGAGTACCTCGTGCGGGTCCATATGATACCCTTTCGTCAACGACAACATGGCCTTCGCCACCCGTTCAGGTGTCTTCTGCAAACCTTCACGTCCGGCATCTTCACCCAACAGAGTAAGGATGCGGTGATAATGTTCCTTCAATTCATCTAATGAAGGAGATACAATTTCTTCTTTTCCTAACATGATAATTCTTTATAAGGGGATGTTTATCTGCTCTTTCACGATAGAAACTTCCTTGAATACACCAGTAGCCCGCAACTGACGCATCATGGCATCCGCTTCTTCGATACTGCGGAAATCTCCTGCACGGCACAGCCAACGAGGGGGATTGAAAGAGGTATAAACTGTAAGTTCGGGAAAATGTTCCTTGATGCGGGTAGCTACCGCATAAGCTTCGTTCTTGGCCTGACGGGTATTATTCCCTGCATAAACTTGTATGCGGTAACCCGAACTTTTAATCACTTTCTGCTCATCCGAACCGGCAGGAACATACTCCGAACCTATCAATGCCGCAATGCGTGCATCTTGATGGATAGTCACCTTGCCTTGTCCCGGCACATTACGTTCCAGGCTTTTCACAATATTATTCTGCGCTACAGAAATCGTTGCAAAAGCGAAACATGCAACTAAAAGTAAACCAAGCTTTTTCATGAGTCAATATCTTTATATAACGGAAAATGGAAAGCTGAAAATGGAAAACAGTTATGCAGATACGACATGCAATCCATTTTCAACTTTCAGCTTTCAACTATTTAATTAAAGGCATCGATGATACCCTTGAAGTCAGAAACCTTCAAGGCAGCACCACCAATCAGACCGCCGTCAACATCCGGGTTGGCAAACAGTTCCTTTGCATTAGAAGGCTTACAGCTGCCACCATAAAGGATAGAGCAGTTGTCAGCAATTTCCTTACCATACTTTTCAGCAATCAAGGAACGGATGAAAGCGTGGATTTCCTGTGCTTGTTCTGCAGTAGCAGTCTTACCGGTACCGATAGCCCAAACCGGCTCGTAAGCCAAAATAATCTTAGAGAAATCTTCGGCAGACAAAGAGAATACAGAAGCCAGCTGAGCGGCTACCACTTCATTCTGCTTGTTTGCTTCACGTTCTTCCAATACCTCACCGATACAGAAAATCGGAGTCAGACCGTTAGCCAAAGCCAATTTTACTTTTTCTTCCAGAATAGCAACTGTTTCACCATAGTAAGCACGACGTTCAGAGTGACCCAGAATGACATATTTTGCACCAGTAGAAGCAACCATAGCAGCTGATACTTCGCCGGTATATGCGCCTGACTCCTTGTCTGCACAGTTTTCTGCACCTACACCAATCTTGGCAGCGTCTACCAAAGGAGTAACAGATGCCAGGTGGATAAACGGAGTACAGATGATTACATCACAGTTAGGCTTTTCGTTAGCCAATGTTTCATTCAGTTCTTTGCAAGAGCAATACCCTCTTGGAGGGTTTTGTTCATTTTCCAGTTTCCTGCAACAATGTTTTTTCTCATTTTGTTTTATTATTAAAAGGGTTAATGTATTTACTATTTACTATTTGATACTATTGTTGTCTGAGGCGTTGTTTCTCCCGGCGCCTTACGACTAAAATATCGACACAAAGCACCATCATCAGAGGAAGGATGAACCACAGCAACACATAGCCTATTGTTTGTAAGTCACTTTCCTGCTTCTGCTTGCCCAATTCCAACTTGTCCAGGCTATCGGTCAGCACATATTCATCAGGCAGCCGGTTGTCACTCCACTTATTCAAAATTGTTCCGTCCTTTACCAACAGCAAACCGGGATTTGAACGGATAATGGTCTTCAGCGTAATATCATCTGTCTGGCAGAAAGGGTATTCCGCTCCAGTCTTGTCACGCCACAATTCTATCTCGTCTTCCGGAGATGAAGTCAAGGCATAAAAGCCATAACCATGCTCCACACTGTAATCGTATATTTCATTGATAAGGTCGATGTTACTGTCGTCCGCTCCTTCTATCCGATGGGCAACCAGCAGAAACGTATATCCTTTATCCGACAGTACGCTGTCCGTTATATCTTCCCATGTATCCAGACTCATCATGGAAAAATCATGAATGGGAGGTTCATAACCTTTTTCCTTCAGTATCGTACGCGATTCTACAAACGTCCATGTACTGTCCGGATAGTTGTCCAATGTAAATTCCTGACGCTTTCCTCCTTTTTCCAAAATGAACCGGCTTTCAAACACACTTGGTTTAGCACCTTCCGGAATTTCCATGCCCGCCTTGATATTCGCTCCAATTCTGTAAGGTCGGAAATCAAGTATCGGCAAATTCTCCAGGCAATAGAAGGACAACGCAAACACAAATAGAAACGTATACATGGAAATCATCCACTCCATCTTCGGAGTAATGAAACGCACCAGTAAATCCTGCCACTTGAATACAGATACTGCCGCCACCAACAATACTACGTTCTTGCCGAAAGTCTGCCAATTGGTCAATATCCACGCATCACCGAAGCATCCGCAGTCGGATACCGGATTCGCCAAAGCCAGATAAAGTGTTAGCGGAGTCATTACAACCATCAGCAATAATGCCAATACAGATGCCACCTTCCGGCGTATACCCAAAAACAAGAAAACACCTACACTGAACTCTATGGCAGACAACGCTATCCCTACCAGCAAGGGCGCATAAGAAGGAAACCAGGAAATCATGCCGAAAGCCGTCAGGTAATCTTGAATTTTATAGAAGAAACCCAACGGATCAACAGCTTTCACAAATCCGGAAAATATGAACAAAGCCCCCAGCAGAAAACGGCAGAGGTTCACCCAAACTTTCCCGACAATATGTTTCTTGTCAATCTCCAAATTCAATCTTAATTAAGCCGAATACGGAATAGTTAATCATATCCATATAATTGGCATCAATACCTTCCGAAACCAAAGTCTCCCCGGACAAGCTTTCAATCTGCTTTGTCCGGTAAATCTTCATCAATATCAAATCCGTATACGAACTGATACGCATACTACGCCAAGCCTCATCATAATCATGATTTTTGGCAAGCATCAACTCCAAAGAGGTTTTGGCATATTTGTCATACAGCACCAATGCCTCTTCATTGGTCATATCGGCAGCTTCGGCATAACCAAGTTCCAACTGTATCAGCCCTACAATTCCATAGTTGACAATAGCTATGAATTCAGAACGGATGCCTTCGTCTACCAAAGTCACCCCTTTCGTTTCAATACTTCTGATACGGTTGGCTTTGATGAATATCTGATCTGTTACGGAAGACGGACGAAGAATGCGCCACGCCGGACCGTAATCATGAAGTTTCTTAGAGAACAAGTCACGGCAAACCGCAATGACATGTTCAAATTGTTGCTTGGTATCTTTCATTTCCTTTTTTCACAGTGCGCTGCAAAGATAGGAATAATTAAAGAAAAAGAAAAAGAGGGCACTCTAAAATCTATTAAAGTACCCTCTTCTATAGAGATTGTTTACGTTTTTATGAGCAGCGCAATACTTGTCCCGGTCTCAGGATTGTTTTACGCGTAATTCTGTTCAGTTTGCAAAGCTTGTCGATGGAGGTTCCCTGACGTGCTGCAATCCGTCCCAATGTGTCTCCCTTCTTTACCTTATAGAACAGACCTTCACCCGATGCCATGCTACGCGCCGTACCGGAAGAGCCTTTTGTCTTATGGAAAGTATAGGAATCAGCTACGATATCCTGCTTTTCAAAATCAAACATAAGCGCAGGATTGATGGGAATACCCAAGAAACGGGTTTCAAAGTGAAGGTGTGAACCGGTAGAACGTCCGGTATTTCCTCCCAATGCAATCGGTTCGCCGGCTTTTACCAACTGGTTTGTATCAACTAATTGTTTAGACAAGTGTCCGTAAACTGTTTCCAAGCCATTGTCGTGACGAATAACGACGTATTTGCCGTATCCACGACGACCTTGATTCTTGACAACGCGTACTTTTCCATCAAAAGCCGCACGGATTGTATCGCCTACATACACCTTGATATCCAAACCATAATGAGCTCTTCTTCTCCGGGGACGGTAACCGAATACATCTGTGATACGGGTATTGGGAGTAGGCATACAAAAACCGGTCAAATCAAATGTATAGCTCTCAGGCACAATCGCATTGCCATAGGCTTGTACGAATTCGTTATTCCAGTTGGGATACAAATCCAAACCCGGATACAATGATTGTTCCGCACGTATCTGTTTTTGCAAAGCCAGTGAATCTACACTCTTAAGTTTTCTGTCGATGGGGGCCTGGCGGGCAATCAGGTCTTGCGAGAAAGAATTCAAGCTAACCATTGCCGTCGCAGCCAATAAAGCAGTTTTTATCCAATTAAAATTCATCCGTTTCGTCATTCATTTTGATATCCGTTGCAAGCATCTCGGCAAATCAAACACCACTTGTTCTACGCGAATATCCAGATTGATTTTCAAAAATTCTCCCAAAGGTAACATTTCTCTCTGAAAAACGACATCAGTCATTAACTATTTTTTCGAAGAGGAGGAAACTGTAAAGCTCGCAAAGATGTCTTAATCCCCTATAGATAGGAGATTTACAAGCAAACATGTTTTACAACATAAAATGCAATAAAAGTGCATGTTTAACCGTTTTTTCAGCTAATGGCAGCCCAATTAACGTTCGTTTTTCTCAACGCTTTCAGTTGTCGCCACAAGACCTCGTTCTCAGGCAACATGCCATGTGGATCTGCATCCACCACCGTTTGCGCTACTTCACGGACATATTGCAGCAGTTGTCCGTCACGGGCTATATCGGCAATCTTCAGATCGAAAGCAATGCCGCTCTGCTGTGTCCCTTCCAAATCTCCAGGACCACGCAGTTTCAAGTCTGCTTCCGCTATTTCAAAGCCGTCATTAGTCCGCACCATTATCTCCAAACGCTTCCTTGTATCCTCCGCCAACTTGTAGCCGGTAACCAGGATACAATAGGACTGGTCAGCTCCACGTCCTACACGTCCCCGAAGCTGATGAAGCTGGGACAGCCCGAAACGCTCGGCGTTCTCAATCACCATCACCGAAGCATTGGGCACATTTACACCTACCTCAATCACGGTGGTAGCCACCATTATCTGTGCCTCGCCGGATACGAACAATTGCATCTGAGCATCCTTTTCAGCAGGTTTCATCTTTCCATGTACCTTGCAAACCCTACACTCGGGAAACTCTTCACAAACATGCAGATACCCTTCTTCAAGATTCTTCAAGTCAATCTTTTCGCTTTCCTTAATCAGCGGGTAGACAATATAGACCTGCCGGCCTTCGGCAATCTGCTTGTGCATGGACTGATACAAGCTTATCCGACGGCTATCAAACTGATGAAGAGTGACAATCGGTTTACGTCCGGGAGGCAATTCATCGATGACAGACACATCCAAATCGCCATAAAGCGTCATTGCCAATGTACGGGGAATCGGGGTTGCCGTCATCACCAATACATGGGGAGGCTGCACATTCTTTGTCCACAACCGTGCCCGTTGGGCCACACCGAAACGATGCTGCTCGTCAATCACAACCAAACCGAGCGAAGCAAAATTCACCGTATCTTCAATGACGGCATGGGTACCTATCAGTATATGTATGTCTCCCGTCAACAAACCGGCAAGGATAGCTTCGCGCCGCTTGCCCTTAACAGAACCGGTCAACAGTTCCACACGTACCTCCATTCCATACAGCAGCTCACGGATGGTTTCATAGTGCTGGTTTGCCAAAATCTCGGTAGGTGCCATCATGCATGCCTGAAAGCCATTATCGAGCGCCATCAACATACTCATCAGTGCGACAAGCGTCTTTCCACTTCCCACATCCCCTTGCAGCAAGCGGTTCATCTGCTTTCCTGAGCCTACATCCTTACGGATTTCCTTCAATACCCGCTTCTGTGCATTGGTCAGTTCAAAAGGAAGATTACGGGAGTAGAAAGTATTAAACACTTCGCCCACCCTTTCAAAAATATAACCGCGATATTTCCGCTGACGGTCTTTTGCATACCTCAGGATATTCAACTGTACGTAAAAAAGCTCCTCAAACTTCAGGCGATACTGTGCCTTACGCAATAAATCCGGATTAGCGGGAAAGTGTATATTGACCAAAGCTTCCGTCAACGGCATCAGATGATGCTCGGCAAGTATAGCGGGAGAAAGGGTCTCGGGCAACGGCTCACGCAACTGCTGCACCACCGTATTCATCATCTTCTCGATGGCATGCGAATTGAGAGAACTCCGTTTCATCTTTTCAGTCGTATTATAATAAGGTTGTAACCCCATGGACGACAATTTCAAATCCGAAGCAGAGTCTATATCCGGATGAGCCATATTTATTCTACCATTGAAGAAGGTCGGTTTTCCGAACACAATATATTCCTGATGCACTTTATACTTCCCTACCAAATATTTGATGCCCTGGAACCAAACCAGGTCCACTACCCCCGTACCGTCCGAGAAATGAGCTATCAGCCTGCGCTGGCGCCCTTCTCCAGCCGTCTCAAAACTTAGTATTTCACCTTTCAGCTGAATATAGGGCATCGTCCCATCAATCTCCTGAATATAATAAATCCGACTGCGGTCTACATATTTATATGGAAAGTAATATAGCAAATCGTGCAAGGAGTAAATGCCCAATTCCTTATTGAGCACCGAAGCACGCTGCGGCCCGACGCCCGACAAATATTTTATGTCACGCGTGGCTAAATCGAACATGAACCTATCAGAGCTGTGGCTATTTTTAAATCAAAAGGAGTGGTTATTTTAATGTTTTCCCGGTTTCCCGGCGTCAAAAAGACAGATACGCCCAATGCTTCCACCACAGAAGCATCATCGGTAAAATGGGGTGTATAGGGCTGCTCGTATGCCGCTTTCAGCAGTTCCGCATCAAAAACCTGGGGAGTCTGCACCAATCTATAATCATCCCTGCCGACAGTCACACTGCCTTTCCCTCCCATACGGCGAACGGTCTCCACCACACCTATTACCGGAACCACAGCCTTTTTCCCGGCAGCCAAGTCATAACAGCGTGCAATCACTTCCCGGGCTACGAATGGACGTACCCCATCGTGCACACCGACCAAAGCAGGTGTCTTGACCAAAGCCAAACCGTTCTTTACGGAGTGGAACCGCGTCTCCCCTCCATCTGCAATGGCATGCGGCAATGAAAAACAGTACTCCCTGCACAGCTGCCTCCAGTAATCCTGCTGGCTGTGGGGAAGCACCAATATTATCCGTATCTCAGCATTGTAGTCATAAAACGCCTCCAGAGTGCGCATCAAAACAGGTTTCCCCCCTATCGGGAGAAACTGTTTGGGGAGTTCGGTCCCCATGCGCAAGCCCTTGCCACCGGCAACAATCAGAGCATACTGAACCATTTATGATTTATGATTTATGATTTATGATTTTAAATCATAAATCCGTTACGCACATAGCTTCTTTCAGTTCCTGCACCTTCTCTTTGCCTTGCAACAGCTCCACTACGGCCAATGCAAACTCCATGGCAGCGCCCGGTCCTTTACCAGTGATGATATTGCCGTCTCTTTCTACCGGAGCACCCGTACATTCGGCACCTTCCAAATACTGTTCAAAGCCGGGATAGCAAGTAGCCTTCTTGCCTTTCAGCAATCCCAGCTTACCCAATACCATAGGAGCCGCACAAATAGCAGCAATCGGTTTCTGCTCTTGGGCAAAACGCAGTACCAGATTACGCAGTTCTCCACACTTCTCCAAAGTGGACGCACCCGGCATACCGCCAGGCAATAATACAAGCTCTGCATCAAAGAAGTCGCAGTTCACTACATTCTTATCGCACAAGACCGGAACATCGTGTGCTCCCGTCACTATTTCATCAGGGGTTACCGTCACCATTTCTACGTTCAGTCCGGCGCGTCTCATCACATCCACAGAAGTAAAAGCTTCTATTTCTTCAAATCCGTCGGCAAAAAAAACATAAACTGTACCCATAATTGTTCCTCCTCTTATTTTAGATTAAAATAATACGTTATTGTTCCCGTCTGATTGTTCAAGCCGCTTACCGCATTGAAACGGGCTTTCTTGGCAGCATCCTCTGCCGCTTTCCGCAATGCGGGATTGACGGTATTGGTCTGGCGGTTGATGCTGGTTGCTATCACATGTCCGGCAGGGTTCACTGTGATGGTCACCACAACCCTACCTTCATCCTGCACATTATATACCGGCCGCGGCAATCCGCCCTCACCAAGAGAACGTCCGCCCAAATTAAACGAGCCGTAGCCTCCCGTACCCGAAGTGGCTCCGGACGGAGCATTTCCCGTAGGACTTCCTTGAATACCTTCGCCTTCCGTATCGCCTTTACTACCCATTTGGGCACCTTTGCCAAAAGCGCCAGCTACCCGTTTACGGGCAGCTTCCTCGGCTTCCTTACGTTCCCGTTCGGCTTTTGCCGCTGCCAGTTTGCGGGCCTCTTCCGCTTTTTCGGCTTCCGTCTTTTCCGGTTTCTTCACCTCCTCCTTTTTCTTGGGTTCGGCTTTGGGCTTTATGGCAACGGTTTCTTCAGTTTCCTGCGTAATGATGTCCTGCTCCACCGTTTCCTGCACCTGAGGAGCGGTTTCCTCCGGCATGACATCCACCTTTACTAAAGAAGGGTCGGCAGCGCCCAGTGCATCGGGCACCTCTCCCAGCATAACGGGTACACCGCCTTCTTCCGAGGGTTCCGGCGGTGTGAATCCTACCAGTATCAGAAGGGCAATAATGGCAACATGCACCACAAGTGCACCTGCCATACCTATATATTTTCCTTTCTTCTTCCGATTCACCATTGCATTTACAATTTAGCCATGTACAATGTACGATTTAGTTTTCCGGTGGTCGTGTAGCCAGCACCATCTTGAATTTATTCTCGTTTGCAATGTTCAGCACCTTCACGATTTCCCGGTAAGGCACTGTTTCGTCAGCATACAAAGCTATATACATTTCAGGCTCCCTCTCCGCACACGATTGTAGGAAAGGAGTCAATTCTTCAAGCGTCAGAGACAGTTCCTTGTCATTGCCAAAAGCAGCATAATAATTCAGATTCTTATCTATGATGACTCTTGTCAAAGGCTTTGCAGAAGTCTGTTGCTTTCCCTGCGGCAGCAGTACCTTGATAGCATTGGGCGATACCATGGTAGATGTTATCATAAAGAAAATCAGCAGCAGGAAAATCAGGTCCGTCATGGACGCCATACTGAAATTGGGTGATATTTTAGCTCTACGTTTTAACACGCCTTTAAGTTTTAATTCTTAATTCTTTAATTAATCATTTCGCCGGTTCGTTCAACAAATCCATGAATGCCATTGTCTTGGCTTCCATCTTGTTGACCACGCCATCTATCAATGTCACCAGGTAATTGTAGGCAAACATAGCTATGATACCGACTATCAAACCGCCCACCGTAGTAATCATCGCCTCATAAATACCACCGGAAAGCAACGTTATATCAATATTATTTCCGGCATTTGCCATTTGCCAAAATGCACGTACCATACCCGTCACCGTGCCAAGGAAGCCTAGCATAGGAGCGCCACCGGAAATCGTGGCCATAATCGTCATTCCCTTCTCCAGTTTGGCAACCTCAATATTACCCACATTCTCGATGGCAGCCTGCACATCGTTCACCGGGCGTCCCAAACGGCTGATACCCTTTTCAATCATACGGGCCGAGGGAGTATCCACACTGCGACAATAAGCAATGGCAGCTTTCAATTCCCCACCCAAAATATAATCCTTTATCTTATCCATGAACTGGGGGTCTTCTTTCCCCGCCTTCCGGATAACATAGTTGCGTTCGAACAAGATGTAAAAGCAAAGTACGGACATCAAGCCCAGGACAACCATAATCCAGCCGCCCTTGACGGCCATGCTCCATAAGTTCATTTCGTCGGAAGCGTTTACTTGTGTCAGTACCGGATTGGCACCTGCAATAGAGTCAGTCAGTGCCGGAGCCACTTGGGCCAATAACAACATTACATTCATCAGCGAAGACAGTTTTTATATTCCTTGACCGTACGCTCCAATCCCAGATACAGCGCGTCACTAATCAGCGCATGCCCGATGGACACCTCGTCCAGCCACGGAATGTTTTGATAAAAATAATTCAGATTCACCAGGCTCAGGTCATGTCCGGCATTCAGCCCCAGGCCTAAGCTGCGGGCCACCTTGGCAGCCTCGACAAAAGGAGCTACAGCCGCTTCCCGTCCTTTGGGATAAGCCGTAGCATAAGGTTCCGTATATAGCTCCACGCGGTCGGCACCGGCTTTGGCAGCATATTCTATCATTTCGGCATCGGTGGAAACAAATACGGAAGTACGGATACCAGCATTGTTGAACTCATCCAACACTTCGTTCAAGAAGTCAAAATGGGTCTTGGTATCCCAGCCTGCGTTTGAAGTCAGCTGTGTAGGGCTGTCGGGCACCAAAGTTACCTGATGCGGTTTCACCTTCAAGACCAAATCCATAAATTCGGGTGCAGGATACCCCTCGATATTGAACTCTGTCCGCAGCAACGGCCGCAAATCATATACATCCTTACGGCGGATATGCCTCTCGTCAGGACGGGGATGCACCGTAATGCCATCAGCACCAAAGTCTTCACAATCCAGCGCTACCTTCACAACATTCGGGACATCACCTCCACGGGCATTGCGCAGCGTTGCCACCTTATTTATATTAACGCTTAATCTAGTCATAATTCGGTTTATAGTTTGGGACAAAAGTACAAATAATAGTTATATATTGGCAGCATTCTGAGAAAAAAATAGCATCTTTGCACTTCAATCCAACAGAATTGATTATGAAATTTGCCATATTCGGAAATACCTACCAAGCAAAGAAATCCTCGCATGCAGAAAACCTCTTCCGGTTGCTCGGACAGCATAATGCACAGCTCTGCATCTGCCGGGAATTCCATCACTTCCTGACTGCCGATTTACATTTAAACATACCTGACGCCGAATTGTTTGACGGAGATGATTTCTGTGCCGACATGGTTATCAGCATCGGTGGCGACGGCACTTTCCTAAAAGCAGCCAGCCGTGTAGGAAAGAAGAATATCCCCATATTGGGCATCAATACCGGCCGGCTGGGTTTCCTTGCCGACATCTCACCGGAAGAGATGGAAGAGACCTTCGATGAAATCTACAATAATCACTATAAGGTGGAAGAGCGTAGTGTACTGCAACTGAGGTGCGACGATGAACGCTTGATGCAATCCCCTTACGCCCTCAATGAGATAGCCGTATTGAAGCGGGACAGTTCGTCCATGATCAGTATCCACGCCGCCATCAATGGCGCTCCGTTGACCACTTATCAAGCTGACGGCCTGGTTATCTCCACACCTACCGGTTCCACCGCCTACTCACTCAGCGTCGGCGGTCCGGTCATTGTGCCCCACAGTAAAACCATCGCCATCACCCCGGTGGCTCCACACAGCCTCAACGTCCGTCCCATCGTCATTTGTGACGACTGGGAAATTACACTTGATGTGGAAAGCCGCAGCCACAACTTCTTGGTTGCCATCGACGGCCGTAGCGAGTCCTGCAAAGAAACGACCCGGTTGCACATCTCACGTGCCGACTATAGCATAAAGGTAGTGAAACGGTTCAACCATATTTTCTTTGATACCCTTCGCAATAAACTAATGTGGGGGGCGGACATCAGATAAGCCTATATCACTTCATTCACTCCAGCAGGATAACCTATTCACTCCAGCAGGATAACTTATTTACCTCAGTGGGGAACTCCATTTTGTCTTATCCTGATATAGGTAGACACATTTACAAACTAATAAATGTGTTACTATTATGACTTCAAAACGAAAGCTTTATCGTGAAGATGAAAAACTGTTTTTTCTTCACTCTTACTACCAATCAGGTATGAGTAAGCATGCCTTTTGCCGGGCACATGGCATTTGTTGCCCTGCCTTGCTAAATAGTTGGATTAAAAAGTATTCAAATTTAGCAGAAGAGCTATCTTTGCCTTCTGAACAAGAATCACCAGATATGTCCAATCGCAGCAAGGAAGCCTACAAAGATGAAAATGCCCAATTAAAAAAGCGCATTAAAGAGCTGGAGAAAGCTCTGTCTTTCTCCAAGCTGGAAACAGAAGCCCGTGAGTTGATGATTACGCGTGCTGAAGAACTCTTCAACATCCCTATCAGAAAAAAATCTGGGGCCAAATCGTAACGGAACTGGTCAGTCAGCGCAACCTGAAAGTTGCGTTGGCCTGCCGTCTGTTTGGCCATTGTCGTCAAGCCTACTACCAGTCAAAGGCTGACATTGAGAGTCAGATACATAGGGAACGTCTCATGCTGGATGCTGTCCGTGATATCCGTATCGAAGATCCGGGTATAGGCTGTTACAAACTGTGGATTATGCTCACCGTGCTTTTTGGAGCCGGGTTCATGCCTGGGCGGGACAGCTTTTATGCATTGCTCCGGCAACACCGCTTGATGCTTCCTGCCCGCAAGACCCGGCATACGACGAACTCCAACCATCGCTACCACAAGTGGAAGAACCTAATCAAAGGACTGACCTTGACTTCAGCCAACCAGTTGTGGGTCAGCGACATTACTTATATACCACTTGCCAATGGTGAAGTCTGTTATCTGCATCTGATTACGGATGCCTACTCCCATAAGATAGTGGGATGGTGCTTGCCGACACCTTACGGGTATCGGCAACCATCAATGCATTGCAACAGGCTATAGAGCAGGCTGTTGAAATGACAGGAGATGAAAATCTTACGGGCCTGATACATCACTCGGACCGTGGCGTACAATACTGTTGCGACCCATACGTGGCACTTCTTCAGAAACATGGCATTGCCATCAGTATGACGGAAGACTACAAACCCACCGACATTGCGGTTGCGGAACGTATCAACGGGATTATTAAGGCGGACAGCAGCCATCCTCGAGGCCGGTTCAACGAAATCGGGCATGCAAGAAATGTCATAGCTCGCTACATACATTTCTATAACCATCGCAGACCGCATATGAGTATCGGGTATAAAATACCTGCTGCGGCGCATCTGGAGAAGGGAATACAGAAGAAAATGTGGAAGAAGAAAAAATATCCTTCCACAAGTAGCAATAAAAGAAGGATGCAATATCTTTGCAAAGCCGGACAGCAAGTCCGGGCGAAGGCGCAGGACAGCGCACCTGACAAAGACAGAATGCCTCTTTTAGGGGCACCCAGTCTTGCCGGACAAGCAAGCACGGGCTCTGCAAATGCAGCAGGATGACTGTCAACAGAATCAGGACAACTCACTTTGCTGTGTCTACTATATCAGCAGGGCTTGGGAAGAAGTGACTACTGAACCAGTACAACATTCCAAGAACCGTCTACTGATATCGGTTATAAAAAAAAAGCGTCTAGCTAAATCAGGAAAAGACATTTACCCCAGGATGTAACTACCTTTACCCCGATATGTAACGGCCTTTACCCCGGTGTGTAACGGCCTTTACCCCGGTGTGTAAAGAGTCTTTCCCCGGCATGTAACGTCTTTTACATAAGGATGTAACAACGCTGTAAATGTAATGTATTGACAATAAGTTCCTAAACCCATCCATCAGTTTACCACTTCTTATACTGCAAATGACTATTTCTGCCATCCTCCTTCATCGTGGAATATAGAATTAAATAATAATCACACAAAGTATATTTTCAGCAAAAAACTTTTAAATAAATAATAAAAACACCACCTTTGTAGTTCATTCTTTCAGAGTCTATGTGGAATAGTACTTTACTATACAAAGACACTACCATTCAGAATGCGTAAATGTAAGATGAATCAATATGCAGAAAGAAAATGATACTTTATTGGTAGCCAAGTTGAGAGAAGGCAATAAATTTGCCTTTGAAGCATTGTACGAAAAATACAGTGCCAGGCTGTACAACACCATCGTCCTTCTCGTATATGACAAATCATTAGCCAAAGACATCACCCAAAGCAGCTTCATGACGATATGGGAAAAACGCAGTAATCTGGATACCGAGAAAAGTTTTCCGGCATATCTATGCACCATCGCACGCAACATGGTATACAAAGAAACCGAACGAAGATTATTACACAACAAATTTGTAGAAAACAAGCTGAAAACAGAAGCAGAGGCTATCGAGGAAGATACGATGGATATGGACGTCTCCATCATTGAAAAACAGATAGAGCAACTTCTGCAAAGCCTGCCAGAAGTTTCACGGGAAGTCTTTCAGCTGAAAAGAGCAGGAAAACTGTCCAACAAGGAAATCGCCTCACAGCTAGATTTGACGGAACGTGCCGTAGAGGCTCATTTCTACCGTACTATGAAACTACTGAAAGAAGAATTACGCAAATTCATCATGCTTTTCCTCTCCTTCTACTTTCTAAATAATTGTTAAAGCACGAAAATCCGTGAGTGTTTTGGCAGGCATACAGATATATACTACAGAACATGGATAAAAAAGACAGTCATATTGAACTTTTGGATCGTTTCTTTCGAGGACTGACCAGCCCTGAAGAAGATGTACAGTTGAAATCATGGATTAAGCGACCGGATTTTCAACAGAAATTTTCCGCATACTATCAGCAATGCTGGGCACTGGCTCCGGACACGATGGACAAAGCCGTACAAAATGAAATGTTCACCGAACTTTTAAGCCAGATAGACGCAAGTTCCACCACGGAAACGAAGGTCCTGAAAACAAGGAACCGTTTCCTGCGTCAGATTGGGCGCTATGCTGCAGTTGCCTGCATCATATTGGCAGTGGGAAGCGGAGCCTATTATGCAGGAGTCAAACGACCGGCCGATGACGCCAATACAGAAGTCACCATGTCCGTATCCAACGGGCAGAAGGCCGACATCATTTTGGCTGACGGCACAAAGGTCTACATCAATTCTGATTCAAGAATTGTATATGACAACACTTACAACAAGAAAACACGTATGGTCTCCCTGGAAGGAGAGGCCTATTTTGAAGTTGCAAAGGACAAGGAAAAGCCTTTCATCGTGAAAGCAAATGGCATCAATGTACAAGCGTTAGGTACAAGCTTCAATATACGTGCACATAAAGACGATAAATCAGTAGCTGTAATCCTGATAAGTGGAAAGGTTAAAGTAGACGACGGCAGACACGAGGCATATATGAAGCCAAACGAAAGGCTCGTTTGCAACCTGACCAATGGACAGTTCGAAAAAAGCGAGCTTCATCCTAATGCAAGTTATTTGCTATGGAGAAGCAATGAACTAGCGTTCTACGGTGAATCTTTTGAAGAAATTTGTACCATGCTTACACGAATGTATAATTGCAAATTTATATTCAAAAACGAGAAAGTAAAACAATATACTTATCACGGCATCATCAAGAATAGCAGTTTGAATAATGTATTAGAATACATCAGCCAAGCTGGCGGCATTAATTACAAAATAAAATCTGATAATACGATCGTAATATATTAGTAGTGTTTAATAAACTCTTTATGTTAACTTAAAAAGGAAAATATGGAATAGATTTTATAAACTTTTTACTTCATCAAACACAACTGCCAGCTTTCGGCAGCAAAATAAAATTCTAGTTTAAACATTCACGAGAAATTCGTCATAAGTTACTCTAATATCTTATTAGAGCAGGTCTTTGGTACGCCTTTCTCAAAATAAAAAACAATTAATCTAATATTATTAGACATGAGACAAAACAAAATGATTATGCGGTCTTTAGTACTGCTGGGTGCCCTGTTTTTCTGGGGAAACAGCTTCGCCCAAATCAGTTTATCTGTAAACAAGCAGACCATCAAGCAGATTATACCGCAAATTGAAAAAGCTAGCGGTTATAACGTATTCTACACAGACAAACTTCCCAATCTTGAAACAAAAAAGGATTTAAATGTATCAAATGCTTCACTTGAGGCCGTATTGAAAGAATTATTTAAAGGAACGAAAATCTCCTTTGAAATAAAAGCAAACAAGCAGATTTTGCTGTTCCAGCAAACCAACAAATCTGTAGGTGCTAAAAAGAAAGTAACCGGTAGAATCGTAGACGAAAATGATGAGCCGCTTATCGGAGCTTCCGTTATTATCAAAGGCTCTACACAAGGAACAATAACCAACATTGACGGTGAATATACATTGGAAGATGTGCCGGAGAAAGCTACTCTAACCGTTTCTTACGTAGGCTATATACCGGCATCTGTTGCTGTCAACGGTAAAAACGCAATCAATGTAGTGCTGCAAGAAGATTCAAAGACTTTGGAAGAAGTTGTTGTTATCGGTTATGGTACCGTAAAAAAGAAAGACTTAACCGGTGCAGTAGGTTCTGTGGGAGGTGCAGAAGTAGCCGCCCGTAAAACAACTTCCCTTTCCACCGCTTTGCAAGGAACCATCCCAGGGTTAATGGTAACCCGTAACAATAATGCGCCTGGTGCAAATGCAGACAAGATATATGTACGTGGTATCACAACCATCGGGAATTCAGATCCTCTGGTTATCGTTGATGGAGTGCCTGGTGACATCAATTCAGTAAATGCCAACGACGTTGAGAGCATTTCTGTATTGAAAGATGCTGCTTCCGCTGCTATCTATGGTTCTCGTGCCGCTGCCGGCGTTATTCTTGTCACCACCAAAAGAGCCAGTGACAAGGAACTGTCATTGACCTATAACGGTGAATTCGGTTGGGAAATACCTACCGCAGAGCCTGAGGTTGTAGGCGTGCAACGTTTTCTGGAAATGGCTAATGAATTACGATATACAGATAATCCGGACGGTGGCAAATACCAAGCCTATTCAGAAGATCAAGTTAATAACTGGGTGAAAAACAATGCAACCAATCCCAACCAGTATCCTATAACCGACTGGCAAGATCTGATTCTTGAGAAATCCGCAACCCGTCAAAGTCACAGTATCCACCTTTCAGGCGGTAGCAAGGTTGTTAAGACCAAAGCATCCTTGGCGTATGATGAAGTAGGCGGTCTGTACGGTGACCGTTATTTCCAACGCTATACATTACGTGTAAACAATGACTTCAACATTACCCAAAAGTTAAGTGCTACATTGGACTTCAATGTTAAGCGCACTAAACACCACATGCCGCAATTCACTCCATTCGGAATGATGCGCTACATGCCTGCTATTTATGCAGGAGTATGGGATGACGGCCGTATAGCTGAAGGCAAATCGGGAGCCAACCCTTATGGATTGATGAAATTGGGTGGTACAACAGAAAAATGGTACACAGCATTGGGCGGTAAAGCATCTATTGATTTCAAGCCTTTTGACGGATTTAAAATTTCAGCAATCGTTGCTCCTCGCTTTAATTACGACAAGTTCAAAACATTCAAGAAAGCAGCCAGCTATACATTGGCAGATGATCCCAATACAATAGGGGGATACTTAGACAACAGCGGACTATACAACACAACCAAACTCTCAGAAACCCGCAATGACAGCTACAATGTCACTACACAATTAATAGCAAACTATGCAAAGAAGTTTGCCGGAAAACATGACATCAACCTTATGGCAGGTTACGAAAACTATTACGAATATATTGAAGAATTAGGTGCTGACAGAGACGGCTACGTTCTCACGAACTTTCCATACCTCAATAATGGACCTAAAGATTTAATTGGCAACTCTGGAAAAGGAAAAGAGTACGCTTATCGTTCCTACTTCGGACGTGTCATGTACAGCTATGCCGACAGATATTTATTCCAGGCTAATATACGTCATGACGGCTCATCACGTTTTGCAAAGAAACACAGATGGGGTACATTCCCTTCCTTCTCTGCCGGTTGGGTACTCAGCGAAGAAAATTTCATGAAGAATCTTAATTGGGACTGGCTGTCATTCTTGAAGATTAGAGCTACATGGGGAGCATTGGGTAATGAACGTATTGGCGATTTTCCATATATGTCAACCATTGCATTTGGGAACACTATTTTCTATCAAAACAACGGTATTTATTTTGACCAAACTGCATCTCAACAGAAATATGCCATTGAAAATGTAACATGGGAGAAAACTGAATCTACAGACATTGGGTTAGACATTTCTTTCTTGAACAACCGCTTACGTGTGAACGGTGACTATTACTGGAAAAATACTAAAGACATGCTATTAGCAATGGCTATCCCTGATTTTCTAGGATTCTCTGACCCAGACGTCAATGCCGGCAAAATGTCAACCAAAGGTTATGAATTGAATGTCAGCTGGAATGACCACATCGG
>SCPP01000063.1_pt1 | contig 165902 bp, 162 predicted proteins | sample 6106811 | NCBI WGS metagenome assembly SCPP01 (sample SAMN10720449, study PRJNA508395) | human gut metagenome | isolation source: Participant 2 stool, 15 month | host: Homo sapiens | collected 2018 | reverse complement strand
TAGAAGAGGCAGTAAATATCACCAGTGCGTGCATAAGTTATGTAACCCATGCATTCTAATACATCGGCACTCTTACCCATAGATTGTAACTGAATGTAAGGTGGATTGCCAATGATACAGTCAAATCCCAAAGTTGCCTTCGGCATCGAGTACTGGAAACTCTATACGCCATTCGAATGCACCAAGATAAATTTTGTTGGAGCGTATTTCCTCAAATATATTTTCTAAAGTCGCAATTTCTTTCTTTAAATCGGCAATGCGCTTGTCCGACGCTTTCTTTTCCTTTTTTGTCGGTTCAAACAGTTGAGGCGCTTGTAAGTTTGCCAACTCAGAGCGGCGTTTGTTCAATCTAACCAATCGTGCATCCCGGCGGTTGATCTCTGTTTTCAGTTTCGACTTGATTTCTGTTATAAACGTTTCCAAATCCTGCTTTTCGCTTTTACTTTGGGCATTTTTATATTTAGCTACAGCCTCCTTATATTGGCTGATGCTGATACTAGACTCTCAGTACGGTCTGAATACTGTCTGTCAAAGCGAATCGGTGAAGCAAAGAATTTCCACATTTGATGTTAATGTCGATATTTGGTAAGGTTTCTAAATAAGTGTAATTACTTTCAGCCGTATAGTAAGCATTCTTCAACAATTCAATCCACAGTCGTAGGCGGCAAATCTTCACAGAGTTGGGGTTAATATCAACGCCAAATAAACAGTTCTCAATGATTTGACGCTTCTCCTTGAAAAGAGTTTCCTGCATGCGGCGACTTTCCGCATTGAGTGGGTTGTAAGCAAATAAATTACCTTCGGTATCGGTAACAATCAGCTCGTCATTTTCAATGGCAAGTTGATAGTCCGCTTTGCGGATACGCTTACCGGTAGCATCTACCAAAATACCTAATTCGTATTTCAAGAGTATCAGTTCATTGAGAGCAGACACAAGAAAGTGACCCGAACCAACAGCTGGATCACACAGTCGCAAACTGTTAATTAGTTCATTAGCTTCGACTATATTGTCAATATGGTTGTATAGTTCTATACGGGTGGTACAATTCCAGCCATAATAACCATTAAACTTTTGCAACACGGTCTTGGTGATTGCTTCACGGCACATGAACATAGTGATAAAGCCTGGAGTGAATACTGAACCATCCTTGTGACCATTTATTTTCTCGAATATAAGCCCTAAAACAGAAGCATTGATGAGTGTTTTAGCCTCTTCTTACACTTCTTCACTGCCTTCGCTCGCAAAGTTATAAGCGTCGAGAAAAGCAAACAAATATTGCAGGGTGGGTAATGCGTTGACTTGTAGATTGCGTTTTTTATTTCGTAATACGCTACTCGCCAAGACAGGAAGTACCGTACGTTGTGAAAGGCTGTTTATCTTAATTGTTTTACTTTCCAAATCTGTCACCTCGAAAAGAGAACTGTTAAGATAGGGAACGTAAGCAAAATCACGCATAATGGAGTGTGTGCGGCTGCCCATGTCACGCAAGCACTTGGAAAAAGTGTGTTGAGATCATCATAGTCATGAATCTTAGTTATTGAAAGAAATTTATAGATTGCATCTCCATTGTGGTATTTCAACATCTGAGCCTCCAACAGTTTCAAGAAAGGATACGATTCATCCAAGTAATACACAATTCCATTGCAACATTGAATAACCGTTCCTCATAATCATTCCCATACAAACGACCATTTATGTGACGCAAACAATCTTCTGCATCCAGTTGGTTAATAGTATTCTCTAGTAATGAAGCCTCGTCACGCCGTTCCACAGCTTTGCGTACAATCACGGTTTTATTATTCTCTTTGCGTTCCTCAATACCAATAATGTGTAGCAGCTCAGTGTAGAATCCACGGTTGAGCGAATTGCTGTCATTTTGGAACGATAGCTTCAAAAGATGTGTATCGCTGAATATCTTATAAAGTTCGATAAGTTTGCGTGAAGCGCTACTGTCTGTTCTATCAAGCAGGTGTTGATAGTCTTGTAAGTTGAAGTAAGTGTATTCAAGGCTATCTTTCACCTCCTCAATATAGGTTGTTGCAATTTCAGTATAGAAGAAATCGGTTTTGTTACTGGTTTTGCGTCCATCCACAAAGTCTTGAAACTCACGACGTAATTGTTTGTTCTGATAGAATTTGCGTTCAAACTCATGGGCATCAAAATAAAGAATTCATGAATATTAGTAGCGATGAGATATTTAATATCATTGTTCTTCTTATTGACACGTTCTTTAAGATAGTATAGCAATAATTCCTGCAAAGCCTTACGATTAAGATTGTCATTAGAAATCATCTCACCTTTGTTGGTGGTACTCTTTACTTCAATCAATAACCCTATATTGGACTTGATAGTTTTATCCAATCGGATAGCCAAATCAATATCTTCTTCGGGAGCCATGTAGTATGGCTTGTAGAACGTTTCACTCAGAAAATTACGTAAATGTTCTTTTTGCGTGTGTTCTCTTTGCCCATCCACAATATTGTCTCTCAATGTGCGAAGGGCATTTTTGAATAAGTCAAAATCTGTTGTTTCAATCGCAACCTGTCTATATGCTTTGTTCAAAACTTGATTCGGTTTGAGTAGTCCCATAATGTTTGGTAAATGAGTTAATAAAATACAAAGGTAGTCTAAAAACTTGATAATAAAGAATGAACGTATTGGTTTAACGAAAGTTTGTTCTACTGCCAGCCATTATCAACAAACAATAGCAGCAGTAGATTTGACATGATTCTACTTATTATATTGTAATAGCCAGCCAAAGTAATCTTTTCACATCCGGATCTATCACAGGTTGGATAAGTTGTTAACCTGAAGGTAACCGACCTGATGGTATAGGAACAGGAAGAAGTCTGTAATCATGGCATTTACCCGGATAGAGAAGCCACATTTTTTATTGCCGGACTTCCGGCATTGCCTCATCCATGTGTGAAAAGGAGTTTTTTCTTTCACCACAACGTTCCTTTCACATACCCAAAGGGGGTAGTGGATCCAGACCTGCTTCGGCTTTCTTTTTCCTTCCCATATGACAAAAACCGACTATCCATGACTATTCCTGCCAGTGTGCCGGTCGTGCTTGCCTCTCATGGTTTCTTCCCTTATATTCGCACTGATATTTAAACGAGTTGAAAATATGGAAATATGCTACATCGAGGCCGGTGTCCTTGAGAGGATGCTGGCGCGCGCCGAGAACCTGTCCGCACGTGTGGACAGATTGTATGAGAGAAACCGCTGTAAGGAACCCGGAGAGTGACTGGACGGCCAGGATGTCTGCCTGCGCCTTGACATCTCGCCGCGTACCCTGCAGACTCTCCGCGATACCGGACGGCTGGCGTTCACCCGCCTCCAGCGCAAGTTCTATTACAAGCCCGAGGGATGTGGAGAAGCTGATGGTCTACGTCGGCATCAGACGCAAGGAGAAGGCAAGGTGAGAGAAAGAAGGAAGAACGGAAACCTTTAAAGAGCGGAAGAGATGGAAGGCATTATCGACAAGGAGAACGAACGTGTCCGCAGGTTCTTTGCCCTGCTGGACGACATGGAGAAAAAAGTGGAACGTCTTGCCCGTGACAACCGTCCTCCCTTCAACGGGGAACGGTTCCTGACCGACAGGGAGCTTTCCGGGATGTTGAAGATCAGCCGCAGGTGCCTGCAGGATTACAGGGACCAAGGACGGATTCTATATCCAGCTTGGCGGGAAGATCCTGTACAGGCAGTCGGACATCGAGAGGCTGCTGGAGGAGAACTATCACCCTGCATTGGTATAATATCGTATTTAAGTTTAAGGATTGTCGCCGGAATTGCATTTACGATTCCGGCGGCAGTTTTTATTTAGCCTGCGGCTTCCTTGCCGGCCGCGGGCTTTCTTCTTTCCATCAGCCGGTTCATGTCCGAGGATATCTTCCGGTCGGTGACCTGGGCGTAGACCTGCGTGCTGTCGATGTTCGTGTGGCCCATCATCCTGGCGATGCTCTCTATCGGAATACCCGCGGTCAGTGTCAGGGTCCCGAACGAATGCCGGGCCATGTGGTAGGACAGGTTCTCTTTCATGCCTAATGCCACGCCCATTCCATGTACCTCGTACCAGAGGACATCGCGGACCGGCAGCGGGAATACCGGCCTGTCGTCATCCGTGGTGTTGTAAAGATCCAGTATCTGTCCGGCTATGGGATGCAGCGGGATGAACGCCTCCACGTCCGTTTTGGCGCGGCGGATGCGGATATACCTTCTTCCTTCCGAGGTCGTTCCGATGTGACGGGGATGGAGAGCCCTTGTATCCGCGTAGGCCAGACCGGTCAGCGAGGAGAAGATGAACGTCCTGCGTGCCAGCTCCATCATCGGGTCGGGCAGCGGGGTTTCCATCATCCGCTTCAGTTCACTGCGGCTGATATGCCTTAGTTTAGGTGTTTCTTTCCTCTCGTATGCCACGTCCTCTATCGGATTGGCTCTTAGTATTTCCCGGTCCACGGCGATGTAGATGAGCCGGTTGAGCCAGCACAGGCAGTGGTTCACGTGTCCGTTCCTGTGTCCCAGCTCCTTCTTGAGAAAGACCTTGAACGATTCGGCGAACTCCTCGGTGATGTACGAAAAGGCGATGTCCTTCATCCCGCGGGATTCGATGAACTGCCTGAGGTTGAGCTGGGTGGTCTTCGACTGGCGGTAGGTGGAAGTGGAGTTGATCTCCTTGGAGCGGACCCTGAGCCGTTCGCGTTCCACCTCTCCGGCCTGCAGGAGGTATTCCGGTACGGAATTGGCGCCTGACACGGTGGTCTTGAGCAGTTCGGCCGTGACCACTCCCTGGTTCCTCAGCAGGTTCCCGTACGCCTCTTCCAACCGGCTGCGGAAGGCGGCAAGGCGGTTGTTCTCCCTGGCTGTTTTGATTTCACACTTCTTGTCCCAGTCCCCGGGTTTGCAATAGACGCCTGTCGTGACTGCCGATTTCTTTCCGTCGATGCTGATCCGGCAGAGGACGGCGGTCGTGCCGTCCGATTTCACCTTGTTACGGTTGATGTAGAATAAGAGCTTGAATGTACTGCGCATGATAATGATTGTTTAGGGATTAAAGGATAAGTTTCAAATCGCGGGTTGCCTCGACGAACCTGTCCATGTCCTCGAACAGCTTCTTCGGGGTTACGCGCGCGTATATCTGGGTGGTCTTTATGTTGGAGTGTCCCAGCATTTTGCAGATGGTCTCTATCGGCACTCCCTCCTCGAGCGTGACCAGCGAGGCGAAAGAATGCCGTCCCATGTGGTAGACAAGGTCCTGGCTCAGCCCTGCCATCAGGCGCAGGGATTTCATATTGGCCCTGAGCGTGTGGTAGTCCTGCGGCGGGAAAAGAGTCTCGCGGGTATCGTCCCGGTATTTCTCAATCAACGCGACGGCTTCCGGAAGCAGCTTGACACGTCCGAGGTAGTCGGTTTTCTTTCGCTGGTATTTCAGCCAGAGGCTGCCCTCGTCATCCCGGAAGAGGTTCTTCCGGGTGATGCTTACCGCATCGGCATAGGCGGTGCCGGTGTAACAGGCGAAGAGGAAGAGGTCTCCGGGTGATGACATGTGACCTGCGTTTTTCCGGTATCTCCAGATCACGCAGCTTCTCGAAATTCTCACGGCTGAGTGCTTTCGGTGTTGTCTCCTTCTGCTTGGGCAGCTTGAAGTGGCAGAAATGGTATTTCTCCGAGTGGCCCTCCTTGTAGGCGATGCGGCAGATCTTTTTCAAGATGGCCAGGTAGCCGCGAAGCGTGTCCACGGCATATCCCTTTTCCAGAAGGATGAAATCCTGATAGTCGCGGATGAACTGCTCGTTGAGCTGCCCGAAGACAAGGTCCGGAACCTTGAATTTCGCCTTGATGAATTCGGAAAGCGTGCGGTAGGTGAAGAGGTAGGTCGAGAGTGTGGTGGGCGCACGGTCCACACCGACACGGGCCTTCATTTCCCCGTTATGCCGGTCGAGAAGTTTGAGCAGGGTCATCTGCATGTCCGCATTGCCCTGGAACATGTCCCTGACCGCGGCGGCATCGAAATCCCTTTTTCTTTCCATGAGGGAATTGAAGGCCGAGTGTACGGCAAGCAGCAGTCTTTCTATTTTTTCATTGGTCTCCACCGCTTCCCGGCTCTTGCCGTTCAGCCGGCTCTCACGCGCGTTCCACAGCCCGGGGGTGCAGGAGAGCTTGCAGCTGAACTGCGCCATCGTGCGGTTGAGGGTGATCCGTCCCATGATCGGGGCTTTGCCGGTCTTGTCCGGCTCGCTCTTTTTCAGGTAGAGCAGCACCTTGAATTTTTCCACTTTCATAACGCTCTTTTTTAGGTTGTAAAAATACTCCTTTGAAAAGCGTCCTTTGGCATGCAAAACATTGATAAACAGTGAATACAAATCCGCTTTGTTCTTATCGGTAAAAATTCGGTTACCTGCCGTCGTTTCCGAAACAGGCGGCTAACAGTCTGGTAACTGAAACGTCGCAATATTTTGTTTTCTTTTGCAGGTCTGTCTGTTCTGCAATTCTCGCAAAATGCTTAATTATAAACGTTTTACGTTTAATTATCGTCATTCTGTTTTTTATTGCATTTCTAAATATTACTTATGCAGCGCGCCATACATGGGCTACGTTGGCTTTTCATGCAGGAATGAGTATCGGCATCATCAGCAAGGCATTGGGCCATTTCTCTATCAAGGTGACGGAAACATACCTGAAACCTTTTGAGAATGAAAAGGTGGATGCGGCCAATGAAGAACTGATAATCTCGGTCGCAGGATACAATGAAAAGAAAGTTGCATGAAAAATGCCGTCTGACAATGGCTCTGGTAAGGGAAGTGTTACTTACCAAGTAACGGATAGTTTGATTCACAAAGATTGGAATTCTTCCTCATAAATCCAAATAATAGTTTAGTTTTCTATAAAAATCTTATCATTTTATTTGTTTACCGACACAACACACGAAAAAATACATATTGTTCCGGTGTGTATTCTGAAAAACACACAAAGTGCTCCTCCATTTCTGATGCCTCAAAAACGGAATATATTTCTTTACATCATTATATGACTCCCAAAACAGCTTTTTTATTGCGGATAGAGAAGACTATCCGTTACTTGGTAAGTAACGGCTTGACAAAGCAAATTATAATGATACTTATAAAAATAAAACACTTGCTTTTTGCATCGGGAAACATGCTGCTATTGTGGGTGTTTTACAACTTCACCTTCTTCATGTTGGTCGCTTGTAGTCACCGTGAGCAGGTTTACTCCCTTGAAACTGAAATCATGATCAGTGCCGATTGGAGTCGGTCGGGATTGAATGAGAAGGAACAGGATTATGGTGCCACCACTGTATTCTATCCTACAGACGGCAGTAGTCCCATTATGGTACTGATGGGCGACCGAACGTATAAGACTGTGTATCTGAAAGAAGGACGTTATGACGTTGTTCTCTTTAACCGTTCATTTGACGATTTTGGTAACCTGGGCTTTAGGGGAGAAGATGCCTACCGGACGTTGGAGGCACATGCCACAAATGTGGTGACAAAGAATGTCCCTTCCACGGAGATAATCATTATGGATAGTCCCGACGAACTTGCAGCCGATTGTATGGAAAGTTTTGAAGTGACTCCGGGCATGTCGGGAAACTATTCATCGGGCATGACTAACTGGGGGAGCAAAAAGATTGACGGTAGTAAAAATGGTTGCCAGCTCTGTTTCCTTCCCCAAAAACTGACTCAAAAGATAACAGTTAAAATCCGTATTAAAGGAATGAACAATATACGTAATGCCACTTGTAAATTGGATGGTATTGCAGAATCTGTGTTTCTCGCTTCGGGACAGATTTCAGAAAAGACTGTGGCGCAGGAGTTTTGTCTCGGTAATCCCGTTTATAATTCCGGATCGGCGACGGACGGAACACTAAGCGCCTCTATCAGCGTGTTTGGTTTTGATACGGAGATTTCACATAACCTGCATTTGAGAGCAGAATTGGTGGACGGGAAAACCACATTTGAAGAAAGTTTTGATGATCTGAAAATAAGCCAGTTGGAAGAAGGAGATGGAAGAATGAGCATTTTCATCGACATGACGTGCGAAAAAAAAGTACCGAATGTGAAAGTTGAAGGAAGTTCGGGTTTTGACGCCAACGTGGATGACTGGGAGGATGAAGTGAACAGTGATATAGATATTTGAGGACATAATTAATATTAATTGAAAAAATGAATAGAAGATGGGAACGAAAAGTTTATTGATGGCAATGGCAGCGCTGACGATAGCCGGTTGCTCGCAAAATGAAGTTACGGAGATAAATCCGGATGCAGACCGGACAATCGGTTTGGATGTATATACGGGAGTACAGACCAGAGGAACGGAAACCACTACGTCCACGCTGAAAGAAGCGGATGCCGGTTTCGGTATTTTTGCCTATAAAACAAGCAAGGAAGGATGGGATAGTGAGAAAGCGAGTACAACACCCGATTTTATGTATAATGAACATGCTACATGGACTTCCGGTAGTTGGGGGTATGCTTCTCTGCGTTTTTGGCCGACGAATGATGATAAAATAACTTTCTTCGCTTATGCACCTTATGAATCCAATCCGGGAGAGGGAACAGACCAAAAAATAATTTTATCGGCACAAAGTGATAAAGAGGCTCCTAAAATCACCTTTGAAGTAAAAACTTCAAATAATTGGAAAGATATGGTGGATTTAGTAACGGATTGCCGTACTGCCATAAAAGACTTGACTTCTGAGAGCAATGTCGGTAACAAAGGAACAGTCCAGTTTAAATTCAGCCATGTGCTTACCCAAATAGCCAATGTCAAGGTGAAGCCGGACGTGAATCTGGGCGCTGAAACAAGAATCTTTGTAACAGGATTAAAACTGTCTCCGGGAAGTGGAATACTTTACAACAAAGCGGTTTATGATTTCGGTACTGATGCTTGGAATGCCATCTCACCTTCCGCATCCTATTTTTCGGCTGAGCAAGACCTTAGTGAGTTTGTGAATAGAACAGGCATTGACCAATGGGGGTATAAGAAGAGTGCTGTCGACGTGAGTAGTAATACCGATGCAACAGCTTTGTTCTCAGAAAAGGAAGCTCTTTATTTCATTCCTGTGAATAACCAAAACGGTACAGCCAAGGAAGGGGATTTGAGCCTAAAGATTAGTTATGATGTTGTGACAAAGGTGAATGATAGTAGTAATCTGACAAGTACTGTGACGGATAAAGAAGTCAAATTGCCGCAAGGAACTTTTAAAAAAGGGACACAGCATACTTACGTGTTGACCATCAAGATGAATGCTATCAGTATTGCTGTTGATGACAATATGACGGGATGGACCAGTAATGGGGAAAGTAACATTTAGGTAGAAGGAGTATGAAAGGAAAAGCAGAAGATATAGGGATGAAGCGGTTGTGTAGCATCCTCCTTGCATTACTTTTGTTGTTGGGAGCATGCAGTGGGGAAGAAAGTAAGAACGGACTTCCGCAGGAGAATCTTCCTATCGGCTTTTCTGGAGTTATTACAATGACGAGGGGAACCGGGAAATTTGCCACTGCCGGTGAACTTAAGAATGTGGGAGTGTTTGCATATTTTACACATGGAAAATTCAACGAGAATACTGCCATACCGAATTTTATGTATAACCAGCTTGTGGAAAAACAACTGGATGAGGGAACATGGTCTTATAGTCCGGTCAAGTTCTGGCCGGACAATTCCACCACGGATAAAATCAGTTTCTTTGCTTATGCCCCTTACGTGAATGAAGTGGAAAATGGTTACCTCTCTTTTCAGAATGAAGGAACGGCAAGCGGATTTCCGGTGTTGGGGTATACCGTTCCGATAGCTGTAAATAATCAGATAGATTTTCTTGCCGCAACTCCGGTAATGAATCAAAGCAATGGTAATGTAACTTTCAAACTGCACCATACACTGACCAAGGTCAATGTCTATATAAAAAGTAATGATAATACGGAGGGAAAGTCAGTAACTTCCTTCTCGATTACGGGAATGAAGAGTGGATTGCTTACCTATTATAATCCTACAGCAGATAGTGACATAGGCTGGAAGTGGACATATCCATCGGCTGATGAAAAGGAAAACTTTACCACCGGTATAATAAGTTTTCCGGTACCGGATCAATTATAGAAAAGAAACTGCTTGCAACCTTCTTTCTGCTTCCTGCCGGGGCAGGAAGTAAGTTCAATATTTCTTATCAATATACGGCCAAAGATAGTAATAATGCTCTTGTTGTTCAAACTGTCAGTATGGAAAACCTGTTTTACCTCTGACTGACAATTGGGCTTTGGGAAGGGCTGTCAGCTATACTATAGGTATAGCAAGAAAGGCAATTACTGTGATGCCGGAGAACGGCCCCGTATCATGGGAAGAGAATACTGAAACCGAGACCGTTATTGGAACGGAAGCAAAACAAGAAACTGATTGACCTGACGGGGTAATTCTGGACTTCGCAAAAGATGCCAATCTGTTTAAAGTAAGATAATATGAAAAGATATATGAAATTTTTCACTGGAATAGTATTTGGGGCATCCTTTTAGTGTGTAGTGCATGCACTGACGAATACGAAGCAAACAATGGAGGTATGAAGGTGCTGTGAGGAGTACCCTTTACAGTTCGGGCTATAGTCGCTGATTTTGAAGAGCTCTCCAATGCAGGAAAGTCCTCTACACGTACCTCTGTAAGGGACGAACATTTTAAAATGGAGTTTGTCGATGGTGATTCGATTGGTGTTTTGCCATAAAGGACGGTGCTATAATGGATAATATTGATAATGCCAAATTGGTTTACAATATGTCAAGCGGCAGTTGGAATCCGGTGGGAAATGGTACACTTTATTGGTATGATGGAGTGAGTTATGTCGCTTACTATCCATATAGGAAGAATATCACAATAGATCTCTCAAAAGGTATGGACGGAGCCATTGCTTCACTGACCGGGAATGAAAACTGCAACCTGCGAAGGACCAGTCCACAACAGAAAAGCATATTGCCAGCGATTTGTTGGTTGCCACCGGCGTACCTGCTATTGACAATTCTTCCGGAATAATCCTGAACTTGCTGTTTCAACACCAGTTTGCATTGCTTGTATTGCAACCGCAAGTATACGTAGGTTGTTTTGCACCAGAAAAGCAGGCTTTGTTTACCATAGGGAATCGAGGGTTTTAGGAACAGACTCGGCGGCTATTAATGTGAGTCTGAACGGTATTACTCCATATCAGATAGATTCTTTGAAATATTGTGCCATTGTTCCGCCGCAAGCAAATGCACGGGTTACCGGAAACTATATGACTACCGATGGCAGAGATGATACGAATGTAAAGATAAATTATTCGGGCAGCTCCATCAGTTTTACTTCTGGAAAATGCTATACCTTGAAGGTTATTAGTCCCGTACCCGGTAAAGGAAGTATAGAAAGAAAGCTTTATCCCGGGATTTTGTCTTTCAGAACGAAATCGATAAAAGAATAGAAGTACATCCGGAAACGGGAAGTTGGAAGAAGATGGGAAAATCTATGATTATGAAAATGCTATCGGAATGGTAATTACTTGCGATCCGGAAAGGATGACAGACGAGAGGTGTAATAAAAAGGATGGAATCATGCCTATGTGATGATGTTGGATAGTTTGAAAGAAGGGAATTGGGGACCGATGGATTTAATCGAAGCGGATATTGATACAATATCAATAGCTGATGTGAAGTCAAAGCATGATTTTAGCAGAATTAAGAATAACATGAACGGGTACTCTGAAACTTTACAAATGCTGGCAAATCATGAGGGTGATGCATCTTTGTAAGCGACTGTCGTGCTTTTTATCTGGTGAAAACTTACAATAACAGCAATAAGGTGCCGGATGGGATCGAACGTAGTCCGTGGTTTCTGCCAAGCATAGGGCAATGGTTTGATGTATTGGTGAATATTTGTGGAAGATCTCCGGAAAACTTCCAGCACAATACCGGTAATGGTTTACAAGATGAAAAGTGGGGACAGGAAACGTTAGATAAATTAGAAGGACAGTTATCCAAAGTTGGTAAATCGTTACCGCAGTTTAACGTGAACTACAGACTTGGTTTCAGTTGCAGTTCTCAATATGATAAAGATAGAAGCTGGATGCTTCTCTGGCATATTGATGATCCCTTATATAAGTGGGAAAGGGTTTGCTTACAAGGATATAATAAGACTTCTGCATGGCATGTCCGGCCGTTTTTTGCATTTTAATCATTCCTTGATTAAAAATAGTCCTAATCTAAGTTTGAATTCATTATGAAAAAGTCCGGATAGCGCATTGATATTTTATGTAATTTCGTTTGTGTTCTCGAAATAGTGGAGTATCTTTGTTTTCATTTAAATATATTATGATTATGAAACTGAATACTTATCGCTTGTCTTCTTTGGAAGACCCTACTGATGAACAACTGCATGCTTTGATGGAACAAGTGGCTGTTGCGGCCCGTGAAAGTTCTCGCAAGGCAAAAGAGAATTGGAGCGGAGAATGCAAGAGGTGAGAGAAAATTGAAAGCATATAGAGCTAAAATGTAAGTGATATATCCATGTGATGAACGAAAAAAATCCGACACTTTGTATAGTAGCTGGTCCGAATGGTTCGGGTAAAACTTCTACGACAGTGCAACTGCTTCATAATGAATGGGCAGAAAATAGCCTTTACATTAATCCTGATAATATAGCGCAAGAACAATATGGTGATTGGAATTCTCCCGTTGCAGTATTGAAGGCAGCAGAATTGGCGACTAAAATGCGTTATGAGTGTTTAAGGAAAAGGCAAGATTTTGTATTTGAAACAGTCTTTTCCTCAGACGAAAAACTTGCATTTGTTGAAGAAGCAAAAAAAGCAGGATTTTTATTCGCATTTTTTTTGTCTGTACAAATAATCCTGAGATAAATGTACGGCGTATTACACAGCGCTATTTGAATGGAGGGCATGAAGTTCCCATTTCCAAAATTATTTCCCGTTATTATAAATCGTTATTGAATATAGGCAAAGCAATATCCTTGGTTGATAGGGTATATGTCTACGATAATTCAATAGAAAATCAAATTCCTCGATTATTGTTCCGCACTGTAAACGGGACCCTCTTCAAACAATATGTAGAGGAAATCCCGCAGTGGGCACAGTTCCTTATCAAATAGAGAATGAAAAGAGTCTATACCAAAACTGGAGACAAAGGAACAACGGGTATTCATGGTGGCGCGCGTGTGCCGAAAGATGACATCCGTATCGAGGCAAACGGATGCCTTGATGAATTGAATGCCGTGATTGGTATCGTGCGCTCCATGCTGGCGGCAGAAGATGGATGGCAGGAGTTGCTGCATGCTGTCCAGCGGGAACTGATGGTGGTGATGAGCCATGTGGCCACTCCCTCGGGAGTGGTGAACCCTAATCCGCTTTGCCGCAGAGCTCACGCTGCGCTGTGAGCAGGAGATGGATGCCATGACCGTCCTGCTGATGACGGACAACGGCTACTTCCTTTGCCTGGTGGCACTCCCATATCAGCCCAACTGCAGTTTGCCCGTACCGTGGCCCGCCGTGCCGAACGCCGTTTGTGGACACTCCATCGCCAAGACCCTGTGAACGAGGATATTCTGCGCTTCATCAACCGCCTTTCGGACTTGTTCTTCGTCATGGCCCGCATGGAGATGCAGCGGCAGGACTGGCCGGAGGAGAAATGGCAAGAGTTTGCCTACAAAAGGAAAAGACTGTAAGCACTTATCGCTAACCGCCGGGAAGCTGTTTTCAGCATAGGGGTTCTATTTGCTGTCCGAGCCTTAAATCATACAGACATGCCCGTACTTCCGCTTCGCTGCCGATATGCTTTCCTGCATCGTCGGACAGCTTCACGCATTCGCGCCATTCCTGGTTGACGTTCATCTTGCATTGCGTCAGTTTCATTACGATGTTGGAGGGCTTGAATCCGGTATCATTCGTCAGATTGGTGCCGATGCCGAAGGAACAGCGGATTTTGCCCCTGCAATGCTCCTGGATGTCGAGTGCCTTGCCAAAATCGAGCGCATTGCTGAAGACGATGGTTTTAGTGGTAGGGTCGATGCCCAGTTCGCGGTAGCGGGCAACGAGCTTGTCGGTGAAATCGAATTCATCGCCGGAGTCGCAGCGTACACCGTCGAATAGTTTGGCCTGCTTGCGGCTCAGGTTACTTAAGAAAATGCCGGAGGTATAGGTATCGGACAGTGCGATGCCCAAGTCACCGTCGTACACGTTCACCCAGTTTTCCAAGGCCATGTAGTTGGCGTGTTTGTAGCCGAACTGTGCGCCGTGGAACATGAACCATTCATGCGGATGCGTCCCCATAGGCTTCATGCCGTATTTCATGGCGAAGTGGCAGTTGGAAGTCCCGGTACAGTATTCGGCGGCTTCCTTCAGACGGTCTATGACTTTGTCCTGTACCTCGAACGAGAAGCGTCTCCGGGTGCCGAACTCTGAAAAATACAGCTGGTGTCGGTTGGAGAGTGCCACCTTTTCGGACAGTTTGCAGAGTATGCCGTCCATGTCGGCCACGTTTCCCAAAGAACGGTTCTTTATTTCGGATACGATGGAAAGCAGGGGGACTTCGTAAAGGGTGGCCTTGTACAGATAGTCCGTGATTTCAATGTTCAAGTGCCGGTCCTCGTCCAGATGGATGCTTACCTTCTCCGGCTGGAAGCGGAAGGAGGAGAGCCACTCCCAATAGACCCTCGGCAGGAAACGGCAGTGGCGGGTCATGTATTCCAGCTCTTCGGCAGTAAGTACGGTCTGTGCCAGGCTGTCCACCGCCTTTTGCAGTTCCTTCAGAAACGTGTCCGTATAGGCGGTGTCGTCTCTGTCCTTGAAGCTGAAAGTGCCCATGGCATAGGGAAACAATTTGATGTAGGCATACGAGGTGGTGAATTTGTAAAGGTCTGTATCGAGTATGGTATGAATCATGGCAAAATATTCTTTAGTTATGATGTTCGATTTTGGGGATGAAGATAGTGAAAATTTCTTATTTGACCAGCCTCTATCTGTTAACAACGGCATATTCCTATTAAACCATGTTATAAATAAGACCGTTATGAGCTGAAATTTTGGAGAATTCGGAGGAGTCCGTATATTTGCAATGTGTTTTTCATAGTATTAGATTTAAGGTTAACAAAAGATTGGCTGTCTGGGATAGATAGCCTTTTTTATGCCTTCACTTTTCCTTTTCCGTAGAGGTGGCGTGTAGTGCAGAGCGCCAAAGTTCCATAGACCAATACTTGTATCCACATCGTCAACATCTGCGGCCATACGTCGGCCAGCGTTCCACCCATTGAATTCAGTTTTACAAAAGCAAGTACGGCAGGACCTGCCGGAAACAGATAGTGGGCTGTCTGCCAATACCACGGCATCAGCTCCAGCGGATAGGACACGCCCGAAAGGAAGATATAGCCCACAGAGAAGAAGGCTATCATCAGCAACGGCGCTTCGGAGTCTGTAAACCAGCGGGAGACGGCCAGGGCAAGGAAACTCGTGCCCAGCAGGAAGGGTATCATCATTGTGACGATGTCTCCTCCGCTGCCGATGTGTGGGATGCTGAACAGGTGCGGCAACAGTCCCAGCAGGAATAGGGAAAACACCACGTAGAGCATGAAGTATACGAAGGTCCTGCCTCCGACAATCCGTAATGTATCCTTCAATGAGTCGGCACGCATCAGCCGTATTCCTTTTCTTCGGGCTTCCGCTTCCTCGCCCGTCAGCATGGCAATCACCATCAGCATCGTCTGGAAGATGATGACAATTAGGACGGCGGGAATCAGATAGGAACCGTAGCCCTCTGTATAGTTGTAGAGCGCCGTGCCGGACACGCTGACGGGAGCGGACGAAGCCACTGCCAGCAGTCCTTGCGGAGGTAGGAATACGGTGCCCTCCATGCGGTGGGCATCGTTCACGGCAAGCATGACGCGCGCACTGGATTCTTGCAGTCCTTTGAAGTTGAGGAAAGCGTCCGTGGCGGCATAGAGTACGAAGACCGAAGTCTCGCCCCGTGCCACACGTGCCTCGAAGTCGGCAGGCAGGTAAAGGATGCCTGCCACGTCGCCCTGCTTCATCCATTGGCGGGCTTCGAGGATGTTGGGTGTCTGGCCGTAGACGGCGGTCTGGGGAGTGGCGTCGAGCAGTCGGATGTATTCGCGGCTGAGGGTGGAGTGGGAGAGGTCTACCACTGCGACGGGAGCCTTGCGCACCAGGTTGGGGGCGTACATGTAGTTGTAGAGCAGTCCGTAGAGGAAGATACCGCCTGCCAGCACGAGCAGGATGGCGGGATTGGTGGCGATGGCATGCCACTCGTGGCGGATGACGGAAGCTGTTGACAATGCGGTAGGTGGGCAAGGTGATGGGGAGGCGGAGATTGCTTCTTCCCTTATCTCTTTTTTTATCCACCATTTCAGCAATGGCAGTATCAGCAGTGCTGCCAATAGGAAGATGAAGAGTGTAGCTACCGACTGCCAGAAGTAGGCAAACCCTGCATCGAAGTAAATCATGGCTTGTGCCGCCTCCGTGAAGTGCCGCACGGGGAAGAGGTAGGAGGCCGCATGCACGGGCGCATACATGGCTGTAACGGGAAACGTGACTCCGGACAGCGTAGCCCCCAACGACCCCACCATGGATACTACACTGATGATATAGGCAATCTTGGGAAAGACAGAATAGATAAAGACCGCCAATGCCTGGGTAGCGATGATGAAGAGCACGGTCACTGCATTCATCAGCCACAGACTGCCAGCGAAGGGGATATGTAGCGGGCCGAACAGTACATAGTTTGCCAGGATACCGATGGACGAGAAGATGAGGGTATAGGGCAGCAGTTTCCCTGCTACGGCAGTGAGGATATTGCCTCGTGCCGTCTCCAGCCATTCGCCGACGCTGCCGAATTTCAGTTCGCTGCCTATGGAGTAGACGGTGGTGAGCAGGATGAGTATCTGGAACAGTACGAAAAAGAAAGGCTGGCTCAGGTAGATGGAGTAGTCCATGTCCGGATTGTAGAGGGGATGGGTACTGGCTTCTACGGGGAGCAGAAAGGTCTGTATCTGTTCTCCGCTGACTCCCAGAGCTTCGGCCTGCATCACGATGGGCGAGAGCGCCACGGGGGCAAGCGTATTCTCGAACGCCGCCATCAGCTCGCTGCCTACCGAAAGAAGGGCATAGTGGTAATAATAGGTGAGCGTTGCGCCAGTTCCCGTCACCGCCTTCTGTTCGAAGCGGGGCGGGATGACGAGGTAGCCGTATATGTCCTTCTGTTGCAATGCCCGGCGGGCGTCGGCTTCGTCGGTGAAGTGCTCCGTCACACGGAAGGTGGGGGCGGCAGAGATGCGCCGGGAGATATTGCGCGAAGTGGCAGTGTTGTCCAGGTCGACGATACCCACGGGAATGTTCTCCATCTGTCCGTTTCCAAAGATGGTGGCCATGAAGAACAGACAGAGCAAGGGTAGCACGACGCAGACGCCGAGGTATAGACGGCGGGAGGTCATGCGGTGCCATTCGCGACGGATAACCATGCGGAGCGCTTTCATTGCGTAGCCAAATTCTTTATCTTTCATTTTTTATTCTTCATTTTTAAGAGTACGGACATCCCCGGTCTCAATCCCTCTACCTGCTGTGTGGGACGTGCGTGTATCTCGAACGTCTGCATGTCATAGCTGCCCGTCTGTTTGGTGGATTTCCAGGTGGCGAAGCTGCCCAGCGGACTGATGTAGTAGATGCGGAATTCAATGTCCTTGCCGTCGATGGCGGGGACATCGGCACGGAAAGTGCCTCCCATCTTGAATTGCGGCATCAGGTCCTCGCGTATGTTCAGTACCACGTGTGCATCGTCCATCACGACAAGGCTCATGATGGGAGTACCGGGGGCCACCAGCTCTCCGCGTTTGGGGAAGATGGTGGCTATCTGGCCATCTTCGGGAGCAGTCAGGCGGGAGTCGACGAGGAGGGAGGAGACTTCATCGACAGTGCTTCGCGCCGCTTCCACCAGGCTGCGGGCCGAGGCGCGGTCCTCGCTCTGCGCTCCGTCCACGGCCATCTGGTATTGCTCGTAGGCGGCACGTTCGGCGGCTTGGGCGGCTTTGTACATGGCTTCCACCTCGTCACGCCGCTGGGAGGTGACGACACTGTCCTTATAAAGCGTTACAATGCGTTGGTAAGTGGTCTTGGCGAGGGCAAGGTCGCTCTGCGTCTTGTTCCAGAGTTGCCTGGCGGTGGCCACAATCTGGCGGCGGGTACCGGCGTCTATCTTCTTGTTCTGCTCCTGGGCCACCTGCTCCAGGGCATTCACCTGGCGGTATTTGGCTTCGATGGTGGGGCTGTTGATGACGACAAGCGTATCGCCTGCCTTCACCCAGTCGCCCTCTTGTACGAGGAAGGAGTCCACACGTCCGGGCAGCTTTCCGCTGATACGTATTTCCGTTGCTTCCACTTGTCCTTGCAGGACCAGGGGCTGCCGGTTCATGAGTAACATGCCGGCAAGCGAAATGATGACCGTTGCGGCCAGGATAATGACGAATGCAATGCTGATGCTTTTATTATTGATTTTCATAAAGGGTAGGTTTTAATAAGTTGTCTCGAAATATTTCTCGAACCGTTCCGGCGTTCCGCAGATAGCCAGCAGGTTCATCAGTGCCACATCATATTCGTAATAGGCTGCCAGACGCGCCACGCGGACGGTTGCCAGCATCGTTTCCGCATCTACGACCTCGGTACTGGTTGCCATGCCTTCGGCAAAGGATTTCTTGCGGATTCGCACCAGCTCTTCGCTCAGCTCGATGGTGGTATTCAAGGCGCGTACGTTGTCTTGTGCCTTTTGCAGTTGGGTGTAGAGCTTGTCGATGCCTACGCTCAGGTCTTCTTTGGCTTTTTCTTGTCCCAGGGCAAGGGTCTGCTGGGCTATCTTCGACTGGCGGATGCGCTTCTCACGCGCCAGTCCGTCGAACAGGTTCCAGGTGAAGCCCACACCTACGATGGTGCGGGGGACAAGATTGCTTTGTATGCCGTGGGCATAGAGGGTCTGCTTGCCGAATACGGCGATGTCCGGCAGGTAGCCGCTCTGGTCGATGCGGAGCTGCTGGCGGGCAATCTGTGACTGCAGTTGCAGTTGGTTCACGGTGTAGTTCTCCACCCGCATGGCTTGCAGGAACTCCTCTTTGGCGGGCAGTTGGTTGTTGATGAAAAGCTCCGAAGTAGGATGGATGCTGCATGTGTCTTGCAGGTTGAGCAGGGTGCGCAGGGCACTTTGCACGACGGAGGCCTCCTTCCGGGCAGCCTCCAGTGAACGGGCAGCTTCATCCATATTCACTTGGGCAAAGAGCCGGCCTGCCTTGTCTATCATGCCGGCAGCTTCCAGTTTAAGGGCATTCTGGTAATGGCGTTGCAGGCTGTTGTAAGTCTCCTGCCGCACGCGTACTACCTCTTGCGCAAGTTTCAGCCCGAAGTAGCTTTCTGCCAGCAGGGTGCGTTGCGTGGCATCGGTCTGTCCCCGGTTTTCGCGGGCAATGTCTATCATGGTGTTGCCTATCTTCGAGGCCCGGATGCGCTTGCCGCCGGAGAATACGACCCATTCGGCGGTCAGGCCGACGGAAGTCAGGTTGCGTGGAGCCAGTGGAAAGGCAAGGGTATGGGAGCCTATCTGGTCGAGTATGCTGCTGATGAATTGGTCGTCCGGCACGATGTTGTGCACAAAGTCCTTTGCCGGGTCGGTGAACTGGGAAAGGGGCTGTTTTACCTCTATCTTTTCGGAAAGATGCACGAACGTACCGGCACCTTGCAGGGAGGGGTACCAGAGGGCATTCAGTTTGTCACGTTCCGCACGGGCGGCTTCAATTCCCTTGTCGGCTATTTTCAGGCTGCGGTTGCCGTTTTGCATCTGCCTTAGGGCATCACCGAAGCTAAGGGGAAGGGAGGTTTGTGCGGCCACTCCACCGATGGCAAGCAGCACGCAGGCAGCAGCCGGAAAAAATCTCCGGCATAATAGATTATTCATAAGTTCGTTCGGTTTAGGGGTTCTTGTTTCTCTAAACAAGAGGAGGTGGGAATTGTTCAGTAGTCATCTTTTTGAATAGAACGTTACAAATATAACGAATAGTTTCCGAAGATATGGCTTATGAATGGGAGAGATATTCGGATTTGCACTATCTTTGCATTCGCTAAAATGGAATTTATGGAGAAACTTCATCCGATTATGTTTGCCGGGACGGGCAGTGATGTGGGAAAGAGCATCATTGCTGCCGCCTTCTGCCGCATCTTCAAGCAGGACGGCTATCAGCCCGCACCGTTCAAGGCACAAAATATGGCGCTCAATTCATTTGCCACTCCCGAAGGGCTGGAGATAGGCCGTGCCCAGGCTGTGCAAGCAGAAGCCGCCGGAGTGCCTTGCCACACGGACATGAATCCGCTACTGCTGAAACCACAGTCGGACCATACCTCGCAGGTTGTCCTCAACGGGCGTCCTATCGGCAACCGCAATGCTTATGAGTATTTCCGCAAGGAAGGACGCGACGAGCTGCGCCGGGAGGTTTGTGCTGCCTACGACCGCCTTGCCGCTCGCTATAATCCCGTTGTGCTGGAAGGCGCGGGAAGCATCTCCGAAATCAATCTGCGGGATACCGACCTTGTCAATCTGCCGATGGCCCTGTATGCCGGAGCCGATGTAATTCTTGTGGGCGACATTGACCGTGGCGGTGTGTTTGCCAGTGTCTATGGTTCGCTGATGTTGCTTCGTCCCCATGAGCGGGAACGCATTAAAGGAATTCTTATCAACAAGTTCCGGGGATATACGTCTCTTCGAGTCGGGCATTACGATGCTGGAGGAGCTTTGCGGCATTCCGTTGTCGGGGTGGTGCCTTACTACCGTGATATCTACATTGAAGAAGAAGACTCCGTGGCGCTTGCCGCAAAGTCTGTCCGTGCCGAGAAGGGAAAGGTGAACATCGCCGTCATTCTGCTGCGCCACCTCAGTAACTTCACCGATTTTAATGTCCTGGAACGTGACCCACGCGTACATCTCTTCTATACTAACAATGTGGATGAGCTGGCAAAGGCCGACGTCATCCTGCTGCCCGGCTCCAAGAGCACACTTGATGACCTTTACGAATTGCGCCGTAACGGTGTGGCGGCTGCCATCACCCGTGCCCACCGTGAAGGTGCCACCGTGATGGGCATCTGCGGTGGCTATCAAATGATGGGGCAGGAGGTGCTCGACCCTGAGCATGTGGAAGGAGACATCGAACGCCTGCCCGGACTGGGACTGTTGCCCATCAGTACCCGCATGTCGGGAGAGAAGGTGACCCGCCAGGTGAAGTTTGGTCTGTGCAATCCCCATTCTCCATCTTCCACTCTCCGTTCTCCATTAATGCAGGGCTATGAAATCCATATGGGAGTGACTACCCCCGTGGAAGGCGCCCCGATTCTCCCCTAAATCTTTTGGAGAACGGCTCTACCGACGGTTACTACGTGGACTCCACCTGCATGGGGACCTATATTCATGGCATTCTCGACAATCCGGAATTCATAGATTTCCTGCTTGCGCCTTTTGCAGACAAACTGTCCGGGAATGCCGGCGCTTTCGATTACCATACATTCAAAGAAGAACAATACGATAGGCTTGCCGAGCACGTGCGCCGCCACGTCAACCTGCCGCTTATCTACCAAATATTGACAAAGAACCATGATTGAAGGACACGGAGACGATTCCTATAAATACAGCCGTCCCATTACGGCAAACTTCAGCTCGAACGTTTACAACAGGGTAGACCTCTCTGCCTTGAAGGCGCATCTGTGTGCCCGGATTGACGGCATCGGCAACTATCCCGAACCGGAGCCTTACACGCTTGAGGCCTGCCTTGCCCGCCGCCACCGTCTTCCTGCCGAGGCAGTGTGCGTGACGAACGGAGCTACCGAAGCCATCTATCTTACCGCACAGACTTTCCGCGGGACAAACACCGCCATTGTGCAGCCCACTTTCAGTGAATATGCCGATGCCTGCCGCATGCACGGCCATCGGGTCACTTCCCTCTACCGGCTTCCTGCGGAGAGCGAGGGGTATCGCTTGCCGGAAGAGGTGCGCATGCTGTGGCTGTGCAATCCCAATAACCCTACCGGAACGGTTGTGGAGAAGGAATATCTGGCAACACTTATCAGTCATAATCCGCAGGTCTGTTTCGTCATCGACCAGTCCTACGAGTTTTTCACCTTGCGTCCGCTTTCTCTGCTGCCGAGGCTGCGGAGTTTCCCAACGTCTTGCTGCTGCACTCCATGACCAAGCGTTATGCCGTTCCCGGTCTGCGACTGGGATATGTCACCGGCGCCCCCCACCTGCTGCACCGTCTGCGTACCAACCGTATGCCCTGGTCGGTCAACCAGCTTGCCATTGAGGCAGGGCTCCATCTGCTGGAACATGATGTTCCCAATCCGCTGGATGTGGCGTCTTACTTGCAAGAGGCTGCCCGCCTGCGCAGTGCGCTCGAGGCATTGGGAGGACTGGAGGTATGGGCCACCGAAACCCATTTCATGCTGGTGTGCCTCCGTATGGGTAGGGCTTCCGCTTTGAAAGACTATCTGGCAGGGGAGCATGGTATCTTGATTCGGGACGCCTCCAACTTCGACGGACTGAATGAGCATTTCTTCCGTATAGCCGCCCAGAGCCGGGAGGAGAATGACAGGCTTGTAAAAGCAATAGGACAATGGCTTGAGGAGGAATAACCGATGGAAGAAGATGTACTTATACTTTTGGGTGTCGCCTTCAACTTGAACCTGCCGCTTCTCACTGCCTGGCTGCTCGACCATTGGCTGGGCGACCCGGCGTGGCTGCCCCATCCGGTTGTGGCTTTCGGCAAAGCCATTTCTTTCTGTGAGCACCGGTTGAACCGGGGCGATTCGTGTTTCCTGAAAGGTGCGTTTGTGGCGGTGTCTCTTGTCTTGGGGGTATATGTCATTACGCTTTTGTTGCTCCGCTTGGCGGCACTCTTTTCTCCGGGCATGCTTCTGACGGTGCAAATATTGCTGATATTCTATTGCTTGGCGGGCACTACGCTGGTTCGCGAGGTGCGTATGGTGTTCAAGGCGGTGGACCGTTCCTTGGAGGAAGGGAGGATGCAAGTGGCACGTATCGTAGGGCGTGATACGTCTGCACTCTCGGCGCAGGAGGTGAGAACCGCGGCATTGGAGACTTTGGCAGAGAATTTGAGTGACGGGGTAGTTGCCCCCTTGTTCTGGTATCTGCTGTTGGGAGTTCCGGGCATGCTTGCCTATAAGATGGTGAACACGCTGGATTCCATGGTCGGCTACAAGAATGAACGCTATCGTCGGTTCGGCTGTTTTGCTGCCCGTTTGGATGATGTTGCCAATTATATTCCCGCCCGTCTGACAGCCTTTCTGATGGTACTGGTTTCCGGTCGCCTTTCCTTGTTTGCTTTTGTGGGCAGATATGGCAGCCAGCATGCCAGTCCCAATTCCGGTTATCCGGAAGCCGCCCTTGCCGGTATTCTGGACTGCCGTTTCGGAGGTCCGCACAACTATTTCGGCGAGGAGGTATGGAAACCTTATATCGGTTCTAATGAACGGCCTCTGAAGACGGAAGATATGCGTGTGGCTGTCCGCATCAACCGGCGTGTGGAGTGGTGGATGGTGGTTGCCGTAATAGTGACATCGACCTTGGCTTCCTTTTGTTTTTAAAATGTTGTTATTTTAACTGATTCTTTGTCCGTTCCAAAAGATATAATATCTTTGCAAGACCGCGTTGCATTAAAAATGTAACTTTTAAAGCAGACAAAGTCTTATAAATGAGGATAAAGCAACTATATATATTCCTTTTCTTTATTTGGTTCGGGAGCACAATAATTGCATCGACAACAGATAAAGCGGATTCTTGGACTAAAGAAAAGGAAAGTATAGTCCATGAGGTCATCTCCACTTTTCACAACAGCCTCGGTTTCGACTATCTGACCCGGGAGGAGTGTGACTCGCTGAATGCCGACGGCCTTTTGTCCCAATTGGATGAATCCCAGCGCTATTACACCTATTTCGAACTGGAAAGGATACTTATAAAATCCTCCCTTTTCCGTGGAGAAATCCGTATGGCCATTGCCCAGAGCGACCAGATGTACTCCAAAGCCCGCGCGCTTGCCTACCCCTTCGGCAATGCCCTGGCGCTGAATGCCATGGAGAGGTGTACAGCTATACCGGCAGGCTTCGGGAAGCCGGTGCCGCTTACGAAGAGTCTTTGAGACTGCTGGATGGGATGGACGGGGAGGATGTGCATATCCGCATGCTACTGGTGGAACTGATAGATTATAACCTGCGCATACGGAATGTAAACGGTGCCTCGCGTTATCTTGCACGTCTGAACCTCTATCCGGAAGACCGGCTTTCTCCGCTGGAGCTGGCCATGCGTCACATCTCCAATGCTTCCTGCCAATTATTCAAGGGTGACTTGAAGGCCGCCAGCCATTGTTTGGCACAGATAGGCCAGCTTGAAGCGCAACTGATTCCGGAGATACGGCAATACCTTCTGATTATAGATGCCCGTTATCTGGTGGCCACCGGAGCGCATGAGGCAGCCTTGACCGCCTACAATGATTTCCTTCAAACCGAATATGCCCGGATAAACCATAATATCTACAAGGAAGCTCTGCTCGAAAAGGCGGATTTACTGGTGAAGATGGGGAACAAGGAAGAAGCCTACGGACAGTACGGCAAGGTCTTTTCGTATATCAAGACTTCGTTCGAGAAGAACTATCCCAAGGAGATAGACCGGCTCTGTACCCGTTTCCAGGCCGACCAACTGGCCTACCAGAACGAACGCGACCGCATTGTATCCATGCGTTTCTATCTGGCAGGCATCATTGTGTCCGTACTGTTTCTGATATTCCTCCTGGTGCTGGGCTGGAAGAAGATATTCCGTTTGAAGCGTTCCCAGATGCGGCAGGAGGCGATGAAGGAGAAAGCGGTGCAAGCCATACAACGGAAGAATATGTTTCTTTCGAACATGAGCCATGAGGTACGTACGCCGCTGAATGCCATTGTCGGATTCTCGGCGGTACTGACGGATGAGGACGAGTCGTTCGATGACGAATCGCGCCGGGAATTCTCCGAAATTATCAAGGTGAATTCCTTTCAGTTGCTGAAACTTATCAATGACATTCTGGATTTCTCGGATTTCGAGAATGACAATATAACCTTCAACATCCGCACGCATGATGCCGTGAAGTTGTGTAATGAGGTCGTGGAGACCGTGATGGCCTCGCGCAAGCTGGAGGTTGAAATGCGTTTTGACACGGATTTGTCCGTCTTGATGCTGGATACGGACGATGCGCGCCTCCGCCAAGTCTTGATAAACCTGCTGGTGAATGCCGCCAAGTTTACGGAACAAGGCTCCATCGTGCTGGAACTGAAGATGGTTGATGCCGGTACGGCACTTTTCTCCGTGACGGATACCGGATGCGGCATTCCACCGGAAAAGCAGCACTTGATTTTTGAACGCTTTGAAAAGCTGAATGATTTTGTGCAGGGAAGCGGACTGGGTCTTTCCATCTGCCAACTGATTGTGAAATATATGAACGGCAAGCTGTGGGTGGACAGTGGGTACACCCGTGGCGCGCGTTTCTGTTTTACGCATCCTTTGAAGTATAATCCCGCATTACACGGAGGAACGGCGCAATGAAACGAATACTGATTCTCATCCATGTTTTGTTTTGCGGATATATCTGTCCGCTGCTGGCAGAAGACACGGGGGCTGTCCGGTATCAGGACAGCATCCTGAAGGTTGCCGATGCCCTGCCGGCCACCCTTGTCCGGCTGACGTATCTCCGTGACATGGCCTACAAGCACCAGTATGCTCCCTATAACATGACTTTTTCCACCCGTCTGTACGAGGAGGCGCGGCGGCAGAAGAACGCTTTCTATGAGAATATGGGCGCTTACTATCTGGCGGCATGTTATGACAAGAAACACGACCCGGACAGTCTGTCGTATTGGGTGGATGTGCTGAAGGATTTTGTCTCCCAGGTAGGCACTTACGATTATTATCTGGAGCAGAAGGCTGCCATCAGCCGCGCCCTGGCTTCCAAGAGACAGATAGAGAAAGCGGTGTATGTGGCTAAGGAGACGTTGGAGGAATCAAAACTCCGCCATAGCAATAACGGGATGATAGCGGCGTATAACAGTCTGGGGTGTGCCTACGGAGTGTCCAGCCGCCCGAATGAGGCACTGGACGCTTCTTGAGGCTTACCGGAATTTCTCTCCCCAGACAAAGACCAGCCTGAAAGTGGATATACTGTCGCGTATTGCCCAGGTATACGGCAATGGCGGTAAAGACAGCCTGAAGCTGCCCTATTTGCATGAAATGGACATGACGTTGCAGACGGTTATTTCCAAAGAACCCGAGACAAGGAAGAACTGGAGCAATTTCGAGATTGACTGCGAAGTGAAGTATATCCTGCACTACATGAACCGGAAGAACTTTACAGTGGCGCACGAGCATATCGAGAAAGTAAAGAAACTGCTTGAACCGCATGTAGATCCGTCTTCTGGCTGAATGTCCAGTTGATACAGCTTCAATATTATGCCAAGACCGATGAGTATGACAAAAGCATCGCATTGATAGACGAGGTGACCCCTACGGTACTGAACAACTACGTCTCCACCTTTGCCACTTTGATAAACTACAAGGCGAGTACGCAATATGACAAGGGGGACATTGACGGGGCCATCGAGACCCGGCGCTACCTCATACGCAAGCAGGATTCGCTGAACAATGCCTTCTCGGCCAACCAGTTGAAGCAGGTGAAGGAGATTTACCACATTGACGAGCTGTTGTTGGAGAAGCAGAAGATTCAGGACATGAATTACCGTATAGGATTTATACTCCTGGGCGTCTGTCTGCTGCTGATGCTGCTTTTCTATCTGTATACGCGCTATGTCTCCGGAAAGATTGCTGTCGTAGAGAAGAAGACGGCTGAAGCCGCTTTGCAGGCAGAGACGGACAACATCGCGAAGGAACGTCTGAAATCGGAAATCAGCCATGATATACGTACCCCGCTGAGTGTGGTGGTGGGCTTTGCCGAATTGCTGACCGGGAAAGAGGAGCTGGATAAGGAGACTAAGAGGGAGTACGGACAGATGATTCAGACCAATGCGGAGAGCCTGCTGAATTATGTCAACAGCATTCTGGAGTTGTCCCGCCTGGAGTCCGGCAAGATTCAGTATGAGGACGAGGAGTGTGACATTATTCGGTTGTGCAGTGAGGTGCTGGATAAAGTGAACGGCCGTGAGGAGAGCACCGTGTCTGTCAGCCTGCAGACCGACCTCAAGGAACAGCTTGCAAGGACGGACCGGAAGTGGTTCGATACATTGCTTTTCAGCCTGCTGACTCCGTCAGAGAATGACACTTCCGTTATGAGGCGATTATCCGCATCAGACGGGACCGCACTAGGTCGGCCCTCTATTTCGATGTGGTCAACGCCCCGTTTGCAAAGGTACATTTTGAGAATAAAACGAGCTTGATTCGCCATGAAATCAATGCCCATTTTATTCATTATTTTGGAGGTATCTACAAGGTGCAAACCGAAGCGGAGGAAGGCCCTACTATTTCGTTCACTATTCCTTGTCGAGATTGATGCGGACGATGCCGCCGTAGGGCGTCAATGCGTCGAAGGCTTCTTCGGCTTTGAGGATTCCGGCATAGAGTTGCGCGCAGATGAGTACGCCGCCATGTGCGAAGATGGCAACGCGTGTATAGGGCTTCTTCCTCAACTCGTCCAGAAACTGGCCGACACGTCGGTATTGCATGGCAAAGGACTCTCCACCGGTAGCTGCCACGTTCATGTAGTCGACATACCATTCCTGCAGGCGTGGGTCCTCATTCTGCTCGAACGGCTTCATCTCCCAGTCGCCAAAATTGATTTCCATAATCCGTTTGTCCCGTTCTGCATCGGGATAGCCGCAATAGGTGGCGAGGCGCACGCAGCGGGTTAGGGGACTGGTGTAGACGTGATCGAACGGAAGGTATGTCTTCAGGTTTTCTGCTGTTACGGCGGCTTCCGCTTCAAACGTAGGTTTCAGGGGAACATCGGTCTGTCCGTAGCATACGCCCGGAGGGACATCTACCGAAGTGTGTCGAATGAGTATTACTTCCATCTTTAATTTTCAGTTGTTAATTTATAATTAGAATAAGGCTTCCCAAGTAGAAGGACAGTTCGCATAGCAGGAAAGTGGCCCCGCAGCAGTCCCCCGTATATCCTTGTAGGCGCCGCTTCATCAATCGGTACAGCAGGAAGAAGGTGAGCAGTGGGAAGAGGGTGGCAATCCACAGCTTTATAGGCAGCAGCAGTACGAAAGGAAGCAGGCCACAAAGAAATCCGGCCAGTAACTCGTGCCGGCTCATGCGGTTGTAGACGGTTTTGCTTTTGCTGTCTTCCTCTTTCCGGGCATAGGGCAGGTAGTTGACAATCTGGGAGGCACAGAACTTGGACCAGCAGTCACCGCTGAGCACAAGGATGCAGAGAAGTCCCAGTGGCAGGTGATGAAGTTGGAGCAACAGCAGGAAATAGCATATCAATCCGATGACACCGTAGCTTCCGATGTGGGAATCCTTCATGATGGCAAGAGTCCGTTCGCGGGTGGTGCCGCCGCCAAAGCCGTCAAGGAAGTCCGCCAGCCCGTCTTCGTGCAGGCAACCGGTGACAAGCAGGCGTGCGATGAGGGCAAGAATCCATGCCAATGACACCGGCATAATCTGTCCGGCAAGCCACAGCACTGCTGCCATCACGCCTCCCGTCAGCCAGCCTACAAGCGGCCAATAGGGAACCACATGCTTGAAACACTCTGCCGGCACTTCCTTGATTTTCCAGAAGGGCAGTCGGGTGAGCATTATGAATGCAGCCAAGACATTGTTCATGTTAAAAGTATTTAGTGATGGAGGCATGTGCAAAGTTATCCATTTCATTGAGCATCCGCACGGCCGAGTCGACAATGGGATATGCACAGATGGCCCCTGTTCCTTCTCCCAAACGCAGCCCCAGATTCAGCAGCGGACGGGCATGCAGGGCGTCGAGCACCAGTTTGTGGCCCGACTCGTCTCCGCAGTGTCCGAAGATGGCGTAATCCGTCACTTCCGGGTAGAGCCTGGCGGCGGCAAGCAGGCAGTTGGTCATGATGAATCCGTCAACAAGGATAATCATCCTCAGCTCGGCAGCTTGCAGCATGGCGCCTATGGCCATTACCATTTCCAGTCCGCCAAAGTAGCGGATGATGTCCCGGGGAGAGCCGTCGCCCTTGTAGTTCTCCATAGACTGCTTCAACACTTCGTATTTGTGGCGGATGCCCGCGCTGTCGAGTCCGCTGCCTGCGCCGACACATTGTTCCAGAGGAATACCGGTAAAGCAGGTCATCCACAAGGAGGATGAAGAGGTGTTTCCGATACCCATTTCACCGAAACTGAGGACATTGCTGCCTTCTTCATGGCATTGGTGCACCACCTCGGCACCCCGTTCCAGGCACATCTCCATTTCCTCCTCCGTCATGGCTGCCTCGTGCAGATAACTCCGGGTGCTTTTACGTACTTTCATATTGATGATGCCTTTCTTGTAGGGGAGGTCGTAGTCTACTCCTGCATCTACTATTTTCAGGGTAAAGCCGTGCTGCCGGCAGAGGAAGTTGACACCTGCCCCTCCATGAAGGAAGTTACTGATTTGCTGCCAGGTGATTTCCTTCGGAGAGAGACTGACACCTTCTTCTACAATGCCGTGGTCGGCGGCGAAGATAATGTTTTGCGGATGTTTCAAGGCGGGGGATAATGTCTGTTGTATGAGTCCGATTTGGAGTGCCAGTTCTTCTAAAATGCCCAATGAGCCTTTGGGTTTGGTCAGGTTGTTGATTTTGTCAATCAATGCAGGACGGATTGACTCGTCCGGGCGGGTGATATGAAATGTTTTCATCAGTCTGTTGAATTTTAGTTGTTTGTTGTTTTATGAATGAGTGTTTTTTACGGTAAGTGGGATGCCGGATACCATCAGTATCACTTCGTCGGCACGGGCGGCTACATATTGGTTCATCCAGCCTTGCATGTCCGTGAACTTTCGTTGCAGTTCGTTCTCGGAAGTTCCTCCCATACCTATTTCATTGGTTACAAAGATGAAGGTTGCGTCTTGTGCCGTGAAGCAGTCGAATTCCGCCTTGGCAGCGGCAAGTGCCCGGTCGGTATCTGAATGCAGGTCGAAGAAAAGTTGGTACACCACAGGGTGATGCAGTCTATCAGGACGACCCGCCCCTCCAGCCGGTGGCGGCTGAGTTCTTTCTCCTCTTCGATGTTTGTCCATTCCGGCCCTCGGCGTTCCTGATGCCGGATTACCCTCTGGCGGAATTCTTCGTCCCAGATGCGTGCTGTGGCAAGATAAACGGGAGTGGGAGAGAGCTCGAGTGCCAGCTTTTCCGCATAGGTGCTTTTGCCGGAACGTGCTCCTCCGGTGATGAGTATGATTCGTTTCATTGGTATTTAGTCTGTATTTTGAAAGAATATCTTTGTTTTCCCGAGCAAAAATAAGAAATATTTGACGAAACGTTTGTTTTTTTAGGAAGTAATTTATTAACTTTGCCACCGTTTTTAAGGCATGACCTTGGAAATGTTTATGCGGCAGTAGCTCAGTTGGTAGAGCATCAGCTTCCCAAGCTGAGGGTCACGAGTTCGAGTCTCGCTTGCCGCTCCATCTGAAAAAAGGAGCTACTTTTTATCGTAGCTCCTTTGTCGTTTTTCAAAACAATTCAGAATGACTCCCGATTCTGACAATTTCTATCACATCGTGTTCCGTGTCTATCCATATCAAAAGGAAGTTACTTTTTATATGGCATTCCATGCAATCCTTATACTTCCCTATAAGTACATGCGCTTTGTATTCTTTGGGAAGGATGGTGCCGTTCGCCAACTTTTCCAATACATCATATAAGGCTTTCATTAGCTGAAGGTCGTTGCGGTATTTCTTCAAATCTTTCTTAGCCTTTGTACTGTAACGGATTTTTTTCATTCTATTTCGTTGACGGATTTCATGAATGAATCAAAGTCCGTAGTGTCTATTGTCCCGGCATATTTCCCGGAGCGTGCTTCATTGATGGCTGCGGTCGTTTCTTCATTAGGCTCTGAATACATCGCATTCATCAAAGTGCTCTCTACAAAGTTGTTCAGGCTTCTGTTTGCTTTCTTGGCATGTTCCTGCAAGATCTGCAACAGGTCTTCACGCAGACGGAATGAGGTTTGTTTTCTTACTACTGCTTCCATATCATTATCTGTATTATATTGTATTACAAAGATAGTGCATTATAATGCAAAAAACAAGCTTTTCTATATGGCATAATTCAAAAAAAGACGAATATGCAGGACATTCGGATTTTGGTAGTCATATAAAAGAAATATCCTGCGAGTTTTTCCCTACGGATTTTATCTCTTTTTATAGTGTGTTTTCGGTTCTATTAAAAATACTATTTGTTTTTCAAATAAATTTCCTTTAAAATTTGTACTTTTGCCGACTGTTTAGAGAAATCAACGAAAACTTTAAAAAACGAAATAGAATGGCAGTAGAATTGAAAGACCTTACCAAACGTAGTGAGAACTATTCTCAGTGGTACAACGAGTTGGTGGTAAAAGCCGATTTGGCAGAACAATCGGCTGTACGCGGCTGTATGGTGATCAAGCCCTACGGATACGCTATCTGGGAGAAGATGCAACGTCAGTTGGACGATATGTTCAAGGAAACGGGACACGTCAACGCTTATTTTCCCTTGCTTATTCCGAAATCATTCCTCAGCCGTGAAGCGGAACATGTGGAAGGCTTTGCCAAAGAGTGTGCCGTCGTGACGCACTATCGTTTGAAGAACGATCCGAATGGCGGCGGTGTGGTGGTGGACCCTGCTGCAAAACTGGAAGAAGAGCTGATTATCCGCCCCACTTCCGAAACCATCATCTGGAACACCTACAAGAACTGGATCAATTCATACCGCGACCTGCCTATCTTGTGCAACCAGTGGGCAAACGTGTTCCGTTGGGAAATGCGTACCCGTCTGTTCCTCCGTACCGCCGAATTCCTCTGGCAGGAAGGACACACGGCACATGCCACTCGCGAGGAAGCCGAAGAAGAAGCGGTAAAGATGCTGAATGTATATGCCGAGTTTGCCGAAAAATACATGGCGGTGCCCGTGGTAAAGGGCGTGAAGTCTGCCAACGAGCGTTTTGCCGGTGCCCTCAACACCTACACCATCGAAGCGATGATGCAGGACGGAAAGGCTTTGCAGAGCGGTACTTCCCACTTCTTGGGACAGAACTTCGCCAAGGCGTTCGATGTACAGTTCGTCAATAAGGAGAACAAGCTGGAGTATGTTTGGGCTACCTCCTGGGGTGTTTCCACCCGTCTGATGGGAGCGCTTATCATGACGCATTCCGATGACAACGGTCTGGTACTTCCTCCGCACCTGGCTCCGATACAAGTAGTCATCGTACCTATCTACAAGAATGCGGAGATGCTGGCTAAGATTGACGAGAAAGTGGCAGGCATTGTTGCCAAGCTGAAATCGATGGGCATTTCCGTGAAGTACGACAATGCCGACAACAAACGTCCGGGCTTCAAGTTTGCCGACTATGAGGTGAAGGGTGTTCCCGTTCGTCTGGTGATGGGTGGCCGCGACCTGGAGAACAATACAATGGAAATCATGCGTCGCGATACACTGGAGAAGGAGACGCGTTCCTGCGAGGGTATCGAAGAGTACGTGAAGGATTTGCTCGAGGACATTCAGGCAAATGTCTACAAGAAAGCGCTCGATTACCGTAACAGCCGCATCACCAGCGTGGACAGCTACGAGGAATTCAAGGAAAAGATTGAAGAAGGCGGCTTCATTCTGGCTCATTGGGACGGGACTACCGAAACCGAAGAGAAAATCAAGGAAGAGACCAAAGCAACCATCCGTTGTATTCCTTTCGATTCATTTGTTCCGGGTGACAAGGAACCGGGCAAGTGTATGGTTACCGGCAAGCCTTCTGCCTGCCGCGTGATTTTCGCACGTTCCTATTAATAATACCCACCCCGGATTACGCGGATTAACACAGATGATTTTAGGAGTTCTGATAATCAGAAACTTTTATCTGCGTTAATCCGCGTAATCCGGGGTGATTGTATATCTTGATACGTCCTCTCGGTTTTAAATTTATAGAGTTATCTCTCATCATGAATTGATGAACAGCTATTTATATTGCTTCAGAAATTCTGAGATTGTTTTACGTACAGTTTCCGGAGATTGTTTTGAATGAAGCATTGCTGCAATGACAATCCTATTCTCATCAATCAAATAATATATCACGTTAGGGGAAAGTTTTAAATGACGGACAGTAATGTTGTTAAATAGAGTAGAAAAATCACTGTCTATAATTCCTATATACGGATGTTTTGCTTAAAGATTTACTTTGTCTTGTATCTTTTGACGTGTTTTCTGTGCCGTCAACATGCCAAAATTATTCTCTACATAAATAAGTATCTCTAAAAAGTGCTCATAAGCCAACTTAGACCAGACTATTTCCATCCCATGCGTTCATTTATCATACTCTCTATTTGGGAGTTTGATATACAGTGTCCTGCTTTATTCTCTTCTAAGGCAAATAGAAGGGCTTCAGCCAAAGCATCTCGGGGAATACTGTTGATAAAGTCGTCCATCGGTATGGCTGATTGATGATAAGTTGCCATCATCGGTTCTTGTGCCGTTTGTTTGGGAGAGTCCTGCTCTTTATATGGTTTAATTTTACCCATTGCTTTTATTTTTAATCAAAGGTAAACTGAATAAATGAAAACTCCTAATATTCAATCCATTTATTTTCTACTGCATCAAAGCCAACCAATCTACATACTATTGTAACCTCCTTCACATCTCCTCGTAACAACTTTCCCTCATTTTTGCAGCGTAAAAAGAAGGAGGCCCGAATATGAAACTGAACAGAAATGACTATACCGTAGAGGCGGCAGCCGGCGGTGGTTTTACGCTTATTTTATGAATAATGTGTTGTGCAGCGCCTACGGTGAAACGCCTGACGAAGCCTGCGAAAACCTGGAACAGATTGTTGACGACTTTGTCAGTGATATGTATATGGTCGAGGAATTTGTCTGATATTCCGGCATCATATGCCGACCGAATTATCCTTTTACGTATTTATTCCATAAATTCTCTTGAAGTCATGTCTGCGCGATGCCGGTGTGACTTTTGTCATTTATAACCGAATTGTCACATTCTTCACATTCTGCCGTAACACGGAGGTGCGATATTTGCATCAACTAAATGCAACGTCATGTGCTGCATGTGTTTCAACATTAATTTGTAAATCATCAAGTCGTCCCAATGAAAGTCCTTTTATCGTTCAAGGAGAAGGCCGCGGGCATCTGACCCAAGCCATAACAATGGAAGAGCTGCTGCGCCGCAACGGTCACGAGGTAGTGGAAGTGTTGGTGGGCAAAAGCAATTCGCGCTGTCTGCCCGGTTTCTTCAACCGCAGCATCAAGCTCCGGTGAAACGTTTTCTCAGTCCCAATTTCCTGCCTACGCCTGCCAACAAGCGGGCAAGTCTTGCGCGTAGTGTGGCCTATAATCTCACCCGTCTGCCCGTCTATCTGAAAAGCATGCACTATATACACCGCCGCATCGAGGAGAGTGGTGCCGAACTGGTCATCAACTTCTACGAACTGCTCACGGGGATGACCTATCTCTTCTTCCGTCCTTCCGTTCCTCAAATAAGCGTCGGGCACCAGTACCTGTTCCTGCACCGCGATTTCGAGTTTCCCGGTAAGAACGGCTTCCATCTGTGGCTGCTCCGCCTTTTCACCCGCCTCACGTGCATAGGTGCCCGCGAAAAGCTCGCCCTTTCCTTCCGCGGATGGAGGATGACGAAGAAGCGTATGTCCGCGTGGTTCCGCCATTGCTGCGGAGGGAGGTGCTGTCGTGCGAAGGTACGGAAGGGGATTATCTCCACGGATACATGGTAAACTCCGGTTTTGGCGAGAATATCCTCCACTGGCACAGTGCCCATCCGGAAATACCCTCCACTTCTTCTGGGACAAGCAGGACGAAGCCGAGGTGTGCCGTGTGGACGACACCTTGAGTTTCCATCAGCTCGATGACGTCAAGTTCCTGCGCTACATGGCAGGCTGCAAGGCCTATGCCACCACTGCCGGCTTCGAGTCGGTCTGCGAGGCGATGTATCTGGGCAAGCCTTTGCTGATGGTTCCGGCGCATATCGAGCAGGACTGTAACGCCTACGATGCATTCCGTAGCGGTGCCGGTGTCATCTCCGAGGAGTTTGATTTGGAACGTCTGCTGGACTTCTCGGAGCATTTCCACCCGAACATGGCTTTCCGCTATTGGGTGCGTAGCTGCGACTGGCGTATCCTGCGCTGTATAGAGAGGAGAGAAAAGGAAACCTTTTCGGGGTTTCCTCTTCCTGCCGTCCTTTCTTTCCGGCGACTTAAATGTTCACGTTCATCGCATTGGCTCCCAATGCCCTAAGATGGCAGAGGCTACTGCAATTACGACTTTCAAATTTTATCCCAGATACTTTTTCATGCTATATACGTTTTAAAAGTTGAACATACGAATCGGTAGTAAAATCAGTCATACTTATCCCAACGGATTTTCGCCCTGGTCTCCGTCCGACCGCCTCCGTCTCCGAGCGGAACCGCCGCCGGAGCTTCCTCACCGTCTCCCTTGTTCACCAATGCCTCCAGGTCGTAGAAGTCAATCTTCTGCCCGGCACGTGGCGGCGATGTCCGGTCTTACGGTGCTGGAAGGCCGGAAATGATTTTCACCGCTTTGATGTTCTTGGCGGTGCACTCCTTTACATCCAGTACGCCTGCCGTACGCGCCGACAGGCTGAATACGCCGAAGTTCTTGATATTCACTGACTGGCCGCTGTAGGGGTTGTTATCATGGCCTCCACAAAATTGGTCAATACACTCTGGATGTCTCCCAGTGTCAGCGAACTCTTCTCTTTCATCACATACGCAATGTCGTCCAGCGTCGCATTGTCGCCCAGTGTCACCAGCTGCGGGTAGAACTTTGCCACCGCATCTGCCTTTCGAGGATCTTTCCTCGCAATCTTCTTGAATGGTACTCCCATAAACAATTAAATAATTAAAAATTAACAATTAGAAATTAAAGTCCCGTATTGCAATACTCTTCTCTTTCTCCTTTAGGGGGGGAAGAGGGGTGCTGCAAAAGTACTTCTCCGGCTTTTTCTGCTCATGGCTTTCTTCGGGTTACGCCGTCTCTTTCCCGTTTCCTTTCTGTTCAGGAAAAGTTCTTCGTCCGATGCCCGTTTATGTCTGTATACGCTTGGTCATACCGCTGATATTCAGTATCTTTATGGTGTAATAATCAACCAATAACATAAGGAATGAAAACAGAAAAAGAAAAGAGGGAAGAGGAGGAGGAAGACCTTCGTCCGTTCCGCATCCACGCCTATTCGAAGGAGGAGCTTGCCATGCTCTACAACCCGACTTACTGCATCAGCAATGCCATCTATACCCTGGCGGCATGGATACGCCACAACAAGGCGCTGAAGGGTGAGCTGGAGAAGGTGGGCTACAACAAATACCGGCGCACCTTCACTCCGCTGGAAGTGAAAGTGCTGGTGAAGTATCTGGGAGAACCCTGACAGGATGCCGGCCGGAAATAGGGAAGCCGTGTAAAGAAAACGCCAATATATGTAAAGCCCCGTAACAATATATGTTGTCATGCACAACAATATATGTTACGGGGCTTCTCTCTTCTCCTCGAATACCGGTTACTGATATAGCTGGATGTCCACTACCTCATATTCGGTCGTCTCCTGCTCGTTGGTCCGTGTGCCGAATCCGTACTTTTCCAGTGCCTGCACCAGTACCAGCTGGGTGTGCGGGTTCACCTGCACCTTCCCGAATATGCTGAGCTTGGTCAGTATGACGCTGGCAGGGAGCCATTTTACCTGCAGGTCCTCGGGCAGCGGTTTGCGGAAGAAGACGAAGAGGTTCTCCTCCACGGGGTCTTTCATGCGGTGCCGTTCGTTGTGCTTGTTCAGCTGTTCTATCTCCTCGCCCTCGTACCAGTATCTGAAACCGTCTTTCAGCAAGGCGAGCGCCTGGGCGTAGATGCCGGGATGGTTCACCGGGGTGTGGTAGTCTATGCCGGTGACGGTGATGGGGAGGAAACGCCGGTTTCCACCGATGTCCTGCAGGCACTGCCGGTTGTTGGTGCTCGCGATGAAGGAGCAGTGGCGGGGCAGGGTGAAGGCTTCGATGTCGTAGGCCTTGCGCTGCGTCACGTTGTCCTGCGCGATGATTCGCTTCAATGCTGCCAGCTCGCCGGGCTTCACGCCTTCGAACTCCTCCATGTTGATGATGATTCGCGTGGCGAGCAGGCGGGCATCGTCCTTGTTGCTCGGGTCTATTATGCCGTTGTAGAAGTACTCTTTCCACTCGGGCGGCAGCAGGCGCCGAATCCAGCTGCTCTTTCCCTTTCCCTGCTCGCTGTAGAGGATGATGACGAGCTGGTTCATGTCCTCGTCGCTCAGCGCGCAGTCCACCAGGCCCACTATCCACCGTTTGAAGCCCTCCTGCCACAGTTCCCGGTTCTCGGTCGTCAGGGTGTCGGCAAGTTGGGCGATGTAGTCCGTCCCGTCCCAGGGGGGAAGCGCGTACAGATAGTCGGTGTAGGGGTTGAACTCCTTGGCGTAGTTGGAGTCTATCACGGCTCTGAGGAAATTCTGGTAGCAGGAGATGCCGGCCATCTGCAGGTCTACGAATATGGTGTTGTAGTCCTTTCCGCGCATGGGGCGGTAACCTTTTCCGGCATCTGCCGACAGGGCATAGGGCATGAATTCGAGGCGGTCCAGGATGAGGTTCCTGCGGATGCCGTAGTGCTCTTCCAGAAAGCTCATCACTTGGTTGATGACGGGCTTTTCTCTTCCTTCTTTGTAGCGGCTTCGCTGGTCTTGTCGGTATAGATGTAGGCATTGTGCGGGGAGATTCCACGTCGGGATACTCTTGTCCGAACTCGTTTTCGCCAGTCTGATGGCTGTCTGCTCGTCCAGGCCCTTGCTGTAGCATTTGTTGCCCAGGGCGAAGAGGAAGTTGTCGCGGTTGCCTGCCCGGAACCTGGTGGTGCGCTTCACGGCGGTCACGGCTTGGAGAATATCAGCTTCTCCCAAGGCTTTGCGTCCTGCGGCGTGGCGGCAGAGGAGGGGGGGTGTACCGTTTCGACGGGCGTCTTCTTTGGGCTGTTCTCCTTCTTCGCAGGCGGGATGATGCGTGCCGGCAACGGAAATCTGTTCCAGCAGTGCGGCATTGATATAGGCATGCGGGTCGAAGGACATGAAGTATCCTCGCGAGATGTCGCTTCCGTCCACCTCTACTCCGAGAGGGCCTCGTAGTGCTCTTTGGCGGCGCTGTACAGCTTCAGGTGTATCTCCTCGAGCGTGGCGTAGGTCACCTCGCCCTGCCGGAGACGGTCATACAGACGCCGGGTGTATTCCGTCTGCATGAAGACGAACAGCTTGTAGCCGTGCCTTTTGGGGGAGAGGAAACTGCCCAGGGTGTGCGGGTCTTCGTTGATGAGGGTCCGGGTCTGCTCCAACTGTCCTTCTTCCAGGTCGTCGATGTCGAGCGTGATGACGGGGTTGTAGCGGGTGATGCTCGGTGCGAGCCTTCTTTCCCGGTAGTTGGCCGTGAGGGTCCTGAAGGGAAGCTGCTTCTTGACGTGGTTGGCTTCCTCCACCTTTCCCTGCGCCACGAGGCTGGCGATTTTGATGATTAACTTGGCATGCTTGCCGTTTTTTATGTCAGCCATGTCCTGCGTGAAGGTTGTCTCCCCGCTGACGGCGCTGAAACCACGGTAGGTGGTCACTGGAATGTTTTCCATTCTACTTGTATTAAGTTTGCCTTATTGGCGGCGCAAAGATGCCGTTTATTTCCTTAGGAAGCAAAAACGGCCATCCGCAGTGGGACAGCCGTTTTTTTACAATTTGAATTCCTTGGTCCGTTTTACTCCTTGGGATATAGCTCATTGAAGAGCTTATATATCTCATCCTCAATGCAATCGGGGTTCAGCGTATTGCCGCTTCCGTCCGCGTCCATAAAGTTTACAAGCAGATGCAGCAGCTTGGCGAAGGGGCTTACACCCTTCAGTCCGTGTTCCTTTTGGGGATTTATCAGCAGTGGGATGAAGGGTGTCAGGAAAGCCTTCCGCTCCTTGTATTCCACGGTTAACGACTTGTGTTCTACCATAGAAAGCAGGTCGATGGCCACTTGCACCTCTTTGCTCTCTTTGGTGTACAGCACTTGGTAATCTCTCCCTTTGATTTGCATCACGCTAATTGGCGTTTTTGTTCTTGGGTTGCAAAATTAATAAAAAAGAGAAGTCTGTGCACTATGTATTACACGGATTGGCACGGATTTTTGTAGTTTCTGTGCGTATCACTTTTGTGTATGTCCGTGCGTATCATCCTTTTGTTTCCGTGAGTATCCGTCACTCAGAACGTAGCGAAGAATTTTTCTCTGTGCTCCTCTGTGCCAATCTGTGTAATCTGTGGTGCCCCTCTCCGTGAACTAGTGAAGCGTGTGTGTAATCTGTATGTATAGGGTGAGGTACCGGAACCTATGGTTATATATGTAACACACCCTTTCTTTAAAAAGATAAGAAATGACGCGCGTGCGCGTGTATCTTACCTAATAGGCGTAATTCTTTGATATATAGTGTGATGATGTCTGCATTAAAAAAGATTATCATTTTATCAATCAGAATATTTTGTACTTTCATTTCTTGACGTTACCTTTGCGTTCATTAAACGGAACGTGTTATAAAACATTTCTTTCATCATAAACGTTTCGTTGATAACGGCTTATCGCAAGATAGCTTGAATATAACTATTTCGTCGCCTTCCTTCCGAGATGGTGGAGGGTTTTGAAATAAAATGAATGCATATAGCCTATTTAAAGTAACCGCATTACATTACTTGACCGGGAGGTACTTCGCTACTCCGGTGTCCCCCAATCATATTTTTTCGTGAACGAGAATGCAGAAATGCACTGGTATGCAGTGCGTGTCACCTATAGCCGAGAGCTTTTTTTCAAGGATTACCTGGATGCAGCGGGCATTGAAAACTATATTCCCATGCGCTATGAGTATGTCGTGAGGAAAGAGCGCCGCCTGCGCAAGCTTGTTCCTGCGGTCCATAACCTGGTCTTCGTCCGCTCCACCCGCGAGCGTATGGATGAAATAAAGAACGAACCGGGCATGAACATCCCCATCCGCTATATCATGGACCGCGAAACCCGCCAGCCCATCGTCATCCCGGACTCACAAATGCGCAGCTTCATCGCCGTGTCTGGCACCTACGACCAGGCCGTGCTCTATCTTGAACCCACCGAGCTGAACCTCTCCCAAGGAACCCGGGTACGTATCACCGGCGGCATCTTCGAAGGAGTGGAAGGGGTGTTTGTGCGTGTGCGCCATGACAGGAGGGTGGTGGTGAACATCGAGGGGGTGATGGCGGTGGCGACGACGTTTGTGCATGCGTCGCTGGTGGAGGAGATAGGAGATAAGTATTCAAATTAGGGTTCAAGTGTGACAGACAGCGTGAAGCCCTGAATTATTCTCACAAGTTCTGGAATGAGGCCTTCTTATATAAAGGACGGCTGTTATCCAATCTCGAACAATCCAGGCAGAGAGGGTAGTCCGTCCCTTTTACAACCCAACGAAAGAACTCCCTGCATTTTGAAAGCGATGAGGGAGTGGAGATTGCTGCCGTATATCATATATAATCAGCATGGTGAAGCTGCAAGGTAGGTCCGCATGGGATTATCTTGGCAAATTTTTTACCGGAATTTTTAACGGTTGCAGAGATTTTTTGAGTCTGACATCGCCAAATATAGACTCGGTTGTATGCCAATAGTTAAAAATCAATCAAATTTGATAACATTTTTTGTGGGGTACTCATTTTGGTGCCTTATAAAAAGGAAATGCTCTAAATTGGGTATTAACTGTACTTGCATAATTTGTTTAAAAGAAAACCGCCTCTGGGTGGTATTCTCTATGCGATAGTCAAAATTTGATGCTAACTACCGATGCCTACTGTTTCTGAAAATAACAAGCGTATAGCTAAGAATACTCTCTTCCTTTATTTCCGGCAATTACTAGTGATGGCGGTTAGCCTTTATACTGTAAGGGTAGTATTGGCAGAACTGGGTGCCGAGGATTATGGTATATACAATGTGGTAGGTGGTTTCGTAGCTATGTTTTCCATTATATCTGGAAGTATGACTTTGGCGGTCAACCGTTTTATTACGATTGAAATCGGAAAGGATAATGTCTTGCAGGCAACCCGGATATTCTCAACCTCCGTGATTATCCTTTTGCTTTTCTCAATTCTGGTTTGTATCGGCTTAGAAACTTTTGGCGTATGGTTCCTAAATGCTCAAATGGACATACCAGACGGGCGTACTATAGCAGCCAATTGGGCTTTGCAGCTTTCGCTTTTAGCCTTTGTTATCAACTTGATGAGTGTGCCCTACAACGCTGTAATTATCGCCCACGAGCGGATGTCGGTTTTTGCTTTGATTTCCATTTTGGAAGTTACTCTTAAACTTGCTGTGGTTTTCGTACTTAAGTGGATACTCTTTGACAAGCTGATTACTTATGCATGCCTCACCACGTTGGTGGCACTTATCATTCGTACGGTGTATGCCGTTTATTGTAAGCGCCATTTTGAGGAGTCCGTTTTAAGTTCACTTTCGACAAGGGATTATTGTGCGATATGCTGGGATTCACAGGCTGGGCTTTTTGGGGAAATTCGGTTATCTTACTCAAAGACCAGGGAGTGAACGTGCTGCTCAACTTGTTTTGTGGTCCGGTAGTGAATGCGGCGCAGGGCATCGCAATGCAAATCAATGCTGCAGTGTACAGTTTTGTATCTAATTTTATGATAGCGATAAGGCCGCAAATCATCAAGAACCATGCTTCCGGAAACTTTCAGGCCATGCATTTCCAGATTATAAAAAGCGGGAAATTCGGTTTTTTCATAATGCTGCTCATCCTGCTGCCGCTTTGCGGTAATATTGATTATGTGCTTGGACTATGGCTGGTGGATGTGCCAGCACATACGGCAAACTTTGTCGTGCTGGTGTTGTTGTATTCCTTGTTGGACGGTATTTTAACTCCGATTGCAATAGGAGTTTTCGCTCAGGGTGAAATCAAGGCATACGAGATAGCTTTATGTATCATTTATGCAGTTAATTTCATTGCTTCATACGTGTGTCTTAAACTGGGTATGGCTCCAGAGACGGTCTTTGTGCTCAATATTGCTTTTAAAGCATGCGTGTTGGCAGATTTGCTGGTGCATTCCAAGGCGAAGTATGCTTTTCCTGTTCATGCTTTTTGAAGCAATGTCTGCTACCTTCAGCGGTGGTTTCGTCTTATCAGGAGCTTTTACTTATTTCATGCCGTGGGAACACCAAATAGCTTTTGGGAATTTCTTCTGCACACACTGGCGATAATAATCTGTACCTCGTTGATGGCACTTGCTATAGGCATGACGAAAGGAGAGCTCTTCCTAAAAAAAAACTTGCGGGATAAGATTACAGTGAAATTATATCGTAAAATATAAATTCTCATCTAAACACACAATTAGTATGAAAAGAACCATTGAGTTGACCCGTATCGCGGTCGATGGAGACACTGTCAAGTATGAGATTCACGATAACACAGGACTTGGTCTGCTTCGGAAAGAAAAAGTGGAGGCTCAGATACAGTTCCATAATGCTGATGCTTTCGGTTTTGAGCCGGATAAATTGCCGGAGTCTGTACTAGCTTTACCCATTACGCTTTATCTGCTTCCAGTAACATTTTTCTACCATATAGAACTCATATTGTCATCCATAGACAATACTCTTTATCATAATATACCGACACTATATGCAGCTTATTCTCAGATGTATGGTCCTTTTAAGGAGGAATGGCGTGGAAAAATCGTTGCAAAAGAGATTGTTGCAAACCAGATGCCCGATGCAAGATATGACCGTATTGTATTCTTCTCCGGTGGTGTTGATGCCATCCATGCAGGAATAAACAACCCTGGTAAACGGAATGTTTTAGTCAGTGTGCCAAGCATAGAGGTACATTCCAGAAACGAAGGTGCCTTACGGAATGAAAAGTTTGTTATGATAAAAGAGTTCTCCCGTGTTATAGGAAGCGATTGGCTTTTGGTTGCCAATGATTTCAACCAAGTTGTTTTCGATGATGAAATAGGAAGAAATGGTAAAATTACGAGGTACCTTAGGAACACTCTCCAGCTGAATACGGTAGCATTTAATCATTCAGGCTTTTGGGGAATGAGGTATATTCCCAATTTGTGCTCAGTGGCTCCTTTTGCATACGCTATGGGAATAAAAGAACTCATCATGGGGTCTTCTTTGATAGAAGATAAACTTGAACCAGCTTTGGATGGAACCAACCCATTGTTAACCAATGGGTTCAAGTTCGTAGGCATTTCTTTTGCGGAACAAGACGGGCTTTATACCCGGCGTTCCCAAAAAGTGAAAAATATAGTTTCTACTTTTAAGAACCAAGGCAAACATGTTAGGATTTGGGCATGTTTTGTAGACAACAGCGAACAGTGCGGTGAATGTGCCAAGTGCGTTAGGACGCAACTCAATATCCTTTGTACCGGAGAAAACCCGAAGGATTGGGGATTCGCCCGCTTTGATGAAAAAGTTCTCGCAACTGGTGCGTTCTTACTGTTGGTTTGAAAATAGTATTGATGATGTATGGGGTATTATTGACTCCATAGACGACTCCCGTACTTATCCTTATAGTAACGAACTGCTGCATTGGCTTAAGCGAGTAGGTTATAAACGGTATTTCAACCGTTCCCGATGGATGCGCAAACTGATGTTGAACATAATTTTTAAGTTCAGTAAATATCCGCATTATATTTGTGTTGCTTGGCACAAAATGATAGGAAGATGAAAACGGCAATAAACTCGTAGAGCTGATTCTTATACATCAAATTACAATCAAGATATGAAAGCAGGTTAAGAAAAATATAAAATAAAAATATGGCTAAGGAAAAATTTTATACATCAGAGAGGAATGTACAAATCGTGTTGTCGTTGTTGAAAGCCAATGGTATTAGAAAGATTATAGCTTCACCGGGTGCTACTAACTTCACATTTGTAGGTAGTGTGCAAAATGATCCATTCTTTGAGGTCTATTCTGCTGTGGACGAACGTTCGGCAGCATATATGGCTTGTGGCATGGCGGCTGAAAGTGGAAGCTGTGGCTTTGAGCTGTACGGGTGCGACCGCCTCGCGTAATTACTATCCAGGATTAACAGAGGCTTTTTACCGCAAATTGCCGGTGCTTGCCATCACTTCGCACCAAGGGACAGATAGGATAGGACAACTTATTCCTCAGAACATAGACAGGCGTATTCTTCCGAATGACATAGCACGGCTTTCGGTAGAACTGCCTGTGGTCAAAGATTGCAGGGACGAAGACTATGTCGTGATGGAAGTAAACAAAGCCATGCTTGAGTTGCGTAGGAATGGAGGAGGACCGGTTCATATAAATTTGATAACAACCTACAGTCGTGATTTTTCGGTGAAAGAATTGCCTCATGTGAAAGTCATACGCCGCTTCCAGGCCTGGGATGAACTGCCTGTGCTGCCTGAGGGAAGAATAGGTATTTATGTGGGCTCTCATACACATTTTTCTGAAAAACAAAATAGGGCTATTGATCGCTTTTGTGCCACTTATGACGCTATAGTGATTTGTGACCATACGAGCGGCTATTACGGTAAATACAAGTTACTTCCGACGCTGGTCCAGTTGCAATCCGATATCACTTCACCATTCCCTCCATTGGATTTGATGGTTCACATCGGGGAAATATCAGCAGCTTCTTTCAACGATACAATCCCAGCAAAGGAGGTTTGGCGAGTAAGCGAAGATGGGGAATTGCGTGATCCGTTTAAAAAACTGACAACGGTATTTCAAATGTCCGAAGAAATTTTTTTTCTGCATTATGGGAAAGATGGTTGCAATCGGCACGTTTTGATAGATGAATGCCGAGAACTATTTGGTGAAATCTATGAGCAAATTCCTGAATTGCCTTTCTGCAATATTTGGACTGCCATGCAGCTATCTTCGAGACTTCCCAAAGGAGCGTTGTTCCACATGGGCGTTTCCAATACCCGGCGTTGTTGGAATATGTTCCAGTTGCCGGAAAGTGTTGAGTCTGCTTGTAATGTAGGTTGTTGTGGTATTGACGGTTGTGTCAGTACATTGGTCGGGGCTTCATTGGTCAATCCCGATAGGCTTTGCTATGTCGTAGTGGGTGATTTGACTTTCTTTTATGACCTGAATTCCTTGGGCAACCATCATATAGGGACGAATTTACGTGTTATGCTTGTCAATAACGGGAGGGGTACGGAATTTCGCTTGGGCATTCATCATTGCAATGTTTTTGGCGATGATGCCGACAAGTATATGGCTGCAGCTGGGCATTTTGGTAATAAATCTCCTCTGCTGGTTAAGCATTATGCTGAGGATTTAGGTTTCCACTATTTGTCTGCTACTACCAAAGAAGAATTTATGACTGCATTGTCTAATTTCACCAATCCACAGTTAAGTGATCATTCTATGATATTGGAAGTCTTTACTGACTCGAAAGATGAAAGCGAGGCTTTGTATCTGATGAGCCATATTCAAAGCGATGCCAAAGGCATGGTACGTAGTAAGCTGAAAGATGCGGTAAGGAATGTGGCAGGAGAAAAAGGCATTAATGCTATAAAAAAAATTTTGAAAAAATAAAAGATGGAAACGTATTGTTGGTGGGAATAGGTGAGGCTACAACTACGGCTGCAAAGCCATCGGGTGTGGGACGGTGAATATCTTGGAGCAGGTAGATTTCACGTTTCTTTTTTGCAACTTGTGAAATTTGAATATATCTATATGAATAATAACTGTTTAACAAGCGAAAAGGTAGAAAATATTCAACTACTGATTCGCATTATTTAAGAAATAGTGCATATCTTAATAATTTCTCTTCCTCTTCATACCAATATAGGAGGAATATTACAATCCTATGCCTTACAGACTGTTTTATCTCGCAATGGTCATGATGCAATAGTTCTGAACAGACCATTTTGCAGTAAGCCCAGTGTTGCGAAAGTTCTAGCCAAGGCTTGTTGTAGATTGCTTAAGAAAATGCTTGGTCGTGAGACTGTACCATTATTTTATGACTTCAAGCATTATAAAGAATATACTGTCATCAGTCAGCATACTGAGGCATTCATAGAGAAGAATATCCATTGTCGTTATTACAAACGCTATACAGATATACGGGAAGCGGATTGGGATGCTCTCGTGGTGGGTAGTGACCAAATCTGGCGGCGCAACTTCAATCAAAAGATTGAGAATGTATTTTTCGATTTTGCTTGGGACTGGGAAAATGTGAGACGGATTGCCTATGCTCCTTCTTTCGGACTGGATACTTGGGGATATTCAGATGTTGAAACGAAAAATTGTGCAGGGTTGGTGAAGAAGTTCAATCTTGTTACAGTACGTGAGGAGTCTGCAGTGGGGCTTTGCGAGAAGCATTTAGGCGTAAAGCCTATGCATGTCTTGGATCCAACGATGCTTCTCGATCGAAAGGATTATGAAGCACTGACATCAGAAGTTAAAGAAAAGTCTGATGGTGATATGTTGGTCTACTTGCTCGATCCGATGGAATCAAACCTTGTTACGGTAAAGGAGGTGTCTGCAGTGCTTCATCATAAACCTTTCTATGTATTCTCAAAGGTCAATGACACAAGTCTGCCACTCAGTGAACGTATACAGATTCCGGTAGAGAAGTGGCTAAAGGGGTTTCAGGATGCTAAGTTCGTGATTACAGACAGTTTCCATGGCTGCATATTCTCTATTATCTTCAATGTGCCTTTTGTGGTGTTGAGAAATGAACAAGGTGGATTGGCGCGTATTTATTCTCTTTTGAGCATGTTCTGTTTAAAAGACCGTTTAGTAGACTCAGTTGATGATCTGAAGCAGTTGAAGATTATTGATTGGAATAAGGTCAATGCCATCCGAGAAAAAAAGAAGTATTTTGCATTGGGATTAATTGATAAAATACTAAGATAAACCAACAGCTTCCTTTACAATAATAAATATGTCTTTATGCTCTCAATAATTATTCCCCTTTATAATAAGCAAGCTGTAATAGCGCGCACCATTGAGTCGATACTCAGCCAATCCTATATCAATTGGGAACTGATTATCGTGGATGATGGATCTACCGATGGCAGTGATGAAGTGGTGAGACTGTATCTTGGTGATCAGCGTATACGGTATATACGTAAGCCTAATGGTGGGGTGTCATCAGCCAGAAACCGGGGTATCAAGGAGGCTAAAGGGGAGTGGATATGCTATATTGATGCGGATGATTATTTTCTGCCGGAGGGATTGAAGACAATGGTTGAATTGGCAGAGAAATATAATGTAAAGGTGGCTGCAGGACGTTTTTTGATAGAAATTAAAAAAAAGAGATTTCCGGGAGTGAATGGTAAAAGAGAAGGCGTATTGGAAGATAATTTTAAAGAGTGGTTTTTTAATAGGGTGATACCTCGTGCAGGAGCTGCTGTCTTTCATGCCGAATTATTGAAGAATCATTTGTTTGATGAGACATTGAGTCGATATGAAGATGCAAAATCTCTTTTTGAAATTTTACGTGAAAACAGAATGGCTTATACTCCTATTGATGTGATGACTTATTCTCTTGATAATCTCGGTCTAAGTGGTAAGGTGGCTGATTTTTCAAAGGATTTTATATTTAGTATGAACTTTGATGGAAAGTCTTATTGGGAAAAAATGCTTTTGGGGGATATGCTCAACCAGGGATTAAAGCTATATCCCGAATATAAACAATTCTTATTGAATAAATATGGCAACGATTTAATGTGGAGTAATAAGGCTAAACGATGCAATTTTATGAATAGGATAATATTTATTCCGAGAAAACTAATAATGAAGTTAAAGTTTTATTTGTCAGGTCCTTTAGCGGGATAAGCTATTGATAATGAGTTTATTATTGGTGAATTTTGTTGTTTTGTATAAATCTGATTTCTTGCCTAAAGTAGGTAAAAGGCTAAACCTTGATTGAAGTTAGTCCGACTGACGCACCCGATTACTGGGCTATACGTGGTTGGACAAATACATTGCAAAAAATGAGTTATGATGCGGATATTTGCTTTTTGGGTAATTCAATTACGTATGCGAGTAATTTTCAAACTTATTTCACGGATAAGAAGATTGTAGAACTAGGCTATCCTGGTGATACCATGATTGGCATGATGCGACGTATGGATATGCTGCGTGCTGTTTGTCCTGAAAAAGTGTTTTTGATGGCAGGTATCAATGACTTGGCAAATCAAAGTATGGATATGGATGAGTTTGCTGAGCGGTATAATGTTTTAGTGGATTCTATAACTAACGCTTGTCCTCATGCAGAAGTCTATTTGGAATCTATACTTCCAGTCAATCGTAGTCATAGAATGTATAGAAACTGTGACAGAATTATTCAAGCTAATCAAATTATTACTCGTATAGCAGGTGAAAAAGGAATGATATATATTGACCTATTTTCTCTATATTGTATAGATGGACAGCTGCCTGATGAACTAACTAATGATGGCATTCATCTTTTACCAAAAGCTTATGATAGATGGGCTGAAGCTATTCGTGAGTATGTAACAAGTTCTCTCAAATAAAAGTATATAAGACCACTAATACTCTTTGTGCTATTGATATATGGTTGTTTTGATATGGTGAATAAGAAAAACAATAGGAGTTCATTTTTTTGTGTATTTAAATACTTGATATTTATATTACAACATTTTCTAAGATGGATTTTTATTAATAGTTTATCTAGAGGATTTTATTATAGTATTAAATATTCTAGTACGGTTACAATAGGTTATGGAGCTAAGGTTACCCGTATATCTAAGTTTGAAGGATGTAATAGAGTTTGTGCGCACAGTACATTTAATGGCACATTAGGTTATGGATCTTATATAGGATTCAATTCAAGAATAAGTGGAGAAATTGGACGTTTTACTTCTATTGCAGATGATTGTATGGTTGTTCGTGGACGTCATCCTTACGAGTATCCTTATGTAGCCACAAGTCCTATGTTTTTCTCTATGATGAAGCAAACTGGATATACTTTTGCTGATAGGCAAATTTATAATGAATTTAAATTTGTAAGAGAATGTGTTCCAGTGGTTATTGGTTCTGATTGTTGGATAGGAGCAGGAGCAAAAATCATTGAAGGAGTTACGATAGGTATAGGGGGCATGGTACTTGCTGGCGCTTTAGTTACTCATGATGTACCCCCTTATGCAATAGTGGGAGGGGTTCCCGCTAAAGTCCTCCGGTTTCGATATAATGAAGACGCTATACAAATGCTTCTGAAATCTAAATGGTGGGAGAAAGATGAAAAGTGGTTCAAGATAAATTGGCGTTTACTAAATGACCTAGATGCTTTTGAAAAGTATTTTGCTAATGAAAGTAAATGAGATGGGGAATTCACTAACTAAAACAAGATGCTGATATATATATTACTGATTATATTGTCTACCATAATATTTATTTCACACATATATGTGAAAGATGAAAAGGTCAATTTTGTGACAGCATTTGTGTGGGTATTGTTGATGACACTCTTTGTTGGTTCACAAGATGGTATAGGAACAGATCACAGTAATTATATTGCTCAAATAGAGAGCCCTTGGGTTGTTCCATCAGAACCTTTTACGATTTTAGTTTTTGCAATAATTCGTTCATTTGGAATATCTTCATATGCCTTTTTTTATATATATGCTTTCTTGACTTATTTTTATTTAGCAAAAGCAGTGCTATTATCTGATCGAAATATTAGGTTTATTGTTGTAATCATGATATTACAATCATTGTTGTTTTTTCAATCATTCAATTTGTCTTGTGGCTTAATGTTAATATTTAGCTTAGTGCATTATTCTGCATTGTTCGGGATATTGATGATTGTATTAGCTAAAATGATAAAGGTGAATATTGTAGTGTTGATGATATATATAGGATCCGTTTGTATCTTACTATGGGGAGGATTTATGAGTGGCTTTATATCAATATTTGAGCCTATAATTGGAAAAACGTATTATGGCTATTATTTGGAATCAGCACTTATAAATGAAAATCAAACAGCTCATTTTGGTGTAGTATATCAAGTGATATTTGTATTATCTCTTATTGTTTATGCGAAGAGAAATTATTATGTATCGAATAATTTAGAATTGATTTTGAATGTTTTTTTTCTTGGTCAGATAATGTATAATGTGCTTTCTGCTAATATAACTTTACAAAGAATTACATATTATCCCTATGTCTCTATGGTTTTTGTAATTCCTTTATTGGCTAAGTCTTTACATTCTTATTGGACGACTAGAAATGCTTTATTATTATACTTGATTTATTTTGTTTTCATCTTGGCTTCTTTATCTTCCAAAGGAAGCCCGTATGTACCATATAAAAGTATTTTATAAATATTTGCAAAATATAAAGTGATGAAAGTTCTTTATTTAGGTTGCTTTTGTGAACCTACAATTTCTACATTTATAAAAGAATGTACAAAAGGGGTTATTACAGTAAGCGCAACTACATTTCAGAAAGCTCTTTTAGCGGGATGTAACGAGTGTGGTATAAGACCTGATTATATAGTGAATGTACCTGATATTGGTAGTTTCCCATTTCGTTGTAACAATTTGTTTTTTTCAAAATCTAAGTTTGAATATGCTTCAATAAAAGGGGTAAATGCATCTTTTTTTAATGTCACATATTTAAAAAAATGCAGTATATATCATACCATTATGAGAGAAGCCAAATTGTGGCTTAATAAAAATAGGGAGGAAAAAGTAACAATTTTAGTTTATTCTTTGATTTATCCTTATTTGAAAGCTGCTATTGATTTGAAAAAAATGTACCCAAATGTTCAAATTTGTTGTATCGTATTGGATTTGCCTGAATATTTTGGAGATAGCACTTCTTTATTGTACCGTTTTTTAGGTAATTTGGAAACTAAACGAATATATTCATTAGTACCCTCTGTTGATTCCTTTGTTCTTCTTACCAAGTATATGAGAGAAAAACTTAATGTTGGTTTACGTCCCAGCTTACTCTTAGAAGGAATATATAATCCAGTATGTATAGTTCCTCAGAAAAAGCGGAAAAAAACTATTTTATATACAGGCAAGCTAGACATTCGTTTCGGGATTAGAGATTTAATCAAAGCTTTTAACGATATTGATGATTCAGAATTTGTTTTGTGGATATGTGGATTTGGACTTGATAGAATCTTTGTTGAAGAAGCTGCAAAAAAAGATAAGAGAATAATATATTGGGGAGTTGTAGAACAGAAGCATGTTTTTGAAATGCAACAACAAGCTACATTGTTAGTTAACCCTCGTAAAGGGCATGAAGAATATACCAAATATTCATTTCCATCAAAAACAATGGAGTATATGGCTTCGGGTACTCCAACTATAATGTATAAACTTCCAGGATTACCTATAGAATATGAAGAATACCTTGTTCTATTACCAGATAATTCACAAGAAACATTGACTGCTATTTTAAAACAATGGGGAAGTAAAACACAAGCAGAACTATATGAGTTTGGAGAGAAGGCGAAACGGTTTATATTAGAGAATAAAAATTCTGAGATTCAGGCCAGTCGACTAATGAATTTTATAAAACATAGCTAAGGTGTGAAAAGAATTTTATTTTATTCGAGTGTGAATTCACTTGAGTTATTTAAGACTCAGAAATTCTATCAGATAGATATATCAATATTGAAAGATTTAGGATATGACGTTTTACTATCTAATCGAATATTCGATAGCCTTTTATTTTGGAAATATGATATTCTGTTTTCTTATTTCTATCGATATTCATTTTTTGCTGCATTGTTAGCAAAATGTTTTGGTAAAAAAACATATTTTACAGGAGGTATTGACTCTTTGGATTCGGATTATGCATCTGCTTTTAATTATAAAATACAAGCATTGTTTTTTAAACTTTGTTATTGGGTGGCTGATTCTTGTATAATTGTGTCGCAATCAGATTTGAAAAACATCTTTAAGGTATCATCATTAAAGAAAAAATTGAGTTATAGCGAGCATGTTATTAACACAAAACTTTTTATTGCTGATGTTCCAAAAGAAAAGATATTTACTTCTATAGTTTGGATGGGAGATGAAGGTAATGTGGTAAGAAAGGGGGTGGATAAGGCTTTACAAATTTTTGCTGAATTGAAAAAAATACCGGAGTTTGTTGATTATCGATTTGTAATTATAGGCAGAAAAGGAGAAGGAGAAGTCTTGGTTCGGTCAATAATAGATAAATATAATTTGAAAGGCTCAGTTGAATTGAAAGGAGAAGTGTCTGAAGAGGATAAAATTAATCTTTTGAAACAATCTAAATATTATTTTCAACTTTCATTGTATGAGGGATTTGGTTTAGCTGCATTGGAGGCATTATGTGCTAATAATATCATAATTCATTCAGGAAAGGGTGGTTTGGCTAATCCTATTTATAAAGAACAGTTGTTGTTTGACATAGATAATGATTTCGATAGTGAATTGCTTAAATTGGTTAATAAATTAGCTTGTTTTACTCCAATAACTTCATATGATAATCTTCTAGAATATTATGATATTCAAAGGCGAAAAGATGATTTTGAAGCTATAATAGTTAATGGGAAAAGCAATTATAAATTAAAATAGTTATGTCTATATTCAAAGACAAAATTTTATTAATCACTGGCGGTACCGGTTCCTTCGGTAACGCCGTATTGCGTCGTTTCCTCGATTCAGATATCAAGGAAATTCGCATCTTTAGCCGTGACGAGAAAAAGCAGGATGACATGCGTCATCACCTGCAGAATCCGAAAGTGAAATTTTACATTGGTAATGTCCGTGACCGCCAGTCTGTGGACGGTGCCATGATGGGAGTGGATTATGTGTTTTCCGCCGCCGCCTTGAAGCAGGTTCCCAGTTGCGAGTTCTTTCCGTTGCAGGCTGTGCAGACCAATGTGATCGGTACCGACAATGTACTGGAATCCGCCATAGCGCATGGTGTAAAGAATGTAGTAGTGCTTTCTACCGACAAGGCTGCCTATCCCATCAATGCCATGGGCATCAGCAAGGCCATGATGGAGAAGGTTGCCATAGCCAAGGGCCGTGCGTTGGGTGAGGAAGCCGGCACAACCATCTGCTGTACCCGTTACGGCAATGTGATGGCAAGCCGCGGTTCTGTAATTCCCTTGTGGGTGGAGCAGATAAAGAACGGCAGGCCCATTACGGTAACGGATCCTAACATGACCCGCTTCATGATGACGCTGGACGATGCCGTGGATCTGGTAATCTATGCGTTTGAGCACGGACATAACGGTGACCTGTTCGTGCAGAAGGCTCCTGCCGCCACCTTGGATGTACTGGCGCAGGCCTTGAAGGAAACATACGCGCAGGTTGATCCGAAATACGGTGAGACGGAGGTGAAGACCATCGGCACGCGCCACGGCGAGAAACTGTATGAGACACTGGTAACCCGCGAAGAGATGGCAAAGGCTGTCGACATGGGCGACTACTACCGCATCCCCTGCGACACCCGTGATCTGAACTATGACAAGTTCTTCACGGAAGGCAATGAGGATATTGCCCGTATAGAGGACTATCACAGCCATAACACTGCCCGCCTGGATGTGGAGGGCATGAAAAAGCTTCTTTGAAACTCCGCTTCATCCGCGAAGACCTCGGAATGGAGGAAAAGGCGAAGAGCGCGGAAATCAAGAGTGAATAAGTCTTTAATTTGAATAATACAACAGGAAAGAAAGAGGGAATGTATTGTTCCTTTAGAAAAAACTATCTTTGCCATATTGAAACTAATAATTGAGAATATGGCAGCAACAGTATTAAATTCAGTTCAACAACATCTTTTGAAGATGTTTGCTTTTGATGGTTCGGAGGAGCGATTGAATGAAGTTAAAGAAGTGTTGACCAAATATTTTTCTCAGAAGTTAGATGACCGCTTGAATGACTTATGGGATTCGGGAGTTTTAAACCAAGAAAAACTTGATGAACTGAGAAAAATTGATGTCCGTACACTTCCGAAGAGATGAATAGAATTGTATTAGATACAAATAGCTTGATACAGTGCATTTCTCCCAAAAGCAGGTACCGTAAGATTTGGGATTGCTTTTTGGATGGAACGAATCAGTTATGCGTTTCTGATGAAATTCTTAATGAATATGAGGAAATATTAGAACGTTTGGCAGGTGTGGAAATAGCTAAGCTGGTGATTGATGTCATTCTCAATAATCCTTATACTTTGTTCTTTACTCCTTATTATAACTTCAATCTGATAAAATCAGATCCGGATGATAATAAGTTTGTGGACTGTGCAATTGTGGCTAATGCCAAGTTTATTGTTACGGAAGATCATCATTTTCATATATTGAAGCAATATAATTTCCCAAAAGTAAGTTTTATAGGTTTGGATGATTTCTGTCATTCACTATGAATATCTTCTCTTTTCTGTGACAAACAGAACCCATTAGTTTATGAAAATCTTAGTGACCGGCTCCCGAGGGTTTGTCGGCCGGAACCTTGTATCCCAGCTGCACAACATCCGTGACGGGAAAGCCCGTAATTACGGCATTGCAGGTGAGGAACTTACTATTTACGAGTATGACATGGACAGTGACCCTGCCGAACTGGATGTCTATTGCAGACAAGCTGACTTTGTCTTCAATCTGGCAGGCGTGAACCGTCCCCAGGATGCGTCTGAGTTTATGAAAGGGAACTTCGGCTTCACCTCCACGCTGCTTGATACATTGAAGAAGCACGGCAATACCAGTCCGGTAATGATTTCCTCTTCCACGCAGGCCGCACTCGACAACCCTTACGGTGAATCGAAACGGGCAGGGGAGCAACTGTTGTTCGAGTACTCCAGGGAAACGGGAGCAAAGGTACTGGTGTACCGCTTCCCGAATGTTTTCGGCAAATGGTGCCGCCCCAACTATAACAGCGCGGTGGCCACTTTCTGCAACAACATCGCCCATGACCAGCCCATCCGGGTGAACGACCCTTCGGTGGTGATGCACCTGGTTTACATAGACGATGTGGTGGACGAGCTTATCTCTGCCCTGAGCGGCATGGAACACCGCAACGGGGATTATTGCGAAGTACCCGTAGTACATACCATTACCTTGGGCGGCATTGTGGAACTGATAAGGTCTTTCAGGCAAATGCCCGGTACCTTGTCCGTCCCGGATTTGAGCGATGCCTTTACAAAGAAACTCTATTCCACATACCTCTCATACCTGCCTGAAGAACGGTTCAGCTATCCCCTGAAGATGAATGTGGACGACCGCGGCAGTTTTACGGAGATTATCCGTACTTCCGACCGCGGGCAGTTCTCGGTGAACATCTCCAAGCCGGGCGTTACGAAAGGCCAGCACTGGCACCATACCAAGAACGAGAAGTTTGTGGTGGTGAGCGGACACGGTCTGATACAGCTCCGCAAGATAGGTACGGAGGAGGTTGTCAGCTTCGAGGTAAGCGGCGGGAGGATGGAGGTCGTGGAGATGATTCCCGGCTATACGCACAATATCGTCAACCTTTCGGAAACGGAAGACCTGGTGACCTTCATGTGGTGCAACGAGTGTTTCGACCCGGCACGTCCGGACACTTATTCTGAAAAAGTCTGAAACGAGTTAAAGAATATAGGAACAGATGGAACTAAAATTGGATTATTCGCAAGTCAGGTTTCAGGAGAACGGCAGACTGAAACTTCTGATTATAGTGGGCACCCGTCCGGAAATCATCCGCTTGGCGGCTGTCATCAACAAATGCCGCAGTTATTTTGACTGTCTTCTGGCCCACACCGGCCAGAATTACGACTATAACCTGAACGGTGTCTTCTTCCGTGACCTGAAGCTGAAAGCCCCCGATGTGTATATGGATGCCGTCGGTGATGACCTCGGTGCCACGATGGGGAATATTATCAACGCCAGCTACAAGCTGATGGTGCAGGTGAAACCTGATGCTGTGCTGGTGTTGGGAGACACGAACTCCTGCCTGAGCGTGATAGGCGCGAAACGTCTGCATATCCCCATCTTCCATATGGAGGCAGGCAACCGCTGCTTTGACGAGTGCCTGCCTGAGGAGACCAACCGCCGTATTGTGGACGTCATTTCCGATGTGAACCTCTGCTATTCGGAGCATGCCCGCAGATACCTGAACGCTTCGGGCGTGGCGAAAGAACGTACATACGTAACCGGTTCGCCCATGGCGGAAGTCCTGCATGAGAATTTGTCCGAAATAGAGTCTAGCGATATTCATCAGAGGTTGCATCTCCAGAAAGGTAAATACATCCTGCTTTCCGCGCACCGGGAAGAGAACATTGACACGGAGAAGAACTTCCTGTCCCTTTTCAGCGCGGTTAACGCTATGGCCGAGAAATATGACATGCCCATACTTTACAGTTGTCATCCCCGTAGCAGGAAACGTCTGGAATCAAGCGGCTTTGCACTTGACAGTCGTGTGATTCAGCATGAACCTCTCGGTTTCCACGACTACAACTGCCTGCAGATGAACGCCTATGCCGTTGTGAGTGACAGCGGTACTCTGCCTGAGGAGAGCAGTTTCTTCACTTCTGTGGGGCATCCTTTCCCTGCTGTATGCATCCGTACCAGTACGGAGCGTCCCGAGGCTCTTGACAAGGGTATCTTTGTCCTTGCCGGCATTGATGGGAAATCCTTGCTTCAGGCTGTAGATACTGCCGTGGAGATGAATAGGAATGAGGACGATGGCCTGCCGGTGCCCAATTATACGGATGAGAATGTATCGGCCAAGGTTGTGAAGTTGATTCAGAGCTATACGGGGGTGGTGAACAAGATGGTTTGGAGAAAATAATGGTGAGACATGCCTAAGAAAATCTTGATACATAGCCTGATTTTCAGTCCGGATGGAGTTTCGACAGCCTATCTTTATAATGATATTGCTCTGAAATTCCAAGAAAACGGTTATGAAGTATTGGTATTGACAACTACGCCTCATTACAATGTTGTGGAATCACAACTGGCAGTACAACCTCTGAAATGGAAGGTTTGGGGGATTTGTAAAGAAAGCTGTTTTCATGGAATCAGAGTTCTTCATGTACCCCAGAAGAAATTCAGAAATACATTTCTGCGTGTCCTGGGATTTGTCTATTGGCATATTATCTCTTTCCTGATTGGTTTGTTCCAGAGAAATATAGATGTCATACTGTCACCTTCCCCTCCTTTGACTATCGGTGTAATAAACATTTGGCTGGCGAAAATCAAGGGATGTAAAACCATATATAATGTGCAGGAAATATATCCTGACATCTTGAAACGAAAGGACGGGCTTGTTATAGAACAGCTACGTAGGATGGAACGGTATGTTTATAATAACTCAACGGCCGTAACGACAATAGACCAGGTTTTTTATAATGTAATAGCCGGAAGGTTTAAGGATAAGTCCAAGCTTTGTATAATACCTAATTTTGTAGATACAGAATTGTATAATTCTCAAGGTGGAAATGTAGAATGTCTGAATCCCCATTTTTTCCCTGCCACAGATTCTTTGAAATTACTTTATGCCGGGAATATTGGTTATGCCCAAGATTGGGAGCCCTTAATTTGTCTGGCAGAAAAGACGAAAGGGGTTTCCATTGAATACTTTATAATCGGTGAGGGAGTCATGAAACCCGTTCTTGAGGAGAAAGTACGTGAGTTGGAGCTGGATAATGTGCATATTTTGCCCTATCAGCCCAGAAGTTTGATGCCGTCCATTCTTGCCTATTCAGACATCCAGTTTATTTTCATGAACCCTGAGATGGAGATGCAGGGATTCCCTTCCAAGGTTTATACAATCATGGCATGTGGTAGGCCTTTATTGGTCTGCTCGGGAAAGGATACGCCTATCATCAACTTCCTGCAGGAACATGGCTGTGCAAAATTGATTACAGAGAAGAGTTTGGAAAAGAAGGTGGGAGAAATGGCGGACTGGCTGAATTCCGTCTCAAAAAGCGAACTGGCTTTACTGGGTCGAAATGGTGTAGAGGTGATTAAGCGATTATATTCCAAGGATGTGGTAACTCAAAAATATGTAGACTTAGTTGAAGCTTTATGAACATACGATATTTATCAATCAATTATTAGGATATCTTGATATTCCCGGGTATCTTTGTAGAAAGATTGGATTCATGAAGAAGAACAAGCCATATAAGGAACAAGAACCGATGGTGCCGAATGTTGGTGAACCGGTAGTTGTATATACGGGTAATGAGAATAATCCGAATATCGTTACGGAAGGACGTGATGACATTAGGCATGCTATTTCCGGTGAAGAATTATTGGATAGGCTTTGCCCTCGTATAAAGGCTTTGTTTGGATGAGAGTCGTATTCGCTCCCGAAGTAGAGGAGGATTTGTATGGGCTTATAAAAATACTTGTTGAGAAGGAGTATTTGGGTACTTATCCTTTTGCTATTTCTTATGTAGAAGAACTGATAGCTGATATTCAACAGAACATTCATTCTAAATTAAAAAAGAAAGCGCTTTTTGAACGTTATGGTAAGGATATGTATTACATCACTTACCAACGTAATTCTAATACAACGTGGTATATTTTTCTCTGTCATCGGAGATACTTATTTTATCAAATACATAACCAATAACCACGTTTCCGGTCAGTATATTTTTAGCATATTTCAATGAACATACTCGTCACTGGAATCCACGGCTTTGTGGGTTCCAATCTCGTTGTTGCCCTAAAGGAACGTCATAGCCTTTACGGGCTGGATATTGTTGCTCCTGAAAAGGAGGGGTGGTAAAGACTTTCTCCTGGAAGGATATTGAACCAGCTTCTTTTCCGATGCGGAATCTTCCTGAATTCGATGCCATTATTCATCTGGCTGGTAAAGCCCATGACACGAAGAACCGGTCTGCTGCCCAAGCCTATTTTGATATCAATATGGGATTGACTCAAAAGATATTTGATTTCTTTCTGGAATCGTCTGCGAAGAAGTTCGTATTCTTCAGTTCTGTGAAAGCCGCTGCAGACAGTGTGGTGGGTGATATGCTGACTGAAGATGTGGTGCCTGCTCCGGTAGGGCCTTATGGGGAAAGTAAGATAGCTGCCGAGAATTACATCCTTGACAAGTTGAAGGTTGAGAATGGGAAATTGAAAGCTAATCCTTATGATGACAAGCAGGTTTATATCCTGCGTCCCTGCATGATTCATGGTTCCGGCAATAAAGGCAATCTGAATCTTCTTTATAATGTGGTGAGGAAAGGTGTTCCCTGGCCTTTAGGGGCTTTTGAGAACAGAAGGTCTTTTACTTCAATAGACAATCTCTGCTACGTGGTGGAAGGTCTTTGACCAAGGAGGTGGCGAGTGGTATCTACCACATGGGAGATGACGAAGCCTTGTCCACAAATGAACTGATAACTTTGATGTGTCGGGCTTTGGAGCGTAAGCCGCATATCTGGAAGATAAACAGAGGACTGATGGAGTTCTGTGCTCGGCTTGGGACTCTGCTCCATTTGCCTTTGAATACAGAGCGTCTGCGCAAGTTGACAGAGAATTATGTGGTGAGTAATGCGAAAATAAAGGCTGCCCTGGGAATTGACAGAATGCCGGTGAGGGCAGAGGATAGTGAGAACGATAAAATCGTTCTCAAATTAAAAGTTAAGAATTAAAAATTGATAATTAAAATTAAAGAGGAAAATACTGTTATGTATTATCTGTTAATATTGGTTCTGCTGTTTTGGCAGAACTTTTTTATTTTAAGGTGGCTGATAGGTGTAATATCATCGACAAGCCCAATGAGCGGAGTTCCCATACGAAAGTGACTTTACGCGGTGGTGGGATTATTTTCTATTTCGGAGCGTTGGCCTATTTCCTGACGAGTGGCTTTGAATATCTTTGTTTCCTGCTTGCCTTGACACTGGTGACGTTCATCAGCTTCGTGGACGATATAAAATCCACCGGACAGATGACAAGGCTGCTTTTTCATTTCTCTGCTATGGCTATGATGTTTTATCAGTGGGGACTGTTCTCCTTGTCCTGGTGGTGGATAGTCATAGCCTTGATAGTCTGTACGGGTATCATCAATGCCTACAACTTTATGGATGGCATTAACGGCATAACCGGTGGTTATTCTCTGGTTATTCTTGCTGCGTTGGCCTATATCAATAAGGAGGTGGTTACTTTTGTGGAAGCGGATTTCATCTATACCGTTATCTGTTCCGTTCTAGTTTTCTGTTTCTTCAATTTCCGCAAGCGTGCCAAATGCTTTGCCGGTGATGTGGGTTCGGTGAGCATTGCCTTTATCCTTCTTTCCTGATAGGCAGGCTCATCATTGAAACGGAAGATTTCAGTTGGATAGTCCTTTTATCCGTTTATGGTGTGGATAGTGTACTGACTATCATTCACCGCCTGATGCTTCATGAGAATATCGGGCTGCCGCATCGCAAACATCTGTATCAGATTATGGCGAATGAGCTGAAGATTCCTCATGTCATAGTCTCTCTGGCCTATATGACAATACAGACTTTTATAATAGTAGGATATATTTATTACCAACAGTATGGCTATATCTTCTTGATAGGGTGTATCTTACTATTGAGCGTAATATACGTACTCTTCATGAAAAGTATTTTCAAGACATATCTCTTGAATTACTGTCTTCCATTATACAATTTCTGCAGTCACCTGAATACCCAAAGCTTTGGCAATACGCTCAATATCACGCTTCTTTGTTTTGTATTGCTGCAGGTCATAAGAAACCGTCCGTTGCCTAATGGTTTTGAGCGCGCTGGTATTTCTCATGAAGTGTGTTTGATATCAAAGGAATCTTGCATACCTTGATATTTAAAGATTGCACTTGTTCCACACCTACTGTCATCACAAATTGCCGGAAAGTCTCGGCTGCTTGTGTTTCTTGAATTACTTTCCCATTACCAAAAGTAATCTTTAATCGGGATATTGAGTATTGCTTTCCGTATCATTGGTTACTTGGTACAGTTTCTTTGCTGCTTCAAGAAATCTTGGAAATAATGTTCCCCACTGGTTGTTGACAACAATTTTGTTCCGTCTGCCAATAAAATAACTTCATCAGGCTTAAAAGTAACGTTTCTTTAAATCGGGATGAGATTTGATTTTTTCTTGGACTTCTATCAAGGTACGTATTACACCCAATGCTTTACTGTGTAAATTGGATGGAAAGACTTTTTCCAGTTCAACATAGTTTATGTTGGGATGGTCTTTGATATAGTGCTTGATTACTTCCAATACAAAACGTCTTTTGACATAGAAGTTGATTCCATCCAATGAGAATTTTGTATGGTCTTTGGAGTCACTTTCTTTATAGTCGTTTTGTGAGTTTTTAGATGTTTGCCTCGTTTTAAGTTGTAATGAAGGGAGAATGCTCTTATTTTCGTAATGTACTGTAAGCGTAAGATTGGCAAATTCTTCATTAATGGCGGATTCCTCAAATCCTTCAGCTGTAAACTTGTCTTTGAGCAACGAAATCATATTCTTTACCCCATTGCCTTCGGATAAGAATTCTGACACCCTCCTATGCAGATTATTACGCGCTTGGATTTTTTTATATTGCTCATTACAGAATGTTTCTATTTTTTCCAGATTGAATTTGTCGTAGCTCAATAAGTCACAGATGATGGAACCATTTGTATCTTCTTTTTTAATTTCCGCTGTAAATACACAAATGGGATTCTCTCCATCATTGGGAATGTCATAGTAAAGTTGTATCTTTTCTCCTATATATAATCCGACATTAAGTTTCAACTGGCGCATATACGACATCAGTTGATTTTCTTGTCTTTCATTTCGTATATTAGACGGACGCTTTATTTCAATAGGGAGTACGGGGGATTGTGTGTCATGCTCGTTCTTTCGCCAAAGTACAATGTCCGGGCGTATGGAGTTGCTATTGCCTATCGGTAATGTATATTGGGATACCATTGTTCCATTGGTCTTCTTCCATCCAAGAAATTTCAAGCAGTTCTCTATTTCCCGCTGGTAGTCACCTTCTACCGAATTTGTTTCAAAATACGGTATCAGTGTTTCCACAATCTCAGGCCAATTTTCATTCATCTTTTATCGGGTTATATTAGGACATATTGTTTACACTTCTTTGGAGTGTGCATAAAGCAAATGTATTGACTTTATTTGAACTGCCCAAATTATAGTCATAAAAAATGAATCGGGCGGTGTACGATAAAAACAAATAATCCCGGATTCTTGACAAAGAGTCCGGGATTATTTGTTTTTATTGTTTTTGAGGGGCTTTACTTAGCCGGCTTCAGCCATTTGTCCAGCCATTCAAAGAAGGTACGTTGCCACAGCACGCCGTTTTGAGGCTTCAGCACCCAGTGGTTTTCGTCCGGATAGATAAGCAGTTCGGCAGGAACGCCACGCATCACGGCTGCATCGAAGGCGGCCATTGCCTGGTTGGCAAGGATGCGGAAGTCCTTCTCTCCGTGGATGCAGAGGATAGGGGTGTCCCATTTGTCGACGAAGAGATGCGGGGAGTTGGCAAAAGTGCGTTGTGCCGTAGCGTTGTTCTTTTCCCAATAAGCGCCGCCCATATCCCAGTTGGCAAACCATTTCTCTTCCGTTTCCAGATATTGCATTTCCATGTTGAAGATACCGTCGTGTGCGATGAATGCCTTGAAGCGTTTGTCATGGTGTCCGGCAAGCCAATATACGGAAAAACCTCCGAAGCTGGCACCTACGCAACCCAGGCGGTCTTTGTCAACGAAAGGTTCCTGGGCCATTTCGTCAATGGCAGTGAAGTAGTCCTTCATGCACTGGCCGCCATAATCACCGCTGATGGCTTCGTTCCACTCTACACCGAAGCCCGGAAGACCACGACGGTTGGGAGCTACAATGATATAATCGTTTGCTGCCATAATCTGGAAATTCCAACGGTAGCTCCAGAACTGGCTGACGGGACTCTGAGGACCACCTTCACAGAAGAGGAGGGTGGGGTACTTCTTGTTAGGGTCGAACTGCGGAGGATAAATCACCCAGGTCAGCATCTGCTTGCCGTCGGTGGTCTTCATCCAGCGGGCTTCCACTTTACCCATCTCCAGCTGGTCGTAAATCTGCTTGTTCTCTGTGGTCAGTTGCACTGCTTCTGCAAAAGCGTCGCCGTTGCGTGCACTGTTTACGGCATAGATTTCGTCGCCCATGCTCATGGAATGGCGTTTGGCGATAATCTTGTTTCCGCAAAGGGCAAGCGAAGCATAGTCGTGCATGCCGTCGGTGAGCTGGGTAAGCTTGTCGTTTCCGACAAGGTCGATGTTGTAAATCTGTGTCTCGCCATGCCATACACCGATGAAGTAGATGCTCCGGGAATCTTTGTTCCACAAGAAGGCGTCCACGTTCGATTCGAAAGCTTTGCTTACAAAACGTTTCTCGCCGGTCTCGAGGTTCATGATAAACAAGCGGTTCAAGTCGGCTTCGTAGCCGTCACGCTCCATGCTCTGCCAGGCGATGTATTTGCCGTCGGGAGAGTATTGGGGATTCGTATCATATCCCTTGTTTTCTTCCGTGATGTTTTTGGTTTCCTTGGAGGCAAGGTCGTAGATATAAATGTCGGAGTTGGTGGAAATGGCATACGCCAGTCCGGTTTTCTTACGGCATGTATAGGCCACCTTATCAGAAGACGGGCTCCATGCCAGCTGCTCGATACCGCCCCAGGGCTTCATCGGGCTTTCGTATGGCTCTCCCTCAAGAATATCAGTGACATTGCTGATGGCATTGCCGTCGAAATCGGCAACGAACGGATGGGGAGCAGTAGTCACCCATTCGTCCCAATGCTTGTACATCAGGTCGGTAACGATGATGCCGGTGGCTTTAGGAAGGTCCGGATGTTTGTCTGCCGTACTCTTCACGGTCTTTACCTGGGCAATGAAAAGGAGTTTCTTGCCGTCGGGCGAGAAAGAGAACCCTTCGATGTCTCCCTCGTATTGAGTCAGCTGCTTGCGTCCGCTGCCGTCGGGATTCATTTCCCATACCTGGCTGCTGCCGCTTTCGTTGCAAAGGAAGGCAAGCTTCTTGCCGTCCTTAAACCACGTGGGCTGTCCTTCTTGCCAGGCGTCATGCGTTATCTGGGTATTGTCACTACCGTCGGCATTCATGACGAAGACTTCGCTGTTACTCTTGTTCTGGGGCACGCTGTAATAGGATACCGTGTAGGCAATTTGCTTTTCGTCGGGGGATACGGCCACACTGCCGATGCGTCCCATCGCCCAGAGTGCCTCGGGTGTCATACGCTTTCCTTCAATCTTGATGTCCGACCGCTGGATGAGCGTTGCTGCGTCCTGCTGCTGTCCGGCATCTTTTGTGCCTCCGCAAGAGGCCAATGTCATGGCTGCTGACATAAGTAGTAGATTTACTTGTTTCATATATGCTTTTTGTTTCAGTTATTTCAATGCAAAGATACTAAATTTTCCTTCCTTGCCAATTCCCACGTTTGATATATAGCCAGCAGAAAATGAGAATAAAGCTGGAATAAACCATTTCCGAGGTCCAGCAGATGGCCACGTCGAGTTGCAGAATCAGAATAATGTAGGTGATATAGGCTGTGTAGATGACCAGCGTTGCCAGCTCCATGCCCAATGCAGTACGCGTATTGCCGGTTCCGGAAACTGCCTGGAAATAGACATTGGCAGGAACCAGGAACAGATAGGTGGAGCACATCACCCAAAGCGAATGCACGGCAGCGTCCTGCAGGTCGGGTATGTCGGTATAAATTCCCAGAATCAGCTTGGGGAACAGCGCGAAAAGCAATGCCAGCGGAAGTACGAAAACGTAGGCTATGCGTACGTGCTGCCGGATAGTGCCTGCCACGCAATCGGAGTGGCCTGCACCGATAAGGTTGCTGACCAGTGACCCGCAGGTAGAGGCAAACGCCATGAGTACCATGAACAGTATGCCGGACACGTTGCGGACAATGTTGGTCACTGCCAGCGAGCGCTCTCCCAGATGCTCCACATAAAGGAAGAACAAGAACCAGGTGGAGAGGGAGAAGAAATTCTGTATCATGGTCCAGAAAGAGACGTTCAGCATCCGTTTCAATACGTCCAGCCGGAACTTCGGAATACGGTCCAGCCCGTACTTGCAGCAGTCGATACGGCTACGGGTATAGAGGATGAAGAATAACAGCGAAACCAGCTCGGCCAATGAGGAGCCGATGGCGGCTCCGGCAATGCCGAGTGCAGGAAAACCGAATTTACCGAAAATCAGGATATAGTTGAATACAACATTGCTCAACACCATGACGATAGAGTTCAGTGTCAGTGTCTTGGTCTGGGTGGTTCCCAAGAAAAAGGCACGGAACATGACTGCGCTGAACGAGAAGAAGGCACCGAATACACGCCAGTGCAGGTAGCTGGTGGCTGCTTCGTAGATATGTTCCGAGGCTACGATGCGTTTCAGGATAATCGGCGAGAAGCAATAGGACAGCAGGAACATGACTGTCGCCATCCCGACTTGGAAATAGATGCCCTGATAGAACAAGTCACCGATTTCCTTATACTGCCGTTCGCCGTTGCGCCGGGCAATGAGTATCTGTGCCCCGATGCTGAAACCGAAGGCAACCATGAAGATGACCATATAGAAGACACCGGCGATGGCAGATGCTCCCAACTCGACTTCGCCTACACGTCCGAGGAAGGCGGTGTCCGTCATACCTATCATCTGCTCCATAAGGAGGCTGATTAGGATAGGGTAGGCTATGAGCCAGATTTGTTTGTAGGTGTATTTAGTCTGCATAATTTAGAGTCTGTGAATTTTTTCGTTGGTGTAAGGATAAGAAAGCCGGGCAAATGTCATTGTCCGGCTTTCTGCAAAAGAATATCTTGAACGGTAGTCTTACTACTTTTTGTTCTGTTTTTCTTTCATCATCTGTTCCTGCTGTTTCTGCATGGCTTCCAGACGAGCGGCGAAACCGGTTTTCTTCATCTTCTTCGGGTCTTTCTTGTTGGCTTCCAACTGAGCAAGAAGGGCTTCCTCATTGGTTGTCTTGCGCATGATGAGCGTTGTTACCACACTGACTAACGTAGAGATGAAGTAGTAATAGTTCAATCCCGAAGGATAGTCGTTCAATATGAAGAGGAACATGATAGGCATCAGGTATGACATCCACTTCATGGCAGCCATCTGCGGATTGGCACCCGTATCCTGTTGCTGCATCATGTACTTCGTGTTCAATATGTTGGTAACCGTCATCAGCAGGCAGAACAAGCTGAGGTGGCTTCCCAGGAACGGGATATGGAACGGGAAGTTGATGAACGCATCGTAAGTGGAAAGGTCGTCTGCCCACAAGAAGCTCTGCTGGCGGAGTTCAATGGCACTCGGCACGAACATGAACAAGGCCATCAAGATAGGGAACTGTATCAGCATCGGCAGACATCCGCCCATCGGACTGACTCCGTACTGGCTGTAGAGGCCCATCACTTCCTGCTGCTTCTTCATGGCATCTTCCTGCTTGGGGTACTTCTTGTTTATCTCGTCGATTTTCGGTTTCAGTACGCGCATCTTGGCAGAGGACATGTAGGTTTTCCACGTTGCGGGGAATACTACAGCTTTTACGATTAACGTCATGAACAACAGTACGATACCCATGCTCAACCCCCAACTGGACAACCAGTCGAAGATGTTGATGGTGAACCATTTGTTTATCCAGCGGATGAGCGGCCAGCCCAGATAGACCAGACGGTTCAGCTCCCACTTCTCGTCACGCCCCTTGTCGAGTGCGGTCAGGGTCTTGTAGTGATTGGGGCCGAAGTAGAAGAACAGCTGGGTAGGTTCCTTGCCGGCAGGGTCGAACTTCGTGCTCATCTCCGCAGAATAGTCCTTAATGTAGCCGCTGCCTTGAGTCTCCATCTTGGAACTCAGCTTGGTCTTTTCAAAGTCGGCATCTGCCAGGAATACCGAAGAGAAGAACTGGTTCTTGAAGGCAATCCAGTCCAGACGTTCCGGAACTTCCTTTTCATCGTTCTTGTTGGCAGACAGATAATCGGTACCCTCTCCGGCGATTTTGTAAGTCAGCTCAGCCAGACGGTTCTCGTAGGTGTAACCCTTCTCTATCTGACGGGCACGCTGAGACCACTCGATGTCCACATAATTGTTGGTGGCGGCCAGCTTGCCTTCCATATTGACTGCCTGGATAGTAAAGTCTATCAGGTATGTGTCATTGTGCATGCTGTAGGTAAAGTCGATATAGCTGTTGCTGTCTGCCGACAAACGCATGGTGACGGTACTGTCCGTACGGTTTACTGCGGTGAAATAATAGTCTTCCGTCTGGATAGTCTCTTTCTTGTTGTAAAAGAGGAAATTCATGGAAGCGTCATTGCCGCTGAACAGTGTGACGGGGGTCGTCTTGTCTTGTCCCATGTATTCCTTCAGCGTGGCCGAAGCTATGCGCCCGCCTTTTGTATCTACGGTTATTTCTGCCAGGTTGTTCTGGATGGTTACCTGCGAGTTGGTTCCTTGACGGGCGTCGAAGAAGAGGGCAGTGGAGTCAACGCTTGCTTCCGCTCCGCTTTCGTTGGCCAGGGCTGCTTCTGCCTTGGCTTTCAAGTCGGCTTCGCGCTGTTGCACCTGGGCTATGGAGTCGTAGTAACGTTGCTGTGCTTCCAACTGCTCCTGGCTGGGACGGCTCAGAAAGCTGAAACCTACTAACAATATCGCTATCAGAACAAGACCTGTGATGGTATTTTTATCCATTCTTTGTTGATTACAAATTACTTATTACAAATTATTTCTTTTCGTTTTCATTTTCGATGGCGGCCTTCACGAATGCTACGAACAGTGGGTGCGGATGCAATACCGTACTGCTATATTCGGGATGGAACTGGGTACCGACAAACCACTTCAATGCGGGAATCTCAACAATTTCCACCAGGTCCGATTCGGGGTTTATACCCACACACTTCATGCCTGCTGCTTCGTAGGCATCCTTGAAGCTGTTGTTGAACTCGTAGCGGTGACGGTGACGTTCCTGGATATGCTCGGTACCATATGCCTCGTATGCCTTGCTGCCTTTCTGCAGAACACATTCGTAGGCACCCAGACGCATGGTTCCACCCATATTGGTGATGGACTTCTGCTCTTCCATGATGTCGATGACATTGTGTGGTGTCTTTTCGTCCATCTCGCGTGAGTTGGCATCGGCATAACCCAGTACGTTACGGGCAAATTCGATGGCGATACACTGCATACCCAGACAGATACCGAAGGTGGGGATGTCGTGCGTACGCGCATATTTGATGGCTACGAACTTGCCGGCAACGCCGCGTTCGCCGAAGCCTGGACCGATAAGTACGCCTGCCATACCTTTCAAGGCTTCTGCCACATTCTCGTCCGTCAGCTTTTCACTGTTCACGAAGTCTACCGACACCTTGCGGTCATTGTAGGTTCCTGCTTGTGAAAGGGCCTCGCGGATGGACTTGTAGGCATCCTGCAAGTCATATTTGCCCACCAATGCGATGTGCAGCGGGGCAGTCTCTTCGGCTTTGTGACGGCGTTCGAGGAAAGCGCGCCACGGTCCCAGTCCCGGAGTATCACCGACGGGAAGTCCCATTTTCTTCAAAATGGTAACGTCCAGTCCTTGGCTCTGCATCAAGATGGGCACCTCGTAGATGGTAGGCGCGTCGATGCTCTGCACCACGGCATTCTCGTCCACATTGCAGAACAGAGCCACCTTCTTGCGCAGGGTAGTGCTCAACTCGTGTTCCGTACGCAGTACGAGGACATCGGGTTGGATACCGGCACTTTGCAGTTCCTTTACGGAGTGCTGGGTGGGCTTGGTCTTCAGCTCACCGGCAGCTGCCAGGTAGGGGACATAAGTAAGGTGTACGCACAAGGCGTCTTTTCCCAGTTCCCACTTCAGCTGACGGATGCTTTCCAGATAGGGCAGAGACTCGATGTCACCCACTGTACCGCCAATCTCGGTAATAACAAAGTCGAATTTGTATTTGTTTCCCAGCAGTTTTACATTACGCTTGATTTCGTCTGTAATATGGGGAATAACCTGGATGGTCTTTCCCAGATAGTCACCCCGGCGCTCTTTGTCGATGACGCTTTTGTAGATGCGTCCGGTCGTGATATTGTTGGCCTTGGTGGTCTGGATGCCCAGGAAGCGTTCGTAATGGCCCAAATCGAGGTCGGCTTCGTGGCCATCCACGGTAACGTAGCATTCGCCGTGTTCATAAGGGTTCAGTGTACCCGGGTCGATGTTGATGTACGGGTCAAACTTCTGGATGGTTACCTTGTAACCTCTTGCTTGCAGCAATTTACCGATGGAGGATGAGATGATACCTTTACCTAATGAAGAGGCAACACCACCGGTGACGAAAATATACTTTGTTTCTCCCACAACTATATTATTTTATTAATTGTTTAATCTAATGCCAAGAGCCTATACGGCTTGTCGTTCAGGGTGCGCACTGCTCCCGTCAGTACACGTAGAACTTAAAAAGCGCAAAATTATAAAAAAAAGAGGAAGTAGAGAAAGTTTCGATGAAACAATTATTAAAAAATACGATTTCATCGAAGAAAGTCCTTCTTGCCTTTTTCTTATGGCTTTTCTATGTTTTCTAAACATTTTAAGCTAAATTTGCGCTCGAAACATAGACTTTAGGGCATTATGAAGAATAGACACATTGCATTTTGGTTAATTGCTACGATGATTTCTTCGTCGGTGATGGCACAGAATACGCTGGATACCGCCTCGAAGAACAGTGGACAGGAAACAACTGCCAAAGCCGACACCTTGCCGGATATAATGAAAGAATACATGATTCTGAAATTGAAACCGGAAGGTATGGGGTACAGGCTGGATACTGTTTCCATATTATATGAAAGGTATATCGGAGTGCTGGATTATTTGAATGACCCCACGACTCCGGAGCGTTATATACCTTCCAATCCGAACTACTATAGGTTGTTCCTTCCCCTTACCTATTATTATGCCCCCATGAGACGCCTTTCCAAGGTGGACTGGCATTTCCAGGTGCCTGATACGGTGCCTGCCCTGACGCGCGAGATGTTGCCGTTCGACACACTGAGTTTCACCTCAAAGGACCGAGCCAACAAACTGGTGGACCGTACGCTGCTGAACACGTATGTGAATTGTCCCAATCTGGTTGTAATGACCGAGAAGGAGGTGATGAAAGGGAAGATATTCAAGGATAATATAGAGAAGGAGGTTTCTTCCAAGCCGTCCGTCGTGAAACTGTTTGCACAAGAGAATATGGTGGGAGTGAAGGAGGAAGCCGACGTGATTATCCACAAGCCCAACTGGTGGGTGACGGGTGGAAACGGTTCATTGCAGATTACCCAGAACTATATCTCCGACAACTGGTACAAGGGAGGTGAGAGCACTAACGCCGTGCTTGCCAACCTGCAATTGTTTGCCAACTATAATGACCGTGAAAAGGTGCAGTGGGAAAATCTGCTCGATGCCAAGCTGGGCTTCAGCTCCGCACCTTCCGACGAGTTTCATAACTATCTGGTAAGTACCGACCAACTCCGGCTGTACAGTAAACTGGGTATTCAGGCTGCGTCCAAGTGGTATTATACCATCACGACTGAGTTTAAGACCCAGTTCTGCAATGGCTACAAGGCCAACAGTGAAGAGCTGGTTTCGGCTTTCTTTGCTCCGGCGGACTGGTCGAGCAGTATCGGTATGGACTACAAGTTGAAGAAGCAGAAATTCAGCTTGTCCGTTTTCATGGCTCCGCTGACGTACATGCTGCGCTATGTAGGAAATAAGGGGGTGAATGAAGTGAGTTTCGGTCTTGATGAGGGCAAATGCGTGAAGCATAACTTCGGTTCGCAGATACAGCCTACACTTTCATGGACCATCATTCCTTCCATTACGCTGGATTCCCGCTTGGACTTCCAGACCAGTTATGAGTGGACACGTATTGAATGGGAAAACACGGTGAACTTTGTGCTGAACCGCTATCTTTCCACCAAGCTCTATGTGCACGCCCGCTATGACGACAGTGCCAAGCCGACGGAAGGGGACAGCTATTTTCAGGTAAAAGAATTGCTCAGTTTCGGTATCAATTATAAATGGTAAATAAACAAATGGTCTGTTCGAGTGAACAGATTATCTGTTTTAGTTAGTCAGACGGTCTGTTTTCCCTTGACAGACCGTCTGTTTTTTGTTTGTAGTCTGTGGCAGGTGAAAAACATAAAAACATAGAAAAGCATGTTTACGAACACAGAAAATACATAGGAAAGGTTTGCAGTTCACAAATAATGCGTAAATTTGCCACGATTTGTAATGCACACTTTGCAAAATGGCGAATACTATAAAACATCAAGGTATTGTGGAAAACATAAACGGTTCTCATCTCAAGTGAGAATCATCCAGACTTCAGCATGCGCTTCGTGTAGTGTCAAGGGACATTGTACCTCTGCGGATACGAAAGAGAAACTTGTCGATGTGGCCGATGCCGATGCCGCATCCTACCAGCCCGGCGACCGTGTATGGGTGACGGGCGAACTTTCAATGGGAGTGATGGCAGTTCTGTTTGCCTTTATATTTCCTTTCCTTATTCTGATAATTTCACTGTTTGTCTTTATGGCTATCTGGAATGACGAGCTGCGTTCTGCACTTTGTTCGCTGGCACTTCTTATACCTTATTATTATATATTGTGGCTGAACAAGTCGCGGATGGGTAAGAAGTTCTCATTCTCCGTACGACCGATGAACTAACTAATAATAAAACAAATAATTAATAAACAACTAATTTATGAATGTAATTCTGATTGCAGTGATTTCATTGGGAGTTATAGCGCTGGTATCGGCCGCTATTCTTTACGTGGCTTCCAAGAAATTCGCCGTGTATGAAGATCCGCGGATTGCCCAGGTAGCAGAGGTGCTTCCCCAGGCAAATTGCGGTGGATGTGGTTACCCCGGTTGTAGCGGATTTGCAGATGCTTGCGTAAAGGCAGGTTCGCTGGATGGTAAACTTTGTCCGGTGGGTGGACAGCCCGTCATGACAAAGATTGCCGAGATTCTGGGCTTGGATGCCGCTGCTGCCGAACCTATGGTTGCGGTGGTGAGATGTAATGGAACTTGTGCCAACCGTCCTCGTGTGAACCAATACGATGGCGCTAAGAGTTGTGCCATTGCGGCTTCTCTCTATGGTGGTGAAACGGGTTGTAGTTATGGCTGTCTGGGATGCGGCGACTGTGTGGCTGCCTGCCAGTTCGATGCTATCCACATGAATCCGGAGACCGGACTTCCCGAAGTGGATGAGGAAAAGTGTACGGCTTGTGGAGCTTGTGCCAAGGCTTGTCCGAAATCTATTATTGAAATCCGTCCTCAAGGCAAGAAATCACGTCGTATTTACGTACAGTGTGTAAACAAGGACAAGGGGGCCGTAGCACGCAAGGCTTGTACCGTGGCATGTATCGGTTGCGGCAAGTGTGTGAAGGTTTGTCCGTTCGAGGCTATCACGCTGGAAAACAATCTGGCTTACATTGACCCCAATAAGTGCAAATCCTGTCGCAAGTGCGAGGAAGCTTGTCCGCAAAACACAATCATTGCCCTCAACTTCCCGCCGCGCAAACCGAAGGCTGACGATGCAGCTCCCCAAGTAAAGGTTGCAGCTCCTAAAGCTGAGGTTGAGACTCCCAAAGCAGAGGTTTAGACTTCCCAAGTTGAGGTATGAATTAATAAAGTAAATAAACGACTAAAAATACAGAATTGTATGTTGAAGACATTTTCAATTGGTGGAGTCCATCCACACGAAAATAAACTTTCAGCACATCAGCCTATCATCAAGGCAGAGATTCCGGCCAAGGCCGCTATCTTGCTGGGACAGCACATCGGTGCTCCTGCCAAGCCTATCGTTGCCAAAGGTGATGTTGTGAAAGTGGGTACAAAGATTGCCGAGCCCGGCGGTTTTGTATCAGCAGCCATTCATTCGTCTGTCAGCGGGAAAGTCGCTAAGATTGACACGATTGTCGATGCCAGCGGTTACGCCAAGCCTGCTATATTCATTGACGTAGAAGGGGATGAATGGGAAGAATCCATTGACCGTTCCGAAACGTTGGTGAAGGAATGCAGTCTGACCTCCGAGGAAATCGTGAAGAAAATCGCTGATGCAGGTATCGTAGGTCTGGGCGGTGCATGCTTCCCTACGCAGGTCAAGTTGTGTCCTCCTCCTGCATTCAAGGCAGAGTGTGTCATCATCAACGCCGTAGAGTGCGAACCGTATCTGACTGCCGACCATCAGCTGATGCTGGAACATGCGGAAGAAATTATGGTAGGTGTATCCATTCTGATGAAGGCGGTAAAGGTGAACAAGGCATTCATCGGCATTGAGAACAATAAGCCCGATGCCATCCAGCTGATGACGAAGGTTGCTTCCAGCTATGCAGGTATCGAGGTGGTACCCTTGAAGGTACAATATCCGCAGGGTGGTGAAAAGCAGTTGATTGATGCTGTCATCAGTCGCCAGGTTGCAGCCGGTGCGCTGCCTATCTCCACGGGAGCTGTGGTGCAGAATGTGGGTACCGCATTTGCCGTTTACCAGGCCGTACAGAAGAACAAACCTCTGTTTGAGCGTGTCATTACCGTGACTGGTAAGTCGTTGGCAAAGCCGTCCAATTTCCTGGCACGTATCGGTACGCCGATGAAGCAGCTGATTGAAGCTTGCGGCGGTCTGCCCGAAGATACGGGCAAGATTATCGGCGGTGGCCCGATGATGGGTAAAGCTCTGGTAAATACGGATGTACCGACAGCCAAAGGAAGCTCCGGTATTCTGATTATGAACGAGAAGGAAGCCAAGCGCGGCGAGGTACAGCCTTGTATCCGTTGTGCCAAGTGCGTGGGAGCCTGCCCGATGGGGTTGGAGCCGTATCTGCTGGCTACCGTTTCGGCCCACGGAGATTTTGAAAGAGTAGAGAAAGAAGACATTATGTCGTGTATAGAATGCGGTTCATGCCAGTTCACTTGTCCTTCCAACCGTCCGATGCTGGATTATATCCGCTTGGGTAAGGGTAAGGTAGGAGCGATGATCCGTGCACGTCAAGCTAAAAAATAACGAAGTATGAATAAATTAATCGTATCCCTTTCGCCCCACGTTCACGGCGGTGACAGCGTGAAGAAGAATATGTACGGTGTGCTTATCGCATTGATTCCGGCATTCCTCGTTTCGCTTTACTTTTTCGGACTGGGTGCGCTGATTGTTACGGCCACTTCCGTAGCAGCCTGCTTGTTCTTTGAATGGGCCATCGGCAAATTCCTCATGAAAAAAGAGACCACAACCATCACCGACGGCTCTGCCATCATTACCGGTGTGTTGCTGGCCTTTAACCTGCCTTCCAACCTGCCCATCTGGATTATCATCCTTGGTGCCTTGTTTGCCATCGGGGTAGGCAAGATGTCCTTCGGAGGTTTGGGTTGCAATCCCTTTAACCCTGCACTGGCAGGACGTGTATTCCTGTTGCTTTCATTCCCCGTGCAGATGACGACATGGCCGGCTGTAGGCCAGTTGACAGCCTATACGGATGCCACGACGGCTGCTACGCCGCTGGCTATTATGAAAGGTGTCATCAATGGTGCTCCGGGCATGTCCCTGAGCGACCTTCCGGGAGCTTTCGACCTTCTGATAGGTAATAATGGAGGATGTCTCGGTGAGGTGAGTGCCTTGGCGCTGCTGCTTGGTTTGTTCTACATGTTGTGGAAGAAAATCATCACCTGGCACATTCCGGTATCTATTCTGGTGACGGTATTCGTGTTCTCCGGTATCATGTATCTGGTCAATCCGGAACTTTATGTATCCCCGGTCGTACAGTTGTTGTCCGGTGGTCTGATGCTGGGTGCTGTCTTTATGGCTACGGACTACGTGACTTCTCCGATGAGCCACAAAGGTATGCTGATTTATGGTGTTTGCATCGGCCTACTGACTGTCATCATCCGTCTGTTCGGTGCATATCCGGAGGGTATGTCGTTTGCCATTCTGATTATGAATGCGTTCACTCCGCTCATCAACACCTATGTTAAACCTAAACGCTTTGGGGAGGTAGCGAAGAAGAAATGAAAAAGTTAGAATCATCCTTGAAGAATATGTTGCTGGTACTTACGGGCGTTACCGCAATCTCCGTAGCGTTGCTGGCTTATGTAAACGAATTGACGAAGGGCCCATTGCGCAGGCCAATGCAAAGACCTTGAGCGATGCCGTAAGTGCGGTGGTTCCGGGCTTCGACAATGACCCCATCGCCGAGAAGAAGATGCAGGAAGTAAACGGAGTACAGTATTCTGTATATCCTGCCACCAAAGGCGGAGAATATATCGGAGCTGCTGTGGAAGCTGTTGCCATGGGTTTTGGCGGTGAGCTGAAAGTGTTGGTCGGTTTCGATGCTGAAGGCAAAATCATCGACTACTCCTTGTTGTCGCATGTGGAAACTCCGGGGTTGGGTTCCAAGGCTGCCGACTGGTTCAAGAAAGGCAATAAAGGTGACATCACCGGCATGAATCCGGGTGAAGCTGCATTGACAGTGAGCAAGGACGGTGGTAAAGTAGATGCCATTACAGCGTCTACCATCACCTCACGTGCTTTTTTGAATGCAGTGAATGCGGCTTATGCTGCCTATGCCGGTCAGGAAACTGCCGACGGCACTACCGGCGCTACTCAAAAGAATGTTGAACAACCTGCTGATTCCGCAGCTCCCGAAGCTGTGGATACACTCAGCGCTAAATGAGAAAGGAGTAGAAGATATGAATAATTTTAAAGTTATGATGAACGGGATTATCAAAGAGAATCCTACGTTTGTACTCCTGCTGGGTATGTGTCCTACACTGGGTACCACTTCCTCTGCCATTAACGGTATGGGTATGGGACTGGCTACAATGTTCGTGCTGATATGTTCCAATGTGGTGATTTCTGCCATCAAGAATCTGATTCCCGATATGGTGCGTATCCCTTCATTCATTGTAGTCATAGCATCATTTGTGACACTGTTGCAGATGATAATGCAAGCCTACGTTCCTGCATTGTACGCCACGCTGGGCTTGTTCATTCCGCTGATTGTTGTAAACTGTATCGTATTGGGACGTGCCGAGGCATTTGCTGCCAAAAACAATCCGGTGGCTTCCTTGTTCGACGGTCTGGGCATGGGCTTGGGCTTTACCATTGCACTGACATTGCTGGGTGCCGTGCGTGAGTTCCTGGGAACCGGCAAGATATTCAACCTGAGTATCCTTCCCGAAGAATACGGCATGTTGGTATTTGTCCTTGCTCCGGGTGCATTCATCGCATTGGGCTATCTCATTGCTTTAATCAACAGTATGAAGAAGAATTAATAATGAAAAATTAAAAATGAAAAAATTGAGAACGTATCGGCGGTAGGCTGCCGGGCTTTTAATTTTTAGTTTTTAATTCTTAATTTAATGATTATGGAATATATATTGATATTTATCTCGGCAATCTTTGTAAACAACATCGTATTGTCGCAATTCTTGGGAATTTGCCCGTTCTTGGGAGTTTCCAAGAAAGTGGAGACTGCATTGGGCATGTCGGCAGCGGTGGCATTCGTGCTCACCATCGCCACTATCGTGACATTCCTTATTCAGAAGTATGTGCTCGACGCTTTTGATTTGGGCTATTTGCAGACTATTACCTTTATTCTGGTGATTGCCGCATTGGTGCAGATGGTAGAGATTATCCTGAAGAAAGTTTCTCCTTCTCTGTATCAGGCCTTGGGCGTGTTCCTGCCGTTGATTACTACCAACTGCTGTATTCTCGGTGTGGCTATCCTTGTTATCCAAAAAGATTATGATTTGCTGACGGGAGTGGTTTATGCATTCTCTACGGCACTTGGTTTCGGCTTGGCACTGACACTGTTTGCAGGCCTGCGCGAGCAAATGAGCCTGGTTAGTGTACCGAAAGGTATGCAGGGTACTCCGATAGCTTTGATTACTGCCGGACTGCTGGCAATGGCATTCATGGGCTTTTCGGGGGTTGTGAAGATTTAAAGAAGAAAAAACGGAAATAAAGTGGAAGGGGGATAAACTAAAATTTATCCCCCTTTTTCTGTTTTTATTAATTTATTTCCTTACATTTGTGGCGTATTGATAACCTAAAAGCTAAATTATCTATATTTAATATGAAAGGGAAAATCTTAGTTACGGGTGGAACCGGTTATATTGGTTCTCACACGGTGGTGGAACTTCAAAACGCAGGTTATGAAGTTGTTATTATTGATAATTTGTCAAACTCCAGCGCAGATGTTGTAGATAACATAGAGAAGGTATCGGGCATCCGCCCTGCATTCGAGGAATTGGATTGCTTGGATTATGCCGGTCTTGACGCTGTGTTTACCAAATATAAAGGCATTAAAGCCATCATTCACTTTGCGGCCAGCAAGGCTGTGGGTGAATCTGTCCAGAAACCATTGCTTTACTATCGTAATAACCTGGTTTCACTGATAAACCTGCTGGAATTGATGCCGAAGCATGGAGTGGAAGGTATCGTATTCTCTTCTTCCTGCACAGTTTACGGCCAGCCGGACGAACTTCCGGTAACGGAAAAGGCACCTATTAAGAAAGCTGAGTCTCCGTATGGAAACACGAAGCAAATCAATGAAGAGATTGTACGTGATACGGTTGCTTCCGGTGCTCCGATAAACGCCATCTTGTTGCGTTACTTCAACCCGATAGGTGCACACCCCACAGCATTGCTGGGAGAGTTGCCTAACGGTGTACCGCAGAACTTGATTCCTTATCTTACCCAGACCGCTATCGGCATCCGTGAGAAACTGAGCGTGTTTGGTGACGATTATGATACTCCCGACGGTTCTTGTATCCGCGACTTCATCAATGTAGTCGATTTGGCCAAAGCACACGTAGTGGCTATCCGCCGTATCTTGGAGAACAAGCAGAAGGAAAAAGTGGAAGTATTCAATATCGGTACAGGTCGTGGACTTTCCGTATTGGAACTGATTAATGCTTTCGAAAAGGCTACCGGTGTAAAACTGAACTATCAGATAGTAGGGCGGCGTGCCGGTGATATTGAGAAGGTATGGGCAAACCCGGAATTGGCAAACAATGAACTGGGTTGGAAGGCAGAAACAAGTATTGAAGATACTTTACTTTCTGCATGGAAATGGCAGTTGAAGCTTCGTGAAAGAGGTATTCAATGACAAACTTTGAATTTGTGTTTTTTAACAAATAGGCAATAAACAAATGCCTCCCCGCATTTGTTTATAATGTGCAAATCAGCCTGAAGCTGTTTATGTATATGTGAATATCCGTAACTAGTACGTATGCCTCCCCGGCATAGACAGGTAAGATTGCATAGTAGTTTTGTCGTGTTTTATTTTGTGTTTGTGTTGTGAATAAGCCTTGTCGAGAGACAAGGCTTATTTTTTGTATATTATATACAGAATCTCTGTTGTCAATTCAGTGTTTTTTCATAAGATGGGTAGGCAATTCCTTTTTCTTACTAATTGTTAACTGACGTTATCATGTCTGTAACAATTTGTTCCAATTGTAGTATTAATCGTTCAAAATAGTCTTTTTTGTTCAAAAAAATGCTATACACGGTAACAACTACATGCAAATTGTTTATACATTTGCGTTGTTGTTTATGTAACTATTGGGATGAACAAACCATAGCTGACAAACGTTAATAGGTACGAGTACATAGCTGATGAAAGATGCGACTTGGCTGACTTGTTAATGAGGATACACGCGACTTACAACTTAGTATTGGGAAAAATAATTAAGGAAATATAGAATAAAAAGATTGCTTATGTCACAGATTGTCGGACATATCTCACAGGTAATCGGGCCTGTAGTAGACGTCTATTTCGAAGGAACGGAGGCAGAAATGATGTTGCCGAGTATTCACGACGCACTGGAAATAAAAAGGTCGAACGGCAAAAGACTGATTGTAGAGGTACAGCAGCACATTGGTGAAAACACGGTGCGTACTGTTGCTATGGACAGTACGGACGGCCTGCAGAGAGGAATGACAGTGCATCCGCTGGGAGGCCCCATCACCATGCCGATAGGTACACAAATCAAAGGCCGCCTGATGAACGTAGTGGGCGACTCTATCGACGGCATGAAGGAGTTGGACCGTACCGGTGCTTATCCCATCCATCGCGACCCCCCTAAGTTTGAAGATTTGACTACCGTACAAGAGGTGCTTTATACAGGCATCAAGGTTATCGACTTGCTGGAACCATATAGCAAGGGCGGTAAAATCGGTCTGTTTGGTGGCGCCGGTGTAGGCAAGACGGTGCTTATCCAAGAGCTCATTAATAATATTGCGAAGAAGCAGCACGGCTTCTCTGTGTTTGCCGGTGTAGGAGAACGTACACGTGAAGGCAACGACCTGCTGAGAGAAATGATTGAATCCGGCGTTATCCGTTACGGAGAAGAATTCAAGAAAGGTATGGAGGAAGGCCATTGGGATTTGTCCAAAGTAGATTATGACGAAGTGGCCAAATCACAAGTGTCTTTGATATTCGGTCAGATGAACGAACCTCCCGGTGCGCGTCAGTCCGTGGCATTGTCTGGGTTGACGGTGGCCGAGTCCTTCCGTGACATGGGAGCGGAGACGGACGGTCCGCGTGACATTCTGTTCTTCATTGATAATATCTTCCGTTTCACCCAAGCCGGTTCCGAGGTTTCGGCCTTGCTGGGCCGTATGCCTTCTGCCGTAGGCTATCAGCCGACACTGGCAACGGAAATGGGTGCCATGCAGGAGCGTATTACCTCTACAAGAAACGGCTCCATCACTTCCGTGCAGGCTGTATATGTGCCTGCCGATGACTTGACGGACCCGGCACCTGCCACAACGTTTACCCACCTCGATGCCACCACGGTGTTGAGTCGTAAGATTACTGAACTTGGTATTTATCCTGCTGTGGACCCGTTGGAATCTACTTCACGCATTCTCGACCCACACATTGTGGGGGTAGAACACTACGAAGTGGCACAACGTGTAAAACAAATATTGCAGCGCAACAAGGAATTGCAAGACATTATCTCCATCCTTGGTATGGAGGAACTCTCTGATGCCGACCGTACGTTGGTGAACCGTGCACGTCGTGTGCAGCGTTTCCTTTCACAGCCGTTTGCCGTTGCCGAGCAGTTTACGGGTGTCCCAGGTACAATGGTTTCCATTGAGGACACTATCAAAGGCTTCAAGATGATTCTTGACGGGGAGGTGGACTACCTGCCCGAACCTGCTTTCTTGAATGTGGGAACCATTGAAGAAGCCATTGAGAAGGGTAAGAAACTACTGGAGCAGGCAGGGGGAAAAACGATTAAAAATTAAAAGTCTGGGAGCTTTGATGATGAAAAAGTTGCATTTGAATATTGTTTCACCGGAGAAGGAACTCTTCAACGGGGAAGTGGAAAGTGTTACATTGCCGGGCACTATGGGCTCTTTTTCTATCCTGCCGCAGCATGCACCGATTGTATCATCGTTGGGAACGGGGAAATTGATTTACGCAACGGACGGTGAGGAACATGAGTTGGATATTCAAAGCGGATTCGTGGAGATGAGTAACGGAAGGGTTGCCGTCTGTATAGAACAGCAATAGGCTATTAAAAAATTAAAAATTAAAAAATAGAGGTTGTTGGCGTGACTATTACTAAGAGAAACTACTTATTGCATACAGCGCTCTTGACGGTATTGATAGGAATTGTAGGCGGTTGGGCGTATTTTTCGATAAATCCGCATCACTATTTCGGCGGTTATCCGCTGATTCCGCTTTTCTTCTTTGTTTTCGGAGTATTCATGATTAATATGACCGAAAGCTGCCGTCACCGGATGCCAGGACGAATGTTGCAGATTTATCTGCTGATGCGTGTGATGAGAATGCTGGTCTCCATGATTGTGATGCTGGTTTATTGCGTTGCAGTACGTGAGGAAGCCAGGGCGTTTTTGTTGACGTTTATAGCCAACTATCTGATATATTTGATTTATGATTCCTGGTTCTTCTTCACTTTTGAGGCGAATCGGAAACTGAAAAAGAAAAGTAACAATGAAAAGATTGCGTAACATACTGACTGTAATTCTGCTGGCACTGGGCATGTTGCTACCCGCCACGGTGCGGGCCGAGAATACGGTGGACGTGAAGGAGATTGTCTTCGGGCATATCGGCGATTCTTACGAATGGCACATCACGACGTGGGGCGAAACTCACGTTACGATTCCTTTGCCGGTAATAGTGCATAGCTCTACCACCGGATGGCATGCCTTTCTATCCTCACGTCTGGAGGAGAACGGTGGAAGTTATGAAGGCTTTTCCATCGCTCCCGCAGGAAGCAAGTACGAAGGCAAGCTGGTGGAGTATGATGCCACCGGAAACGAAATACGCCCGTTGGACATCTCCATCACGAAGGTGACACTGGCTTTGCTCATCAACAGCGCATTGCTGCTTCTTATCATTTTGAGTGTGGCGCACTGGTATCGCAAGCACCCGCAGGGAAGTGCCGCTCCCGGTGGTTTCATCGGGTTTATGGAGATGTTTATCATGATGGTGAACGATGATATTATAAAGAGCTGTGTCGGTCCGAAGTACCGTAAATTCGCACCTTACTTGCTGACGGCCTTCTTCTTTATTTTCATCAACAACATTATGGGGCTGATTCCTTTCTTTCCCGGAGGGGCCAACGTGACGGGAAATATAGCCATTACGATGGTATTGGCCATCTGTACTTTCTTGGCCGTGAATATCTTTGGAACCAAGACTTATTGGAAAGATATCTTTTGGCCGGATGTGCCCTGGTGGCTGAAGGTACCGGTCCCCATGATGCCGTTTATCGAGTTCTTCGGTATTTTCACCAAACCGTTTGCTTTGATGATACGTCTTTTTGCCAATATGCTGGCAGGGCACATGGCAATGCTGGTGCTTACCTGCCTGATATTCATCTCGGCCAGTATGGGACCTGCTTTGAACGGAACGCTGACCGTGGCATCGGTGTTGTTCAATATCTTTATGAATGCACTTGAGTTGTTGGTTGCCTTTATCCAGGCATATGTGTTCACCATGCTGTCAGCCGTGTTCATCGGTCTGGCGCAGGAAGAGCATAAGGAGAAGGCGGTGAAGTGATACGATTATTGGGAATATAAATATTAATAAAAATAACCATTTAAAAACTGAAAGTTATGTTACTATCTGTATTATTGCAAGCTGCTGCGGCAGGTGTGGGAGTTAGTAAACTGGGTGCAGCCATTGGTGCTGGTTTGGCTGTTATTGGTGCTGGTGTAGGTATTGGTAAAATCGGCGGTTCTGCTATGGAGGCCATTGCCCGCCAGCCGGAAGCATCCGGAGATATCCGTATGAACATGATTATTGCCGCTGCCTTGATTGAAGGTGTTGCTTTGTTGGCAGTAGTTGTGTGTTTATTGGTATTCTTTTTATAATGTACAATCTACCATTTACCATTTACAATTTGTCCGTGCAGCATCACCGCGCAGCCAAATTGTAAATCGTAAATTGTCAAATAGTAAATAAAATTATGTCATTGTTATTACCCGATAGTGGTCTGCTGTTCTGGATGCTCCTTTCATTCGGTGTGGTGTTTGTGGTGCTTGCCAAGTACGGTTTTCCCGTTATCACCAAGATGGTGGAAGGTCGCAAGACCTACATCGACCAGTCTTTGGAAGTGGCACGCGAAGCAAATGCCCAGCTCTCCAAACTGAAAGAGGAGAGTGAAGCGTTGATTGCTGCTGCCAACAAAGAACAAGGACGTATTCTGCGGGAGGCGATGCATGAGCGTGACAAGATTATCGTCGAAGCACGCAAGCAGGCGGAAGCCGCCGCGCAGAAGGAGCTGGACGAAGTTAAAAAGCAGATACAGCAAGAGAAGGAAGAGGCCATCCGCGATATTCGCCGCCAGGTGGCAGTCTTGTCCGTAGATATAGCCGAGAAAATTATCCGCAAGAATCTGGACGAGAAACATGAGCAGATGGAGATGATAGACCGGATGCTGGATGAAGTGCTGGCCGCAAGTAAAAACAATTAATTCTCAAAGAAATGGATATAGGAATCGTTTCGATGCGTTATGCGAAAGCATTGATGGAATATGCCAAGAGCATGGGGGCAGAAGATACTCTGTACAAGGAGTTTTGTATGCTCGACCGTAGCTTCAGGAAACATCCGGATTTGCGCATGGCATTGGAAAACCCCATCCTGACGATACGTGAGAAGTTAACACTTATCTGTACCGCTGCTGTGGGGGATGCTCCTGCGGGCCGTGAGTTTGCGCGTTTCATGACCCTGGTGTTGAAGAACCGGCGGGAAAACTTTCTCCAGTACATCTGCCTGAGTTTTCTGGATTTGTACCGGAAAGACAAGCATATCGGTGTAGGAAAGCTGATAACAGCCGTTCCCGTCAGCCAGGAAGTGCGGGAGCGCATCCATGACAGTGCTTCCTCCCTGCTGCATGCCAGCATGGAGCTGCAGACTGAAGTGGATCCCTCCATTGAAGGTGGTTTTATCTTCGACATCAACGACTTCCGTCTGGATGCCAGTATTGCTACGCAGCTTAAGAAAGTGAAACAGCAGTTCATTGATAAGAATAGAAGAATCGTGTGATTTACGATTTGACAATTTACAATTTACTTATTTAATAGTCTTGTGATGCGTAAGTTGTAGAGGTCAAACAGTATATGATTCGGGTTCTTTCAAATAGTAAATAGTAAATTGTAAAATAGTAAATACTAAGATGTTGTCTGAAAATATAAAAGTAAGCGAAGTCTCCGATATTCTCCGCAAGCAACTGGAAGGGATTGACACCCGCGTACAGTTGGACGAGATTGGCACGGTACTGCAAGTCAGTGACGGTGTAGCCCGTATCTATGGGTTGCGCAATGCCGAAGCCAACGAGTTGTTGGAGTTCGACAACGGCATCAAGGCCATTGTGATGAACCTCGAAGAGGATAATGTGGGTGCTGTGTTGCTTGGCCCTACGGATAAAATCAAGGAAGGCTTCATTGTAAAGCGTACCAAGCGTATTGCTTCCATCATGGTGGGAGAGGGTATGCTGGGCCGTGTAATAGACCCTCTGGGTGCGCCGCTCGATGGCAAAGGACTGATAGGCGGAGAACTTTATGAAATGCCGCTGGAACGCAAGGCGCCGGGAGTTATCTTCCGTCAGCCGGTGAATCAGCCGCTACAGACCGGTCTGAAGGCTGTGGATGCCATGATACCTATCGGCCGTGGACAGCGTGAGCTGATTATCGGTGACCGCCAGACCGGTAAGACGGCCATTGCCATCGATACCATCATCAACCAGCGTGCCAATTTTGATGCTGGTGATCCGGTATATTGCATTTATGTAGCCATTGGCCAGAAAGGTTCTACCGTAGCTTCTATTGTGAATACCCTGCACCAGTACGGTGCGATGGACTATACCATTGTGGTGGCTGCTACGGCGGGAGACCCGGCTGCATTGCAGTATTACGCTCCCTTTGCAGGGGCTGCCATCGGAGAGTATTTCCGTGATACCGGCCGTCATGCGCTGGTGGTCTATGACGACTTGTCCAAGCAGGCGGTGGCCTATCGTGAAGTGTCTCTGATTCTGCGCCGTCCGTCAGGACGTGAGGCCTATCCGGGTGATATCTTCTATCTGCACTCCCGTTTGTTGGAACGTGCGGCGAAGATTATCAGCCAGGAGGAAGTGGCACGCGAGATGAACGACCTGCCGGACAGTCTGAAAGGCAAGGTGAAAGGTGGCGGTTCGCTGACTGCATTGCCCATTATCGAAACTCAGGCAGGAGACGTGTCTGCCTATATCCCAACGAATGTGATTTCAATCACTGACGGGCAGATATTCCTTGATACGAACCTCTTCAACCAGGGTAACCGTCCGGCCATTGACGTGGGTATCTCTGTGAGCCGTGTGGGTGGTAATGCCCAAGTCAAGGCTATGAAGAAGGTGGCAGGTACATTAAAGATTGACCAGGCACAGTACCGGGAGCTGGAAGCGTTTACCAAGTTCAGTGGCGATATGGACCCCGTGACGGCATTGACCATCGACAAGGGACAGAAGAATACACGCCTGCTGGTACAGCCCCAATACAGCCCGATGCCGGTAGAAAAGCAGATTGCCATTCTTTATTGCGGCACGCACGGCTTGTTGAGGAATGTTCCTTTGGACAAGGTCAGCGAGTTTGAACGCAACTTCCTTGAGTCTCTTGAGATGAACTATCGCATGGAGGTACTCGACGTTTTAAAGACGGGTGCCATCAATGACGATGTCTGCAAGAAGATTGAGGAGACGGCAGAGGCGGTTGCAAGGCAATTCATGTAAATAGTGATTAGCGTTTAGTGATAAGTGATTTTGTTGATATATCCGGCAATCCAACTACACCGTATATGCAATATAATCCCTAATCCCTAATCCTTAATCCTTAATCCTTAATTATCATGTCTTCACTGAAAGAGGTAAAAAATAGAATAAGCTCCGTCAAGAGTACACGCCAGATAACATCGGCTATGAAGATGGTGGCATCTGCCAAACTGCATAAGGCGCAGGGGCGGATTGAGAATATGCTGCCTTATCAACGGAAGCTGAGTGAGATTCTGACGAACTTTCTGCGTACGGATGCTTCCTTCGAGTCGCCCTATACCGAGAAAAGACCCGTGACGAGGGTAGCGGTCGTGGCGTTTTCGTCCAATAGTTCCTTGTGCGGTGCATTCAACTCGAATGTGGCGAAGATGCTGGAACGGGCTTTGGAAGATTACCAGTCGCTGGGCAAGGAGAATATTCTGATATATCCCGTTGGGAGAAAGGTGGAGGAAGCCGTCAAGAAAATGGGATATGTGCCGCAAGGCAGCTACCAGGTGATGGCAGACAAGCCTTCGTACGTTGAAGCGTATGAGCTGGCAGAGAAGTTGATGCATGAGTTTGTGGAAAAGCAGATTGACCATGTGGAGCTGATTTACCATCACTTCAAATCGATGGGTTCGCAGGTGCTGCTCCGCGAGAATTATCTGCCCATTGACCTGACGCAAGTAGCGCAGGAGGCGGCAGAAGATGTACCGGAGGATGCCCGCAGTTTTAATAATGATTACATTGTGGAACCTTCCGTCGGCGAACTGATAGCGGAACTTCTGCCAAAAGTGTTGAGTCAGAAGATATTTACCGTGCTTCTCGATTCCAATACTTCGGAACATGCTGCCCGTATGCTTGCCATGCAGACGGCGACAGATAATGCCAACGAGTTGATTCAAGATTTGACGAAACAGTATAACAAGAGCCGTCAGCAGGCCATTACGAATGAGCTGCTCGATATTATCGGCGGTAGCTTGAAATAGCCCGGATCGCCCCGTAAAGGGCTTGTTCAGGCTGGGTACAAATAAATGGAATAATAGGACAAGGATAACGAAATAAGCGTTATCTTTGTCCTATTATCATATATGGCTACTGATGAAATCCGTATCATTCTGAGAGAGAGCGGATTGGTTGAATAATAAACATATCAATGGAGAATAATCCCGAAATAGCGCTTGCATGGCAATTCATTGAAAACACAGGCACTCATCTTTTTTTGACCGGCAAGGCAGGTACCGGTAAGACAACTTTCCTGCGAAAACTGAGGGCGGAGAGTCCGAAACGGATGATTGTACTTGCACCGACGGGAATTGCCGCTATCAATGCAGGCGGTGTCACCATCCACTCCTTTTTCCAAGTACCTTTCGCTCCTTATGTGCCCGAAAGCTCATTCAGCGCAGATGGCAAGGCAACCTACCGTTTTCGTTACGGGAAAGAGAAAATCAACATTATACGCAGCATAGATTTATTGGTCATCGATGAAATCAGTATGGTCCGTGCCGACTTGCTCGATTCGGTGGATGCCGTCTTGAGGCGGTTCCGCGACCGGAACAAACCCTTTGGCGGCGTGCAACTGCTGATGATTGGCGACTTACAGCAGCTGTCTCCCGTAGTGAAAGACGATGAGTGGCAGATGCTGCGCAAATACTATGACACGCCTTATTTCTTCTCCAGCCAGGCCTTGAAGCAGACGGAATATTGCACCATAGAACTAAAGAAAGTCTATCGGCAGAACGATGGGACTTTTCTTGAATTACTGAACCGCATTCGCGAAAACCGTTGTGACGGGCAAGTGCTGGAAGCCTTGAACCGCCGGTATATTCCCAATTTCGTACCAGATAAAGAAGAAGGATACATCCGCCTGGTGACCCACAATTATCAGGCCCAACGGATTAATGACCATGAGCTGGAACAACTTCCGGGACGCTCGTATGCCTTTCGTGCCAAGATTGACGGAAAGTTTCCCGAATATTCCTATCCCACGGATGAAGTACTGGAACTGAAACGCGGTGCCCAGGTAATGTTTGTGAAGAACGACACCTCCGGTGAGCACCGTTACTACAATGGCATGATTGGAGAGGTGACAGCCGTGTCGGCAGATGGAATTGAAGTGCGCAGTAAGGGAAGCGACGCTACCTTCTTACTTCAGGAGGAAGAGTGGACGAATGCCAAATACGTGCTTGATGAGGAAACCAAGGAGATTACAGAAGATATTGAAGGAACATTCCGGCAATATCCGCTGAAGCTGGCGTGGGCGATTACCATTCACAAAAGCCAGGGACTGACGTTTGAACGTGCCGTGATTGATGCCGGTGCCTCCTTTGCGCATGGGCAGACCTATGTGGCTCTGAGCCGCTGCAAGACATTGGAGGGAGTGGTGCTCAGTGCCCCGCTTTCTGCAAAGGCCGTTATCAGTGACCATGCAGTAGATACCTTCACGATGGAGGCACGGAGAAACGAGCCGGACGAGAAACGCTTCCGTTCCTTGCAGCAGACCTATTTCCTGGAACTGCTGTCGGGCTTGTTCGATTTCCAGCCCATGGAGCAGGCTTTGCGGCGGTATGTGCGGCTGATAGACGAACACTTGTACAAGCTCTTTCCCAAGCAACTCGCAGCCTGCAAGGAGGAAATGGAACGTTTTCACGACAAAGTGACGAAAGTAGCCCAGAAGTTCAGTATCCAGTATACCCGCCTGATTGATACTGCGCAGGACTATGCAGCCGACCCGACTTTGCAGGGGCGCATACACTCTGCCGCCACTTATTTTCAAGAGCAGTTGCAACCGCTGGATGCGGTGATGGCGAGTACGGTAACTTCTGATAATAAAGAGTTGAAGAAGAAGCTCCGGGATGCCATGGAGGAACTGGAGGAAGTGTTTGACATGAAGACTGATTTGCTGGATTATGTGCTGGAGAATGGTTTCCATATGGCAGGATACTTGAAGCAGAAAGCACTGCTTTCCATTGATGATTCGGCTTCGCAGAAGGGTAAAGGCAAAGGGAGAAGTGCTTCTGCCAAAGAAGGGCAGGGAAGCAGTAAGCAGGCTGATAAAGAGAAACGTCCGCGTGAGCGGAAACGCGATGCTGCGGCTGTTGAAGTACCCACGGATGTGCTGCATCCGGAACTTTACAACCGCTTGGTAGCATGGCGCAATGCAGAAGCTTCCGCATTAGGGCTGCCCGTATACACCGTCATTCAGCAGAAGGCAATTCTAGGCATCAGCAATCTGCTTCCTTCGGATAAGGCCATGCTTGTACGCATTCCGTATTTCGGAAAAAAAGGGGTGGAGAAATATGGAGATGTGATTCTGGAGATGGTACGTGTGTATCGCAAAGAGAAAGGACTGGCAGAGCCGGAGTTGCTGTAGTCGAATCTCCTGCCATCCGCACCTGCATTATTTACCATCCGAACATCAGCTTTATTCCTTCCTCCAGCGTATACGGTTGATACCCCAGTTCCCGGTGTGCCTTTTCTATACTCAGCCCGCTGAAACGGGGACGTGGTGTCTTTTCGTTCATTTCCTTCGTGGTGACGGGACGGATGAGCGAGCGATTCAGCCCCAATACGTCCGCTACCCGATAAGCGATGTCTGCAATGGTCAGGCACTCGCTGCCACAGAGATGATAGATACCGTTTTGCGGATGACTTATCAGCTTCTCCACTCCTTGCGACACGTCTCCCACGAAGGTGGGCGTACGCCATTGGTCGGATACGACGAACACTTCCTCATTGTTCCTTAATCTGTTTGCCACCTGTTGGAGCACATTTCCATGCTGTCCGGGCAGGGCGGCACCGTACACCACCACTACGCGCACGATGGCATAATCCCTGCAAACGGCAGCGATACGTTTCTCACCTTCCAGTTTGGTGTAGCCGTAATAATTAACGGGAGCGGGAATATCCTCCTCCGTATAGGGTCGGTCCGTATCACCACCGAAAACGAAGTCGGTGGAAAGATGGATAAAACGGCTGCCTCCCGCCTCACAGCATTCTGCCAGATGCTCCACGGCAGTAATGTTGACGGCATCCGCTTCTGCATGGTGCGTTTCGCAATAATCGGGGACGGAGAGGGCGGAGGTATTGATTACAACATCCGGCTGTACTTCCTGGAAAAGCTTTTTCACCGCCTGGCGGTTGCATATATCCGTACGGATAAAGCGATAGTCGCCCGAATGGGGACAGATGTCGTCGTGCAGGGAACAGCCCGTTGTCTGATAAAACACGTTGTGGGACAAATCATCCAGGATGCGTCTGCCGGTAAAACCGTTGGCGCCTATTACCAGTATTTTCTTTCTTGTCATTGATTCTGTTGTTAAGTGATGGGCATCAATAGGGCACGTGTCTGCCCTGCTGTACCTCGATGCGTATGCCAAAGGCTCCGTTGGCTGATTTCAGCTCGAACGCCCTTTTGAAATTGTTCTTTTCCCAAGGCAGTGCGGAAGGGTTGGGTACTTTCCAGCCGTCCTTGTCATATTCGCCGTACGTATGGATGCGCATGCCGTTCTTCAAAGTGAAACTTCCCATTTGCAGGTTGTCGGTAGAGCCCCAGAAGCCCGTCAGTCCGAAGGGATTCGAACTGAAATACCGGGAGTTGCTGAGTGAGAATATGTTCGAAAGACCTTGTGAATAAGTCACGTTCGGGTTCAACTGGAAGATGCGGCTATAGTCTTTGCTGGCATCCGGTATCTCCAAAGTGAATTTGGGAAGAGTGGGGGTGGACAGATTCATCAGCCCCATATCCAGCAGGAAGCCGTCGTAATTCTTCACGCCCGGCAGAAGCTCCTTTTCAGACGGAGACATGCCTTCGGGAGACGCTTCGCCACGTACTGCAGTACGTACCGTATCGGCAGGCATCTCGCTCTGTGCGCTGACGGATGACATGCCTGCAAGTAAAATGATGATGCAGAAGAAGATTCGTTTCATAGTTCTTTGTTCACAATTTCAGTTGCTGTCTGCCGCATAGGGGCAGACTGAACAAAGATACTCGTTTCCCTCTATTTCCGGAAATATCTTTGTATTATTTCTATTTCTTTATACGAATGGTAGGGGCGAAAATGGGCGAATTTACCCATTTCATTTTGGTGGGGTCGTATCTTCGTTCCATCCCTCCGTTGAGGTCGAGCCAGTCCGTCACTTTCAGTTCCAGTACCATGCCATAACCGCTTTGCGGATACATCGGGTTCATATATCCATGAAAGGAGTTACTTCTCCCGTAGCCCGAATACTGGCCGAAGGCATGCAGGCGCATGTAGGGATTGATGCGGTAGGATACGGAGGCATTGTAGCCTATGTCCCATTGAGTACCTCGGGGGGCATCCCTTTTGGCATACTGGGCACCGGTAATGGATGAAGGTTGGGAGATGGAATAGTGGGCGGCATATACCCCTCCGCTCAATTCCCAATGTCCGTCGGGACTGTAATAAGTGACTCCTGCGCCAGCCTGCATGATGGAGCCCATTGCAGGATAGGTGTTATGGCTGCCGTACATCGTCAGTACGACTTCCGGCGAGAGCAGGAAATCGGCGAAACGCTGGAAGTCCCATTCAAAGATGTTTTTCTGAAAGTGTATCTTCTTCATGTCCGTCCAGGGCAGGGGCTCCACATAGTCGGAGGGAGGGAGATGGAGATTTATCTCTTCCTGCTGTTCGCCTTGCAGACTTTGTTGGGGCTGGCTTTCATCAAGGCCCGTACGCTTGTTCTCTTTTGGAGAAAAGGGAATCTGCTCTTTCTTTACGGGAGGCCGGTTCTTTATTGTGTCTTCCGGAATCTCGCTCTGTGCATAGGCGCAGAGTGAGGAACAGATAAAAGTAATGAATAATAACTTTTTCATAAATAGTAGTTTAGTTTTAGTTTAGTTCACTATTAGTTTATATCCTATTCCCCGCACATTGACGATACGGATGCGCTCGTCTCCGGCCAGTTTATGCCGCAGTTTGGTGATGAACACATGCAGGCTGCGGGAGTTGAAGAAGCTGTCGTCTCCCCAGAGGTCGAGCAATACATTCTGGGTGTTGACCACCTGGTTACGGTTCTCGCAAAGACGTTTCAGTATCTCGGACTCGCGGTGGGAGAGTTCCACTTCCGTATCCGCGTTAGGTGAAGTCGGGGTGCCTGCAAAAGCAAGTCGTTGAGTGACGGAATTGAAACGGTAGTCACCGATTTCAAAAACGGTAGTTTCTTTGGGCTTTTCCTCTGTAAAGGAGAAAGCTTTGCCTACCAGGGCCTTTATGCGGATAATGAGTTCCTGCATTCCGAAAGGCTTTTTCAGGTAGTCGTTGGCACCCAGCTCAAACCCTTCCACCACATCGTTGATGGTGGAGCGGGCGGTAAGGAACAGTACCGGGGTCTGTTTGTCGGTCTGCCGGATGCGGCGCACCATTTCAAAGCCGTCCATGCGGGGCATCATCACGTCTGCCACCAGCACGTCGGGACGGAGGTCGAAGAACTTGCGCAATCCCTCTTCACCGTCTGCTGCGGTGTGGATGATGAAGTTCTGCCCTTCCAATGTGTCCTTGATAATCATGGCGAGGGTCTGTTCGTCCTCAACCAGAAGTACGGTTATCTTTTCCATAATTGTCGCTTTTGTTACAAGTAATGTAAAGCTCCTTAACAAGTAATGTAAAGTACCCTAACAAATAATGTTATCATATCCTTATCGTAAAGGTACTTCCTTTTCCCAACTCACTCTTTACCGATACGCTGCCACCATGCTTCTCTATCATGGTCTTCACATAGAACAATCCCAGCCCATAGCCTTTCACATCGTGCAGATTACCCGTGGGTACGCGGTAGAATTTGTCGAAGATGTGCTTCTGCTTCTCGGGAGCAATACCGATACCGTGGTCGCTGACGGAGATTTCGGTCTGTTCATTCTGCCCTTCGACGGTTACCTTGCGGCAATGGATGGCCACTTCGGCTTCTCCGTGCGAATATTTGATGGCGTTGTCTATCAGGTTGCTGATGATGTTGCTGAAATGCGTACGGTCGGCAAGTACGCTCAAATCTTCCGGTTCGATGTCCACCGATATGTGGACGGAGCTTTCCGCTTTCAGCTTGTGTTGTTCGATGAGCGTTTCCAGAATATCACGTATTGCAAACTCCTCCGGGTGCAGGCGGAAAGTCCTGCGGCGTTCCATACTCATGGAAAGTATCTGTTCAACCAGTCCACTGAGGCGCTGAAGCTGTTCCTGGCAGATACGCAGGTATTTGTCGCGTTGGGCCTTTTCCTCCGCTTGGTTGAAGTTGAGCAGAGCGTCGTTGGCGGCATATGCTACGGCGATGGGGGTTTTCAGTTCGTGGGTGATGTTGTTGGTGAAATCGCTCTTCATCTCTTCCAGTGTCTTCTGTTTCAGGATGGTGCGTATCAGGAACCAGAAGGAGAAAGCGAGTACGATCAGAATAACGAATGATGTGGTGAGAATGCCCGACATCTGTCGCAAGACCAACGTGCCGGCCGGTTCCATGATGAGACGGTAGCTTTGACTTGTATTGATGTCGAAAGAATAATTATATTCCACGGCTTTTGAGGTAGGCACATAGCCGGGGGTACCGATGTTTACCAATGTATCTATATAGAGAATGGTAGAGTCCCATTTGCTGCCTTTGTGAAGATGTAGCAGCCTATGGGGAAGATTGATGTTACGGTCATGCAGGAATGAAGTCAGCAGGCTGTCATAAAGCAGTACGTCGGGGTCGGAAATGATGTCCAGTCCCGAATGCAGTCCGCGCTGGAAGTAGGTGGCGAGTTCCAGCATACTGTTTTGGTCGCGCAAAATCACATCCAGTCCCCCTTTGGCACTCAATGCGGATTGGGGAGAGCTGTCTGAGTCCTTGACTGCTTCTTCCAGACGCTCTCGGGCAGAATCGGCAGACATCCAACGGACTTTATCCGTTTCTCTATGCTGGTCGATGAAAAGCACACTGTCCTCTTTGGTGAGCAAAGGAACGTTCTTCCTGACACTGACTTCCACGCGGGTTGAATCGTTCGGGTGGGTCACGTAAACACTGTCTCCTTTGGGCATGAAGGTTTCGTGCAGGGTGGTGTTGTCCAAAGAATCTTCACGGGAGATGGTGGTACTGCTACGGACAAATGATTTTCCGTCATCGCTGTATCCGGCTGATACGCTGACTTCACCGTGGTTTATGTCGTCCTGCTTCATTTTATCCACGCGTATCATCATTTCGTTATAGTCGCTCATGCGCATGGCTTCGGTGATGTCCCTTTCCATTTCACTGTGCATGGTATGGTAGAGCCCCGTCAGCCAGTAGGCTTGGTAGGCGAAGATGCCGGCCAGGGAGACGATGACAAGTATGGCAATATATTTGAATGGCAGTTTCATGTTTGTTTCCGGTTACTTTTATACATACAAAGGTAAGATTAATATTGTGAACCCTATCATCCGATAAGACTAAATAACACTCCCGATAACACTGGATAACACTTGGTAAGCCGCTGATAACACAAGTTTCTGCTGATTCTGCCGTACTTTGCAGACGAAGATTTGCAGAAGAAGAATATAAACATAAATAAAAAGAAGAACATGAAACGATTCTATTTACTCCCTATTGTATGCTGTGCTTTGAGCATCAGTCTTTCGGCACAAGAGAACAACGGCACTGCAACCACCTCCGGTGCAGACGACAACCGCATCCTCAGCGCCGACAGCCTTATCACGACCGATGCCCGTCTGGACAGTCTTTATCAGACCTTGCCGGAAGTGATGATTACCGGCGAACGCCCCATCGTAAAGGCAGCGCAAGGCAAGCTGGTGTACGACCTGCCCCGCCTTATCCGGAACCTCCCCGTAGACAATGCCTACGATGCCGTGAAAGAGCTTCCCGGCGTCATCGAGATGAATGGCGGGCTGCAGTTGGCAGGCCAGGGAGTCACCGTTATCCTGGACGGCAAAGTAACCACCCTCAGCACCGAGCAGCTCTATTCCTTGCTGCGCAGCATCCCTGCCAGCCGCATAGAGAAGGCGGAAGTGATGTACAACGCCCCTGCACGCTACCAGGTGCGTGGCGCACTGATCAATATCACCTTGAAACAATCGGCAGGCGGCCCAGACTCCTGGCAAGGCGAACTCTATGCCAAGTATCGCCAGAAGCATAACGAAGGCTTTGAGGAACGCGCCAGCCTGCTCTTCAGCAAAAATAAATTCTCAGCAGATTTTCTTTACTCGCACAGCCATGGCCGGGGCTACTCTACTACCGACAAAGAGGCTGTGCACACCCTGGCAGACGGCTCGGTTCACCCCATGACAACATATGAGGTGGGCCGTGGCCGCAGCCATACCCATAATTTCAGGGTAGGGGCGGACTATAACATCGCCAAGGACCATCAGCTGAGTTTCGTCTATAACGGTGGCTATTCCACCTCCCACAACTGGACGGGCGTGACGGGCACGCAGGTGTCCACAACTCATGGCAATAGCACCGACTGGCTGCACAACGGCCGTCTGGACTATCGTACCCCTTTCGGCCTCAAAGCCGGTGCCGAACTGACCTACTACCGTTCCCCGTCCGACCAGTTGCTGCATAGCCGCATGCAGGATGAGGAACTTGACTTCTACACCGAAGATTGCCAACGCATCAACCGATGGAAATTCTTTCTGGCCCAGGAGCACAGTCTGGGAAAAGGTTGGGATTTGAATTACGGAGCCATCTATACTACCAGCATCGACAACAGCTACCAATATTATTACGACCCCGAAACCGGCGAACAACTGACCTCCTCAGATGCCTTAAGCAATATGAAGTCCCGCCGCCGCGAACAGACCTGGAATATCTATGCAGGTTTCAGCAAGAGTTTCGGCGACAAACTCGCTTTGGACGCTTCCCTGGCTGTGGAGCATTACAAGACTCCCGTCTGGAACCAGTGGGACTGGTATCCCATCGTCAACTTGAACTATATGCCGTCACCGGGACATATCCTTCAGCTCTCTCTGAGCAGCGACAAGGACTATCCCGACTACTGGGCGGTGCAGGATGCCGTCTCTTACATCGGTGGCGGATACTCTGAGCTGCATGGTAATCCGTTGCTGAAACCGGCGCAAGAGTATGAGCTTAAAATGACCTATATTTTGAAGAGCAAATACATCTTCAGCGCTTGGTTCAACCATACCAAGGACTACTCCGTACAGACGCTCTACCAATCTTCCGAACGTCTGGTTGAAATCTACAAGACACTCAATTTTGATTATCAGCAACAAGCAGGTATACAAGCCTCTATACCGTTTAAGGTGAAGAATTGGTTGAATTCTCGTCTTACCCTCATCGGCTTGTGGCATCGCGAAAAGGATGGTGATTTCTGGGATATTCCTTTCGATAGAAAGCAATGCTATGGCATTGCCCAGATGAACAATACTTTTACTCTCTCCACCAAACCCGACTTGAAGCTGACGGTGACCGGATTTGTGCATAGTAAAGCCATTCAGGGCATCTACGACCTGCCTACGTCGGGCAATGTGAATATTGCCCTGCGCTACGGCTTCGCCAAGAACAAAGCCATTCTCAACCTCTATTGCAACGATATTTTTGAGACGGGACAGATTTCTCCCCGCATCCGTTTCAAGACGCAGAATGTGACGAATCATTACTCATGCTTCCGCGAATTCGGCGTATCGTTCACCTATAAATTCGGTGGATATAAGGAGAAGCAACGGGAGGCAGTGGATACGTCGCGGTTCAAATAGATAGAAGATGCAGGTGGTCAGGTGAAAATACGGTATTCTTTTGTACTTTGCCACATCTTTCGTACTTTTGCAACTTTCAAAACATTAAAGTTGTTATTTAAAGAAAAGACTCTGTATGAAATCGGACATTGAAATAGCCCGCAGCATAGAGCTGAAGAAGATAAAGCAGGTGGCTGAAAGTGTGGATATCCCGCGTGACGAAGTAGAGAACTATGGCCGTTACATAGCCAAGATTCCTACGCATCTGATTGATGAAGAGAAAGTGAAGAAGAGCAATCTGATACTGGTGACGGCTATCACGGCTACGAAAACGGGTATCGGTAAAACAACCGTGTCCATCGGGCTGGCATTGGGGCTGAACAAGATTGGCAAGAAAGCGATTGTGGCTTTACGCGAACCCTCGCTGGGTCCTTGCTTCGGCATGAAAGGCGGTGCTGCCGGTGGAGGATATGCCCAGGTGCTTCCCATGGAGAAGATAAACCTGCACTTTACGGGCGACTTTCACGCCATTACCTCCGCACACAACATGATTTCCGCTTTGCTCGACAATTACTTGTACCAGCATCAGGCAGACGGCTTCGGACTGAAAGAAATCATCTGGCGGCGCGTACTTGATGTGAATGACCGTTCCTTGCGGAGCATTGTCACCGGATTGGGACCGAGCACCAACGGCATTACCGAGGAGTCGGGCTTCGATATTACCCCGGCTTCCGAAATTATGGCTATTCTCTGTCTGGCAACAGACCTCGACGACCTCCGTCGCCGTATTGAAAATATTATTCTGGGATTCCGTTTCGATGGTACTCCTTTCACAGTGAAGGAGTTAGGAGTAGCCGGTGCCATTACCGTACTGTTGAAAGATGCTATCAACCCCAACTTGGTACAGACTACCGAAGGCTCTGCTGCTTTTGTTCATGGAGGACCGTTCGCAAATATTGCCCATGGTTGCAACTCCATTCTTGCCACAAAAATGGCCATGACATTCGGCGATTATGTAGTGACGGAAGCCGGTTTCGGAGCTGACCTGGGTGCGGAGAAGTTCTACAACATCAAGTGCCGCAAGAGCGGCCTACAGCCCAAGCTGACGATAATCGTTGCTACCGCACAAGGACTGAAGATGCATGGCGGTGTCAGTCTGGACCGCATCAAGGAACCCAATATGGAAGGACTGAAAGAGGGCTTCGGCAATCTGGACAAACATGTACGCAATTTGCGTTCATTCGGCCAGCAGGTCATCGTGGCATTCAACCGTTTTGCCAGTGATACGGACGAGGAGGTGGAAGCTATCCGCCGCCATTGCGAAGAAAAGCGAGGTAGGTTTTGCCGTGAACAACGCCTTTGCCAAAGGAGGAGGAGCCGTTGACCTTGCCAATCTGGTAGTAGATACTATCGAGAACAAACCATCCGAACCGCTGACCTTCACCTACGAAGAGAGCGATTGCGTGGAACGTAAAATAGAAAAGGTAGCCTGCAACCTCTACGGGGCAAGCGTAGTGACTTACAGTCTCCACTCCCGCAAGGTTATCAAACTGATAGAGCAGATGGGTATCAGCCATTACCCCGTCTGTATCGCCAAGACGCAGTACTCCTTCTCTGCCGACCCGAAGATATACGGTGCAGTCAACAACTTTGAGTTCCACATCAAGGATATTGTGGTCAATAACGGTGCGGAAATGATTGTAGCCATCGCCGGTGAAATTCTCCGTATGCCGGGATTACCCAAGAAACCACAAGCCGAACACATTGATATTGTGGACGGAAATATAGAAGGGCTGAGCTAAACGCGCGGAGCGCGTTTAGAATTAAAATTAAAGGCTGCGCAGTTCAAAGCGAACATTGCGCAGCCTTTAATTTTAATTCTTAATTTTAATTCTGTTTGCTTATTAATAAGCAAACAGCGGGTATTCTTTCATCTTCGCATTGACGCGTGCACGTACCTCTGCGATGACTTGTTCGTTGTCTACGTTGGACAGAACGGTTTCAATCATCTCGGCAATTTCGAGCATCAGGTCTTCCTTGGCACCACGGGTTGTGATGGCAGGAGTACCCAGACGGATACCGGAAGTCTGGAAAGCCGAGCGGCTGTCAAACGGAACCATGTTCTTGTTTACGGTGATGTCGGCAGATACCAACGCCTTCTCGGCAACCTTACCGGTCAAATCGGGATATTTGCTGCGCAGGTCTACCAGCATGGAGTGGTTGTCCGTACCGCCGGAAACGATGGTGAAGCCACGGTCTATCAAGGCTTGTGCCAGGACAGCGGCGTTTTTCTTCACCTGCTTGGCATATTCTTTCCATTCCGGTTGCAGGATTTCGCCGAAGGCAACGGCTTTGGCTGCGATGACATGTTCTAGCGGACCACCTTGGATACCGGGGAATACGGCTGAATCCAGCAACTGGGACATCATCTTGATTTCTCCCTTCGGAGTTTTCTTGCCCCAGGGGTTGGGGAAGTCCTTACCCATCATGATAACGCCACCGCGAGGACCACGCAGAGTCTTGTGGGTAGTGGAGGTCACGATGTGGGCATATTTCACGGGGTTATCCAGTTCACCGGCTGCAATCAGTCCGGCAGGATGAGCCATGTCAATCATTAGGATGGCACCTATCTTGTCCGCGATTTCGCGCATGCGCTTGTAGTCCCATTCGCGGGAATAAGCAGAACCGCCGCCGATAATCATTTTGGGTTTCTCGCGCAGGGCAACTTCTTCCATCTGGTCATAGTCCACACGTCCGGTTTCCTGGTTCAGATTGTATTCGCAGGGAGTATAGATAATACCGGAAGTGTTGACCAGTGAGCCATGGGAGAGGTGACCGCCGTGTGCAAGGTTCAGTCCCATGAATTTGTCGCCCGGATTGAGCACGGCGAGGAATACGGCTGCATTGGCTTGTGCACCGGAGTGCGGCTGTACGTTGGCCCATTCTGCGCCGAAAATCTGTTTCAAGCGGTCGATGGCAATCTGCTCACTCTGGTCCACTACCTCACAACCACCATAGTAACGCTTGCCGGGGTATCCTTCAGCATACTTGTTGGTGAGGCAGGAGCCCATTGCCTGCATAACCTGGTCACTTACAAAGTTCTCTGATGCAATCAGTTCAATGCCTTTGAGCTGACGTTGGTGTTCTTTTTCGATAAGTTCGAAAATTAAATCATCTCTTTTCATTCTGCTTATTAGATAAGTTTGATAAATCTGTGTTCTCTTATTAAGCGCACAAATTTACGGGAAATAAATGAATAAATTGAAAGAAAGGAAGAAATTTACTGTCAAAGAACACTCCGAAAGAAAAACTCAGCACATTGTCCTGCGGTGAAAACGGATTTCGTTTTCGTGTTTTCGTCAGCAGCGTTGTTGTCGGCCGGAATATCGTATGTCACGCTCTTGGAGATGTTGTGCAGCCCCATGTCGTAACGGAAGTCGAAAAAGACGCGTGAGATGGTGACGGATACGCCGACGGTGAAACTGAGATTGAGCGGACGCAGCCTTTCACGGATATTCACCTGGTCGAAATTCTCGAAGTCGATGTCACTTTTCCTGTCCCATATATAGCGCACTTTGGGTCCTCCAAAGACGGCAAGGCTGTACGGCCCCTCCTTGATGAAGTTGTATCCGTAGATGACGGGGATGTCTATACTGTGGATGGACGATGTAATGGAGGCTTCCTCCAGCCGGGCTCCTGATGCGGCGTCTTCGGGCAGAGGTTTCTCGAAGGTGATGTTGCACCGGTTGATGTTGTAGGATATTTCCGGTTGCAGGAAGTGGCGGTCGAAGTTTATCCGCATGAAAAGGGAACCGAAATATCCTATCTTGTAATTGTTCTGCACTTCGTCAATGGGTACTCCGTTGACACTGAACTGGGATACAAGGAACAAGGAAGAGGTGAAACCGCCTTTGAAACCGAAATTGACCGGAGTTTCCTTGCGGTGTCCGGAATGCTCTTCGTCGGCAGTACCGGGCACAACCGGAGTCTGTCCCCACATCATGGCGGGAAGGCCAACAGATATAAGCCCATCAAGATTCGTCGCAACTCCATCTCTTAAAACCTTTATCGCATTATTACTTCTTTTTCTCTACTGACCATCCGAATTTGCCTATCTTTTCTCCCAGCTCATAATATCCACCGTGCACATAGACCAAGGGATTCGTTTCCGCCAGTTCCAGTTTGCCGGTTTCAGGGTTCAGATTACGGGTATCGGCACGTACATTTACCACATCCGCTATAAACATGTCGTGCGAACCGAGAGCCATAATCTCCTTTACCCGGCATTCTATGCAAAGCGGTGATTCCTCGATAAGAGGCGCGCTGACTACGGTGCTTTTCCCCGGTGTCAGATGCATTTCCTCGAATTTGTTGTAGTCCTTTCCGGAGCGTACGCCACACCAGTCCGTGGCCCGTGCCATATCTTTCGTGGTGAGGTTGATGACGAATTCCATATTCCGCTTGATGATGTCGTAGGAGTGGCGTTCGGGGCGTACGGAGATGTAGCACATGGGCGGGTTCGTACAAATCGTCCCCGTCCATGCGATAGTCAGAATGTTATATTCCTCCGGAGTGCTTCCGCAGCTCACCAGTACGGCGGGCAGCGGATAAATCATGGTTCCGGGTTTCCAGTCTTCTTTCATATAATCTCAATATCTTCTCTGGTCTGCTCCTTTTCGCAGTAGTGACATTTGATGACGCAATTGTCCTTATCCACGACATGAAACAACGTAGGCATAGGCTCATTGTTCGTGATGCACTTCGGGTTGGCGCATTTCACGATTCCGCGCAGCTCTTCGGGCAGGCGGACTTCGCGTTTCTCCACCACTTCGTAGTCGCGGATAATGTTCAGTTTTACATTGGGAGCCACCACGGCGATACGGTTTATCTCTTCGTCGCAGAAGAACTTGTCGGCAATCTTGATGATGCCTTTCGTGCCCAGCTTCTTGCTCTTGAGGTTGAAGCCGATAGTGATATTGTTGCTCATGTGTTCCAGTCCGAGCAGGGAGACTACGGTAAACAGTCTCTCGGAGGGTATATGGTCTATTACAGTGCCGTTTTCCAGAGCAGCAACCTGCAATTCCTGTTTCTTTTCGCTTAACATCTTGAAATATTAGTTATTAGACGATTCTACTGAATTACTCCTTTACTCTTTTTCACCTCATCCAGCGTGATGCCCAGTACATCGCACAGAATAGCTTCACGGGCATACAGTCCGTTTTGTGCCTGCTGGAAATAGTATGCCTTGGGATTGTCGTCCACATCATAGGCTATTTCGTTGACACGGGGCAGCGGATGCAGGATGCGCAGGTTGGGACGGGTATGTTCCAGCATCTTGTTGCGCAGGATGTAGACATTCTTCACCCGCTCGTACTCCATAAGGTCGGTGAAGCGCTCGCGCTGCACACGGGTCATGTAGAGGATGTCGGCATCAGCAATGATTTCTTCCGTAAAGTCCGTATGTTCCACGTACTTGATGTTGTGCTCGCGGCAGTAGATTTTGTATTCTTCGGGCATCCGCAACTCGTCGGGAGCGATGAAGTGGAAAGTGGGGTTGAAGTGGCGCATGGCCATCAGCAGGGAGTGGACGGTACGGCCGTACTTCAAGTCGCCGACCAGAAAAATGTTCAGGTTCTCCAGTGTGCCTTGTGTCTTGTAGATGGAGTAGAGATCGAGCATGGTTTGTGAGGGATGCTGGTTGGCACCGTCTCCGGCATTCACAATGGGCACGGTGGTGACTTCACTGGCATAGCGTGCGGCCCCTTCGAGGTGGTGGCGCATCACGATGATGTCGGCATAGTTGCTCACCATCTTGATGGTGTCTTTCAGCGTCTCGCCCTTGGATGAGCTGGTGGCCTTTGGGTCGCTGAACCCGATGACACGTGCTCCAAGCCGGTTGGCGGCAGTCTCGAAACTGAGGCGTGTACGGGTGGAAGGCTCGAAAAATAAGGTGGCAACTACTTTCCCGTCCAATATATGCCGATTGGGATGGGCTTCAAACTCTTTCGCCATCTCGAGCATATAGAGGATTTTTCCGGCTATGCTCGGCAATGGTGACTAAACTTCTGTTTTCCATATCGTTGAATTCATTTATACTTTTCGAGAGTGTAAAGTTACGGAAAATATGCGGGCTACGGAAATATGCGGGGAAGTTTTTTGCGAAATATGGGCTGTTTTTTTAACCGTGTGGCTTGTTGTCCGGAATGCCACACTTCATCATCCGAAATGCCACACTTCGACAAAGTAAATGCCGCATTTCGCGAATGTTCAAGTGTGGCATTTGCCTTAGTCAAGTGCGGCGTTTGCCTTGTCGAAGTGTGGCATTCCGGACAGTGAAGTGTGGTATCTCTTTACGCCGTCGCCGTCGTTCTTTTTAACGACAACGTCGTTTTTTTCTCTTCTCTTCTTATCTTATCTCCTCTTACGCGCGCGAGGGCAAGTTTTCATTGTTTCAATCTGTATTATAGCTCATTACGATGTGTTTTTCCTTTCCGATTTTTCTTCAAGTTTTCTAATTATTTTGCAATCGTTTTGCATTTCACTGACAGTTTCCATTAAAATAAACGGGCGTTTTTGTGAATGCCGGAAATCTTATCCTGAAAAGATATAAAAGCATAGGCACATCCAATATATTTCCGTACCTTTGCCCTATTATTGAACTTTGATTTTAGCAACTGAAACATGATAAGGAAAGTCGTCAAAATCCTATGGATTTTCATCGCACTGATTTCGCTGGTGTGTGTCTTTATATTCTTTTCCATAGCCAAGGGCTGGATAGGCTATATGCCTCCGGTGGAAGACCTGGAAAATCCGAATTACAAATTTGCCACAGAAGTCTTTTCCGAGGACGGAAAAGTATTGGGTACTTATTCCTATAGTAAGGAAAACCGCGTGTTTGTGGGATACAATGATTTGTCGCCCAATATCATCAACGCCTTGATAGCTACGGAAGATGTACGTTTTGCCGAACATTCGGGCATTGACGCCTACGCCCTGACGCGTGCCGTAGTGAAGCGCGGTATCCTGATGCAGAAGAATGCCGGCGGTGGCAGTACCATCACCCAGCAGCTTTCCAAACAGCTTTATTCTCCCAGTGCCGACAATGTGATGGAACGTCTGTTCCAGAAGCCCATCGAATGGGTGATTGCCGTAAAGCTGGAGCGTTACTATACAAAAGAGGAAATCCTCACCATGTATCTCAACAAGTTCGATTTCCTGAACAATGCGGTAGGCATCAAGACTGCTGCCTTTACCTACTTCGGTTGCGAACCGAAAGATTTGAAGATTGAGGAAGCGGCTACGTTGGTGGGCATGTGCAAGAATCCGTCTCTCTATAATCCGGTGCGCTACAATGAACGTTCCCGTGGACGGCGCAATGTGGTGCTCGACCAGATGCGGAAAGCGGGATATATTACGGAAGCCGAGCGCGACTCCCTCCAGGCATTGCCTCTGAAACTGAAGTACAACCGTGTGGACCACAAGGAAGGGTTGGCCACTTATTTCCGCGAATACCTGCGCGGCGTGCTCACCGCCAAGAAGCCCGACAAGGCCAACTACCGCGGTTGGCAGATGCAGAAATACTACGAGGATTCACTCGACTGGGAGAACAACCCGCTCTTTGGATGGTGCGAAAAGAACACCAAGAAAGACGGTACCAAATACAACCTCTACACCGACGGGCTGAAAATCTATACCACGCTCGACTCGCGTATGCAGCAGTATGCCGAGGATGCCGTGACAGAGCATCTGAAGGAACTGCAAGGTTACTTCTTCAAGGAAAAAAGGGGCCAAGAAAGCTCCCTACACCTTCCGTCTGACCCAGGAGCAGGTGGACGAGATTCTGGGACGTGCCATGAGGTTGTCCGACCGCTACCGCATTATGAAGAAAGCCGGAGCCACCGAAGCTGAAATAAAGAAAGCCTTCGATACCCCGGAGGAGATGTCCGTATTCAGTTGGGAAGGGGAGAAAGACACCATTATGACCCCGATGGATTCCATCCGTTACTACAAGTTCTTCCTTCGTGCCGGTTTCATGTCCATGGACCCGCGCAGCGGACATGTCAAGGCATACGTAGGCGGACCGAACTACCATTACTTCCAGTACGATATGGCCATGGTGGGACGCCGCCAGGTAGGTTCTACCATCAAGCCTTTCCTTTATACATTGGCTATGGAGAACGGTTTTTCTCCCTGCGACGAAGTGCGCCACGTGGAATACACGCTGATTGATGAAAACGGAAAACCGTGGACGCCGCGTAATGCCAACAAAAAGCTGATTGGTGACATGGTGACCGTGAAGTGGGGGCTGGCAAACTCGGACAACTGGATTACGGCCTATCTCATGAGCAAGCTGAACCCCTATAATCTGAAACGTCTTATACATACTTTCGGTGTCCGCAACCGTGATATAGTACCTTCCGTTTCACTCTGTCTGGGCCCGTGCGAGATTTCCGTCGGCGAGATGGTAAGTGCCTATACCGCATTCCCCAACAAGGGTATCCGGGTAGCTCCGCTGTTCGTGACCCGCATCGAGGACAATGATGGAAACGTGCTGGCGACCTTTGCTCCCGAAATGCAGGAAGTCATCAGTGTATCCAGCGCTTACAAGATGCTGGTCATGCTGCGTGCCGTTGTCAACGAAGGTACCGGAGGCCGTGTGCGCCGTCTAGGTGTGAAAGCCGACATGGGCGGCAAGACCGGAACGACGAACTACAATGCCGACGGCTGGTTTATGGGCTTCACGCCTTCGCTTGTGTCCGGTTGCTGGGTGGGCGGTGAGGACCGCGACATCCACTTCGATACGATGCTTCACGGACAAGGTGCTTCCATGGCATTGCCTATCTGGACCAAATACATGGTGAAAGTGCTCGGTGACAAATCTCTGGGATATGATGAAAATGAAACATTCCAGTTGCCCGAAGGCTATGACCCGTGCAAGGATGATGTGAATCTGGAAGGAGACACCCATATAGAAGAACCGATAGAGGGACTCGACGAACTGTTTAATTAGTTGAAAGGTGAAAATTGAAAGTGGAAAGGTAAACTTTCAATTTTCACCTTTTCCCCTTTCACCTTAAAAAAATGGATTATACGATTAGTATTGGGAGCAACGAGCAGCGGAGGGAGAACATGGAACTGGCTCGCAGACGCTTGACGGAACTTTTTTCGGGAATACGTTTCTCGGAAGAGGAGGAGACGGTACCTTTGTTCTTTCACCGTCCGAATCTGTTCTCCAATCAGGTGGCATGCTTTGCTTCCGATAATCCGGTAGAGGAAGTCACCGCCTGCCTGAAAGCCATCGAACGGGAAGCCGGAAGGAAGCCCGAGGAGAAGGAGCAGGAAATTGTACGGCTGGATATAGACTTGTTGTCTTGTGACGGGACTGTCTATAAGCCAAAAGATTTGAAACGTGATTATATCCTGCGAGGATTGAAACAACTGTTATAATTAATAAAGAATATAAGGAGATGGGTCGATAGTATATGAACACTTTCGGACACACTCTCATTTTAAAAAACGAAGATTGAAAATGAAATTTTTAGGAATCATACCTGCCCGTTACGCATCTACGCGTTTTCCAGCCAAACCATTGGCGGTGTTAGGTGGAAAAACCGTGATACAGCGAGTATACGAGCAAGTGGCAGGAATCTTGGACGATGCATACGTGGCTACGGACGATGAGCGTATTGAAGCCGCAGTAAAAGCATTCGGAGGAAAGGTGGTAATGACTTCCACCGAACATAAAAGCGGCACCGACCGCTGTCAGGAAGCTTGTACAAAAATAGGAGGACAGTTTGATGTCGTGGTGAATATCCAGGGGGATGAGCCTTTCATCCAGCCTTCGCAGTTACAAGCCGTCAAAGCATGTTTCGACGATCCGGCCACCCAGATAGCCACTCTGGTGAAACCCTTTACGGTAGATAATGGTTTTGAGGCACTGGAAAATGTGAACTCTCCGAAGGTTGTGCTCAACAAAAACAGGAATGCCCTCTATTTTAGCCGTTCCATCATTCCCTACCAGCGCAATGCGGCGAAGGAAGACTGGCTGGAGAACCATACGTATTATAAGCATATCGGCCTTTATGCCTATCGCGTAGAGGTACTGAAAGAGATAACCGCCCTTCCGCAGTCATCCCTCGAGATTGCCGAATCATTGGAACAGCTTCGTTGGTTGGAAAACGGATACACTATCAAAGCAGGTATCACGGATGTAGAAACTATCGGCATAGATACTCCTCAAGATTTGGAACGGGCAGAAGAATTTCTTAAAAGCCATGGGCTGTAAACTAGAAAGCCCATGCTGAACCGAAGTGACCAACCCCGGATTCTTGAACCGGAACAACTGGTGGTGCAAAGGCCGGAACGTATCAAGTTGCCTAATGGCGTGCCATTGAGTGTGCTCAATGCCGGTGACAATGAAGTGACACGTATCGATCTCCTCATGGCAGGCGGCCGATGGCAACAGAAACAGCCCTTGCAGGCGTTGTTTACGAACCGCATGCTTCGCGAGGGAACCCGACGCTACGATGCCGCCCAGATAGCGGAAAAGCTGGACTATTACGGAGCCTGGCTGGAATTGTCCAGTGCATCCGAGTATGCCTATGTCACCCTTTATTCTCTGAATAAATACCTTCCCCAAACGCTTGACATATTGGAGTCTATCGTCAAAGAGCCGGTATTTCCTGAGAAAGAGCTGGGAGTGATTGTAGACAACAATATCCAGCAGTTTCTTGTCAACTCTTCCAAGGTGGACTTTCTGGCGCACCGCGGATTGGTGAAGGCTCTGTACGGCGGGCAGCATCCCGGTGGACGTCTGGTGCAGGAAGAGGATTATCGGCGCATCACTCCTGCGGTGCTACGCGAGTTTTATGACCGTTACTATCATTCCAATAATTGCAGCATCTATCTCTCGGGTAAGGTAACCGGTGATTGCATCCACAGGATAGAGTCCTTGTTTGGCTGCGAGGCTTTCGGTACGGATTTCCGCAAACCGGAGAAGACTGAATTCCATCCGGTTACCACCTCCGGAAAACGTATCTTCATCGAACGTCCGGACGCCCTGCAAAGTGCCGTCCGTATGGGCATGCTTTCCCTGGACCGTAATCATCCGGACTACTTGAAGGCCCGCGTACTGGTCACACTGTTCGGGGGTTATTTTGGCAGTCGCCTGATGTCCAATATCCGGGAAGATAAAGGATACACATACGGTATCTCCGCAGCCATCATGCCCTATCCGGGGCAGGGAGTGTTGGCGGTCAGTGCCGAAGCCGCCAACGAATTTGTGGAGCCTCTTATCGGTGAGGTTTATCATGAAATAGACCGCCTTCAGAACGAGCTGGCTTCCGATGGAGAGCTTTCCATGGTGAAGAACTATATGTTGGGAGACATGTGCCGTAGTTATGAATCTGCATTCTCGTTGGCAGATGCCTGGATTTTTGTGCAGGTATCGGGCTTGCAGGATACCTACTTTGCCGAAGCACTGGATGCTGTCAAGGAGGTTACTCCACAAGAAATCCGTGAACTTGCAGGGCGGCATTTATGCAAAGAGAAATTAAAAGAAATAGTGTGCGGCAAAAAAATGTCATAAAAAGCGGGAGTTATCGCATCATTTTACCGGATAAATCCTACCTTTGTCAATTATCAACTATCAATTATCAATTAATGAAATATCTATATACTGCACTCATTCTGGCTTTCTTATGCCAAGGTGGAGCCACTGCCCAGGAAAAAAAAAGCGGCTTTTTCGATAAAGTGAAAAGTACATTCTCTTCGGAGATAAAGATAGGTACCTATACGTTCAAAGATAACGGGGCCGTCTATACCGGTGAAATAAAAGGCCGCAAGCCCAATGGAAAGGGGAAGACCGTTTTCAAGAACGGCGACGTCTACGAGGGTGAGTATGTGAAGGGCAAGCGTGAAGGCTACGGTACATATATGTTTCCCGACGGTGAAAAGTATGAGGGGCAATGGTTTCAAGACCAGCAGCATGGTAGGGGTATCTACTATTTTATGAATAACAACCGTTATGACGGCATGTGGTTTCAGGATTACCAGCACGGTAAAGGAACCATGTACTATTACAATGGTGATATTTATGAGGGCGACTGGGTGAATGATAAACGCGAAGGCCAAGGAACGTATACCTGGAAGAACGGTTCCAAGTATGTAGGCTCGTGGAAGAATGACAAGAAAGACGGCAAAGGAACACTGACCTGGAATGACGGTTCCAAATATGACGGGGAGTGGAAAAATGATGTCCGGGACGGTAAAGGAACTTTTGAATATGCCAACGGCGACAAATATGTAGGTGACTGGAAGGACGACATGCAGCATGGCAAAGGTATTTACTTTTTCCATACCGGCGACCGTTACGAAGGTTCTTATGTTCAAGGTGAACGTACCGGAGAGGGCATTTATTACCATGCCAGCGGCAACAAGTATGTGGGCAGCTTCAAGGATGGAAAGCAGGAAGGCCACGGCACATTTACGTGGGCAAGCGGCGCCGTTTACGAAGGTAATTGGAAAGATAACCAACGTGACGGATACGGTACTTACAAATGGAATGTAGGTGACTCTTACGAAGGTGAATGGAAAGACAATAAGTTCAACGGCCAAGGTACCCTGATTCAGACCGATGGAACCAAATATAAAGGCGGTTTTGTGAACGGTATGGAAGAAGGTAGCGGTATCCAGGAGGACAAGAACGGAAACCGTTATGAAGGCTTCTTCAAACAAGGCAAGAAACACGGTCCGTTTGTAGAAACAGACAAGAACGGAAAGGTGATACGAAAAGGAACCTACAAGATGGGAAGGCTGGAGAATTAGAATTAAAAATTAGAAATTAAAAATTAAAGGCTGCGCAATGTTCACTTCAGAACCGCGCAGCCTTTAATTTTTAATTTCTAACCGCTCCGCGGTTAGATAATGTATTGTGAACTGATTGATTCATTGTTCATCACCCGCTTGATGGTTTCGGCGAACATATCGGCAATGCTCAACTGTTTAACCTTGTCACATTTTTTAGAGTAGGGGATACTATCAGTAAATACCATTTCCGTTAGTGCGGATTCTTGTACACGGAAAGAAGCAGGGTCGGACATTACGCAGTGGCTGGCAATGGCACGGACAGATTTGGCTCCTGCTTCCAGCATGATGTTGGCAGCCTTGGTAATGGTTCCTGCTGTATCTACAATATCGTCTACCAATACTACATTCTTGTCTTTTACATCACCGATGATTTGCATGGTGGCAACCACGTTTGCTTTTTCGCGTGTCTTGTTGCACAATACCAGGGGTACACCGAGGTATTTGGAGAATGTGCTGGCGCGTTTTGAACCGCCGACATCCGGGGTGGCGATTACCAAGTCTTCCAGTTTCAAGGATTCAATATAGGGGAGGAATACTGCTGATGCATACAAATGATCCACCGGAATATTGAAGAAACCTTGAATCTGGTCTGCATGAAGGTCCATCGTAATCAGACGGTCGATACCTGCAACAGAGAGCAGGTCGGCCACCAGCTTGGCGCCGATGGAAACACGGGGTTTGTCTTTTCTGTCCTGACGTGCCCAACCGAAGTAAGGGATAACGGCTACAACGCTTTTTGCCGATGCTCTTTTAGCAGCATCAACCATCAGCAGAAGTTCCATCAAGTTGTCAGAATTAGGAAGGTTGATTGAACCAGGAATACATGCGAGCCACGGATAGATTCCTCATAAGAGACTGCAAACTCACCATCTGCAAAATGGGTGATGTTCATCTTTCCCAGAGGGCAATCAAGGCTAGCGCAGATTTTCTCTGCAAGGTATCTCGAATTTGTTCCGGAGAATACCATAAAGGGTGCTTTTCGCTCATTTGTGTAATAGATGTTACCTATTTGTTAATTTGCATGCAAAGGTAGGAATTTCCCGTTACATAAAACAAGAGTTATTGTATAAAAATTATTTTTCTTTCCCGGATTTATTCGTAGCTTTGCTTTATGAAACGACTTTCTTTTATATGGTTTGCGGGGTTGTTGTGCCTTTGTACAACAATGGTTTCGTGTGTGGGAACGGCACCCATGAAGGAAGTACGCCTTATCGACTCTCTAAACCAGGTGGCTTATGCTTTTCGTTATAAAAACCTGGATTCATCCTGCCATGCGGCATCAAGGGCCTACCGTGAAGTCAGCCTCTATAAACAAGGAAAAGCGGAAGCATCCAATAATCTGGGCTTTTGTGCTTTTATGCGCATGGATTTTGAGCAGGCCGAAAAGTTTCATATGGATGTCTATAATCTGACCAAGAATGAACTGGAACTCCTTATTGCCGACATCGGTTTGATGAAGATTTATCAGCGGACGGCGTTGAACAAGGAGTTCTACGATTATCGCAATAGTGCCTTGCACCGTATGAAAAGAATAGCGGAGGATGACAATCTGTTTGTGGACCAACACGAGCAAATGCGTTTGAATTATGCCCGTTCGGAATTTTATATTGTATCTGCTGTGTATTATTATTATTTGCAACAGCGTCCGGAAGCTGTAGCCTCTATTAATGAAGTTACTAAAAAACAAGAGTTGCTGGCAGATACCAATCAGCTGTTGTATTATCACTACATCAAAGGTTCTGCTGCCTTATGCGAGGGTGAGACACCGGATGAGCGAAGACTGAGAGAATTTGATGAGCTCTATACCGCATGGCAGTTGGCTTCGCGCAAGGGCTATCTTTACTTTGAGGGCAATGGAGTGCAGGGACTTGCCAACTTGATGGCTTCACCGGATAATTACGCATTTTTTCAAGACCGCCGCCCCATGCCTTGACACGTTTTGGAGTACCGGTAGATTCGCTGCTTCCCATGCGTCTGGGGCAGTTGGCATTGCAAAAATTCAGCCAATACAAGGATTTGTATCAGATAGCAGGTGCATATGTATCTATCGGCAAATACCTGAATGCCCACAGTCACTATACAGAAGCTCTTGACACGCTAAAACTTGCTCTGGAATGTGTAAATGACCATCACCGCCTTTTCTATGACTGCCACGATAGTTTGGACTGGCTGAAAGCATTTGACCGTCGAGATACGATTTGTGCGGAGAAGGCATGGATGGAGCAGAAACTGAAAACCGTGCCCGAGTGGATTTCACGTATTCGTGAACAGTTGAGCGTTTCGTATGCAGGACTCGGGATGAAAGAAAAATCAGACTATAACCGCAATATTTACCTGGATATCCTTGAAGATACACGCCAGGATAAAGAGCTGGAAAGCCGCTATCAAGCATTGGAAAAGGAGGCGGGGCAGCTCAACGTCGTGTTGTCACTGGTCATTGTGGGCTTCGTGCTTGTATCCCTCTTTTTCTGGTTTTTCAACAAGCGTTCCAAAGACCGGAACAGAGTGCATCTCCGCCGTCTGCAGCTGATGCTGGATATCTGTCAGAAGATAACGGCATCCATTCCGGCAGATGCACAGACTGAGGAGGAAATCATCGACTCTATCCGGACGGCTGTCTGCCCGGAATTGGAAAAGCTGTTTGGAGTGAAGGACATCCGCATAGACAACGGGCAATTAGTGTTCCCGCGTCGGATGAGCAAGGATGAGCAGGCGATGGTACGGGTGATAACCCCCTATATCCAATGGGCAATCGACAACGGCATGACGTCCATCTCCCTTGGGGATGAGCGCCGCAGACTGGAAAAGCAACGCTACATTTACGAGCAGCACATCGCGGGGAACAAACGGCAAAATCTGATAAAGAAAGCATGTATGGCTATTGTCAACGGGATTCATCCGTACATAGACCGTATCATCAACGAAGTGCAGAAACTGACTCAAAAAGGATTCATCAAAGAGGAACGGATAAAGGAGGAGAAATACCAGTATATCGACGAGTTGGTTACTACCATCAACGAATACAATGATATTCTTGCCCTTTGGATAAAGATGAAGCAAGGAAGCCTTAGCCTGAACATAGAGACGTTCGAATTGAATGAACTTTTCGAGCTGCTCAGGAAAGGAAGCCGTACATTCGAGATGAAGAGACAGTCGTTGGAGGTGCAGCCTACGGATATCCGGGTGAAGGCAGACAAAGCCCTTACATTGTTTATGATAAATACACTGGCAGAGAATGCCCGTAAATATACCCCTCAGGGCGGTATGGTGAAAGTATATGCACGGCAGGAGGAGGATTACGTGGAAATCTCGGTAGAGGATAATGGTTGTGGATTGTCACCGGAAGATGTAGCTCGCATCGTGGGAGAAAAAGTATATGACTCAAAAGCCATCGGTATGAGTGACGCTCCCGACAAGGAGGAATTGAGGAAGAACAAAGGAAGTGGCTTTGGACTGATGAACTGTAAGGGCATCATTGAAAAATATCGCAAGACGAATGATTTGTTCAAGGTCTGTCTGTTCAATGTGGAGAGCGGGCTGGGAAAAGGCAGCCGTTTTTATTTCCGTCTGCCTGCCGGTATCCGTAAGTCTGTGTCGGTGTTGCTCGTCGTGTTGTTTTTGTGCATGTCATCCTGCCGGCATGCTGTGGAACAGACTGCTTCCGGAGAGGTGTTGCCGGATTCTTTGGCACTGCTTGCACAGAATGAATACGAAGCTTTGCTGGACGAAGCCTCCGATTATGCCAATGAAGCTTATTACTGCAATGTGGACGGAGAATACGAACTGGCTTTACAATACATAGATTCGGCAATGTATTGCCTGAACGAACATTACAAGCAATACGCCCATCCTATACATCGCTATATGACGCTGACCGGAGACGGGACGCCTGCGGAACTGGATTGGTGGAACCAGATGTTCAATTCGGATTTCCATGTAATTCTGGATATCAGGAATGAAGCGGCAGTCTCATTTCTTGCATTGAAGCAATGGGATGACTATAGTTATAATAATGCTGCCTACACCACCTTGTACAAACTGTTGGGAGAAGACCAATCCTTGGAAGAATATTGCCGGCAGCTGGAGCGTTCCACCAACAACAAGATGGTGGGCATTTTGCTGGCGGTGATTTTGCTGTTCGTATTGCTGTTGGGATATTACATACTCTACTTCCGTAAACGTCTGGTGAACCGCTGGAATCTGGAGCAAGTACTGGAAATTAATGGAAAGGTGTTCAATGCCTCCTTGTTGCCGGTTTCGGATACGGAGGAAATGTTGCAGCGTGAGGAGGATACATTGAAGGAAATCCCGCGGCAGATTGTAGGTTCCGCTTTTGATGCAGTGAACGAACTTTTGAGTATCGACCGGTTAAGCATAGCTGTATACAACGAGACTACACATAAGCTGGAATACACTTCCAATCCAGTGGAAGATACCGCCGTGGACGAGTTGCCTATCTGGAGGAAATATATGGAGAATTGCTTTGAGCAGCAAGAGTACATATCGGAAAAGGGTATACAAACATTGCCGCTTGTTGTGGATGCGGGAAATATGTGTCGTTGCATAGGTGTGCTGTGTCTGGAACGCAGGGAAGGTACGGAGCAGGAGACCGACCATTTGCTTTTGGAACTGATAGCCCGTTATGTCTCCATTGTAATCTTCAATGCAGTGGTTAAGTTGGCTACGAAATACCGGGACATCGAAGTGGCTCAAGATGAAGCCCGGCGAGCTTCCTGGGAAGACAGTTTGCTGCATGTACAGAACATGGTGCTGGATAATTGTCTCTCGACCATCAAGCATGAAACGATTTATTATCCGAACAAGATAAAGCAGCTGATAGGGAAACTGCGGTCCGGCAAACAGACAGAAGCGGAGGAGCGGGAAACGGTGGTTGCCATCAGCGAATTGATAGAGTATTACAAAGGTATCTTTACGACACTCAGTTCATGCGCTTCCCGCCAGTTGGAAGAGGTGACTTTCAGGCGTGCGACAATATCTGTGCCGGAACTTATGGCTACTGCCGGGAAATATTTCCGCAAAGTGTATAAGGGAAACAAGGCGCATATTGATTTTAAGATACAACTGTTGGAAGGACGGATTACCGGTGACTGGAACCAGTTGCGTTTCCTGCTTGAAAACCTGATAGACGAGGCTTGCTCCGTAACTCTGGATGGAGCTGTCTGTCTGTCGGCCCGGAAGATGGGGAATTTATACGTTTTCTGTTTACAGATATGCGCAGGGAAAAGACCCGTGAAGAATTGAACCAATTGTTCTATCCCGACTTGTCCCGCATGACGGCCGGTGAGAAAGGAGAACTGTATGGTACGGAATATCTGGTGTGCAAGCAGATTATCCGCGACCATGACGAGTTTGCCGGACGCCGGGGATGCCGTATCAATGCCGAACCGGGAAAGGAAGGAGGTTTTACAATATATTTTACGCTACCGAAAAATGAAATATGGAAGACAAAAAATTTAAAGTAATCATCGTTGAAGATGTCAAGTTGGAGCTGAAAGGGACGGAAGAGATTTTCCGCCATGAAATTCCCAATGCGGAGGTAATAGGTACTGCTATGACTGAGCAGGAGTTCTGGACATTGATTGAAGCCGGCGTGCCGGATCTTGTTCTGCTGGACTTGGGACTGGGAGGTTCGACCACAATCGGGGTGGACATCTGCCGGAATATCTTCAAGCGTTATCCGGGAGTACATGTGCTGATATTCACGGGAGAAATATTGAATGAGAAGTTATGGGTGGACGTACTTGAAGCCGGTGCCGACGGCATTATCCTGAAAACCGGAGAGTTGCTGACCAAAACCGATGTGCAGGCAGTGATGGACGGCAAGAAGCTGGTCTTTAACTATCCGATACTGGAGAAGATAGTGGAACGCTTCAAGAAATCTGTCCTAAATGATGCAAAACGTCAGGAAGCAATCATAAGCTATGATATTGATGAGTATGACGAGCGTTTCCTCCGTCATTTGGCACTGGGCTATACCAAAGAAATGATTGCCAATCTTAGGGGAATGCCTTTTGGAGTCAAGTCGCTGGAGAAACGGCAGAATGACTTGGTCGGCCGTCTTTTCCGCCTAGTGAACGGGTGGGGGTGAATGCCACTCGTCTGGTGGTGCGTGCATTGGAACTTCGAATCCTGAATATAGACAATCTGGAAGCCGACGATGAGTAAACTCCGAATGCCACATCCCGCTACGATGTTCTTCCTGCTGACGCTGGCAGTCATCCTCCTTTCATGGATATTCGATGTCTATGGCCTGAGCGTGCTGCAACCGCAGACTGGAGAAGTAATACGGGTGCAGAGCCTGCTGAGTCCGGAGGGCATACGCTGGCTGCTGCGCCATGTCATAACCAATTTTACGGGATTCGCTCCGTTAGGGCTGGTGATTGTGGCTATGTTCGGAATAGGGGTGGCACAGCATTCGGGTTTCATCGATGCATGTATTCGCAGGGGGGTACGACGTCCACGTGATCCTTGGCGCATTATTCTGCTGGTTATTGTCTTAGGACTGTTGTCCAATATAGTGGGAGATGCAGGATATATCATTCTGTTGCCGATAGCTGCAACTTTGTTCCAGTCCGTCGGTCTGCACCCCATTGGAGGTATAATTACAGCTTATGTTTCAGTCTCTTGTGGCTATAGCGCTAATGTGTTTTTGAGTACATTAGACCCCATGATTGCCTCTGTAACGCAAGAAGCGGCTGATAGGATGAATATTGCTCCGGGGCAGACTGGACCGCTGTGCAATTATTATTTTCTCTTTGTTTCCACGTTCCTGCTTGCATTCATCATTAATCATATTACCCGCAGGAGCTTGTTGCCGCACTTGGGAATGTATGCAGGGGATATTCATTTTAATGGCTACAAACAACTGTCCCGCAAGGAACGGAGAGCTATGTTGGGAGCTGTATTTGCAGGCTTGCTGTATATTGCCATTATTCTGTGGGCTACATTCTCTTCATGGGGGATATTGCGGAGTGTCAATGGTGGGTTGATTCGTTCTCCGTTTATAGTTGGTATTCTGTTTTTGCTTTCGTTTGGAATAGGTTTGATGGGGATGGTCTATGGTTTTGCCTCCGGCCGATACCGTACGGACGGTGATGTGATAGAAGGACTTACGCAGCCGATGAAACTGCTGGGCGTTTATTTTGTGATAGCTTTCTTTGCCTCACAGATGTTTGCTTGTTTTGAATATTCCCACTTGGACAAGTGCATTGCCATTTTAGGCGCTAATCTGCTGTCCTCCGCCTCTTTGAGTAGTTTATGGATATTGATTCTCTTCATTCTTTTTACGGCACTGGTCAATCTCTTTATGGTATCTGCCACAGCTAAATGGGCTTTTATGTCTTTCATTTTTGTTCCGGTATTGGCAAGTATGGGCATTTCGCCGGATATGACCCAATGTGCGTTCCGTATAGGTGACAGTGCAACAAATGCCATAACACCTTTTATGTTCTACATGCCACTTGTCTTGACCTATATGCAGCAATATGATAGGCAATCCACTTATGGTTCACTACTGAAGTATACTTGGAGATATTCTTTAGTCATTCTATTGGCATGGACTGCCTTATTTGTACTTTGGTACATCAGCGGTTTGCCATTAGGACTGTAATGTCATAACCAATGAACAGCCCGCTTTCGATAACCCCGGTAATGGCTTTCAGTTTCTGTTCCAAATCAGGAACAATGTTGCTGAGATGAATGTCAAGAATGAAATTACCGCTTTCGGTAAATACCGGACCGTCTTTTCCTTCTGCAAGACGTAGGCTGATTTTTGAAGCTCCCAATAAGCGTATCTCGTTTTCCACATGGGAGAGAGCATGTGGAAACACTTCCACCGGTATGGGGTATTTGCTCCCCAGTTTGCTGACAAGCTTGCTCTCATCGACAATGATGTAAGTCTTACCACTGCTTTTAATGAGAAGTTTCTCCTTAAACATGGCTCCACCACGTCCTTTGATGAGGTTATTATGCGGATCCACTTCGTCTGCACCGTCGAATGTCCAATCCGGACGCTTATTCCACAGAGTAGTTTGCGGCAGGCCAAGCTGTATACATGTCATCGAAATTTCGGCAGATGCCGGAATGATTTCTATATGCAAAGATTCTTGTTTAACTCGTTGAGCTAATGCAAACAAAGTGAGATAAACGGTAGAGCCGGAGCCTGCTCCTATGACATCACCGTCTTTGGCCAGTCCGGCAATCTCCTGGGCTACCAATTCCTTACTCGCCTTATTGCTGATTTTATTTGACCATTGCAATTCCTGTATCAACTGATTTTCCCATTCCATCTCTTTAAAATTTAGTTGTTATTACTCTTTCATTCTTTTTCGGGTCAATGTTACTTTTCCTACTTGAATATTCCTCCATATTTTTACTTTTTATAATTAGTAACATTGATAATTTGCAAAATGTTTTAATACATCTGTATATAAATACCGTGTATCTTATTTGTAAAGGTAACTAATCATTACTTTTTATGTAGCAAATGAGCCTTTTATACATAGGTAACGAAAAAAGGTGATACAAAAATTTGCAATATTCGTAAAAAAGCGTACCTTTGCACCGCAATTAAGGCTGGTTCCGTAGCTCAGCTGGATAGAGCAACGCCCTTCTAAGGCGTGGGTCTTGCGTTCGAATCGCAACGGAATCACAACGATAAGGCAAGTAGTCGATAAAAAGGCTGCTTGCCTTTCGTCGTTTAGCTGGGTATCAACGATTTACTACCTTGCCAATTTCGACAGAATTTGTGCAAAAAGTAGGTAACATAGCAGAAACACAGCTTTCCGTAGTTCCACTTTTCCGGTGGGTAGAAATAATTTAGAAAACAAAAATGAGTACGGTAAGAGTCATCCAGAACAAGCAGAGATTGACCAAAGAGGGCAATGCTCCGCTATATATAACCTTTTATCTCGGTAAGGAAAAGTTAATGCTTCCTTGCAAAGTGTCTGTGCCTGCTGCTAAATTTGACGAGAAAAGCGGACTTCTCAAAGGAAACAGTAAGGAAGCAAAGGATATAAATCTTATTGTGAGTAACCTGAAAGCACGTGTCAACGATATATTGGTGAAGTTCCGGCTGAGGAACCAGGCTTTGACAAAAGATATTTTCATGCGGGAGTATAACAATCCAAGTGATTATAAGACTTTCCATGACTTCGTGAAGGAGCATATGAAAACCTACAGCCGGCGAATAGAGATGGGAACGTTCAAGCATCATCTGAGCTGTATGAAAAAGTTCAAGGCATATAATGAACTGTTACAGTTCCAGGACCTTACTCCGGATTATCTGACTGACTACCTGATTTACATGAAAAAGGAGCTTGGAAATACGGAGATAACCGCACAACGTAATATGTCCACCATCAAGATATATGTCACCGCAGCCTACAGAAAGGGCTATATAGAAGAAAATCCTTTCCAGGAATTCCATATCAAAAGAATAAAAAGCGATGTGGACTATCTGACAGAGGAGGAGCTGATGCAGTTTGTGCAATTATACTATCAAAGAACATTGCCGGAAAAGCTTCAGCTGACCTTGGCCTTCTTCCTTTTCATGTGTTTCACGAGCATGCACATTACGGATGCACGTATGTTCTGTATCGAGCAGGTAAACAATGATGTGCTGACTTACTACCGTGTGAAGAACCGGAACTGTAAACCGGAACCGATAAAGATTCCGATGCCGGTACCTGCGGAAAAACTTCTGGAAGAATGGGCAGAGGGTAGGGAAGAAGGACGTCTGTTCAGGAACGTTCAATGTGACCAGGTCGTTAACCGACAGTTGAAGGCCATTGCCAAGGAACTGGGGATTAACAAAAATATCGGCCAAGACAGGAAGACATACGTTTGCAACTATTTATCTCCGGAAAACAAAAGACTTATCCAGCCTGCAAAAATTGCTTGGACATAGCAATATCCGGGAAACGATGATTTATGCGCACGTCATGGATGAGAGCAAGCGGGAAGGCATGCAATGTTTCAATAGCTTCACCCTATAATAGGGGCCAAAAGCCGTACAATCGTGCGGATGATTCATAATGTTTTATTTATCAAATAAATGCGGCTGCACCGATTTGTACAAGTTCGTACAAAATGAGGTGCAGCCGCACGAATTTATGCTCTCTCGTACATCACCCAGTAGGGTTGTCCTGCCAAATATTCTACATGGTACCCGGCATCAGCCAGTTGTTTGGCCAGCGCCATCGGAGCGACATCGACAATGTTCGACAGCTCATATACCAGTTCAGCGGTGGTCTTGTAACATTTCTGTGAAGTGGTACCGATGGGTGAATAGTTCTGGCCGATGAAGTTTGCTATGGCTTTCTGCCGCTCGGCTTGTTGCTTCTCTAATTCGTCTTGTTTGTCCGGTTCTTCGTCGTTTTGATAAGAACGGAATCCTATAGGCTTTTTCATTGGGCACCTCCTTTCTGATTAGGAATAAGGCCTAAAAATTCGGTACGGGCATTATGTAATGTTGCTAAAATATCCAAAAATGTTTTTGAATTGTCATAGAAATAACCACTGTATTCAAGGAGAAAGCCGATACTGTCATCCAACAATTCTGCAAGAGATGCCGCTCGATTATTTTGCAATTTCAATAAGCAATTAGATATGGAATCGTCAAGTACAATTCCATTAACGGTAGTATTATCCATTCTCACCTCCTTTCTGTTCCAGCATATTCGCCTTCTCACTAAATTGAAAAATGGAACGTACCTTGCAAATATCGAGAAAGAATACCGTGTCCGGGCATCCGCCACTTATGACATGGGCCTCGATACGTATGGTACAATCACGTCCCAAAGGGGTAGCAGTACATTTCATGCGCTTCAAGTTCGGGTGTTCAGCATTAATGCGGTTGACCGTATCGCCTATTTCATGCTTGAGTGCATCCAGGGAAAGTTCATCCTTGATAAGAACGTTTTTATACTTCTCTACATAATCAATAACCTTTTTCCATGCCCGGTTCTTGGGGGAATAGGTCTGCAGATGGTAAACAAAGAACATCATGCTTTGCCTCCTTTCTCATTAAAGGTGATGTTGACTGTCCCACCATTGACATAGATGGAAATGGATTTGTCGCTACGTGCTGCACGGATACGTTTACGTCCTGCGCACAGTTCAACACCCAGCTGGGCAAACAGTTCTTGAACCTTCTCTGCGGATACATAGCGTCCGCGAGCGCTTTGAGATTGTTTTGTCATAATGAAGAGCATTTAAAATAAAACAATATGTTATTAAAGACGGGAAAGGGAACTTTCTCCAAAAAACTGGAAAACTTATAAACAAAGAAAGTTCCGCTTTCCCGTTGCTCTTCACCTTGACAAGGCAGTGGGTGCATTAACACTCCACACGGGGGTCGGAACTATAGAATACCATTGGGCATAAAAAATGCCAACGGCAAAAGTTGGCGAACAGTCTCGCCTTGTCAAAATGAAGAGCACTGCAAAGATGCAGGTTTATTTTGAAATGGCAAAAGAAAAACGGAGATTTTTTTGTTTGCTGTATAATCGAAAACTTTTTATTAATACTTCTACAATCATTTGCTTTAATGAAGTAGATAATGAAGATACTCCAGCTTGTGAATAGAGTAAGTTTTAGATTGTTATTACCTTGTTGAAATTTATGGAACTTTTTTCTGGAACAATACAATTATCAGAGAATATCATATACTCTTGCCCTTTTCCAACTGTAGCCGCACTATAATTTAGAGAATATTCGTACATTCGGAATTTTAAATAAAGGTCAAGAATAAAATCTTCTTTATCATAAGTTACCACCCACTTTATATTTTCTAATCCTGCGATTGCATTATAAATATCTCTATGGTCTTGGTCATCATAATAATTCATATAGAGACCCTTACCTTTTTTGTAGTAAGGTGGATCAAAGTAAAACAAGGAATTATTTGGTAGATTACTCTGTAGATTATGAATTAACTCTACTGCATCTAAATTATGCAATTCAATTTTGTCTTTATATAAAGCTATTAATTTAATACGTTTTTTCAAATCATCAGAATTATAACGAGCATCAATTAAATAATTCCCAGTTTGATTAAGCCCACCGATAACTCCCCCTTTTATAATACCGGAACGATTTGTCCTATTTAAAAAGAAAGTCGAAAATCCTAAAGATAATAGTTCGGCATTAGTTTTGTTTTTTTGAATTTCTCTTTGTTCATACCAAGTATCAATCGTGATAGGAGTATTTTCTATTAGCTGGCAGAATTCATCTGTATAATTTAAAATAGAATACCAAAAAGCAAATAATGAGCGATCTTTATCATTTATAATAATTTGATTGGCAACCCCGTTAATTAACAAAGAAAGAGCTATGGAACCTCCGCCAACATAGGGTTCTATATAGGTTCCCCCTATTAAATTATTTGCAACAAATAATTCAGAAAAGAAAGAAGATATCTTTCCTTTTCCTCCAGGGTATCTAAGTGGCGAGTAACGCATCATATAATTATTCTGATTCTATTTGAGACCACAAAGTTACCATAAAATCCTGAATATTATCCCAAGTTGTTTGAATATCTATTGGCACAGGGGAAAGTTTGTTACTATGTACATAAGCATTCATTGTATCCACTCCCCAAATAGAATTACGTTCTTTGGTTAATAATTTTACAGCTTTTAATATTGTTTCATCTGCAATTTTCTCTTTATATAAGTATTGACTAGCATCATTAACCTTCTGATACAAACTTCTTGAAGAATTGGAAGCCGAAATTTCTCCTTCTTTAAGTAATCCTTTTTTTTCAATGAAAGTATCTACACTTAATTCTAAAAAAACTCTCAAAGTGACAGCTGCACAATTAACAAAACTTCGAACATCTATTTTTTTCAATTCATCATAAATTTTATTTGCTTTTGGATTGGAAATCCTAATAATACAATTATTGGGTATAAGAGTTTTACGTTGGGTCGGAATAGACTTCTTTAAATGTCCCTTAGAATGCAAATCACTTCCCTCATTCTTTGCTGTATTATCTTCTTCTTCCAAATTAGGAATTTGTTCTAATGGATTATCCAACCTCCAAACTTCTCCTATTGTCTTATTTTTATCAGGCAGTTTTCTCCTAAGCCTTGAATATAATCTTTTCTTTGCTTGGCATTATATATAGAACTAACCTTAAAATCTTTATCAGACAAATCTAAAATAATTTGCCCTAAGGCCTTAGCTATTTCTTCTTCTTCAAGATTAGAACTTAATTTAGAATTTATATACTTTAAACCCAAAATTTCCCGAACACTTTTATCTCCTAATAAACGAGCAAAATTTGTGAGTTTAATGTTTTCGGAAGCCCTCTTTACTTCTTCTTGTACGAAAGGAGATGTTCGTATGAAATCAATAGCTTGTATTTCTACAGACTTATTTTTTCCATGTTTTATATCAAATCTCTGTACTTGCTCTGGTTTCCACTCAACTATACCAACTCCATTCTGTTCTCCTGTATGTTCTAATCGAACCCATTTATCTGCCTCTTCTACATCATCATAAATATAGCACCACTACTGTCCAAAGAAATTTTCTCAGACATGATTTAAATTAGTTTATATTAATGCATTACGCGAATAAAATTTTTCCGGGATTTGATTTTATACTTTTGCAAATAGTATTGCAAGAGATAGAAATCATGAATCAGGGAAAGACCGTATTCGCTCAGATAATGTCGCTCATACCGAGATATGAGTTTGACAAATGCGTAAAGAGATACAATGGCAACCGACATGCCATCGAGTTCAAATGCAGAGACCAGTTCATGGTGATGAGTTTTGCCCAGTTCACCGGCCAGGATAGCCTGCGCAGCATTGATGCAACGCTGGTTGCCCTGTCCTTCAAGTTGTACTCGTCCGGAATCAAATATATCCAACGCTCGACTTTGGCACATATCAACGGGACCAAGGACTGGCGCATCTATCACGACTTCGGTCAGATATTGATTGCACAAGCGAGATACCTGTACCGCCATGAGCCTTCCAGACTCGACGTGGACGGAATCGTCTATGCCTTCGACAGCAGTACGATGAAACTTTGCCTGCAACTCTGTCCATGGGCAAGACTTCATCATGATAAAGGTGGTGTAAAGATGCATACTCTGCTGGATTTGCGGGGAACGATTCCCACATTTATTTATCTGACGGAAGCCGCGGTCCATGACTCCAAAGCAATGAGCCTCGTACCCGTGGAGCCTGGTAATTACTACCTCATGGACAAGGGATATGTGGATTTCAAGCAGTTGTTCCTCCACTTTCATCGCCAGCGGGCTTTCTTTGTCACCAGGGCCAAGGACAACATGAAGTATGAGGTGGTAGAAGAGCATCCGGTTGATAAAAGTACAGGAGTTGTTAGCGATTCCACTATCAGGCTGACGGGACTGAAAACCTCCCGATGGTATCCGGATACACTCCGTATGGTTGTGTATGAGGATTATGCCACGGGAAATGTCTATCGGTTCCTGACCAATGACTTCACACATTCCTACCTGACCATTGCTGAACTTTATAGGGAACGTTGGCAAGTGGAATGTTTCTTCAAATGGATCAAGCAACATCTGAACATCAAGGCGTTCTACGGGACCAGCCAGAATGCAGTATACTCGCAGATATGGATTGCCATCTGCGATTACCTGCTGCTTGCCATTGCCAGAAAGATGTTTCATATTGATCAGGAACTTTATATTTTATCGTCCGTAGTCGGCAAAGTACTCTTTGAGAGGAAGCCTTTAGGCGAACTGTTTATTAAACCAAAACGTCCGATGAATGATTCCGATTCAGATCAACTGAACCTATGGGGTAATTTCTTTGGACAGTAGTGATATAGCACATTATTTTTCTAATCGGAGTTTCCATAAATCTTTCATGCAGCTTAAAAACGATTCTTTAATGAAGCATGTTTTTTAGAATCAATTAACTTAGGGTTAGCCATCAATTTTAATGCTGTGGTTCTTCTGTTTCCTTCCTTTACAAGAAATTTCTTGTTAGATTTCTTTGATGGCATAACATAAAATGGCTTGGGAGACAACCCATTCTCTAAAATATGTATCGCAATATAATAAATTTTGTCTCCTAATTTTGTTAGCATTATGTCTATAGCCTGCTTTTCATTCTCAACAGACTCAAAACGATCATTATCTGGATTTATAATTAAATTAGAAATACTGATAGATTTGTATTTTTTGTTTGTCATAATATTAAATGGCGAATCCTTCACTATAGTGCGCCTACAGGAATGAATAAACCTGAACCCAATCTTATGGGTTACACTATGGAAAAGGATTCATTTAATTCATTTTTGGCGTTGCTAAAATAGTGATTTTATCAAACTTAACAAAATAAAAAAATTTTATTCTAAATTTAATTCATGATTATTTGAATAATGAAAAAAAGGCTTCCAACCCGTGGAAGCCCCTCTGTCATTAAAACCTTACGGCCTCGCGATAGACCGAGAAGTATCTTTCATTATGTCGCCAAGCTCAGATAGAGCTAAAGATAGAGTATTCAGTTCATCAGCGGTGAAGTTGGCTGGTTTGCCGTTTACCGCACTTCCGTTAATCCGTTGATATAGCCATTGGCGTGTTCTGCCAAAATAGTGCTGGGCAATATACGACATAGAAGCGAAAGGCAATACTTTTCTAAGGTCTGCCTGATTTCTACTGTTTCACAATGGCTTGGGCTTCATTGATTGATTGCCTGGCACCATCTTGAATGCTTGCGCAAACGCTTTTTATCCTCCGGTGAAAGCGTCTGCAGAAAAGCCCTGAAACGTTTTTATGGTCGGCCAATTCCTCCGAGTATTGCATTTTACATATTCCGACTTCCATTTTCCCAATTCTTTCTGTACGTCCATAAGCCTAAAATTATATGTTAGAGAAAAGTAGCCCCTCAAGGAGGGCTACCGTTTTCATTCAGCTTGTCTTGTGCATCATTCAAGTCATCGAGACAATCATTGATGCCTTCCTCAAGCTCCTCATCGGAAATCCAATCAGTATTCTGAATGTCATCCCAATAGAGGGAAAAGAAGCTGAGGTCTTTTTTCGCAGCTTCAATCCGAGCCTTTAGCTCTTCTTCTTCAGTCATAAAAAGATCGCGATACATTATGACACTGCAAATATAATAACCTTTTGGTAATTACGCAAGGGAAAAAGGAGTTATTTTTGAGAGGCAGATGTCTTTTTAACATTATTATTCTATCCGGTAAAAAGTCCCCTTCAGTACCTTGCTTAATCCATCAACATCTATTTCCGTCTCAATCTTCTCGCACAAATGCTGCTTGTTGCCTATAAGAAACACCTTATTCACATCTGGCAGCTTATTGGCTTGGAACTGGATTGTGTAAGGGATATTGGAGTGAAACAGACTGAGTGTCGACAACCGATGTCCGACACTGTCCGGACAAACATCGTTCAAGCTTAGGGAATACGGAAGGAAGTCCGTGAGCTGTGCTTCGGTCTTCTGCTGGTAGTCCGTAAAAGGATAGGCATAATCATAGGCATGTGTCTGACCGCTGTAAGTTACGTTCTGCCGGTTGAACTTGCCGGTATTGACAGCCACTTCCATGTGCCCGTTTTTTTCCTGCTTCTCCTTCAGCTCCACGTCACCGTTTATGGCTTCCTGGACATTGAAGCGCTCCTGCTTGGCAACAGTAGCCTGGTAGCCCACCGCGGGTATGTTCAATACCATGGAGGTGTACGGACGGGACAAATCGTAATCAGCTACAGAGCCATACACGCCGACATTGAACTGAATAATTTTAGCCGGGACGATTCCGAGTGAGGTCTCTACATCGGACGATTCCGGGTCACGGATTAAATCCGCATACAAATTGACTTCACGCAGCGTATTCTTATCATTTTCATTGTAGTTGATATAATACCGTTTGCCAACAATAAAGATTGTACTTTTCTTGTCACTGTCACCCATTCCATTGTATGCGGCCAGCATTGCATCGTAAGAATCATATTCTTGTTTGTATGCAGCCTCTATGATGTCCCTTTCAATTCGCAGATAGCCGTCATCCGTATGGGAAGGCAGATTGTAGCCCACATTGCCAGTGCTCAAGTCTTTCTCATTCTTTTCATCTTCAATATCCACAGTGAACTCCCGTAGCAGGAAGATGCAGGAATTATCTCCTTTCCGGATTCTGTAAAATAATCGTTAAGCCCTACGAGACTCACCACTTTGGTGCGTTCGTTGACCACCGTAACCGCACAAAGGAATTTCTCCAGTTCATCAAAGAATTCGGAAACAGTCCAGTGCGGCAATGCGGCGGCCACCCGGTTGCTGCTTACCGCGCTGCATACATAAACGTTCCGCAAGAAATTGTTATCAAAGAAGGAGGTATCGAACGTATAGCCAAAATACTCCACTATTCTCTTGATGACTGTCAAAAGGTATGGTTGTACACATCGACGGCCATAATAGGGGCAAAGGGTAAAATTGTTCGTGCCGAACTCATAGATTGCATCGTTCTGAAGATTCTCCCATTTGGCTTCCTGATAGAACACCGGCAACCATACAGCTTCAATGTCGTCCACCGAACCGTAGTAGTTCACCATATTGGCAGGTGGCTGGAAACGGTTCTGATTGTTGTTCGGCCAACTGATTGTACCTAAATCAAGTTCGTCAATATACAGATCATCATTCGTCAGCAGATTAAATTCCGCATTACCCGATACGAGCTGTACCTTAACCAGTGCATCTTCTACTGAGAGTAAAACCGCACTGCCGTAAAGCAGGCATCTGGCGTCAACGATGAGTGTGGCCGGAAGGATAGTCTTTTTTTTCGTCACATCCAGTCTGTTCACGTGCTTGAATATGGCATGATTGGCAGGCATGGGGAGTTCTATGTCCAAGGAGTAATTGGAACTGCGGGTGAAATACGGATTCTCGGAGGTGAACGTAATGTTGAACCCTTCAGGAAGGGCGGCCAATTGCCCGTCAATGTATAATTCTGTCATTGCTTGTTGCGTGATTTATTGTTGTTCAACTTCTGATATTCTTTTTGTGCCTGGTTGATACCCCGTTTGCCGGTAACATAAGTTTCCGCTACCAAAGGGCATCCAGCCTGTTTTAAGCTTCCGCAATACGCGGGTACATTCTATCAGCATCGCCACCATAGCCGGGTCATTGGTCGTCGTTGTGGCGCTGGCAGCAGGTGCCTTGGCTGGTACGGTACGTGTACTCTTTCCGGAACCTGCTACAGCCGCTATGTCTTCAGCTGTCAGATTACCAACATTACCGCTACGCTGTGCCACGTCAATGGCGTCGAATATCGGTCGCAGATTCGGGTTGGCCACAGCAAAACGGTTGGCGACAAATTCATTGAATGTACAATACCTTGCGGCTGATTCCAGTCACCGGACGGAGTAAAGCCGCCGGTGTAGAAATTGGAGATAAGCCCTTTGGCTGTCTCAAATGCGGCAGTTATCAGAGCAATCTCCGGCAGCTTTAGCTACACCTACGAAGCCGAGTGAACTCTATATTCTTGATGGTGCGTTCGGTAACGGCCATAATCATCATACGTTCCAACGCATCAAGCGACATAGTAAGAATATTCTTCAGGAAGTCCTTGAGAGACACCTCGGAGTCCGTGAAGAATTGCGCCATGGTCTCTCCGAAGCCTTTCGCCAGGTCAGACAGTATGTCAAACTTCTCACGTTCAATCCGTTTTTCTTCTTCAGCATCTTTTTGGGCATCCTTCAGATTACGTTTACGCATCTGTTCACGTACCTGGTTTTTCTTCTCCTCACTGATTGCCGCGTCATTGAGAACCTTATGGTAATATACATCTTGCAGTCTGCGCAGCTCATTGAAATACTCCTCCTCGGAAGTCCTGTTTTCATAATGATACATGGCGGCAGCTTCCACCTGCATTTGGTACTCTTTGTCCAAACGGGAAAACGTCTCTTCTGCCTGCTCCTTACGGCGTTTCTCTTCATCCTTGGCAGACTGTTCATCAAGCCTGCGCAATTCATCACGCGCCTTTATTTCCGCATCAAGTATTTGGTCATTGATACGTTGAATCTCTGAAGGCTCAAGCCCCTTGACCTTCAGCTTATCGTTGAGCAGTTGTATTTCTGCATCCCGCATCTGCTTGTTGTATTCTTCCTGGGTCATCTTATCGTCAGCGAGGTACTTCCGTTTGATGTCAGCGATACGTCGGTAGTAGTCGGCTTCAGCTTGGGCGAACTTGTCTTTGGAAGTGTTGTTTTTATCGCAGGTACAAGGTTTGTTTCCACATATCGGACATTTTCCACCGTCATTGCCTCCGGTGGGATTGTTTTTAGGAGTGTTCGGATTCAATGCTTTCCATTTTTCTTGTACCAGTTTCTTATAACGTGCAGTTAAAGATTCAACAATCTCTTCTTCTTGGGAAATCTTGTTGCGAACATCCTCGCGAGCCATCGACCCCATCGGTGAATTGTCACTCAATGCCGGGGATTTTTGAAGGCGCATCAGGTTGATCCGGTGCTTATCCAGTTCGTCGGCAGCCTCTTTTAATTCGATATTGGTTGCTAATACGGCATTATATCGGTCAAGTGCCTCTGTGTTTTCATTGATGATTTTGCCCTCTTTATCAATCTCTGCATTATAATCCGGAATAATAGCCTGCAATTGTACAATTGCCTTTTTACGTTCAAAATTGGAAAGATTATTATTGTGTATTTTGGTGGTCAACTGTTCAATCAGTGATGATTGACGCGCATATTCATCATTTGATTTTTCTGTAATTTTCTCATTGACTTTATTTAGGTCGTAATAAGCTTTGGTGCGTTGTGTCAGTTTGTAGGATGCGGTAGCTGCTGCAAGAACTAATGTAACCAGTAAGCCAATCGGATTGCTGGACATAATAGTCCAAGCTGCTTTCAGCGATTTGGCAGCCAAATCAACGCGCCCGTGTAAAACCTGCACGGCAGCGGCATATAAATAAGTGGCGGTACGTAGTGATTTAAGTAAAACAGAATGTCCTTGCATGAGCATTGATAATTTACGCAAGTTTCCAAATGATGTCACTGTATAACCAGACAATGTATTCATTGATGCGGCATAAGCCAAATTGAGAACTGTCGCAATTTTGGTAAGTGAATTCCAAATAGAATACCATGCTGTAATTATCTTCAGCCGGGTAGCATATACAAGCAATATCGTACTAAGCCACAATACAGTACCACCCCATTTTTTGCACCAGTCAATCAATCCCGGCAAATACTTGAGCACATTGGTCAGCATATTCGTACTCACCGTCAGAGCCGGATTCAGTTTCTCTCCCAAATCAATGGCTGCCAGCTTCATCTTATTGCGTGCCTGCTCCAGTTTGGCCTGTGCAGTATCACTGTTTATGGCCGCCTGCTCATACGCCACATTGGTACCGGTGACGGCAGCGGTGAAGTCTTTCACCATCTCCGTGTTCTGAAGGATTACGGATGCGGTATTGTAGCCTTCCTCCCCGAACATCTTCTTGATGGCGCCTGCATCCATATTCTTGTTCTTCAGATTCTCCAGTGCCTTATCCAACCCGACGATTTTAGGGTTGGTCTCGTCCGCTCCGGTCTGAAGAACCAGAAAGAATTTCTTCAATCCCGTTCCGGCCACTTCATCCTTTATACCCCGATAGGCAAGCGTTTCAATCAATGCGACCGTCTGTTCAATGGGAACATTGGCCGAAGCCGCTGCGGTACCTGCATTCCGGATAGCCTTTGCCTGGCTTGCGATATTGGCGGAACCTGCCTGGGAGCCGGCAGCCAATACGTTGGTAAACCGTCCTGCCTGGTCTGCTGCCGCCCCATATTGGTTGAGTGATAAGGTAAGTGAATCAACCGCTTCGTTCAGGGTAATGTCCTTGGCTGCCGCCTGCAACCGCATGGCTTCCTCCGTAACAGCCTTGAGCGCTTCCTTGTCACCAAGCAGTTCCGGCTTGGCCGAACCGACCAGCATGAACGCATCCAGGATTTCGGCTGCCGACTGGCGGACACGCAAGCCCTCTTTTGTCATGGTGGTGGAAAGCGTCTTGGCCTGCCCGGTCAACCAGGCAATGCTGTCATCATCAAGTCCGGTCAAGGCTTTCAGCCCGGCCTGGGACTCCTCCAACTTGTTGCGTTCGTCTCTGATGGCGCGCAAGGCAAGGGTAAAACCGGTAAGGAAACCTATTACGGACAAGATAACTCCACCGAAACGGTTGAACCAGTCTACCATACTGCCAATACTGACAGTCGCTTTCTTGGTTTCGGTGGTGATGCCTTTTATCTCCTGGCGATGCTGTTTTAAAATCCCCTGAAGATGCTGTATCTTCGCCATGGTGCGGTTGTATTCCTCAGAGCCGCGTGTCATTTCCTTAATGTCACGCTGTAGGCGTTTCATCTCCAAATCAATGGAATTGATGTCATTCTTAATTTCCTTGCCATCGATGTACAAGTAGACACCTCTTTTGACAGTCTTGTCACTTTTGCCATAACGTTTTTCAATTGTTATTTTATCAAACTTCTGAAGCACATTCTTGAGTGCCTGGTCACCGTAATACTCTCCGGATAAATCTGCCAGTGATTCGATGTTATCCACAATGGGAGGGTCTAACCAGGGTAGGGGACTTCGCCGGATAACGGCATAGTGTTCATCAACGGTACGCATGCGCCGGATACGATATTCAGAAACACGTAAAGAACGCAGTTCCTGACGTTTCTTCTTATCGCTCCATGCCGAATGTCCCTTCATTATAATTCCGTTCTTGACGATATATCCACGCCCGGCGCCATACTCCCGGTACGCACCATACCGGGCAAAGCGGAAACCCAGACCGACATAAGCCGGTCCACCTTCACGGTCTTTCAGCCAACGGGATTGCAGTTCCCTACGCAATCTGCCGGTTGCGTGTGTCCGTTGTAGAATATTTACGGAGGTATTCCTGACTTTCCACGTCCAGTTCTCAACTCCTCGATTGAATTTCTCGGAGGTCATTAAACTCTTTTCTTCAGTTATTGCCATAAAAAAGCCTTTAGTTCCGGACACAAAACTAAAGGCTGAAAAGAGTGGAAAAAAGGACAAGAATTCAGCGGACAGAGAACTTGAAATCATTGACCCGGTTCAGCCATCCTTTCCGGAATACAAGCTGCGACGGGTCCCTTTTACAGATTTCTTCAATAAACCGGATTCTGTCTGTCTTGATAGCTTCGAACAGCTGCCGTTGGTTGGCCAGATTGATACTTGCAACCGTCTGAGGACCTACGATGCCGTCTACATTGATTTGCAGTAGTTGTTGTACCCTTGTGATACCGGGACGTCCGGAGGCCCACACCCAATCCACACAGATGTTCGCAATGGACTGGTTGTGTATGAAGTCCGCTTGGTAACGGTCCCAATAATACTTCTTGAAAACATGAAAAACGTCATCCGGAGTAATCATGCGTAAATCATCCGCATCAATATCTCCGTCACCATCCTTGTCATAACCACATGATTTCCACGTAGACAAGGTTATCCCCATATTGGTTTTGCCACCTTTGTCATTTTTGTGGTCACTCCATCCGCCTTCCCATTTGCGGATGACCTTGAATAAGATTTCTGCTTTAGCCATACTACTTTTATATATTTCATTATCTTACGTTTCTTCTATTTCTATAATATTCAGCGGAACCTCCATCCATCCTTTTGTCGCATTCTCCATCCCCCATTGCAATTCGAACATTCCCGATTCCGGTACGGTGATTTCCTGTTCAAGCCATCGGGTGAGATTGCCTATGACATCATAACCGTCCGGCAGTTCAAACACATTGGCAACACCGTCCACGACGGTCTGTACCTTCATGAATTCCGTGGAGTTCTTATAAGTGGAGTTCAGGGAACAGAACAGCCGCAGACGGTATGTCCCTGGAGAGAGATGTATCGAGGCTGTCCTGTGTCCGTATGTATTCTGCGGGAAACCGTTATACCTGACATATTTCTCCAACACACTGTCCGGATACATGCCACTATCGTCACCTGTAGTTGCACCACCGACCCTGATATCCTCATTGAAATTGACGGAGTCCCCTTTGACGACAGTTCCGGCATCTTCCCCGGAATCCCATACAAAGGTCCGGGCTGTCGCCGAGTAATTCATCCTATTGATGCCAAGCCCACTGTCAAACACACATCCGGGGGCAACATCATCATAGGCCCATCCTATACTGACCACTGCCTTACGCGGCGGATTGATGGTGATGCTTGCGGACCGGGTTTCAGTCATCTGCCCGAATCCGTCCATCAGTTGTACATACAAGGTCTTCGCGCCCGTTGTATCAAACGTATAGGAGAAACGTTCCGTAAACGCAGTCCAACCGGCAGAGGTCAAATCCTCCGTTTCACCTGCACGGTAGTATCGGGGCATGACAGAACCGCTGTATGATATTTCAACACTCACAGTCTTTCCGTTCTTTTCAGGAACACCGTCCTCTATCACGACAGAGGACAGTACCAACGGGCTTTCCTGATAGATGATGGATGCGGATTTAACAGCGCTCTCTTCCGTAGACGACTTTATCTGGCAGTACAATGTCTTCGGTCCTGTGGAAAGGAATGTGAATTCTACGGTATCACCGCTCCACTCCGACCACACCGTGTCGGAAAAGTCCCTTTTCTCACTTATACGGTAATGTGTCACCTCACCCTTGCAATTCATCCGCACGCTGACCTTATTGCTCAAGGTACTGGCGGCACCTCCGTCTATCACAATGGATGACAGTCCGAAAAGGGCATCCACGATGTCCGGACTCCTATATTTCCCAAGGAAAGGGCCTATAGGGAACACCTTGTCGTACCAATTTTTATAGCCGTTGAAATCAAAACGGAAACTGTCGCCGCATCCTCCTTCAACCAGAGGCGAGGAGGCGGCAATGCGATAGTCCAGATTGATGGAATCGGCAATCTTGTACCGCTCGTCAATAGCCTGGAAATCGAAAGGGTAACGCGGGTATTCCAGTTCCATGTTCCCCTCTACTTTCCAACCGGACATTATATCCGCCGCCTGACCTCCCCAGGCTCCCTTATGTACACAGAAGTTGTCCAGAATACGGACATTCTTGCATTTGTTCGCCTGACTGAACAGATATGGCACGCCATACGAGAAGAGGATGTTGTTATGTATATTAATCAGATGCCCTATTGTCAACCCGGTATCATAATCGGACTGCGGGGGTTCCTGGAAGCCCCCCAGATAGAAAGCGCTTGAGACTTCCGTGCCGGGAGCGATGATATTGTTGAAAATCTCCACATCACCCATGCACAGGCACTGGATGGCAGGGCCGAAATGCCCGCGTATGACATTGTTGTATATTTTGCCACTGAGACCGAGGGCAAGAGCCGATGTCTGGTCCTTCTCCATACGGTTACCGCCATTGATGAATTCATTATAGCATATCTCGGCATCTTCGGCATTATTGAGCTGGAAGTTGTCATAACCCTGATTCTCATAGATATTACGGTATATGCGGGTGTTGTACAAGTGGTGCGCACGGTATCTGACCTCCTCCCCGTTGCTGTTGGTACCGGTATAATAATTAGGACTGTAGTGTCCCAGATAGCTCCCTTCTCCGACCGTGTCATGAATATGGTTATGATGGAGCCTGAGATTTTCCAGCCTATAGGCAGGCCACCACCCCTGGGGGTTATCGGCCGTGGGGTCTGTCTTGATCATGAATCCGGCAAAATCCGCCTTGTCGATCTCGATACCAAAGAATTCAAGCTCGTTCGAATAGTTGGTGACTTGTATGGCGATATTCGCAAATTCCGGCATGGCAATCATTCTGAACCCCTTATCTAGATTATGATAGCCCCTACCGTCAAAGACGATATGGGCGCAGTCATTGAAGAGTATGCCGAACCAATAGAACCAGTTGAATTCAAACGGCTCCTCAGTATCTATCGTGAAAATGATCGGATTCTCCCGCGTGCCCTTGAAATTGTCAAGACGCAGACGCATGGGGTATCTCTCACCGAACTGCGGGTCATATTTTAGGATAACCGTACAGCCTGCCGGATAATCCTTACCGTCTATAATCCAGCTCTCGGCTCCACCCACAATCTTGGCGTCGGGGACGAGATACTCAACCGCTTCATCACGGGGGGCAAGCGCGGGGGTAACGGTTATGAGCTTGTTGATACGTTTGGTAAAAGTCACACCGGTCAGGACATCTGTCACGTCCACCTCCACATCGTATATTCCACGGTCGGACACAGCATCGAAGGTATAGGGGGATGCCGCCCAGACAGTCGGTCCTGGACGGCTCGTGTCAAAGCCGACGGTTTTCACTGGTTCCGGTTCATTCTCCTTGTATATACGCGGAAGTGGCATAACCGTTTTCGGCATATATCGAAGATAGCCCCTTTCCCCGACACGCACTATCTCAGTGGCGGTAACCATAAAATAGGGCTCGGTGGCGGGAAGCATCGGATATGCGATTTTCCTGACAGAAGCGTTGCCGCTATCGTTGGATACACTGACGCTCTGTATGAACTCACCTGCGGCAGACATATCTACAGTCTCTGAGGATTTTCCCAGTACACAATCCAGGACAGACCGTTCAGGCCCGGCTCCACCATCAAGCAGATACTCGTGTTGCCTCACCCATTCGCTTGTACTTGATATGGTAACTTTGTCCCCGACCAGAGGGAAAGGGTTGTCAAGTCTTGCGGACAAGGAGGGAATGCCGATCAGGGCTTTCAGAATCTCGTGGTATTTCATATATTCATCATTATTCAATGGTTACATCATATAACTGGTCTGCTGTATATTCTCCGTTCCCGTCAAGCTTCGGACGGATGGAGAACGATGCCAGGCGGCCGACAGATACAATCCGGTTACCGACATCGTCCGATTTGGTTATGTTGAACACAACCATCCTGTCCCGGTTCTTGGACCGTGCAAGCAACACCAGGGTCTGGTCTGACGGCATACTGTATTGGGCAGCGCTGCTGAAGACTTCATTGCTGTAACGGTTTATACCGTCGTAGCCATCGGTGGTGTCGGCTGTCTCGTCAAACTCGACGCTGTAGTAGTTGTCACAGCCGATGCTGGTATTGTCCCGGTCATTCGTCTGGTACTTGTAATCGAATTCACGTACATATTCCGCGACGCTCTTGTGAATGGCTGCCAGTTCCGCTGTCAGACACGGGCGGTCATCCATCAGGATGGCGCTCCCGTCGGTAATCTGTGCCGTGCCAGCCTCATATCCTGTGCTTGTATGTACGCAAGGTTTCCCTGGTTGTTTCCGGCAAAATACACCGGTGAAGTATTGTCGGCCATGGAGTACAATACGGTCTCCTTATTATAAATATTACTGCCACTTATGAGGCTATGGACGCTCGAAAGGATGAAGATGCCATGATTCTGCTCATTGTGCCGGACAAATATATTGTTCACATTGACCAGCCTTTCGATAGCGGAAGTGCTCGAACGCGCGAAAAACTCCTGGAAATAGCCGCTGCTGAACACGAAGGTATTGTTCGCGATTATTATTTCCTTGGACATGCCGGGGAACGTGAACCACGTGCAGTCCCATTGGTATTTCGGAAGCTCCATGTTATCATGCATGTAATTGCCGGATATGAATATCTTGTCCGCGCCGAGTTCATTGCTTATTCCGATGACCGGTCCGCAGGTCTTGTAGATATGGTTACGCTCTAAGAACAGTTGTTTGACCTTGCCTACGGAAATGGCTACCTCATTGTAATGGCTGCCGTCTATGTCACAATCCATGATATAGACATCCGTTGCCGAAAGGCTCATGATTGACGGGTGCCCGACCACTTCGGCCTGCATCACTGATTCGGAGAATCTTATCTTTGATATATAGACGGTATTCGCGTCTGTAATGGAAATCGGCTGGACAACGACCTGCGACATACGGATATTATGGAGACACACATTCTCGTATCCTTTGACCGTAATGCCGTAGCGGGTGCGGTAATTGGAGTTCGGACTCTTGGTGCTCTGCCCTTTGACGGTCAGGTTCTCAAAGTACAGGTTGCGGCAAGGCTTGCGTTTGGAGATGTTTGTGGCATAGATGCAGGCGGGCTCCTCCGGTGCATAAACACCCTCGTAGGTATTGAAGTTCAGGAAGGTGATGTCCCGGATGATGATGTTACTGCAATCCTCGATATGTATGCCACCGAAACCGCGGCCGTCGAGTGTGCATTTGCCGGCCCCGTCAATGGTAAGTATATGTGCGGTATCCTGGTTCCAGCCTTTCATCTCCACGCTCCACATGCTGTCCTCATCCTGGTATCTGTTGCCCTTGTAGTCTATGTTGGTCTGGGTGCATGTTATCGTCACATCCTGCGTCAGACCGTCGGGATAGTCCTCCATGACCGATTTGGTCGCGTTGTAGATGCCGAGATATTGCCGTCCGTTGTCGCTGCGGACATAGACGGGCGGTATGACCTTGTTCCAGTCCTCCGCTCTCATTGCCCAAAGATTCAAGATACCCGCAAAGAGACGCCCCACACGTTCGGACGTATTCTCACCTTTTCGGGTGGCACCACGTACCTGGTCGGAAAGGGACTGCAGAATCTCTATGGAATCATCTCCTTCGGCAGTATCGAACTCGATACCGGACTGCTCCAGCAGATCCAGGATGCCGGCAAAAACACGTCCGACACGTTCGGCGGTATTCTCACTGTCCTCGGTAGCACTGCGTACCTGTGCCGCCAGTTCCTTCAATGTCCCAAGCGTATCGTATCCCTCGGAAGGCTCGAATGAAATTTCGGATTCTTCCATGAGGGCAAGGATGCCCACAAAGAGACGCCCGACACGTTCAGCCGTATTCTCACCTTTTCGGGTGGCACCACGCACTTGTGCCGCCAGCTCCTTCAATGTTGTAAGTGTATCAGACATACTGTATCATAAAAATGCATTGCGGCAATTCAAAACCTTGTAAAGTTCGGACAGATGTATTGCCGCAACCACGCCATAAAGCTGGTTATCATTGTTTACCACATAATCCGCTTCCACATCCTCCAAGGAAAAAGCGAGCCACAGCCTTTTCTTCCTTTTGTCTTCCAAAATTTGGTTGAGCAGCTCATCAAGAATGCGCTCGCACTTGTCAAGGGCAGCCTCTATCTGCTCATAGTCGGAGGTGTCGGACACATGCTCCACAATGAAGAGCAGGTAATCGCGGTCTTTTCGGTATGCACCCGGATTACCGCCGTAACCGAATCCTGAGCCACGGTCCACAATCACTGCCGGATAGTGGAGCACGCTGTCCAGTGCCGTATGCTTCTCTCGTTCTGATGAGAGGAAGTGTACTTCATCATTCTCCTTGTGTCGTATATCGACATGCCTTTCAGCCAGATTCTCTATGTATTCCGAAAAAGTCATTTCTTCTGTTTTTGGGCGTCACGTATCCTTTTGTTGAGCAGGCGGAATGCCGTTGCCACCGGCATCGCCTGGTATTTCTCCATCACCGCCACATCGTCACCGACAAAGGCGTCGAAGATGTCGAGCCAGTTGACTGACGGTGCGGCGGGACTATTCCGCTTTTCCTCCGGTTCATCATCCAACGGAAAGAGGAAAGGAAAAGCCTTTGAAAGCCACCTCTTGACAAAAACGTAATTCAGGAATATGGCATACTTGACGTGCCTGTCAATCTTTGTCACCTTCATTATCCGTTTTTGCAGTATCAGCGGTTTCTGCCTGCTAAATAAGCCGTTTTTCCCACCTGATGGTAGGACAATATATTCGTTGTCCTTCAAATAGAGCATTGCTACGAAAGTGTCCAGTGAGGCATCCTTGCCGTCACGGACATATCGGTTGAAAGCAGTGTCCACGTGCATGAAGTGTTCGAAACACATCCCCTTCAGGCGGTCACCCGGCGCTTTCAGCCCGGAGACGGCAGGAAGGATAAAGCGGTCCATCCGGACACGGCAGTCGCTGATGAACTCCACCAGTTCGCTCAGCTTATAACTGTAATAGGTGTCGGAACCGACCCCGTACGGCAGGGAATAGAACTCCTTCAGGAAGGATGGTTCGTCTATTTCCTGAAGATAAAGCCGCGACACGAGCAGGAACTGTGCCGGTGTCAGCTCCTCCCATTTCTGAGGTACCCGGCGGATTATCTCATGGCGGATTCCGAATCTACGGTATGCAATGCGAAGCTCCCTCATGTCCAGAATGTGCGTTTATGGTCATTGTCCCGGTCGTATATCTGCCTGGGATCACCCTCATAGAAATTCTCAAAACAGCTCCGTACCGTACGCAGCAGCACGGTCATGTACATGTCCGCATCCGTTTTCAGATTCTGGATCTGTACGGCTATGCGCTCCGTATCGACGGGTCTCTTCTCCTCATTGCCCTTCTCACCCGGCTGTACAGCGGTGAAGTACAGCCCCCGGTCCGTGACGCTACCCGTCTCCATCAGCAGCCGTCTGACCGCCATTGCCACAATGTAGCGGGAGCAGGCAAGGCGCAACCGCTCCATGCTCTTCCGGGCTTCTTCGTCTTCTGGGGGATTTACCAGTCCGTCAATCAGATGCTCATACAGCTTGTCACCGATGGCCGGCTGAAGGAGCATCTCCTCGGCAAACTTCAGGTGCGGCTGCAGACGGAGGAAAACAATCCGGCTGCCATTGATAAAACAGACGTCATTGACATCCGCGGTACTGCGGACAATGGCTGATTTACGGTCCTGATAGGCCTGGGAGGACGCGAACTCCGGATATTCGGCTATATGGGCATACAGAAACTCAAGCAGCTCGTCGAGCGCATTGAACCCCTTGTTGCGTAACGATGCCCGCAGGTTATCTTCCTGGTACTTGTACACCTGCTGGAATGATTCGCCGTTGTCGGATTTCTGACGTTGGAAGCCCGCATCGGTGATACGCATGCTGATTTCATCGAAATCGTTCCAGAACGCCAGGTTCGCGTTCGCGCGTTTGCAGATCTCCAGCAGGCGGCTGTCCAGTTTCTCCCGTTCGGTTGCCCCTTCGGTATTCTGTTCCAATACATCCGGATTTGGACCGAATTCATATATCTCGACCACTTCTCCCACCATCGCATCGCCCAATAACGGTACGAGGTATTGCCGGAAAGCATTCCGGAGCGGTGCCTCCATCATGTCAAAGGAGATGGCGGTGTTCACCTTCATCACCGCTTTCAGCTCCTTGCCGTTGTTCCATTTTTTTGCACTGAATATCATTAGCTCAATGTTTTTTTGGTACCGCTGCCGGTATCGAGGGTTACTAATACGGTATTGCGGAAACGCAGCTCGCATTCCGGCATGCCGTTCATTTTGATATAGAGTTCTATAGGGTCCAGGATATTCTGCCGGTCAATCCACGCGTTGGCAATGTTCACAAGGAAAGCCTCACGGATATTGGAACCGCCCTGGTTGCCGGCATAGGTGCCACCGGGCATACCTGCACCGAGCACATTCGGATTCACCATCAATGCAAACAGAATTTCCGAGTTGGCGGCTGCCGACACCGGAAGATTGTCACTACCCTGGTATTTGTTCTCCAGCGGCTTGATTTTCCACTCCTCCTCAATCCTGCCGTTCATCTCGTTCACGGCATAATGAGAGAAGATGGGCTTCTCCGCATTGTCCGGTCCGCAAAGGTTCTGCTCCACAGAATCCATATACTTCTGTATGGCCGCCTCACGCTCCTTGGCAGAATAGTCCTTGGACGGGTATTTCTTCTCCCAGTAGGAATACGGTATCTGTACATGCCACTTCCAGGTTATCTGGTTCTTGTAGGCTTTCTTGAGGAAATGGGGGATAAGATGGGCTATCTCCACCCATCCACAAACGTAGGCGGGCCACCAGATGGGCATGCCGTAAAGGTCGTCGTTGCTCCAGCTGTCGCGTACCGGCATGATGAAACCGTCCCTCACCTTTCCGGCAAACTTCAACACCTCGGCGTGCATCTGCGGGTCGTATTCGGAGAGCACATCCAGCCTGGTGTATTGTCCCTTGTCCGGACGTTGCGGCCAATATCCGGAAATGATGCACTTGCAGGCGCCGTATTCGTCCACTTCGGAATAACGGCGGTAAAGCGCATTGACCGGATTGACCCCTGCAAAAGAATTGCCGGCAGCCGACGGCACAAACTGGACGGCACCGTTGCCGAATTTCAAGTAATCCCGAAGCACCTTCTCCATGTAGCGCCTCACATTCCGGGAAGCAATAAAAGCTTGTACTCGGCTATCGGTAACGGGCTTCAGTATCTCGTTGCCATCATTGTCGTAACCTTTCACCGTACAAGGATATATGCCTTGCCCAAGTGTCAGGTTACGAAGAAACTTCAGGCCCGTATTGAGCACGCTGGTGTTTCCTATCTCTTCAGCCGCCTTCTGGGGGAAATCATTCTCATCTCCCCATGGACGCACCTTCACTCCGTCGATGTCTATATAGGAAACATTCGACAAGTCATATGGCGCCAGGATTCGGGTACGCTCCTTCATTTCGTTCTGGGGTGTCCCCGTCGTTTCGCCGAATATGTACGTGGACTGCATCAGCAGGGGAATGCCGCTTGAATTAAACAATATGTTCATCAGAATATTATTTTCTTTTTGTTATACTCCAGTATCAGGTCAATATCCACAGGGTAGGGGTGTCCTTCCGGATTTCCCTTGCAGTCGCAGGGCTGCACGCCCCGGAGCTGGTATTCCTTCATGTTCATGCGTCCTGCACCGCAGGCGTAGGCCTGGGGCATGAAATAGACCTTGCCTTCCTTGCTGACGAACTTTATCGAAAAGATGCGCCGGCGTCCGCGTTCGTCCGTGCGGATGTCCATGTCGGCCAGAGCCAGGTTTCTGCGTATTGTCTCCATATCGTTATATCATTCAAATGTATTGTCAAATGTTCTGTCGAATATCCGCCCATAAATACCATTGTCACCGGTACGCTCGAAAGCCAGATGCAGGCGTGATGCCTGACGGAATGTAAGTGAGACATTGATTTTCTCGTTGCCGGTACGCTTGTGAGAGAAATCAATGTCAGTGGTCACCACTTCCGTCGATGTTTCCGTATTATACAGCTGCAAAGAATCAGTTGTTATCAGATTCAGTACCTTTCCGTATTGTCTGGTGTCCAGATAGCCGCTGTTTACCGTACGGCTGTCAATGTATTTGGATGAAGTGCGGACGGTTCTCTGTAACAGTTCTACCGGATCACCCTCAAGTTCGGGGGAATATTCCACCAGTCCGGTGAATGCCATTGTCTCCGGCATACCGAATGCGTTTCGGTAAATGAAATTGGTGACATTCCTATACTGTCGGTCATCATTGACAAATCTCACCTTATCCTTTACAGTGCCATCTTTTTTCAATAGGACATCATAATATGTGATGGATGATACGGCAATACCGGACCGACGTACAATCTTATCAAGTGAAAAAGAAACAGCGAGCATACCGGCAGTGGCATCCACTTGCTCACTGACTGTCTTGTACTTTTCCTTTCCCGCATCCATGTAGGCTATGCTCATGTCCACCGACATGCCTTTATGGGCAGTAAAGGTTAGATATTCCATTCTATCATGGGCTGTACGGATTGTGCTCTCGTGTGTCAGAAAAAGTACGTCTGACGGGGATACCGATGTGCGACAACGGCTGTAATAAGCATTGAAACTCCTCCGGACTGTGTCCTGCTTGCCTGAAAACACAGCGGTTATGGACAATGGAGCCTGATAATAAGAGACTACATTGTTTGACATCCCTTTCGGGTCATGCAGGGAGAAGTGACTGCGGAGCATTTCCCCTATCTCATGGATTACCACGTTGCCTTTCAAAGCGTAATAGCTCTCATTGAAAATCTCCGTACCTCCGGTTTCAATACGGACATTCAACTGTTCATCTGTGATTCCTGAGATTTTTATTTCCCCGATTTCCGAGATGAAGCAGTCCACTCCATCATGTATGCCGTCCACTACCATTGCCAAAGGGTTTTAGAAATGCCCAACACCAGTGACCTGTTGTACAAGTCATATCCTGCTCTGAACTCCCATTGCTTATGGCGATATTCTGCCGACAAGACTTGCCAGGAACGTCCAATTTCCAGACCTAAGGCAAGAGCATTGTTGCAGACGACCGGTTGCCGGTAGTCCACCACTACCGTGCGGTCAAGCAATGAATTGCGGGATATGACGTCGGTCAGCTCCACTTTCAGGTAAGGGCGTTCAATAATTGTATCAAGATAATGCTTCTCCGAGAAATAGTCGGCCAGTATAGCCGCCGTATCCACTTCTGTGGGTACCTCACGGACAATCACCTCCGGTTCCGGAATGGCAGAGCGTATCGTATCATGCCTGACCACCGTTTCCGGTACATGGACAATGCTCCGTTTCCGGGAACCCAGCCAGTGGCCGGCCCAGCCGGAAAGAAATGCGATAACCGCACAAAGCAACATATGGCTAACCTTCCGTCTCATCGGCCTTTCTTCTGAATTTATCCGTGACTGTCACCCACAATATTCCCACCTGCTTGATCAGCGCATCTTTCGGCTTGCCGTCGATGACTGCCAGGTTCTCCAGTATGCTTGTCACGTGCTCGACGCAGAACCAGGTCATGACGAACACCTTGACAATGGAAAAGAACAGGGTGGCCAGCAGCATGACAAAGCTTTCTTCCGCTCCGGCCTTGCTCTCCAGATAGAACGAGTGGGTGATATAGATGATGGTCAGCCAGATACACAGCTTGATGATGCAGCGTGAGAAACGGAAGCTTTCAAATCCTATTCCCTGGACCTTGCTTGCCCGGATGCCCGTCCACATCTCTGAGACAATGGCGACGAGCATGGCCATGGCCAGGAACGGTGTAATGCCTATCCATTCGCTGACTACGGCAGTGACGGCGCTGAAGGAGATGGCCGGAAATTGCAGGTTGTACTTGAAGCTCGGAGCCACCGAAAGAAAGAACTCCTTCGGTGAATCATACCCATAGGTGGCGACGAATCTTGTGAAAAAACGTATCATATCTCTTTTTTTGTCACAAAGATAGAGCCCAACCATCCGCTCTCATAGGACAAAAAAAGCCCTTACTCTCACGAGCAAGGACTTCAAAAATAAAAAAATCTCCGGTTAGTATTTTTATGGCTTCTCGTACATCACCCAGTAGGGTTGTCCTGCCAAATATTCTACATGGTACCCGGCATCAGCCAGTTGTTTGGCCAGCGCCATCGGAGCGACATCGACAATGTTCGACAGCTCATATACCAGTTCAGCGGTGGTCTTGTAACATTTCTGTGAAGTGGTACCGATGGGTGAATAGTTCTGGCCGATGAAGTTTGCTATGGCTTTCTGCCGCTCGGCTTGTTGCTTCTCCAATTCGTCTTGTTTGTCCGGTTCTTCGTCGTTTTGATAAGAACGGAATCCTATCTTCTTGCTCATTGTGCGCCTCCTTTCTCTTCTTCCGGAGTCAAGCTTCTTATCATGGATGACACAATGCGTAAATCACTTATTACGGATATAATGTCATCAGCACTAACTTCATTGTCGACTTTCAAGTCCAGGATTAATCCGGTAGCTCTATCTATGGTATTGCAACAAGCACTGGCAACGCCATTTTGTAAAATCGAGATGGTTTCGCTGATGGAGGAGGTCAATACGATGTTATTGATTTCGGTATTCATTTCTCACCTCCTTCCCCATTAGCCTTTAGGGCATTTTGCATGCAGGAAATGATTTCACGTAACTCATCGGCAGACATATCGCAAGCTATATAATTACCACCATACGACAACATATAACTATATTCATCGGTGTTGGTAGCTGAATGACTGCGTTGGCTCGTTACAAATATGCCATCTTCGCTGATTTTTTTATGTTTGCTCATGCCTCACCCCCTTTCCGGCACTTCTTTGCCTTATAAACACACAACGCGGCTGCCGCCAGTAGGGGAGGGAACACCATCGCGGCACATGCCCAGACAATGGCACGGAAGTACCAGCAATCGGCTTCGGTCTTTATTTCGCAATCGGGAGCCAGGACGCGGTAGTAGCGGCATTGGATGTTGGATACTTGCTCATTCAGAGCTTTCAAGTTCTCGGATACACGAATCCCTGCGGGTTCTGGTGCGATAAGCGCACCGGATGTTTGATTTTTCATACTGTAACTGTTTAGCATTTTAGGCAATTTTCTTAAAAGAAGAACGGCTGCCATTTCCCGTGTCGCTAAACAGTTACAGATTCCGCTCGTAGAGCAAAAGTGTAATGGGAAAGGCAGCCGCCTATTTCGTATGTATCATTTTACTGACGTCAGTAAAATGGTTAATGTATGGGCATAAAAAAAGCCCACTGAAATTCATTGAGCATTGACCGCGCTCTGCGATACGGTGTGACCGTAACTGTTTAGCACTGCAAAGATGAGAGTTTCTTTTGAAACAACAAAAGAAAAGCGGAGTTTTTTGCTCCGCTTCTCTTTTTAAATTGAAATACCGCTCAATTCCTTTCCGATTTCACGCACCGTATTCAATATCGCCTGCTCCCGTTCTTTTGAGGGACGTTTAATTCCCCGTATATACTGTGCCAACAAACTCTGCTGCATCCCCATCCGTCGGGCAACAGCCGAAGCGTTTATCTCCGGGTGTGTAAGGAACAAGCGGGAGATACCTGCCGGTTCTGGATCATCATATTCAAAGCTCTCGTAAGAAACATCCTCGTCAATCTCTTCCCAGTGAATGCCGAAAGCTCCCAGCTCATAATCCTCGCGCTGCTCTTTGGTGGCATTCCTCAATCTTTGATAATACAAGATTGACTGCCACAACGTACGACCGTCATCAGTTTCGATGTAGATTCGTTCACCTTCGAACCAAACTTTTTTCGCTACCATAATCACTCCTTTCTATGTATAGAGATATACGGCTTATTTGCCGTATATCTTAACCCATTCTGTAATAATCAACTCTTTGTTCTCTTCAATAATAGACTCAGCCAGTTTTATGTCTTTGGGCTTCATTCCTTTATTGACCATCAACCGGATTTCATCACCTACCTGGAACTTGGCTTCACCGTCTTGACTGAGTACATGTACATGCACCGGTTCGTGGTCACGTACATAAATTCTAAACTTCAAACCGAATAAAATTAAAATTGTTGGCATATCGTTATCTGTTTTTGATTACTCTGCAAAGATAGGTAATTATTTTATTACCCACAAAGAATAGGGTAATTATTTTATTACCATAAGTAAAAATCCCCTCCGTGGTTGAAGGAACGGTAACACGACCAGTCATTCCGCTTTTCGGGCCCCATTTCGTTTGCGAGCATGCGAGCAAACGGAATGGGTGCGCCCTGCACCCCTCCGTCAAATCAGCCCCTCATCGCCAAAACTGTAATATCCACCATTCGTTATAATCACATGGTCTATCATCCTAATATTGAATAACCCTGCCGCCTTTTTAAGTTGCTCCGTCAGCCTCTTGTCCTCATTGCTCGGTCGGCTGTTGCCACTCGGATGGTTGTGCACCGCTGCGAACTGCACCGCCCCCGTATCAATCAGCACGCGCATAATCAGTCTTATATCCGCTGAAGTCTGGTCAATACCGCCTACCGATATGCGTACTTTCTTGATAATCCGTCCGGCTTGGTTTATCGACACTACCCAAAATTCCTCATTCGGCAAATCTCCTATCAACGGCTCCATCAGTTCGTATACGTCTTTGCTCATCCTTATTTGCCTACGTTCCACCTGCTGCGACAGTTGTCTCTTGTACATCTCCACGGCTGCCACGGCTACCCTCCTGCGTCCAGGAGTCAAAGAGGAAAACAATTTTTCAAGGTCTATCACTTCGTTGCTGCGTTCGATGTCCGAAACAATCTGTCTGTTGTTGCTGATTTCGTAAATCAGTTCGCTGTCGCTCATGTAGCGGCAATCGTTATCAAAAAGAGTATTCATAATTGTATGGATTAAATTGTTATAAAAGAATTGTCTTGCCTAAGAAATAGCCTCCCAAAACCTCTGCCCCAAGCGTTTCAAGTGCACACGCAAACCGTGCGTAACTATGCCCCTGCGTCAGTATATCATCGAATACAAGGCATTTCTTACCCTTGAAAAAACGCTTGTCAAACTTGATGACCTCCACCGTCTGCACCGTCTTGGCCGCTTTCGTCTCATGGATGGCAAGCCGTCCACCCTCAATGGTAATTGCTTTGTACGCATTCCTGCACCCCGTCAGCCGTGCCACCTCTTCGGCAAAAGCCTTGTATCTGATTTCGTTCTTCTCTCCGCTACTGGCTGGTATGCAGACCAACGTCACGTTGCAAACCTCCGCACCGAACTGCTCGCGCATCTTCTTCGCTACAAGTTCTGCCACAGACGCACTGCGCTTCCCGTCCTTAAAATCCCATATCATCCTGCGGATAGACCACTCCCGTTTGTTAGCCTCGTACTTGGTAGGCAAGTAATCAAAGAAGTTAAACATGAATTTAGACCATTGATTTTTCCATGCTTCGGGGATGTTTCTTTTTGCTGCCATAACTGTAAGTTTTTAATTTATTCTGGATTTCTGGAGTCGTCGGGTGGAGCCTTTTTTAATTTTCTCCGTTTCCCAGAACGACTTTTTTTTTATTCCGGCGTGTCTGTATGACGTGCGGTATGGTTGCCTTTTGATGCCGCAATAATTGAGGTGCCGAGGATGACATTCCGCAAGGTTCCGACTAAAACCGAAGGCTTGAATACTACCCGTAGGGCTGGAGATTTTTTAGCGGACAACGCCCGACCTTGTTTGTCAGACCGGTGCCCTACATTTGCGGACTCAAAAGACTACCTGACCGCATACAGAGATGCAGGAAATGAAAAGGAGTTGCGGAAAAGAAACGGAGGCACGCCAAGCGGAACGCTTACCGCTCTACGGTCTCTACCTTAGCTATTGAAACAGAAAAGACCGGGTCTACCTGCATGGATGCGGACAAACGCAAGTAGCTGCCGCTACTTACCGCTGAGACGCGCAAAATCCGTACTGGAGGAAATAGATTTGCCTGCCTGTTCCTTCAGTACGGATTTTGCGCGCGCCGTGCTCTTTGTTAATGAATGTTATAATAAATATACTTCTTTGATAATGAATACAGAATACCCCGCTTTCCATCCGAATGGAAACAGAAACGGAAGTTTCTGCCGACCGCGCCCTATCCAAAAACGCAACCAAAAGCGCAAGAAACAAGGAAATATGACAAGGAGGATGCCCCTCGGCCAGTCCTGCACACGGCGTTCTGTCCTAAAGTGCAGCGATTCCCATTGCGGACGTTGCGAGTCCTGCCATAAGCATTGCGATTGTGATTGCGGATGTATGTGTATGAGGTGAATCAGATACGTGCGTCCACGAATCCGTATGCCTGCCTGAGTAGGTGCCCGTACTTCGTCCATACACGCTTATCCACCGCATCACCGAAGTGGGTGGCTTCTTCCGGAAGGATGGACTGGTTACGCTCGCTGCGCTTATCCTTGGCAAAACGCCCCTCGCGGTCCTCGATGACACGCGTATTGTTCATGGAGATGAGTGTATATTTGCATTTCGAGCCGTTGAAACGCTTCTTCGGGAACCGTTCGTCTTTCTCTGCCAGGATGGAAGCCCAGAGCAGGTACTTGTCATGCTGCGGCGGCTCCATGCCCGCATGGGTGTGTTGTTCCACCGTCCACCCGTGTTTCTCCAGACGCTCGATGGCAAGCTCGTTGTAGGACTTCTTGTTGTTGGCACGGCGTGCATCCCCGTAACGGTCACGGTAATAATGCAGGTGTTTGTTGATATGGTTACGGTAGTAGTGGCAGAACTTGTCCATCAGCGCGTTCACCATGGTGTCATCCTCTTCATCACGCTTGACGAAGAACTCGTTGATGTTGTTGTCCACCGGCTCACGTGTCAGCATCTTCGTCACGAAGTCATAGTTGCGCTCCTGCGCCACTTCCAGGAATGAAGCGGCACTACCCCAGTCGGGTGTCAGCTCTATCGGCTGGTTGGGATTGCAGTCCAGGTCACGCCGGCTGTCATCGTTATTGGCAAGCTGCTGCCAGTTGTAGTTATGATCTTCGGCAAAGTCACGGATATAGTCGTCATTGGTCGCATTGTAATAGATATGGCGTTCATCCAACTGGTAGTAGCAGCTGTCAATCTTATCCACCATGAAGTTTAGGATCTCTATCATGAAGGAAAGTTTATCCATCACCTTGTACTGGTTTAGGATATAGTTCATGCCCACATTGGCGATGTTGTCGAAGATGGAGCCAAGGATAAAGAGCGTGCCGTCACGTGAAACGAACGGCGTGATACTTTGCCTGAGACGGACGGTCTCGTTCCAGATCTCCTTGAACAGTCCGGCGTCATTCGCAATCCTTGCATCAATGAGCTGCATCTGTAACCGCACAATCCTGTTCCAGACATCAAACAGCCGGATGCCGCGTTCTTCTTCATAATACTTGGCCGGTTCAAGCAACCATTTCTGTTCAGGCGTGTACGGCATGGAGGAGAGGAAGGTGTTGCCGTGGTGCTTCAGCACCGGATGCTCCGACTTGCGCCCGAAGATATGCTCATTGCCACGGTTGGTCGGCGCCGCCTCCTGGTCGAACTTCTCCTTGTCGAGTGTCAGCGCTTCATCGGTGATGTTGTAGTCCGCATTCGGACCGCGGCTGTTGCCGCCCTGGGTAAGTATGTAGAGCATATGCCCGTTACTGAAGCTGATACCATACTCAAACGACATGATGTGCTCGTAAGGTTTATACCATCCCTCAATAGGTTTGCGACAAACCACATAGTCACCGGTCTTGCTGACCGGATCCCACTGCTTATAACCGAGCATCTCCAGCATCTTGAACGCTGAAGGCAGGGTTTTAGTCAACGCCTGCCCAATGGTGGCCTGGGTGAGCGTAGTAATCCCTCGCGGCATGAGCCGGATGTTGTCATCTATCACGGCACCGGTAATGAATGATTTACCCGTGGCACGCGAGTAGATGACATATCCGTTCTTGTACGGCATCACGAGAAATGCCGCCTGCGCCGGATTGACCTGTATGACCTCTTCCCAGACATTTTCGTCCATTGTCCTGCCGTATCAATATCGTGGGAAAACAATGTAGTTCACACCTTCGGAGGAAGTCATGCGGGGCATGTCCTGCCCGGTGTCAGCCAGCAGCTGCGGCACCTCTTCCGGCCTGAACCTGGCGGATACGGTACAGACAATCTGTGTCTTGCTGACCGATACCATATCAATGTGCTTATGGTCAACCAGGTAAGAGATGAGTCGTTTGTTTGTCAATTTTTTCATGGGTAATCTGTTATGAGTTCATTATTTCTTCAGCTTGTGCGTCGTCGATAGGCGTGTACATCGAATCCACCAGAACCTTCTGCTCTTCCTGGGAAAGGTTGCGGACGGCATTTAGGGGAATATCCACCTTTTGCCCCATACTGTTGATCTGGATGTAGAATACGTTCTTCTCCATGCGTCGCGGGTCCTCGACGGAAGCCGGCTTCTCACCAATCATCTGATGCAGCACTTTCTTGGCGTTGTTCCATTGCTTGAGATCACCTTTGAGCTTGCAATCCCGGATAAGCTGAATCTGGTCCTTGATCATCCAGGCATACCAGAAGTCCCAGTCGAACTGGTGCTGTGTCTTGAACAGCTCTTTTGCCAGGGCGATGTCCTTCCTTATCTGGGTACGCGAGATACGGTATTTTGCCAGCATGATGTTGATGATGTGGCTCTCGTTCGGATAGTCATCCAAAAGACGTGCTATCTGCAGCACCCGGTTGCACTGCACACGCAGATGCTCCGGCAGCGGACTGTTCTCCGGGTCGATGATGTGCTGCTGTATAAGGTCGTAGGATTGCTCCTCCAGTGCGGCCTTGCTTTTGGATGCCGTCAGACGGTTGTTATTCATACTCAAGATACTGCTGTTGCGATTTGATGAACTTGATAAGCTCCTGCTGTGCCGGGTTGCTGCCATTGACGGCCGACTTGATGAGTGACTCCCGGAGTTCAACCGTCTGGCGAAGATGCCCCCGGTAGAAGGCGGTCCGGACTTCGGTGCCCGGTGTGCGGAGTTCCGCGAGAAAGTCCGTCTCATCGGCACCTATATTGATGGCTATCAGCCCCGGAGGGATCAAACGATAGGCCATCTTCTCTATCTCCTCACGTTGTTCCTGAGTCAAATTCATCATTCAGCATTTTAAAGTCAAAATCAAAAATATCTCTGCCGGTATGGATGATTCCACGTTCCAGCTTCGGGTTGTGCGTGGCGTTCTGGCTGCCCACTACGGTAATCTTCCAGTCCTCGTTATACAGCAGCGCCACCTTCGCATGAAGCGCGAGGCAACGGTAGCAGTCCGGGAACGTGGTCACCAGATAATCGAACGGTTTGGGTGATATGCTGCGCACCCGGTTGTCTATCAGGAACCGCACTGACAACAGCTCGCCCGTTTCCACCTTCCGATGAATCGCCGCAATGCTGTCCATGGAGATGGAATAGGTGGTAAGCAGCAGGTGTGCCGGTCCCGTCTGTCTGAGAATATAGAAAATCAACTGGATCAGGTTGAACGCCCCTGAAGAGTAGAAATGCTTGTCCCTGCCGGGTACCAGCACCCCCATGGCGTCCGGATGCAGCAGCTTCTCCGCAGCCAGGTCGTGGCCGGAGGCTGCCGCATCCGTTCGGCGGATGTAGCCTGTCGGGTATCGGTCTCCCTGCATAGGACTTACTGCATCATCCGCCGGCATCATCTTATTCTCAATCTCGCTGCAACAGACCAACATAACCTAACCTATTGCAGTTCTGCCAAACGATATTCTATCCTTTCCACCAGTGCTTCCTGGGCAGCCACCTTCTTCTCGTATTTCACGCGTTTGGGGCAGTCGGGAAGGGGATTCTCCTTGCCGTCCTTGGGCTTGCTTTCCGAAGAGTACAGCAGCATGTTCCTTGCCTTGGTAATCTTGCTCTTGGCATTGGATTTCGCTTTCCTCAGCTCTTCCACGGATAGGGAACTGATGTCGGCCTCGTCCTCTTCCTTTTCCGGATTTTCTTCGGGGGTATCCGCTTTTTTGTAGAGTTCGTCCAGCTGCTCTTCAGTCGGCAGTTCCCTGTCCTGCTCGAACTGCCTTTTGATGGCAGCCAGCAGTGTCATGCGGTTGGAGAGAAAGGCTATACGGGCGACAATATCCTTGCGCTGCGTGCATACAGCCTGCGTGTTTGTCTCACCCAGTCCGGCAAGCATCCGGTGCTGGCGTGAACGTTCGTTGTAGCATTCCCGGAAGTCATAGATGATTTTGGCCATCACCGGAGGATAGGCGGGCTGTTCGTCCGCCTCACGCGCCAGTTCCCTCTCCGCAACGGCGACAATGGCGGCAGCCGTCTCTTCGGGAACCGTCTCGGAACGCCCGTCATTGCCCGGCATTGCATCATCTGCCAGGTCCACATCCTCAAAGCGCGGGTCATCCGGATGGTACCACACCTTGATCATCTGCCGGATTTCATACTCCAGCTTCTCGCGGGTATGCGGCTTTTCGCCCTGGCGTGCCAGACGTGCGGCGACAAACCCCTTATATCCAGAACAGGTCAGGATATTCACACCGGTGCTGTAGTCACGTTTCTGCGAGTTCAGCCACTTGATGCCGTCCCTGCGCGCCTCGATATAGTTCTGTGTAATCTTTGACATTGTATGTACGTTGTTTTTTGATGATACGCAAAGCTATTGCGGTTTTGTTGCCGGAATAGGACAAAACAAAATGTCCGCCCTGCCTGAGAGAGACGGACATGAACAACCAATCATGAACAAAAAGGCTTATGGCTCTTCTGATGCGGCTTTTACAGTCAGGATGTCCTCCGTATCTCCCTCATACACACATTTGCGCGGTGCGGTAAAGGTGTAGTGGAGGGTGTTCTGGTTGCGGGCGGTGGAGCTTGCTCCGGTAGTGGCACCGTCACCCGACGCACGGAGCGCGCCGCGCCGCTTGTCACCCATCAGGTAGTTCGTGCCGTTGTTGTCGGTCACGATAAAGAACATCTTGCGCCCTTTGGTCGCATTCTCAAAACCGAATATCTTCTTCCGCATCTTGGCCGAAATGATATTCAGGTCCATTAGGAACGATTCCCCGCCGCTTTCTCCCTGGTCGGTAATCTTGAACTCGGCCAGTTCGTCGGTGAAATCCATCTTGTATGCTCTGCAACTTTCCTTCATGACCAGGTCACCGACCAATGTACCGGCTTCTTCAAGAGAAAGAGGGGATTCCGTCTTTTTCGGGTAGTCCGGCCATGTGGCCACATCCGCATGATAACCGAAGATGACGGACGGTATGATACCGCCCATGTTGTCCTGGTTCTCGCAGTCCATTGCCTCGTTGATGTCATCAAGGGCAATACATAATTTAGGGTCTACTTCTGCCATAGTCGTAGGGTTTATTCGGATTTAACAACATAGGTGCCCGTCACCTTCTCCACTTTGCCTGCAGCGGGCGTCTTCTTCTGCACGGCAGGAGTGGTGTATCCGGCAGCCTCCAGGAACTCGACGGTGTATTCCTTGCCACCGGGAACTGCCGCATATGTACCGGACTCACGCCAGGCTTCCTCGCCCTGGATGCGCCATTTACCGCCGTTGTTGACCGCTTCATCCGGCGTAATGGTCACTTCAATGTATCCGAACGGATTGGTCCCTTCCGGGTCCACCGGACGGTCGTTGACGCAGAACTCGGACTTGTGCACAGACACGAACTGGAAACCGATCACATACTTGCCCGCAGCATCGAACGTATAGGGATTGCCGGACATGAACGGCTTGATGGACTTGAAGTCGCTCTCCTTGTCAAAGCCGTAGCATACGTTCTCCTTGGTGGTCAGCATGACGAACTGGCTGCCGTCGGGAAGGTTCGGAACGCGCACCAGCTCACAACGGTTGTTGGAACCAAGCAGGTGCTGCGTGTCGGAAGTGTCCTCCTTGAGTCCGATGACAATGGTGCCTTCGTCCTTGCGCCAGTCATCGTACATGTCGCCCAGATCGTCGGAAATGAACATCTTGATGTTCTTCTTGCGCTTGAAAGTGCGCGGCATGTGGCGCCACATTTCCAGCAGCTTCTCCCCGATATTGGCGCGGGACAGTTCACCGGTCGCATAAACGTTTCCCTCGGCACTGGAGATGTCCCCGACAGCTTCGCCTTCAGTGATAATGGTACCGATACCGTCGAAAGAGTCTTGAATGTCCGTCTTTTCTTCATCCGCACTGTATTTTGCCGTGAAAATGGCAAACAGCAGGTCATTGGATGCCAGTTCGTGCCCGTGGTTGATCAGCCACAGCTCGAACGGGTGTTCCTTGCGGAGTGTACCGGGAACCTCGGCAATGTAGGTGCGTCGGTAGCGCTCAGGCTCGTCGGACATCTCCATTACAACGGGACGCACTACCAGACGTCGGGGAACAATCTTGCCCAGATACTTTCCGGCAGTGAACTTTCCGGTGTACTTGCCGGAGATGCTTCCGCCCTCCACCTTGCCCAGTTCAAGGGAGTCGGTTATGCCCGGTACCGGAGTGAAATGTCTCAACACCTCTGAGGCGTCGAGCTTGTCGACCGCCTTCAGGATGTCCTTGTGCTTTTTTACCGCGGTCAGAACGGCGGTAATGTCAATAGGTGCTTTAAAATCCATAATAGAATAGTTTAGTGTTACTCATTCTCAAAACTGTTGATCGGGTCTGTGGCGATGTCCGCAAACTTGTTGTCTTCGTTCGCTTCCCGGTGGCTGTCGGTACCCGTTCCGGGTATCTTGGCGACAATGTCACGGATAACTTGTACCTTGGCCTTGTTGTCGGCGGCATTCTTGATGCTGTCACTCAGGCTGTCAAGGTCATTCACGACTGCCGTCAGACTGTTTTCGGCGGTCTCCTTGGCAGTGTTGGCGACAGCCAGGTCATTCTCCGCTTTGGCTTTCGCTTCGTTGGCGGTCTTGACGGCGTCATTGATGGCCTGCAGATTCTCTACGGTAAGCAACATCTTGCCGTCTTTTTCCTCAATGCCTTCGCTGTTGAGGATCTGGTTGATGAAAGTAAATTCTTTACGCATAACTGTATTTGAAGAATTAGAAATGTCAGTCTTGTTGCCGGTAGGGAACAGCCCTTTGATACCGTCGATAATCTGGGAGACCAAGTTTTTGTCACGGCCTTCCGGTTCCGGCTTCCCCTCCGAATCGATAGCCGGCAACGGTAGACCAAGCGCGGTGAAGCAGTCGGTCATTTCATTGGTCACCTGCGGCTTTTTATGGGTACCGGGAATGATCTTGTCTATGAATCCCCATTCCTTGGCTTCGGCGGCAGGCATCCAGCGTTCCTCTTCCATCAAGGTGATAATGTCCTTCAGGCTTTTGCCGCTACGGTTGATGTACTTCTGTGCAATCATCAGGTCAATGGCTTCCGCGCTCTTCTTCTTGTTCTGCAGTTCCTTGATGGTGTCCTCCAACTGGTCCGCATTGAGCTGGCCCCAGATGTCCACTCCCAGGCTGCATTTATGCGCCAGCCACATGCCGTCCTCGTGCATCTCGATGGACTTGGCACCGAATGCCAGTACAGTGGCTGCCGAAGCGTTGAAGCTGATGAACTCCACCGTCACATTGCCGTGCTCGGCCATCAGGGCGGACATGGCAACCGCTTCGGCCACATCACCGCCATAACTGGAAACCTTCAGGCGTACGGGCTGGCCTTTGGCCTTGTCAAGAAAGTATTTCAGATAATTTTTATTGTACCAATACCGATCAATCGTTCCGAATAATGTGATAACTGTCTCGTTCATAAAACTTATTTTTGCGCAAAGAAAAACGCAAAAAAAACGGTACCCAAGGACATCGGGTACCGACGGTAAGCAGATAAACGTTTGAACGAAAGCGTGTTGTGTGTCGGCAGAGGAAGCCGTACGGCTATATTTCCTCCATGTTTTCAATATAGGAGGTCGGTTCATCCTGGATGCAGGTGAACGTGAATGAGGTACCGTTCCGTTCCGACACGGAACGTCCGCTTGTCTTGTTCGTGTTGAACAGCATGAGTGCGTCCTCCTGCCCGCACCAATGGACCACCCCGTTGCCGTCCACTGCCAGTACATACCACAAGCCACGCTCCAGCGTCTCCATTAAATGATGATTCACTGAGGAAAGTTTTGGAATCACCCCTTCGACCGACACATTCCAGCAATCCCCCGCATCATTCACCTCCTTGTCCTCATTATAGGAATAGGTGTCATTGGCATATACCGGTATGGAAACAATATCCTCCCGGTTGCGGAGTTCCAGATAGTTCAGACCGGCGGCATAGTCCTTACGGATTTGCACGAACGAGGCCGGAGGCACGGCAATCACCTGCAACAATCCTCCGACGTTTTCAAAATCATAATGCATTGCTTTCATAAGTCATTTTTCCCTGCTGGGAAATTGTCCCGAATTCGGACAACTTCCCCAAAATTATACGGTTAATAAAGTCTAAAATCGTGGTATTCTCCACCGTTTTCCTATATCCATGCCGGTTATACTCCCTGCGGATAGTCTCATAAGACCAGGTGTCGTCATCAAAGCCGAAGCTGTTCTGAAAGTTGCGGATGGCGGTCGAGAGTGGGATTCCGATACTGACATGGGTGTCGAGATAGAGGAAAAGCATCTGCTTGATCCGTCTTTCCACCTTGCTGCCGAACGCCACCACTTCGGTATTCGACATCGCCCATCCGTATCGGTAGAAGTCATCACGGCGTATCTCCACCGCCACGTTGGCGGTATATCGTGCCAGGTTCCGGTATCTGTTCTCGTATCGTCCGGGTTTTGCAAGCCTGGAAAGGAAGTCGTTCTGTAGCTCCTTGTCTGGGGACAGATTGACTATTTCGGTCCAGGTGTCGTCCGGGGCATTGAAATTGTACAGCAGGAATTGCTTGACATAAGGCTTGCAAGGGAGCCAACACACAAATCGGTCTTTCTTTGTCATTTAAAGCATTGATTTTTATACAAATATACAAAATACCGATAATATAGCCAAGGCCTTATACGGATATAGTATAAAAATCGTGCGACAGTGCTTTTGTACATGGTTTATCTTTTATATTGTTGAATGTCAGGCTGTTATAAGTGTACAAAAAGCGTACAAAACCGTACTAATTCTTTCGTTTGCGTACTTTTTGCCGTTTTTTGAAGAAAAGTACAATTCGTGCGCTATTCGTGCACGATTCGTGCGGAATTTGTACGCTTATAAATATTTGTATATCAGAATAATATGTACTTAATTCCGCACATCCGTACGAATGCACGATTTTTTCTCTGTTTTTTAAGGTAGTCCAATTTTAAAAAGAAGAATAAAAAAAGAATAATATACCCCCTCCGGGAATTCTCATGTCTGTTGCCACTTCCATGCACGTTTGTCCGAATCGTTATTATGACGGGTTGGGGGGAGGGGGGAAGGGGCAGAAGAAAAAACTGCATCCGGCTGTACTCACGCACAGCCGGATGCAGACAAATACCTAATATGCACTTTCAAGAATACTCCGCATTGTGTTTTCCGGGAATGTCATCACGGAAAATCTTCCGGATAGAACACCTTGCAGATGAATTCATATTCACGGGGAATGGAACGGACTCCTACAGCCACACACAAGCCTCGCGCCGCCATTTCATACAAGCGCTGGTTGGTGAGTACGGCTCCACGGAAATTGTAGCTGCTGCAGAAAACGAAATAGGCCGTCGCCAGGTCTATGCCGTAGATGTCGTTCGATATGATTTTCGCTGCATCCGAAGGGATGAGTGCGAAACCGAGCCGTACTGCCAGGCGGCTCAACAGTCTCTTGCGTTCAGCCGGTTCCGGAGAAACGACCACCAATATTTTGTGCTCTTTTTTCAGCATGATTGTTTGCGTAATTCGTTGAAAATATGTATCTTTACATCATAATAAATTGACATATTCTATCCCTTTCTCCATTTCGGGATGAAGCGGTTCCCGGAAGGTTTAAAGCCGGTTGTCCGCCGCACATACTCCATATCATCCGACAGTTCCAATTGTCCTGCATACTTGTCGTAAGGCTGTTCCGCAATGAGAGTCTTCACGATGTCCCGGAACAGTTCCAGGTCTTTTTCCCGGCAACGGTCTGAGATACGGAACCGGCAGCCTTCCGGCAGATCGACACACATCAGATACACCGCATCATAGAACGCCATGAAACGTTCGGGCGCCATCTCGTAGAGCGGCATAAGTCTGGCCATGATACTGGAATGTGTCTCGCTCATCAGAATGCAAGTTTGTTGTCCGGATTGCCAACCGGTAGTTCATGCGGGTCACTCTGGGGTGTCTGCTCTCCGGCTGTCTTGCCTATGGTGAAATACTCCACTCCTCCGGACTTGTCATCTATAACCGGTTTCCCGTCCTTGTCCAGGAAGAGAGGCAGACCGCTTTTGGCGTCATACTTGTGTGGGTTGAACACCCAGCCCTTCCATTCGCAGTATTTTTTTATCTTGTCCTTGAAGGCGGTGGAAGTGATGTACTTGCGTTGCTGCGGATCATAGTTGCAGAAATTGTCATAAATCTCCTTGCGTGGGGTACGGCGACAGTGCTCCTCGCTGCTGAAGTATTCGTCCGCCCAGGATATGATGGTCTCGCCAATCTCCTGCCTTAGCTTACGCTGCTGCAGGCGTTCGCCCGGTGCCTGCACGACCCCGAATTTAAGATAGAGCTGTATGCAGTTGGCCAGCATGTTCCAGGTCAGGTTCCACTGGGTGAAGTCCCATTCGGAAAAGAACAGTACCCCGAAATCATCCATGGGCTTGTGCTTGTCATTATAAAAATCGGAGAAGGCTATCAGCCATTGCCTGTCGGTATAGCTGGAACCGGTACCGCGGATGGCATGATTGGTGGGGATATATACTTTGGGTGATTTGGCGAACGGATAAGTGATACGTGCGCCCCCCTTTTTGTTCACAGTCCAGTCTCCGGTGAGATTGGGGAACAGAAACTCGAAGTTGAAGTTCAGCATGACATCGTCGATGAATACCAGGCGTGTCCGTTCGTCGATGTCATTCCAGATAAAGCTGTCGTTGAAGATGTCCGTCCGTTTCCCGGATATATAGACTGTATCGACAACCTGGCGCATCAGCTCACCGACAAGTGACTTGCCGCTGCGTCCGTTGCTGTCACCGACTTCCGACTGCTTGCCGTCCATGCCGATAACGGCACGTGTCACGTTCGCGTCCTTGCATTCCATCAGCATGTAGCCGATGGCGCACATCTTAGAAAGCAGATGAAGATTGTTTTCAAAGATTTCACTCTCCTCAATCTCTTCCGGCCTCTTTCTCCAGGTGAAATTGCTGGTATTGATAAGGAACTGGAGATAGTGGCATTTCCTGCCTTCCGGAGAGAGTTCGTAGTCATACCTGCCGTCCTTCTCCCTGAATATAATGAGGGGTGGCCGAGTACCTGGCATCGGTGTTCTTCCGTTGTTCATCCCATATCTGGTGGGTGATGCTTTCATATCCCACTTCCTTGACCTCATGCTGGGTGATGTGCCAGCAACGGTCACGGAAATAGAAATATTGCTCGTCACGGGACGGGGAGATGAAGTTCGGTTGGATGAAGGCGAGCCTTGACATCTGGAACGGTCCGACGTATTGCGAGCCTCCCTTGAGTAGCTGGTTGTTGACGAAACGGCTGCAGTTCTGTTCGGCAAAGGCGAACATGAAATCGCGTGCGTCTTCCACGTCAATGGTGCGGACTACCGGCGGCTCCAGATGGATATATGTCCAGAGTTTGGTATCGAGCAGGCGGTAACGGCCGATACCCCGGTTCTGGAAAAAGGTCTTGGCGGCCACATAATCATATTCAAACACCGGCACCCTGTTACCGTTCGTTTCCTTGTAGTCCTCATTCCAGAACTTCTCATCCTCATCATAGGGTAGGGCAGATACCAATTTGCCGTTCTCGTCAAACTTCCAGGCATAGCGACCAAAGATAAATTCCGGAAGCTCCTGCAGGACCTCGCGGTGCTGCTCGGCAAATTTTTCATGGCTGTGCAGGTTCCATAATTCCCGTAGTTTCTGGTCATTCCATGTGGTGATTTTGAACACTTCCACATACTTTCCCATTCCGGACTTCTCGTTGCAGGCAAATTCCAGGTCTTCGGCCAGTTCCTCTTCATGACCGGCCAGCTTATCGGCCAAGAGGTCGTCCACTCCCTTGTCGCCTTCATCGTTCTTGTTGATGTGGCCAATGAATATTTCCACCATGATACCGCGGTTCTTCAGCATACGCATATATTCCTTGAAGTTTCGGGCAGCGGAGAAGAAACTGCGTGGTCGAAAATCAACTGGAGCATTGAACTTAATGTTACGGGAGAGGTCATTCCAGTCCGCATCAAAATGAAAGCCACTTCCTTGACTCCGCAGACAGTGATTATCTTGACAAGATCCTCCGGCAACGCCCCTTTCTGTCCCAGGTTCTGGATGCCGCTGACCGCTATGGAGGGATACCGTGCTTGCATGCCTTTTCCGCTTTCTTTTCTCCTTCCTGGATGTAGAGTCTTGGGAACTGCTCTTTCCTCTTGTACATCTGCCTCATGCGTTCCGGGATGTATATGGGCGTACCGCTGCCGGCAGGAGACTTGTACTTGAACGGTTTCCCTTCCTTGTCCCGGTGTTCTTCCGGGAATTGCCAGCGGACGCGGTAATACACTTTGAGTTCCTGCTTGCCACGCCCCGGCAGCTTACGGGTATAAGTGACCGGCATGCCGTCCAGGTCGTAATATTCGATGATGACATCATCCCCGTCAACGATATTGCCGTATTCGTCAACGGTTCCCGGACGGAAAGTCTTCGCCTCGAAAATGCTCTGTGTATCTCCCTTCTTGAAGATATGTGCCGTCACGTCCTGATAGGTCAGACCGCTGTCAGCAAGCATACGGGCGCAGAATGTATCGACACTTTCTCCCTTGGCCTCCTTGCTCCGTTTCTTCATTTTTGTGGGTTTGGAAGGTTTCTTCTCCGGTTTGGGGTCCAGCAATACATTGAATTTGCGCGCCAGGTAATCGCATGCCTCCAGGAATTGCATGTCTTCTGCCCTCTGCAGATAGTCCAGCGGTTCTTTGCCTTTTATATCCGGGCAACTGAAGCATTTGAAAATCTGTTTGGCCGGAGAGATATGTAACTTCTCTTGTCCATGGCATTTAGGGCATTCGCATTTATATTCGGCCCCCCGTTTGCGTAGTTCGTGGAAGTCACCGATAACATCAAGGAGCCTGCCTTTGGAAGCCTCCTTGATTCGTTTTATATCGTCTTGAGTAAAGTACATAGTTCTGTATATTGCCGCTACGAATTACACTGTTTCCGGGTTCGGATGGTAGGACTTAAATCTTGCCGAGAAACAGCAAATACGTATCGAGTTCATTTTTCAGTCGGGCATTCTCATTCCTGAGCTGCTCCATCGTGTTGTTCCGGCAGGAAACAGCCTGGTGCAGCCGGCTGATTTCCTGCGAGTAATCAATCTGTTTCTCACTCTTTTCCACCTTCTTCAGCAGTCTTTGCTTTACTTTGCCTATTTCCTGCTCAAGATAGGCGTTCCGCTTTAACAGACTTCTGACTTGGGCCTCCATATGAATAGTGCGCTGCCGCTCCCTACGGTAATCCTTGAGCAGGTATTTGAATAAAGTTCCGATAGGGATATATGGTGTAAGATTTTCTTCCGTCATATGTTGTGGTGATTATCAAGAATGAGATTGGTGTGCCTTAAAACCATCGAGGAACATTTCGGCCATCACTATATTGATTCCGTGATGCTCCTTGAGGTTTTCTGGACGTCCGGTCAATGTCATGCTCAAATTCTCCTTATCATAATCACGCTCCACATCGAAGTATAATTCCTGCCCTCTGTCATCATGGAAAGTAATCCGGCACCTTTCCACCAATCCCCCCAGTTCTGAAGAGTCTAACCACAAGTCCGGCTTTTTATCTACCTTCAGATGACAGTAGCGGTGTACCTTGCCACTTTTTCTGATTAACTCCACTTCGACGATTGTCGCTACCTGATTGGTACGCAGAATGCGTACTTTCTGACCTTTCTTCATTGATATTTCTTTTTTATTGGTATTCATTTCATCTGGTTCTGATGCCAGTAAGAAATCATCTCACTCACATTATGAACCTTGATTTTCGCTTTGATATTCTCCCGATGGCGGTTCACCGTATAAGGTGATATGTGCAGTTCCGCTGCAATATCATCCGTCTGGCAATTGGAAGCGATGAGTCTGAAAACATTCATCTCACGGGCGGTTAGTGCCGTGTCAAGTTCCGGGCGACAAATCACTCCCTCATGTTCGCACTCACCTCGTAGTGGGCACTTTACCTCCTCGAATACGAATTGTCCATCCTTATTGATGTCAAGGTTGTATTGGTCATACTCGCCGAAGTTGCAGCGGATGAAGCGGTGAACTACCCGGAATTCATAATGCCACCTATTCATTGTACTACTGGAGTAAAGTTGCATTAACCTGGCATGTGCTTTCGGGTATCTGTCCCTGATGACAGCAAGCATGTACTCGATGGTCGGGCGGTTGTCCTCACAAAGCACAACTGCCGCATGCCCAAGTTCTTTAATCATCACATCACCTTCGGGGGTGTTGTAGAACTCGATGTTAGTTATCGGCATGAATTTCACAACGTGATGAGTTTGTAATATGTGCTTGCTCCATTTCGCGAACTTGAACTATAGCTTTGCGAATTAGTGAGGGATAAAATGTACCTTGTACATCTACTTTGTACCCACTTGTGAATTCAAAGTGTGCATAAATCTGCTCTGGAGTGTATTTCACATCGCAGACTTTTAATTCTACCTTGAAAAACTCAAAATCCGCATAGGGATTACCACCGAAGGGTATTCTTTTAAATTCCTCCATAATTTGATTGGTTCTTAATTTTGTTGAATTATGAAAATGTTCTCATATAGTTCTCTTTCCAAAGGTTTGAAGGAGTCTTTTCTTAACTTGTCGTAGAATGTAATCAATGACATACCGCTTCTTCTTAGGAACTCATCACGGAGCCTCAGTCTCGTGCTTTTCTCCATCTGGTCGTAATGGTACTTGGGTACCATTTTTTGCTTTTTCTCTTCCATAATCTTAAATATTACGATTGTTATTATTATATTTATAACGCAAAGGTTTAAAATAATAGTCTAATATCAAAATATTAATCCTATTATTTTAATCTTATATTATTATTTAAATCTAGTATAAATAGTATAACATGTTTAATCCTGATAAAATAAGAAGATTATTTGAAGATAGAAAGATCAGTCAAGCACAGTTTTTGAAAGACACAAGTATATCTAAATCAAACTTATATGTTTGGCTTAATAACACTTCGATTCCTGGTGCCGACAACCTGGAAATTATAGCAGATTATTTTAATGTACCAATAGATTATTTTTTTGATAGAGATATAAACTCTTCTGGAATTAATATAGGTCATCAAGTTAAGGGCAATGGTAATAAAATCTCTGGAGATATAACTTTAAGCGAGTGTCGCAAAGAGATAGAGCATCTCAACGCTCTATTGGAGGAAAAAGAAAGAGTGATAACTGAGAAAGAAAGAACAATTCAAATATTAATCCAAAAGCAGAAGTAATATGGATAAAAAAGCGTATCTCTATATTGTTGAAGCTGGGCAGTTCAGTTTTGAGGTGGAAATAAAAGAATTATTAGGGAAAGTAGGAGATACTATTTGCATCAGCACAGACGGAATTGACCCTGATGGATTTGACGTTAAAATAACTTGTATTGAGGAAGATTACTATGTGTATTGTTCAATGCCAGGTGTTGATTAAAACCTCCTTTCCTAAAAGTAATTTAGGTAACAAAAGATATATAATTGACTATCAGCCAGTATGAAAAGTAGTGGCAACGGAATCACAAGGAAAAATGCTAATAGGTTCATTGACAACTTGTTAGCATTTTCTTTTTATGCTATCTGCACAACATTTGCACAACTTGCGAATAGGGAAAGAAAAAGCCGGGGAATAATTCCGGCTATATTGTTGTTTTAACCCCACCGCTGATTTTGGGAGTTGGGTCGTATTCTGCTTTTTGTCTTCGTTTCTCGTCCTCGTCTTTAAGGTACTTGTTCCTTATCTCTTTGATGTCATTCGTCATTCCCCATACCTTGAAGAAGAGGATGATTTGCAGTACTCCGAATATTAGGAGTATGATGGTTAGAAAGTCAACCATAATCAGTCTATTTTATAAATCATTAATAAATGTTTCTGCCGCATTTTTTTCTGATAGGGTAAATTTTTGATATTCATTAATTGCTTGCTCAATAAACCCTTTATTTTTTAATACCCTCAATTTATTAAGAAGCCTCTCAAAAGCATCTTTGTCTATCTGGTCTATTTTCTTATAAGTATCAACTACAAACTCAATAGCATCTGTATCGTTCAATCCGGTTTCATCCATGTAATATTTGCAAGCTTCAGGTATTCTGTTTAACCGAATAAACTTTGCGATTATACTTTCCATAGAATCGTCAGTATTATATGGAATATTATTGTAGTCTGATGCTTGTATTTGAAGATGTGTAGTTTCTTTTATGGTATCTTCAGAACATGGGCATCTGTTTTCTAATTCCTTCTTTGCTATGATTAGCTTTTCTTCAAGAACTTTCTTAGTATAAGCTTCTTGTTCTTCTTGCTCTCTTAACTTTTTTGCTTCGTATTCTTTAGTTTCTTTGACTACTGTAACCTCTGCCGAAATTGCGCTATTATACTTTTCTATAATCCTTGCTTTTTCATAATTGTATTCTTCTTCTGATAGAAATCCTTTTTTCCAATAGTCATGAATGTCACTGAGAGCTTTGTACATGAAGTATCTATCTTCAAAGTTATTTTCTATCATAACAGCAGTTCCAGATGCAGATACCATAAACATGGATTTTCCTCCACCGGAAACTTCGTCAAAGTCTATATGTAATCCAACAATAGCATCAGCCTGAAAAGATTTGGCTTTTGCTTTTAATTCAGCCATTACTTCCTTGTATATGGTGTTTAGCTTGTTTTGATAGGTATTAGAGCGTCCGCCAAAAACATCTGTTAGTGATGCTGCAAAATCAGAGAAAAAATTTGCTCCAATAACTATATTCGCATTTACTACACCTAAGTATCGTTTTATTGAATAATTTTCTATATTATTAGTAGTTGTGATTATCATAATCTTAGATATTTAGTTTGTTCTTTAATTCGTTGAACACATCGGGATTTTCAAGTTCTCCCCAGTAGTATTTCTTATAACTGTCTCGGTCGAAGTTATCTTTCTTCTCATATACAAGTAAATAGTCCTTGTCACATAAGACAATAGCAGAAGAACCTAATAGCCGAGCGTATGAACGTGCTTGCAAGAAGGCTGCTTCTATGTCTTGGTTGTTCTTCATGTGAAGTTTGGCTTCAATCAGAACTTTCGCTTTTTCTTCGTCCGGTTTGTTGTCATAGTGCAAGGCGTAATCCGGGAACACCCGATGTCCTCTCCCTGCTTGAATAGGTAACTGCCGGATGAAGTCTTTCTTTTCATACCATCCCATAGAGTTTAATAACGGCTCTAATAACAGTTGCTCCACATCATGTTCATACTCTATAACTATTCCTTTAGGTAATGTCGGAACGTATAGTTTGGGCAGAACATCAGTGTCAAATCCTTTTGCCTTTATCATTCGCAGGAGTTCCGAATAATCCGCGCCACTCATTGACCATCCGCTTACCCCTTGAAAGTTCTTGCGAACAAGCGGATGATTGGAGAAGTATTTATCTTCTCGGAGTTCTTTCAGGCTGATATGTGGAATATCAATTTTATTCCCTATGTAGGTGTTTCCATAGTAATGAAAGAATGGGTCTATCACTCCATCTGTTTGAGCTATCCATACTCGGGTAATTGCACTAATTGGAGCGGTTTCGTAATGAATGAGAATATCGCCTTTCTTTGTTTCTGGATTCGCTTGCCAAAAAGTAGTTCTAAATAATTCATTTTTATCAATCAATCCACCGATACACCATGCTTGTGTTGGCTGTGGAACGTCTGCTTCTTTTTGGGGCATGAAGTTGGGTGCAAAGTCATATAGGAAAGCGCATAATTCTGCTGGAGAAAGCTCATTCTCTGCCCTAAATCGATAAAACACTTCGCATAAACTCCAGTAGTACATACATCTCGCCTTATAGTTTGATTTCTTTGGGATAGACGGTAAATCTATCTCAAACATATCTGCTATCTTATGTAAATCAAAGAAACGGTAAATAAATATATTAGGGAAGAAAAACTCTGGTGCAAAATAATATAATAAGAATGATGTCCATGTTATGCTATTCAACATCATTTCATAGTCGTTGACTGGTATTAGTACTTCATCATTGTCTGTTAACCCACGAAAAAGAACATCTTCATACTTTTCTTTCGCTTCTTCCAGTGTATTAGGTCTTTCCTCATCTGGAAATTCGCAGATATTGTAACACCATAAGCTTTCACTGATGTTTGATATGGATAGTCTGGATTTGTCATCATTAAACCATAACTTCATTCTTGGATTGTATTTGAAAACCAAATCCATCATCGTATCATTGTTGGATGGTTCCTCAAACTCCTTAATAGCTTTTTGTCCGTCAGAAGATTGCTTATATAGGTTCCATGTGTATTGATTGAATTTCATAGTATTAGTTTTAATAGTTTGTATATTAAACTTTTAAACTATCTTCTTCTTGGCCTTTGCAATTCTATCACATTGAAGATTTGCCTAACTTCTGCCAAATCAATAACTCTGTCAGGATACATATCGTTCAAAGAGTGTATTGTAATAGTATGATTTTCTACATTATGGTCTATTATTCGTTTTACCAAAATTCCGTCTTCATGTA